>VFQM010002492.1_pt1 | contig 13419 bp, 16 predicted proteins | sample 3512391 | NCBI WGS metagenome assembly VFQM01 (sample SAMN10412369, study PRJNA504923) | tailings metagenome | isolation source: Replicate 1 from Balatoc abandoned mine | place: Philippines
TCACCGACCCCGAGGCCAAGCGCAAGTTCATCGGCAAGACCTTCATCGACGTGTTCGAGGAGGAGGCCCGCAAGATCGGCGGCGCCGATTTCCTCGCGCAAGGGACCCTTTACCCCGACGTGATCGAGAGCGTCAGCTTCACCGGCGGACCTTCGGTGACGATCAAGAGCCACCACAATGTCGGTGGCCTGCCCGAGCGCATGAACATGGCGCTGGTCGAGCCGCTGCGCGAATTGTTCAAGGACGAGGTGCGCGATCTCGGGCGCGAGCTCGGACTGCCCGACGCCTTCGTCGGCCGCCACCCCTTCCCCGGCCCGGGACTTGCGATCCGCATCCCCGGCGAGGTGACCAAGGAACGCTGCGACATCCTGAGGAAGGCCGATGCGGTCTATCTCGAGGAAATCCGCAACGCCGGCCTCTATGACGCGATCTGGCAGGCTTTCGCGGTGCTGCTGCCGGTCAAGACCGTCGGCGTGATGGGCGACGGGCGCACCTATGACTCGGTCTGCGCCCTGCGCGCCGTGACCTCGACCGACGGGATGACGGCGGACGTGTTCCCCTTCGATGCAGGCTTCCTCACCCGCGTGGCGACCCGCATCGTCAACGAGGTCAAGGGTATCAACCGGGTGGTCTACGACTACACCAGCAAGCCCCCCGGCACGATCGAATGGGAGTGATCCGCGACACGCATTGATCCGGGGGATCAGTGCGGCCGGATCACTCGGCACCGCAAGGTGCCGCGGGCAGGTCCGCGACACGCATTGATCCGGGGGATCAGTGCGGCCGGATAGCTCGGCACCGCAAGGTGCCGCGGGCCGGTCTCCGAACCGGAGCCGTGGCCGAGAGCCAGCCCTCGGAACTCTTTGACCTTTTGACCGTCTAGCCCCTCGATGCGCGTGCCGCATTCGCGGCCCGGTGGGCAGGCCGCGTCCCCGGGGGATGGTCCGAAAATGGCAGCCGATTTCCTGCTGCAACCGGTGATCCTGTTCTTCCTGCTGGGGGCGCTGGCGGCGCTTGTGCGTTCCGATCTCGCGATCCCCGAGGCGGCGGCCAAGACAATTTCGCTCTATCTGATGATGTGGATCGGCCTGCGCGGCGGGATCGAGGTGGCCGAGACCGGGCTCACCACGGCGATGGCGCTGGCAGGGGCAGCGGGCCTCGGCCTGTCGCTGCTCCTGCCGCTGCCCGCTTTCGCCCTGCTGCGGAGCTTCGGGCGGCTCGACCAGACCAATGCGGCCGCCGTCGCGGCGCATTACGGATCGGTCAGTGTGGTGACCTTCGCTGCCGGATCGGAAGTGCTCAAGGCCGCCGGAATGGCGCCGGCAGGCTACATGGTCGCGGTGCTCGCGCTGATGGAGACGCCCGCGATCCTCACCGGCCTGATGCTGGCACGGCGTAACGGGCCGGACAGCCTCGCCCCGCGCGGCGGCTTGCTGCACGAGACCTTCTTCAACGGCTCGGTGGTGCTGCTGGTCGGCAGCTTCGTGATCGGGGCGATTGCCGGCAAGCACGGCTTTGCCCCGATCGCGCCGGTATTCGACACCCTGTTCAAGGGAATGCTGTGCCTGTTCCTGCTCGACATGGGGCTGGTCGCGGCGCGGCGCCTGATGGACCGCCGTGCGCTGACATGGCGCACCGTGCTGCTGGGGATCGCCCTGCCCGTCATGAACGGGACGCTCGGCGTGGTGCTGGGACTTGCCGCCGGGCTCGACACCGGTTCGGCGACCGCGCTCGGCATTCTTGCAGGCAGCGCGAGCTACATCGCCGTGCCCGCCGTGATGCGCCTTGCCCTGCCGCAGGCCAATCCCGGGCTCTATCTCGGCATGAGCCTTGCCGTGACCTTCCCCTTCAATATAACCCTCGGCATCGCCCTTTACCGCTGGATCGCGATGCAGCTTGCCCCGGTTCTAGGATCATGACCGAGATGACCCCCATGCGCCGGATCGAACTGCTCGCCGACGAGCCGCTCGTCCCCGCGCTCGAGCGGCTCTTCGCGCAGGCCGGAATCCGCAACTACACCCTGCTGCCGACCCTCGGCGGCATGGGCGCGCATGGCCGCTGGCGCGACGATCAGGTGTCGGGCGCGACGGCCAAGATCATGATGCTGGCGATCACCACGCCGGCCAAGGCCAAGACCCTCGCCGATCTGGTCGGCCCACTGCTCGAACCGCACCACCTCCTGCTGCTGGTCAGCGACGTCGACGTGGTGCGCGGGGTCAAGTTCGACTAGCGACAATCTGTCTGCGGACAGTTGCCGCCGCCTCTTCCAGCGCCGCTGCAAATCGCATAACGCTGCTTGCTCCTGTGCCGTTCGATAGGTTCCTTCATCGCCATGCCGAAGCCCGCCGCCCCTCTCCTGCTGTCCGCCGCGCTGCTGCTGGGTCTTGCCGCCTGTGCCGAGCCCGGGAGCGAGGCACCGCTGGCCGATGCCGCCGCCACGCCTGCACCGGTGACCGGGAGCGCGTGGACGCTCGATCCGGCGGGTTCGCGCCTGTCCTATGTCTCGATCAAGGCGGGTGAAGTGGCGGAGGCCAACCGCTTCGACACCCTCTCGGGCAGTGTCGCCGCCGATGGAACGGCCACGCTCGACATCGACCTTGCCTCGGTCAACACCGGGGTCGACATCCGCAACGAGCGGATGCGCGAGATCTTCTTCGGTGTGGCCGAAAACCCCAAGGCGACCGTCACCGCCAAGCTCGATCCGGCCGCTTTCGCGGGGCTGGCCGTGGGCCAGTCGCTAACCCGCCCCTTCACGGCCAGCGTCACGATCAAGGGCGCATCCAGCGATGTCGAGACCGAGGTGCTCGTCACCCGCGTCACCGAGGGCCGCGTGACGGTGGTGCCGACCGCGCCGGTGATCGTCTCGACCGACATGTTCGGCCTGACCGACGAGCTCGGCGAGTTGCGGGCGCTGGCGCAGCTGCCCTCGATCACGCCCGCGGTGCCGGTGACTTTCAGCCTCGCCTTCAAGCGGGGCTGATGCCGCGGCGGCCGGGCGGGATCGCGGCCGTGCCGATGCGGAAAAAATGATCCGGGGCTGACGCTACGGCGCACAGGGACGCGCCGCGGCCTCCCCAAAACCGGGCTTGAAAGCGCCGCGCAACTCGGCTTGTCTCTCCTGCAACACGGCTCCGGCCGGTCATTCGACGGGAGAACACACGCGATGAAGACCGCGATCACAGAAATGTTCGGCATCCAGCATCCCATCATCCAGGGAGGCATGCACTATGTCGGCTTTGCCGAGATGGCGGCGGCGGTCTCCAATGCGGGCGGGCTCGGGATCATCACCGGCCTGACGCAAGGCACGCCCGAAAAGCTCGCCAACGAGATCGCGCGCTGCAAGGACATGACCGACAAGCCCTTCGGCGTGAACCTCACCATCCTGCCGACGCTGACGCCCCCCGACTACCCGGGCCTCGTGAAGGCGGTGATCGAGGGCGGGGTGAAGGTGGTCGAGACCGCCGGGCGCAACCCGGTCGATCTGCTCCCGCCGCTCAAGGATGCCGGGATCAAGGTGATCCACAAGTGCACCTCGGTGCGCCATTCGCTGAAGGCGCAGGAGATCGGCTGCGATGCGGTGAGCGTCGACGGATTCGAATGCGGCGGCCACCCGGGCGAGGACGATGTGCCCAACTTCATCCTGCTCCCCCGCGCCGCCGATGAACTGGAAATCCCCTTCGTCTCGAGCGGCGGCATGGCCGACGGGCGCAGCCTTGTCGCGAGCCTCGCGATGGGCGCGCAGGGGATGAACATGGGCACCCGCTTCATCGCCACCAAGGAAGCCCCCGTGCACGAGAACGTGAAGCAGGCGATCCTGGCCGCGAGCGAGCTCGACACCCGCCTCGTGATGCGCCCGCTGCGCAACACCGAGCGCGTGCTCAACAATGCCGCGGTCGAGCGCCTGATCCGGAAGGAGAAGGAACTGGGCGATGCGATCACCATCCAGGACATTCTGCCCGAAGTCGCCGGCGTCTATCCCAAGATCATGACCGAGGGCGCGATGGACGAGGGCGCGTGGAGCTGCGGCATGGTCGCCGGCCTGATCCACGACATTCCGACCTGCCAGGAGCTGATCGACCGCATCATGCTCCAGGCCGAGGAGATCATCGCCCGGATGCAGGCCATGGCCCGCGCCTGAGCCGCCAATCGCCTGGGGGCTTACCCCTAGGTAACGCACCGCATTCTCCTCTAGGCCGGTCTCCGGCACCCTGCCGGGTGCGACACGCCGATTCCCGAAGGGAGCCGGCGCGAGGCGCGGGACTGGGCGGTCCGGTCGGCTGCTGGTGGCCGGACGGGATGAACAGGACGGAAAAAGGTGCGATGATCGTCTTGGGAAGCACGGCTGTGCTGGGCGGCGCCATGCTGCTTGTGACCCTTTGCGCATGGGCGCTCGGGCGCTGGCAGGGCGGGCTGGCGCGGTCGGCGGGTGCGGGCGCGGGAGCGGAAGATTTCGGCCCCGGGGCGTTGCAGGCCCGAGCCGAAGCCCAAGCCGAAGCCGAAGCCGCGCCCGATCCCGCCGCGCCGCCCGCGGCCGCCGCCTCGCCGTGCCAGAGCGCTGCCCGCGACGAGCGCCGCGCGGCGCTGGCTGCGGCGCACTCGCTGGGCGCGCTTCATGCCGAGATCGTCGACTACCGCCGGAGCGAGCAGGTCTTCGCCCGGCTTGACGGGGAGGCGCTGCGGCTCGATCCGTTGCCGCGCCAAGGCACGGCCCCTTGCCGTTTCCTCGGGCTCACCGGACAACCGACCTGCGGACTTTCCGCCGGAGCGCGGGCAGGTTGCGCCGCAGGGATCGCCTGCGGCAAGGCGGCTGCACCGGCCCTGCCGCGGGCGCGGCCGGTTCAGCCCTCGCTGGTCGCGGCGGGCTTGGCACGGGTGTAGGGCACGAACTCCTCGAAGAACACCGCGCCGGTAAAGAAGCCGTTGACGGCATCCACGGTGGTCGCGATGTCGTGGCGGCAAAGCTGCGAGCCGTTGAAGCGGGTCACCACAAGCGCGTCATTGTCGTCGATCGCCGCCGGGGTGCGGGTGCGCTGGACCCAGATCGTGCCGCCAGAACCATAGACATAGGCCACGCCGTCGATCGTCTGCATCCGCTGGCTCGGGAGACTGCGGATACAGTCGACGGGCTGGCCCGCAACACGCCCTTCGAGCAGTCTGGCGAGCCGCTGTTCTCCGCGCGAGGGAGCGGGCGGGGCGGTTTCGGCCTCGACATCGCCCTGATCCGCCGGGGTCTCGGCCGCGAGGGGCGGCGCCGCGATCACAGCGAGCGCGCCGGCCAGACAGCCGGTCAGGGTGCGGGTGGGACGGGACAGGCGAATCATGCGGGACACTCCTTCGCTGGATGGGATGCCGTCCCTTGCGGCACGTCGCCTTAACCCGCGCTGAGCGCGTTCTAGCGCTGGCCGGCGTCCGCGCCCGAGGGAATGTCGCGCAGCGCCGCCGGGTCGGTGCCGTCTGCCGGACCGCCCTTCAGCACGAAGCGCCGGTCGCAATAGCCGCAATCGACATAGCCGTGCTCGTCGATTTCGAGGAAGACGCGCGGATGGCCCAGCGCCGCCGGACGGAAGCCCGCGCCGCCGCGGATGCCGCTGGCGCCGTCGCAGGACACGCGGCGGGTCTCGACCAGCAGGGTTTCGGGAGGAGGAATGCTCATGCCCTGCCGATACAGCCCCCCGCGTGCGAGTTCAATTGCCTTTGCCGGGGCGTTTGCCTAGGCCTTGGGCCATGTCCGCCGAACCCGCGATCCGCATCGACAACCTCGTCAAACGCTACGCCCCTGCCAAGGGCGCAAAGGGCACCGTGACCGAGGGCAAGCTGGCCCTCGGCGGGGTGAGCTTCGATGTGCCGCAGGGCTCGATCTTCGGGCTGCTCGGCCCCAATGGCGCGGGCAAGTCGACGCTGATCAACATCCTTGCAGGGCTGGTCAACAAGACCTCCGGCACAGCGGAAATCTGGGGCTTCGACATTGACGAGCACCGCCGCAATGCCAGCCGCTCGATCGGGATCGTGCCGCAGGAGATCGTCTTCGATCCCTTTTTCACCCCCTTCGAGGTGCTCGAGAACCAGGCCGGCTTCTACGGCATCCCCGCCGCCCTGCGCCGTTCGGAGGCGCTGCTTGAGGCGGTGCGCCTCGCCGACAAGCGGAACGCCTATGCCCGCACGCTGTCGGGCGGGATGAAGCGGCGGCTGCTGGTCGCCAAGGCGATGGTGCACTCGCCCCCGATCCTCGTGCTCGACGAGCCGACTGCAGGCGTCGATGTCGATCTGCGCCGCCAGTTGTGGGAACTGGTGAGCGAGCTGAACCGCGAGGGCGTGACCGTGGTGCTCACCACCCACTACCTTGAGGAGGCCGAGGAGCTGTGCGACCGCATCGCGATCATCAACCACGGCCGGGTGATCGCCGACAAGCCGACCCGCGAACTGGTCGGCATGGCGCGCGAGAAGGTAGTGGCGGTGACCGCTGCCGACGATCTTGCCGCTGCCCCTGCCCACGAGGCTTTCGGCAAGGTCGAATGGGATGGCGCGCGCGATGTCACCGTCACCTATGACAAGGACCTCCTCAACGCCGGGCAGGTGCTCGGCATCCTTCAGGCACAGGGTCTGGTAATCGCCGACGTCACCACGCGCGAGGCCGATCTGGAGGATGTCTTCGTGCAGCTCACCAGGGCGGCAGGCTGACGCGGGCGGACAGGCCCTCGCGCGCCTATTTGTCCGTTGCGGGGAGCTTGCGCCACCGGCGGAGCCAGTAGCGGCCCCGGCGCGTGATCGCGGCATCGCAGTTCCGGCACTGGCCGACATAGTGGCGGCCGTCCCATTCGACCTTGCGCCGCAAGGGTTCGTGATGGTCGACGAGACAGGCGAGGGAAGATAAAACGGTCATGAGCGCGCCTGCCCCGACAGGAGGGTTGCCATTCGGATCGAAACTCGCGCCCCTCGGGCGTCCGCTTCAGCGGCGGATCGCCCGTGACCCTGATTTAGCACCGCGCCCGGCGGCGACCTAGAAACGCCTGAAGAGGCTGCACTTTGGGATGGGTCCGCGCGCATGGCCCTTGCCGAGCAGGGCATTGCGCGCCATGGCTCGGCTATGGCGAATGATGCAGCCCTGCGACAACCCGGCGAGATGCCGGCGCATGATGTGCTGGTGATCGGTTCGGGCGCGGCCGGGCTGACGGCGGCACTCGCGCTGGCAGAGACGAGGCGGGTGCTGGTGCTGGCCAAGGGCTCGCTCACCGGCGGTTCGACCGCCTGGGCGCAAGGCGGGATCGCCGCCGTGCTCGATGCCGGCGACACCTTCGAGGACCATATCCGCGACACGATGGTGGCAGGCGCGGGCCTCAACGACCGCGAGACGGTCGAGTTCGTGATCGCCCGCGCCCCGGCCTCGATCGACCGGCTGTGCGAACTGGGCGTCCCCTTCAACCGCGACGAGGACAGCCTCCACCTCACCCGCGAGGGCGGCCATTCGCACCGCCGCATCGTCCATGTCGACGACGCGACCGGCTGGGCGGTGCAGGCTGCGCTGCTCAATGCGGCGGAGGCGCATCCCAACATCACGCTCCTGCCCGGGCGCACCTGCATCGACTTCATCACCGACCGCCACCGCGAGCAGTTCTCCGCTGCGGGCCGCGTGTGGGGCGTCTATGCGCTCGACGAGGCGACGGGCCGGGTCGAGCGCCATGTCGCCCGCGCCACGATCCTGGCCAGCGGCGGTGCGGGGCGTGTCTACCAGTTCTCCACCGCCCCGCGCGGCGCGACCGGCGATGGCATCGCCATGGCATGGCGGGCGGGCGCGCGCGTCTCCAACATGGAGATGATGCAGTTCCACCCGACCTGCCTCTATCACCTCGAAACCAAGAACTTCCTCATCACCGAGGCGGTGCGGGGCGAGGGCGGGCACCTGCTCCACCCCGAGACCGGCCGCCGCTTCATGGTCGATTACGATCCCGAGCGGATGGAGCTTGCACCTCGTGATGTGGTGGCGAGAGCGATCGACGACCAGATCAAGCGCTTCGGCCTCGATTACGTCCATCTCGATATCAGCCATCAGCCTGCCGACTTCGTGAAGGGCCACTTCCCGACCATCCATGACAAGCTGATGGGTCTGGGCATCGACATGACGAAGCAGCCGATCCCCGTCGTCCCCGCGCAGCACTACACCTGCGGCGGCGTGGTGGTGAGCCTTGATGCGCGCACCGATGTGCCAGGCCTGTGGGCGGCGGGGGAGTGCACCGAGAGCGGGCTGCATGGCGCGAACCGGCTGGCGTCCAACAGCTTGCTCGAATGCTTCGTCTTCGGCGAGGCCGCGGCGCAGGACATTCTGGCGCGCTGGGACAGCCTTGAGGCTCCGCCCGCGATCCTGCCGTGGGACGAAAGCCGCGTGACCGATTCCGACGAGGAAGTCGTCATCAAGCAGAACTGGACCGAAATCCGCCGCTTCATGTGGAACTACGTCGGCATCGTGCGCACCACCAAGCGGCTGGAACGCGCCGCAAGCCGCATCGAACTGCTGAAGCGCGAGGTCGAGGACTATTACGGCGCCTTCCGCGTCACCACCGACCTGATCGAACTCAGAAACCTGCTCCAGGCCGCCGAGTTGATCGTGAAATCAGCGCTGCGGCGCAAGGAGAGCCGGGGGCTGCACTATACGCTGGATTATCCCGCGCTGGCGGACGAGGCGAAGGATACCGTGCTGGTGCCTTAGCGCGCGGCTTCCGGTTACATCCCGAGGCGAACGGGGCCGGGGTCGGCGGAGGTTCGGCCAGCGTTCAGGCGCACCGCTCTAGCGAGGTGTCAAATGTGTAACGACGGGGGCGCAGAATGAACAAGCGGCTGATTTGCCTTCCCCTCGCGGCGCTGCTCGCCGGTTCCCTCTCGGCTCAGGAACCCGCCCCTTCCGACAACGCTGCCGAGAACGCGATCGTCGTCACCGCCCAGCGTTCCGGCGCGCCGATGTGGACCATCGAGACGCCCTCGGGCGTGGTGATCCTCGTGGGCGAGATCAGGGCAGTCCCGAAGTCGGTCGAATGGGAGCCGGCGCGGCTGGAGGAGGCCACCCGCGCCGCTGACCGGGTGATTCTCGGCGCGCGGCCCAAGGTTTCGCCGGGGGACATTTTCCGCCTGATCTTCTCGGGCGGCACGTTCACCAAGCTGCCGGAAAAGACCGTGGCCGCCGATTATCTGACGGCGGAACAATGGGCGCGCCTCTCCGCAATCGGCACGGCGCAGGACGAGGATTATTCGCGTTCGAGCTTCCTGCTCACCTCGTTCCAGCTCCTTTCGAAGGAACTGCGCTTCAACCGCGACACGGGCGATGACACCACCGATGTAGTGAAGAAGGCCGCCGACAAGGCCGATGTGCCCACCACCCGCGCGGCGACCCTGAGGGGCGAGGACCTGCTCGACAATCTCGCCGATGCGCCGCCCGCCGCGCATATCCCCTGCCTCACGGCGGCGATGGACGCGCTGGAGGCCGGACCGCAGATCGTCGAGCAGCGCGGGACCGACTGGCGCCGCTATAAAATCGCTGCCGTGATGGCCAACCCGCTCGAACAGGCGTTGGGCAAGTGCTGGCCCTGGGCCGACGAGCAGGTAGGCGGCGAATTGAGGACGATCTGGGTCGACCGCATCGCCGAGGCGAGCGCCGCGAAGGGCACCACGCTTGCAGTCGTGCCGCTAAGGGTGTTGGCGGAAGAGGGCGGGGTGCTTGACCAATTGGAGCTACGCGGCTTCGATATCGCCGGACCCCCGTGGAAGTAGCTGGCGGGGGCTGAGAGAGGATCAAGCCGCCCATGCCCACCGTCATCACCCCCAACACCGGCATCGAGATCTTCTACGAAGATAACGGCAGCCCCGACGCCGAAGTGATCCTGCTGGTCATGGGCCTCGGCGCGCAGATGACGCTGTGGCCGGACGAGCTGGTCGCGGCGCTCGCGGGGGACGGGTTCCGGGTGATCCGCTATGACAACCGCGACATCGGTCTGTCGCAGAAGTTCGAGGGTGCCCGCGCTCCGTCGGTGCCGATCCAGCTTTTGCGCAAGAAGATCGGCTTCCCGGCCAAGGTGCCCTACAAGCTCAAGGACATGGCCGACGACGGCATCGGCCTGCTCGACGCGCTCGGTATTGCCAGGGCGCACGTGGTCGGCGCCTCGATGGGCGGGATGATCGCGCAGCTCATGGCGGTGCACCATCCCGAGCGCCTCGCCAGCCTGACCTCGATCATGTCGACCACCGGAAACGGCAAGCTGCCCCAGGCCGAGAAGCACGCGATGGATGCCCTGATCGCGCCGCTGAAGGGCATGGACGAGGAAAGCCTCGTCGCCCACGGGCTCAATATCGCGCGCAATATCGGCAGCCCGGACAGCCCGGAATTCCCCTTCGACGAAGCCGCCCAGCGCGAACGGGTGCTGGCGAACATGCGCCGCTCGGTCTACCCGGCGGGCCTGCCGCGCCAGCTAGCCGCGATCATCGACGACGGTTGCCGCCGCTCGCGTCTTGCACGGGTGACCACGCCGACGCTGGTGCTCCACGGCGAGGCCGATCCGCTGGTGAAGCGCGAGGCGGGTGAGGACACCGCCCGGCATATCTCGGGCGCGCGGCTGGTGACGATCCCGGGCTGGGGCCACGATCTGCCGCTCCCCCTCATCCCCCGCATCGCCGGCGAGATCGTGGCCCACGCCCGCGGGGGCTGAGCGCCGCAAGCCCTGCACGTTCCGTCGCCACCTGCTCCAGGAGTCGGGCGGAGCGTGGGGGCAAGCCTGGATTGTTCACCCAGATCAGGGCTGCGTCCGAGGGGTTTCCTATGCCTTCGGCGCCGGCATTGCCGTCGCCATTTTCAGGAGACCCGCATGACCCTTCGCGCCTATCAATCGCCCCGCCTTGAAGAGCTCGGTTCCTTCGAACGCCTGACCAAGGGCGCCGGCTGCCCCGATGCGCTCGATGCGACCTTCCCGGCCGGAACGCCCATCGGCGATCTCACCTGCGGGCTCGACGACGGACTCTCCTGAGAGTGCCTCCCGCTCTCAGCGCGGGGTAGCGAAAGGCCGGATTGCCGGGTCCCCCGGGCTCGCGGCGGTGGCCTCTACCGTCTCGGCATACATCGCCCGGATGACCGGCAGATCGGGATAGATCTCGGTCATGAAGCCGAGCAGCGGGCGGGTATCGACATAGCAGATGCGCCGCCCGGCAAAGCCGAACTCGCTCACCACCGGATAGCCTTGCGCCACCATGTGGTCGCGCGTCGCCTCGTAGTCGGCGGCGAAGGTCGCGCAGTGGTGGAGCACGGGCTGGCCGTCAGGGCGCAGCATCTCGTGGAAGGCGGACGGGGCGTGGGAGATCACCTCGATCACCTCGACATTGAGCGCGCCGGTCTGCACGAAGACGCCGCGGATGCGGATCGGTTCTGCCGGCTGGCCGCGATAGGTGTGGTCCGCCAGCACGCCTTCGGTGCCGCCGAGGAACGGCCCCCAGCCGTAGGCGCGGTTCAGCGCCGCGCAGCCCGCCTCGAGGTTCGGGACGAGATAGGCCGTCTGGACGAGGGTGACGGGCAGGATGCTCATGCGCGCCCATCCAGCCATGCGCGGCTGGTGCGCGCACATTCGCGGGCGCGTTCCATCAGGTCGGGGAAGTTGTCGCGCAGTGCCGCCGAGCGCTCCTCGATCGCCATCGGCAGGTGGGCGGGCAGGGCATCGACCATCGCCGCGAGGGGGAGGCCGCCCTGCCCCAGTGCCATGCGGCGGTTGATCGCATCGTCGATGATATCGTCGAAATTCGTCACATCCGGCCCTTGCGCGGGCGCGTCGCAGGGCTGGCAATAGCTGAGCCATTCCGCCGGGATCGCCGCGAGGTCCTCCGCCGTCCCGCCCGATCGCGCCCAGTGCAGCGTATCGACCAGCAGTGCCTTGGCCTCGCCTTCCACCGCCTCCAGCACCGCGCGGGCCATGTGGATCGTCCTGACCTCGGTGAAGATCCCGAATTCGAGGTTCACCCTCACGCCGGTGCCGCGGGCGGCGTCGACCAGCGTCTGGAACTTGGCAGTGGTGGCGGCCATGTCGGGGTCGCTGGAGACGCACAGGAGGTTCCGCGCACCCAGCTCGGCGGCAATGTGGACCAGCTCGGTCAGCCACGGATCGGGCGCGCCCGGCATGATCCACGCGACCTCCAGATCGAGCAGTTCCACGCCCGCATCGCGCGCCTGCTGGCGGATCTTGCGGGTGGTGGCAGAGGTCCAAGTCTCACGCTCGGCCCACATCCCGCCGAAGTCGAAACCCGATCCGGCGGCGCAATCGATGAGCTGCGTCGGCGTGGCCTCGGGCATGATCCCGGCAGCGAGCGAGATCAGGCGTCTAGGCATGGTGAGCGGCTCCCGCAGGGATGGCGCGAATAAGCTTGCGCGGCGCACTCACCTTCACTTGGCGCGCGTGCTTTCCGGTTCGCGTCAGCTTGAACCGGAGACGCATCATAACGTTTGCCCGTCATCCAGCACGAAGTCCGTGCCGGTCACGAACTCGCTCGCGTCCGAGCACAGGAACAGGATCATCGCGTCAAGCCCCTCCTCGCCCATCAGCCGCCGCTTGGGGAAGCGGGCGATCTGCTTCTTGCCCGGCTCGGTATCGAACCAGGCATCGTTGATCGCGGTGCGGATATAGCCCGGGGAGACGGTGTTGACGTTGATCCCGGCCCGCGCCCATTCGCGCGCCAGCGTGCGCCCCGCCTGCACCACGCCCGCCTTGCTGGCGGCATAGGCGACGAGGCCCGGCGAAGGCTCGAAGGCGGTGATCGAGGCGATCAGGACAATCCGGCCCTTGGTCACGCCATGCGCCATCATCCGCTTCGCGCCTTCGCGGGCGGTCAGGATTGCGCCCTTGAGGTTTATGGCGAGGGTCTGCTCGATCTCCTCCTCGGAGATGGTGGTCGCCATGCCCGCGCCATCGACGCCTGCATTGGCGATCACCGTGTCGATGGGGGAGCCGAAGGCGGCCTCGGCGGCGTCGAAGCCGGCGATGATGTCGGCCTCGCGGGCGACGTCCATCTGCACCGGGCAGGCATTTGCGCCGATGCGGTCGGCGAGTTCCTCCAGCCGGTCCACCCGGCGCGCGCCCAGCGCCACCCTGGCCCCGCTCGCGGCAAGGATGCGCCCGAAGCGGGTGCCGAGCCCCGATGACGCGCCGGTGACCAGCGCCGTGCGCCCGGTGAGTTCGAAGGAGAAGCCCATTTGCTGATACCTATCCGCTTGTCATTGCGAGGAGCCGAAGGCGGTGCGGCAACCCATGGACGGACCGTGCCGCGTTCGGGGCCGTGGGTCCATGGATTGCTGCGCTGCGCTCGCAATGACGAAGGAGTTTAGCCGGCAGCGGGCAGCTCCCCGTTCACATATTTCATCAGCGTGGTCTGGAAGTGGCGCACGCGGCTGTCCTGATAGTG
>VFQM010002494.1_pt1 | contig 13410 bp, 17 predicted proteins | sample 3512391 | NCBI WGS metagenome assembly VFQM01 (sample SAMN10412369, study PRJNA504923) | tailings metagenome | isolation source: Replicate 1 from Balatoc abandoned mine | place: Philippines
ATGAATCCTGTCCGGTGTAGGTAGACATTACATTCGTAAAATATTATTTCTCATCTTCTCGCTGAAAGGTATAATTAGCGCCTACGTTTAATGATCGCCCAGGCTGCTTGAACTTATGCTGCCATGTTGCCATCTCTGTTACGGTCGTTTTTAATTCGTCTTCCAAAAAACTCCAGAGTCGTAGTCGCTCGGATAAATCAGCATTAAAAAAAGGCTCGTCTCCTTCATCAAGGATTTTTTCACTGCTGAATAATCCAGACACCGTTATGGTATTATTGTCGTTGATGTACCAGTCGAATCCACCTTTTCCTGTTACGATATTAGTAGTCCTGTTTCTTACCGTTTGTTGTCGGATGGTGTCCCCATTGTCATAGTACCTATCGACAAACTCATTCTTATTTAGTGTTTTTGTGTAGAGGTCATCAACCTGTAGAAACAGATTTAATTTTTTCTTCCTGTAGTTAATCGAAATTGATGGATTTAGTTTAGGAGTTGCCTGATACTGAGGGCGTATTGTGGGATAGCTTTCTTTCTTCACCCATAAGGCACCCAAGCCTGCTGCCATACCCACCTTTCCATTAAACCCATCCTGTACCTCTTTCTTATAAATAATATTAATGATGCCTGCATTACCATTGGCATCGTACTTTGCTGAAGGATTGTTGATGATCTCGATTCGTTCAATCGCTGAGGCTGGAATATTATCCAATGCACGCTGATTGCCAAAGCCTGTTAAAGCGGTCTGCTTTCCATCGATAAGCACAACCACTTTATCGCTTCCCCTCAATCGCACTGTTCCTTCATTACTTACCGTAACTCCTGGCAAATTTGACATCACTTGCATAAGTGAACCACCACTTTGGTTGACGTTATCTGCTACCGAAAAGGTTTTCTTATCAAGGGTTTCAGCAACGGCATCCTGTGTACCTGTAACAATAATCTCATTAAGAGAAGTAATGTCTTCTTCAAGGTCCATTATCCCCAAGTCAAGGAACTCACTTAACCTACCAACCACTACGGAAGTTTTATGCGTGCGATAGCCCACAAAAGAAGTTTCCAGGATGTAGTTATCAGGCCTTATATTGCTCAATGTATAACGGCCTTCATCGTCTGTCACCGTTCCAGATACAAATGAACTGTCTCGTTCAAGCTTCAATACCACATTTACGTATGATAAATTACTCTTCGATGCTTTGTCCTTCATAATTCCTGACAGTGTCACACTCTTAACCTGGGAGAAGGAAGAAATTGTAATTGACAGCAGCAAAATCAGAATACCTACTCTTTTCATGTCTTGATCGTAAAATTCAAAATTCCGGAATAATTCTGGATGAAAACTGGATTTGTAAACTCGTTTTACGAGATGACTTTTAAAGGATAAGCCTTTTAAAATGTTAAGTGACCACTCATGGCCCCATTCAAATTTTAATTGAATTCATGGTCTTCGAATTCATGGATTTCAAATTCCAGTTTTGTTAGGATTTGATTTTTAAAGCAATAAAACTCGATTGCTTTTGGCCTCCTAAACCGGAACACTTTTTCAATCATGACATGATCAAATTCCTTCACCAATTCATTATATTTTCTTGTTAATTCTGGTGGTAAATCACGTGGCAACAAAGGTCGCTCTATCTCAAAACCATCATCGAAATTGAACTCCAATACCAGATTGCTATTTCGCCAGTTCACCGTAGTCTCCGCACTCTCATTGATGAATTTGGTGGATAAGGCCAAGTTGTCCTGACTCACTATTTTTTGACTGGTTTCACCCATTAGTATAAGGCCTGAAATGACCATTGCACCATATCCGATTTTTCTAAATAACAACTCACTGATGAGTGGGAGAATGTGTTTGACTGAAGTAGATGAGACAACTGAACCAATAGCAATTGCCAGCCCGAAAAGCAATGCATTCGTTGACGAGAGCCCTAGCACAATATAAATGACCAATTTGATGCCATGAAGGAAAATTTCATTAGCGGCTCTTGTAGCAACGATCTGTTCTTTGCTTAGGCCGTAACGCAAGTAGAATCTATTAAACAGCAACCCTATTGCCCCGGTTATGCCTGAAACAAAGCCAGCCAAAAATCCAACTATGGACAGAATAAATTTAGGATACGGTTTCTCCTCCGTTGCTAGTGTTTTTTTGCTTTTAAATAGCTCCGGTAAATTGCTTATAAGAAACAATCCAACTACAATTTGCAGGTAAAGGGGGTTAACGTACTTGATCAACCATGCACCTAACAGTACCGCTGGTATTGAAAAGGGCACGAACCACGCAAATATCTTCCAGTGTATATGTTCTTTAAAAATAATTACTCTGGATGCAGAGCTACTAAACGTGCCGATCGTGAGTGCAAATGGAACATGTGTTACCGGTAGTAGCCAGTTAAGAATTGGTATTAAAATCAGACTTGCACCACCACCTGAAATGGCACTAAGCCAAAACGCTATGACGGTTGCCAGGAGAAGCAATACCATTTTCAAAAACAAAAACATTCTGCGCGGCTATTTATGTAGTTTCTCAGAATGTCACAGAAAAAGTATGAACCCCTGCCTGAAAATTGTAGCGTAAATCATACGAGCAGGTATCACAGATTTTTTTTACTATTGCCAGGCCTAGTCCGGAGCTGTTCTCACTTCGGCCTTCTTTACTAAACCGTTCGAACATTTTTTCAGGACTCATTTTTAACTGATTTCCTGTATTGGCAACTGTGAGCACTCGATTGGTAATCTCAACCTTGACGTTCCCATTGGGGTTTGTATGTCGGATTGCATTGTGAAAAAGATTTGTCAACAGAACCTCAAGCAATGTCGAGTTTGCTTTTGTTGACAAAGTGCCAATGGATGTCTTAATGGATATATTATCCATGTCAGCCATTGGGTGCAAATTCAACAATAGCTTGTTTGTCAATGCAGACAAATCTATTTCTTCGACTTCATTGAACTGGTCATTTTCAATTTTACTAAGTAATAGCAGGTTTTTATTAAGTCTTGTCATATGCTGAGCAGTTTCCTCCAGGTCAAGTATGGTAGCTGCCCCCGCTTCTGTAAGCCCAGGTAACTGCATCAGATTATCCAGTTTAGATTGAAAAATGGACAAAGGTGTCTGTAACTCATGCGAGGCATTTTCGATAAACTCTTTTTGCTCCAGATACACTTTTCTATTTCGATCTGTTAAGTGACTCACTGTCTTATTCAGATCATCAAACTCAATAATATTTGTTTTCACCGGTCGAATAGATTCACTTTTATCCAATTCATACGCCTTCAATTGATTAAGTGTATTGTAAAATGGCGTCCACAATTTCCTGGATAACGAACGATTTAAGAGAAGCAGCCCTGTGGCAAGAAGAACAATAAGGATTATCTGGACAATCCCTAACGCCATCACCAGCTCATCATTATCAACGAGTGACATTCTGATTGTGAGCAAATAAGGCTTATCCTTAATCACTACGCTGGTTGACAATGTTCGAAATGGATGTGACTCATGTTCAATGCTATCATACATGGATACGGTCTCATACCTTTGTCCCGCAGACATTATATCGGATGGGATAAGTATGATGTCATAAGAAAGCTGATCCCAGATTTTTAAATCCATTTCCAGGTCATCCAGGTACTCATAACTTTTGATATGCTTGATAAACTGATTTGTATGTAACGCTAAAGACTCATCCACTTCCTCGTTAAGTATTTGACGAATGGAGAAAATTGAAATAGGAATACTGATAAGTACAAGTATTAAAGAATACAGAAGCAAACTGCGCAAACTAACTTGTAATAATCTCATGCGGTAAATTTATAACCTAGTCCGTAAACAGCTTTAATATAATCTTCACACCCTGCTTCCGTTAATTTCTTCTTCAGGTTTTTTATGTGTGAATAGATGAAATCAAATTTATCCATCAATTCGGCATCATCACCAGAGAGATGTTCGGCAATAGCATTTTTAGACACAACCCGATTTTTATTGGCGATTAGGAATACAAGCAAATCGTATTCCTTTCGGGTTAACTCAATTTCCTTTCCATTCACACTCACCGTTTTTCCCAATAAATCGACTTCAATTTCGTGAAATGATATTTTATTGTTTCCATCAAACCGTTTTCTTCGAATAACCGCTGATATACGGGCACTAAGTTCGGGCAGGTAAAACGGTTTAGGAAGGTAATCGTCAGCTCCTAGATTCAGTCCCGCAATGCGATCATCAAAGGAGCTTTTGGCTGTTATCATAATTACGCCATCAGCCTTATTATTAGCTCTTAGTTTTTCCAATATTTTCAATCCATTTCCATCCGGTAGCGATATGTCCAGCAGGATGCAATCGTAATCGAAAAGAAGAATTTTCTCATTAGCCTCACTGGCGGTATAAGCAACTTCGCACACATAGCTTTCCTGACGAAGGAATTGCGCCATGCTTTTTACCAGTTGTTTCTCGTCTTCGATGATAAGGATTTTCATGTTTAGCAGTGAGAAGATAACCAAAACTACTTCAAGTGATATTATATTTCAATTTTCAGTCAAGGATGTGTCTGCTTAGTATAATGTTTCTGATGTAGGGCACAATGGCAAGGCTTTGGGCCAGGAGTAAAACCGGATCGAGCCTGTAAATAGCATACACAACAACCAAAACCGCTCCGACTAAACTTATCGACCAAAAGCCAGAGGGAAGAAGGGACTCCTTATGTTTTTCAGAATAATATAACTGATACAAAAATCTAATGTTGAGAAGTAATTGCCCACCAATGCCAACTAAAAGAAAAGCATTCCAGTTTTGAAACATCGTGTCGGTAAAACTGACTTCGTGCGTCATCCCTAATACCCAAATAACGGAGAAAACCGGAATTGAAATGAGCAACAACCTGGTTATGATTGAAAATTTACCCCAATCTCCTTTTAGCTGAAGATTTCTGACATAGATCACATAAGCAACAATTTGTCCAAGAATGATAACAATATCAATTCGAAGAATTCCGTAGACAAGAAACAAGGCAGAACCCGCAAGGCTAAACTTCCAAAACAAACTTGGCGATGCTACTTTTCTTTGTTTCTCTGTTATCCACCATTGAATGATAATTCGTACACCAAAGAGAGATTGAGCAAGAAAACCCAATCCGAAAATCCAGTAAGTACTTAGATACTCAGTCATTACACTAGTTGAAATACATGACCCACTTTCCAAATTCCTCACGGTGCCAATCCCCTGGCATTATGACTTCCAAATTTTTTGGCAGTTCTTTCTTTACGATCAGAACAGATTTTTGAAATAATAAAGACTTTAAATGCCCAAAACTTTTTGGGTCAGATATGTCAAGTAGATAATTTTTCCACTGTTCATTCTTTTCAAATTGAGTCTCCCGTTTCAGTGAACGATCTCCCGCGTAAACTGAAATAATGTCCTTATCAAGCTCAAAGGCAATCGAAGGCAAGAGTTCATCATAGACAATTATATTTCTTTCTCGCAAGTGGTTCTGCTTGATAAAAGTTGAGACAGAAGATAGCGTGTTAACCTCGTCACCATTGAATTTGAAGAAAACAGATGAATACAGAACCAGGGTTATGGCAAATAATGAACATAGAATAAGAAGCTTTTTTTCCGAAGTTAGCTTTAGAAACCACAAACCAATACTTAGTAACAATGCGACTGAAGTCAGCGGAATAAGAATGTGAGCACCATCAAATCCTGATAAATAAATTGGTGTCGAAAGTAGACCTATGTAGATTAACACGCATAGGGAAATAATTAGCATAAGCAACCGGTTCGATACACCGATTGAGAGGTAGTACCCTGTAACCAAACTAAATCCAACGGAGAGTGGAAGTATATAGAGTACAAGCTTTGAACTTGAGATTGAAAAGATGATGAACGGAAGCAGAAGCCACCATGTGAGTATGCGCCTCACAAGGACTGCGTCTACTGGCTTTGTCCTTCTTTTCAATAGACCCTTTGCGAAAATGATAATCCAGGGAAGCGTGACCAGCGGAAATACCGGCAAGTAATAATACCAAGGCTCCTTTCTTGCAAAAACTTCTGCATGAGCAAGTCTGTCAATAAAATGCCGAAAGAAAAAATAATCAGCAAAACGGCCATCTTCCGCAATCAGTAACAGAAACCAGGAGAATCCAATGACAATGAAAATTAACAAAGCCAAACCTGCCTGACTTATTCTTAAAGAAGGCCAGGTATTCAACTTACCCAGACCAACAGCGGCCAGTAATGGAACGATGAAAATTACAGGACCCTTAGTCAGGAAACCAAGCCCCATTGCCAAGGCAGCACCGTATAGGTAGTGTACTTTCATACTCTCATGAAACTTGAGCAAAAAATACAGACTCAGTAAAACAAAAGTATTGAGATAAGCATCGGTGGTTAGCCCTCGAACAGAGATAAGTACCAAGGGTATCGTGGCGTAAACCAATGTGCTGAAGAGTGCGGTTTGTCTATTTTTGAAAACAAGCTCAGCAAGTTTGAACAAAAGAATAAGTTGAATGCCAAAGGCTATAATCAGAAAGAAACGCACTGCAAATGTATTAACACCAAACATCGAGAATGCTGTAGCCGTTATCCAGTAAGTAACGGGCGGCTTATGGTAGTGGTGAATGTTGAGTAGTTTTGGATGTAGCCAATCACCCGACCGATACATCTCCCGGCTAATTTCCGCATATCGTGCCTCGCTGGTCTCGATCACACCCCATTGCCCGTTGATCAATACCATCAAAAAGCAAAGTAATGTAACCAAGATAATCCCGCCTCTATTTTGCATATTCTTCCTTTCTGGCCTTTTCTTGACTTACGCTCTTGATTCGATAATTGATAAAATTCCGTTGCATCCAACGAAAAACAAAAGCATCTACAAGAGGGCCGATTAGCCTATTCATTAGGTTATACTTTGGTGTACCAGCATAACGAGGATAGTGCCTTATGGGAACCTGCTTCACTGTACCCCCTAGTAAAATCACCATATCTGGAATGAAACGGTGCATTCCCTTAAAGAAGGGCATTTGTTTGGCAAGGTCTGACTTCATGACTTTCAACGGACAACCAGTATCAATAATCTCATCCTTCAGCAACCACTGCCGAAAGGAGTTGGCAATGAAGGAAGAAAGCCTTTTCACTATCGTATCTTTGCGGTTTGCGCGGTAGCCCGTAACCAAATCGTAGTCATTTATAAATTCCAGCAACTTTGGAAAGTCTTCTGGGGAGGTTTGTAGATCGGCATCCATATACCCGACAAGTGGGGTTTTGCAATGGTCGATGCCAGCCTTTAAGGCTGTACTCAAACCACTGTTTCGCTCCAGCGAGATAAATGAGTATCGCTTATCCTGTTTGCACACCCGATCAATTTCTTCTGCGCTTTTATCGTTAGACCCATCATTAATGAATAAAACCTGAATTGAAACCGAGGTTTTATTTAGAAATTTATTCATAGCAATAACCAATGGCTCAATGCACGCTTCCTCGTTATAAACCGGAACCAGTATTGTAAGGATCTCTTCCATAAACATATCTTAAATCTCAACCCTGGGGTTTGGGTTGCCACATGTAGCGGGTGGGTTTAATGGAAGCAAACGTAAGCTCCAATTCTGGAGAGATTCTGGAGTTACCTGATAAATGCAATCGGTCAGCCTACTTTTTCAGATGTTACCTCCACATGCAAAATATGCAATAGCCTGTGAACGATGGGGGCAAAAGACACTGCCATAATGCTTAAAGATGCCACGCCACTGCGTAAACGTTTTGCAAACCCTACTTTGATGAACTTCTGGTGAGTATCCGTGAGGTAGGAGCCAGCGAAAGGCATTTTTATCTCAAAATGACAGACATCTACCCAAGACTTTAACTTTGAAATTGATTTCCATAATGAGCAAAAAACAACAAACAAACCCCAAAGGAAAAAGAGTAATCACAGTAAGGCACAAATTACTGGTTCCACAGGGAACAATCATTTAAAATCGTTTACAATCCTTTACAAAGTTTAATAAAGTTACACAGTCATTCACTACCGTTAACAATCGTTAACCTACGCTTTGGGGTCGCTACATCTTTGACCCATGAACACAGCGATAAATCAAAATCATGGGATGGGCAATGGGATTGCCTTTCTTTTCGGAGCAGCATTTAATCTGCTGGCCAATGTAAATCTTTTATTTCTTCTGGACTATGCGCTGCAAGCTACAGTAGGGGGTATCATTTGTCTTGCTTTTAAAATCATTGCAGATGTTTTCAGTCCGCTATGGCTTAAGCATAAAGAAAAAGTAAAGGATTTCACAAAGCTGAAGAAAGTAAAAGGCATCAAGCTCAGAACTCCTTCACTGAAGTTACGGAGTTTGAAAAGAAAGAAGCGCAATGATCAAGAGTAGTCACCTATTGATCGGAGCCGGTACAGTAGCAGCCATCTACTTTGGTGGCAGCTACTTGCTCAAACTCAATAGACTTTCAAATGAGTTGGAATCTGATACAAAGGTTTCGATTCACAATGTAAGTCTGAGTGGAATTGAACTCTCCATCAATGTGAAACTCAAGAATCCAAGTGGTGGAAGTATTCAAGTGAAGCATCCTTTTGTCAAAATGATTTATGCCGATAAGACCATAGCATCATCACAAGTAAAAGATGTGAACCTGACCATTTCAAAATTCAGTGAAGTCAATCTTGATCCGATAAAAATCAAGCTTGGATTTTTGAGCCTGGCAACAACGGTTCCAGCACTTGTGAAAGAGTATCGAGAGACAGGGAAGCTCAACTTGATTGTACACACGGTAACAACAATCAACGATAGTTTACCCTACACAAAAACTGACAATATCACTTTGGGCGGAGGAAAGGCTGCATGATCTGCCTACGGTAGACAGGCAGCAAATGTGAAAGAGATGATGAAGAAAGGAAGAGGCGTATGGTAGCGGACAGAAAGAGGCGATTGCGGGATGGAAGGGAGTTCGACCATCTCTTTCCACCCCCAGGTGAAAAAGATACTACGATAAAGAAGAGTGCGAATGTAGAAGACACGATGAAACTCATTCGCACTGCATTGCCAAAGACGTTGTGGCAAACGGAAAAGATTGCGAAGGTATTGAAAGGTCGGACACTGGAAGAAACCTGTTCCAACATCTGGCACTTCGTGTACCAACACATTCAGTACAAAAGAGACGAGGAAGGAGTTGAGCAAGTACGCAGTCCCAGAAGAGCATGGAGCGATAGAAAGACGGGAGTAGACTGTGACTGTTACACCGTATTTATTCTCTCCATCCTCCGATCTCTTGATATAGACTGCCTCGCCAGGATAACGAAATATCCGAAGCGGTATCCGGAAGTTCCGCGCTGGCAGCATGTATATCCGATTGTACCGAAGCCAGGTCATCTGGAAGATTACATAGATGAACGTGATTACTACATCGTGATTGATTGTGTGAAGGACAGATTTGATGATGAACAACCTTATTTAGAATGTAAAGACTACGATATGAGACTGGATTATTTAGACGGAGTTGAAGATGAAGGACAAGAGGAAATCCAATTCATAGAACATGAAAATGTTGACCTCTCTGATCTTGCTTCACTCTACGATGAAGATGAAATGGGAAACATCTTCAAAAAAATTGGAAGCAAAGTAAAAACTGTTGCAAAGAAAGTTGGCACAGTAGCGCAAAAGGTGGGTGATAAAGTAGGTGACGGTATCAGGTTTATAAATCGATATGTAAATCCTGCTACGCTCCTACTTCGCAACGGTTTCCTATTAGCTATGAAAAATAACATGATGAATGTTGGCGGGAAACTTCGCTACGCATATATGACAGATGCGCAAGCACAGGCAAAGGGAATCAACCTAAGTGAGTTAAAGAAACTGCGATCCATAAAAGACAGAGCGGAAACGGTCTATTGGCAAGCTGGTGGTAAAAAAGAAAATCTAAAAAAAGCGATTCTTGGAGGAAGAGGTAACAGAGATAAAAAAGTTCCCTTGAGTGGCTTTGAAGGATTTTTTGGTGCGCATGATGTTTATGCAGATGAAGACGAGTACAATATCATTCACAGCAATGGTGTTGAGGGCTTAGGAGAAATCGCTACAGGAACAGCATTGGCAGCAGCAAGTTCAGCGGTGGCAGCCATAGCAGGCGCGCTAAAACAAGTCAAAGGTTTATTCACTAAAGGTGGTGGCGATGAGCAATCCTTTCAAAGTGAGTCAGACGGAGGTGGAGAACCATTGCCTGCAACAATTTCAGAAGACGAAGAAGCAATCATTGCAAGTGCATCAATGCCTGCTTCGTACACACCAACAACACTAAAAACGAATGAAGCAACAAAAAAATATTCAGTACCTGCTTCGCCTTCTCAGCCTGTACTATCAAATGAATCTACCGCCAGTAGAGCTATGCTTGTACCAAATGAAAGTGCATCATCAGACAGTGCGCTACAAACTCAGGATAGTTCAGAGAAGGCTGGCTTCTTACAGAAGACTACGACATGGGTAAAAGCAAATCCTGGTAAGTCTCTGCTTGTCGCTGGAGGAATTATCACGGGAGGAGTTCTTTTGATAAGAGCAATGAGAGGTGGATCAGGAACCAATGGATTGGAAGGCGTTCCTCCAAAAAAGAAGAAGACGAAGAGCAAGACTAAACCTGATAGCAAGAACAAAAAAGAAAAAGTAAAAGCACAAAATCTATTATAAGCATGGCTAAGCAGAAGAAAAACAAACAAGAGAATGCACTCTTCGGAACCGCTCCAGTAATGGAGCATCCGATAGCGCAGACGGTAACTAAAGGTGGGCTTGTGCTACTCGCAGCTATCGCAGCAGGCGGTGCTGGCGCGGCACTTGGCAAGCACTCGCTGCTTGCAGGAATTCCAGTGACACTGGTAGGCTTCCATAAAAAGAATCCCTACATCATCGCAGCAGGTCTTGGTCTTACACTCAGCAACGGATTCCAAAATCAAAACAAGACTACGACAGTGCAGGGTGTCGATGGATTTGATATGAAACAAATTGCCGAACAAGCTAAGGATCGCGTTGGGACATTCTTTAAGAATTTCTCAGAGAAGCTTTACATCAGCAAAGCAGAACCAAGTGCAACCAACGGACTTGCTGGTGAAGAGCAAGTAACCTACTTCGTCAATCCATACAACAATGCGAAGGAGCTTGATATGTCAGCTATTGATAGAATCCAGGAACAGATCGCAAACATGAATGGAATGAATGCAGTGGAAGAAACTGAAAGAGAGTTTTAAATCAAAGAGTAACAATTAAACACAAAGTAAAATTATGCTGGGAGCATTAGGACAACTCATGGAGAGTGAGTACACAAACCCAACGGAGTTGTTGGGTCTGAATGGAGAGATGGATACTGAGTTAATGGGGTATCTGAATGCGCTAAACCCTGTGCAACGGGCAAAGGCGATGAGTAAGATTGTGAAGCGGCACATTCCTTCTCAAGGGTCACGTGCAGAGTTTGAGAAGTTCTTTGTGGAACTACCCAAGCACATCAAGGAGCAATTGCTTCAGGGAAAGCTACGCCTAGCAGATCAACTGATTTACACCATCAAGCCAATCAAAGGCGCAAAGACGATCAAGATGTTTGAAAGTCAAGATGTGAAGGAAGTGAACCTGCGTAACATCAGTAACGCCAAACTTCCGAAGAACATGGCGTTGCTCGTGTCTGGAATTTATTTGCTGCATGGTGTTGCCGATTCATTGGACATCGATGACATCAAAACAACCAAGTTTGATTCCATCGAAAACATCGGAGCACTTGCTAACGGTGAGTTTAAACTGAAGGCCAACAAGAAGCAACTCGTGAGCGATACTTCTAACAGGAAGTTTGTGACCACTCAGTTTGACATGGTGCCAAAGAGTTTTTACAAACTGGCGAACCCTCGTCTGATTCATGACGATGTGGACATCGAATTTGAAATTGAACTTGGAACCATCAAGGGTCTGGATGCAAACTCAGTTTTGTATGTAGGTCTTGAAGGAACAGCAACCATTCCTTAGTAGGTCATGGAGAAGCGTTTGGTAGATAAAATCTACACCTTCCTGGTGGACGCGGAAGGGCAACCGGTGAGCAAGAAGTTTGACCTTGATAAGAACGTCAAAGTGGTACACGGTATCATGATGAGTTCAGACAGACCGAACCTCTTGTTCTACCGAGGCTCTCAACGGATTGAACTTTCTGGAGAAGAACTTTTCCCAGAAGACTTTGAGAGCAAAATGTTTATGAGTGGAATGGCAGTAGCCCCTGACAACAAATACAAGTCGTTAGGTAATGGAGTAGTATCCGGAAACGGTGAGTTAAAAATCCAGTACAAGGACACAGCCAATCCAAACGCTCCCTTTGCGGCTTACAAAGTTATCATCAGCCTTTTATGTGAGATGAAGTAATGATAATCACAAAGACCAAACGGAGAATCATCATAGCCAAACTTGAAGTGAATAAGCTTGAGCGGTTCAAGCCATTCGAAATCAGGCTTCCGGCTAATGTGAAGAAAGTAACAGGAATACTCGTAACAACATCAGCAACATGGGAACCGGGACCGTAAGCTTTCAAGCTAATGACAAGATGGATGTCTTTTATGTGGCAAGACTAAAAGAAGAAGGTATTGAATCGTCAGACGAATCGATCATTCAAGTTGAAGACTCACAGTTTGAGAGTGACAAAGCTTGGGTTACTGGCAATGTACCGAAGATAAAACCTGTGCATGTTGAGGGTGATACTTCGATCATCAATGCCTGGTTCAAAGGTGAGACTTATGAGAACCCCTTTGTAATCATGGTCTATGTGGAATGTGAAACGGCTGAAGAGCTTGAGGAAGTTACTGCGGATGAAGAATTAGAACAGAGCAAGAATGATAAAGCAGACTTTCTGGAACCAACAGAGATACACTTATGACCGAGCAATTCATTTTAGAGTTTGCGCCCTTGCGATTAAAACAACAAGGCTATACGAAGTATCATCTCCGTCACAGGGATTTTATCATCGAGGCAGGAACAACAATAACCATCCCTGCCTACAATGAAATGTTCTTCATCATTGATGAACCTCCAGGGCTTATAGTTGACTCTGAATATGGAATGTATGATTCAACGGAAGATCCTATACCAGAGAGCATTCATATTCATCGTGGTGAAATCAAGATAACGAATCCAGGAGCAGCGAAGCGAAGAATAAAATTTATACAAGCAATCATAGTGAATTAGTCATGGCACTACCGAATAAAGAAAAATACGAACAGAAAAAGATTGATAGTCTTTTGCACTACCTACGCTTATACCATGAGAAAGGTCAACCCATTGATTATGAAATCTTGGTCGATGGATTCAAGGCGGTACGTAGAACAAGTGACCCTGATATGTTTACGATGTTTGAAAACTTCGTAACTGCGGATACGCGATCAATTGAAATTCTACTTTTCACTGGCA
>VFQM010002499.1_pt1 | contig 13397 bp, 14 predicted proteins | sample 3512391 | NCBI WGS metagenome assembly VFQM01 (sample SAMN10412369, study PRJNA504923) | tailings metagenome | isolation source: Replicate 1 from Balatoc abandoned mine | place: Philippines
CGAGCCCGGCGACCTTGTCCGACCAGCTGTCGCGCGCGGTCAGGACGAGCACCGGGAAGGTGCGCCCCTCGCGCCGCCACATGCCGAGCACGGTCAGTCCGTCGATCTCGGGCAGGCCGAGATCGAGGATCACCGCGTCGTAATCCTCGGTCGAGCCCATGAAGTGCCCGTCCTCGCCATCGGCCGAAAGATCGACGGCATAGCCGTTGTGCTCCAGCGTCGACTTGAGCTGCGCGCCCAGCGTGGGCTCATCCTCGACGATCAGAATTCGCATGTTCCACCATTTTCCTGCTGCATCACCGGCGGGTTGGTGCGCTTTTGGCACGCCAGCGTCAAGCAAGCCGAGGGCAGGTGCATCATGCCTGTCCCCCGATCAAGCCGCCTGCGGCCCACGCTCAGCGGGATCGCCCGATCACCCGTCCGGTGCGGGCATCGACATCGACATAGGTCACGCGGCCCTCGCGGATGAACTTGAGCCGGTAGGCGCGCGCGGTCGAATCGTAGGCAGGGCCGAGATATTCGCTGCCGCGCATCTGCGGCAGGATGCGCCGCTCGATCTCGCGCAGGGACAGCTGGGTGCCGGCCTGCGCCTCGCGCCGCGCCTCGCCCTGATCGCTGAGCGACTGCTCCTGCGCCGCCGCCGCCGCCGGAGCGGCCACGGCCAGACCCGCCACGGCAAGCGCGGCCAGCACAGCTGCGAGACGGGAGGGGGCAAAGATCATCATGCAATCATGCCTAGCTGCAAGGCTTTGAACAAGGAGTGAATGGCCGCGCGGCCTTACTGCGCAGCATCCTTCACCAGCTCGAACTTGAACGACATGGCAATGCCGGTCGAGACCATGCCCGGCTGAACCGGCGGCGCGGCGGCGACCATGCCATCGCTGGCCTTCATCATCGCCATCTCGGGCATGGCCCCCCGCCCTTCGATGCTCTCGCTGATCGCCAGCACCTTCGCGCCGTCATAGCCGAACATGTCGGCATAGGCCTTGACCCGCGCCTGCGCCCGCTCGATCGCGCGCTTGCGCGCCGCGTCCTTGGCGGCCTCGTCGTTCTCGATGCTGAACGAGGGGCCATTGAGATCATTCGCCCCGGCGGCGACCAGCGCATCGAGCACCCTGCCGGTGTCCTCGATCTTGCGCAGGATCACGCTCACCCGGTTGGAAGCCTGATAGCCGCGGAAGATCTGGCGCTGGCTGTCACGATCGTAATCATAGCGCGCGTTGAGGTTGATGCCGGTGGTCTGGATGTCCTTGTCGGCAATGCCCATCGCCTTGAGCTTGGCGATCACCTTGGCCATCTCGGCGGAGTTCGTCCGCAGCGCCTCGGTCGCGGTCGGCGCCTCGGTGGTCACGCCCGCACCGATGGTGGCGATGTCGGGGGCGACCGTGACACTTTCGAAGACGCTGAGTTCGACCACCGGGCCATTTGCCTTCAACGCGACTTCGGCAGCGGCAAGGCCGGTGGCAGGAAGCGCGAGGGCGCTGGCGGCGACGGCAAGGGCAAGAGCAGGGCGGATCATCATCGGTTTCCTCCAGTAGGCCAGCGCCAATGGACGCAACGAGCTTTCGCGGGACTGAACCGCCTTGGCAGGCACAGGACAAGTCCCTAACGAGCGCGGGGCATGGCACAACCTCCCATCTTTTCGTTCGAAGGGCTCGCGCTGCAACAGGGCGGGCGCTGGCTGTTCGGCGGCCCCACCCCCACCAGCGGTGCCGCGCCGATCGATCTGCACGTGCTCCCGGGGGACCGGCTGGCGCTGATCGGTCGCAATGGCGCGGGCAAGACGACGCTGCTCAGGCTCATCACCGGCCGGATCGAGGCCGACCGCGGCCAGCGGCGGGTAAAGCCGGGGACGCGCATCGTGTTCCTCGAGCAGGAGCCCGACTTCGCGCCCTATGCCACGCTGATGGACTTCGCGCTCGGCGGCGAGGATGCGCCGGCCGCGCACGAGGTGGAGGCCATCGCCGGGCAGCTCGGCATCGACATGAGCCGCCCGGCCGCCACCGCCAGCGGCGGCGAGAAGCGCCGCGCCGCGATTGCCCGCGCGCTGGCGCAGGAGCCCGATCTGCTGCTGCTGGACGAGCCCACCAACCACCTCGATCTGGGCGCGATCGACTGGCTGGAGGACTGGCTGTCGCGCTACCGCGGGGCCTTCATCACCATCAGCCACGACCGCACCTTCCTCACCCGCCTGACCCGCGCGACCCTGTGGCTCGACCGCGGCACCCTGCGGCGCAAGGAGGTCGGGTTCGGCGGTTACGAGGCATGGGAAGAAACGGTCTATGCCGAGGAAGCCCGCGCCGCCGAGCGGCTCGATGCCAAGCTCAAGATCGAGGCCCACTGGCTCGAACGCGGGGTGACCGCGCGGCGCAAGCGCAATCAGGGCCGGCTCGAGAAGCTGCACCAGATGCGCGCGGTGCGGGCCGCGATGATCTCGGGGGCGGGAACAGCCAAGCTCAAGCTGGCGAGCGACGACGACTTCAAGTCCAAGTCGGTGATCGTCGCGGAGGGCATTTCCAAGACTTACGGGGATCGCCCCGTCATCAAGCCCTTCACCCTGCGCATCCAGAACGGCGACCGCATCGGGATCGTCGGTGCCAACGGCGCGGGCAAGACGACGCTGCTCAAGCTGCTCACCAAGGAGCTGGAGCCCGACACCGGCACCGTCACTCATGCCCGCACCCTGTCGGGCGTGATGATCGACCAGCAGCGCAAGCTGCTCGAACCCGATGCCACGGTGCGCCAGATCCTCGCAGAGGGCGGCGACTGGATCGATGTGCGCGGGGTGCGCAAGCACGTCATGGCCTACCTCAAGGACTTCCTGTTCGATCCCGGGCTCGTCGATACCAAGGTCGGCATCCTGTCGGGCGGCGAGCGTTCGCGGCTGCTGCTGGCGCGCGAGTTCGCGCGCACCGCGAACCTGCTGGTGCTCGACGAGCCGACCAATGACCTCGATCTCGAAACGCTCGATCTGCTGCAGGAGGTGATCGCCGATTTCGACGGCACCGTGCTGATCGTCAGCCACGACCGCGACTTCCTCGACCGCACCGTCACCGTCACGCTCGGGCTCGACGGATCGGGCAAGGTGGACATTGTCGCGGGTGGCTATGCCGACTGGGAAGCCAAGCGACGGCCTCGCAACGACAGCTCGACGGGTGGGCAACGACCCCGCAATGACCCGGCAACGGCGGCGCAACCGGACGGCAACCGCCCCGCCATACCGGCCAGGCCCGCGTCCGCCCCCAAGCTCTCCTACAAGGACCAGCGCGATTACGAGATCCTGCCTGCCCGGATCGCGGAGCTCGAAGCCGCGATCGCCAAGGGCGAGGCCATTCTGGCCGATCCCGAACTCTACACCCGCGACCCGCAGCGATTTGCCGCAATCTCGAAGGGCATCGAGACCGCCCGCGCCGAGAAGGACGCGGCCGAGGAACGCTGGCTGATGCTGGCCGAGATGGTCGAAGGCTAGAGCGGTTTCCGTTCATCTTCAGGCCTGTTGGAGACACATGAGACACTGTCCTGAAGCGAAAAACGGGGCCCCTCCCCGCGCTCAGGTGATCCGGTAGAATTCCGCCACCCGTTCGAGCGCGATCCTGAGCACCAGCTTGCCGCTGCGGGCAGGCCAGCCGAGGGTCTTTTCGGCCTCGGGCAGGGCCTCGCCCGCGCACACCACGCGCCACAGGATGTCCTCCAGCCCCCGCCCGGCCGCCTTCACCGCCCCGTCGAAGCGCTGGCGGGCGGCGATCTGCCTTTCATTGGGTGCAAGGCCGCGTTCGCCGGTGCTCTTCACCCGCACCGGATCCCAGCGCATGGTGATGCTGGCGGACAGCTGCGCGCGCTCGTAATCGCTCCGCAGCGCCTCGCCCGCATCGAACAGCCGGTCGGACAGATGCCCGCGCGCGTGGAGCCAGGCGAGCGGGCTTTCGGCGAGGTTGACAGTGACAGTGCGCACCACGCGTCGCCCGTCTCCGGCAGGCCTGCGGCGCGGGCCTTCGGCAGTGAGTTCGCGTTCGACCAGCTGGCGCTTCATGGCATTTCTCCCCTCGATGATGGCAGGAAACGACTTGCCAAAGCGGCTCATCTGTAGGAAAGCGAAAAACCATTTTGGTTATTTTCTGAGGTTGGTTTTCGTGCTCAACCGCATCCGCGACATCCGCAAGGCCAAGGGCCTGACGCTGGCCGATCTCGCCGCCGCCTGCAATCCGCCCACCACCGCACAGACCATCGGGCGGCTGGAGACAGGCACGCGGCAATTGTCGCTCGTCTGGATGAACCGCATCGCCGCCGCGCTGGGGGTGGAACCGGCCAGCCTGATGCGCGCCGAAGCGGCAGAGACGGCGCAGATCGTGGCCGAACTGGTCGCCGCCGGCGCACAGGCGCTCGCCACCCCGCGCGAGGCGCTGCTGCCGAGCGCGCTCGCCGATGGCCCTGCCCCGCTGGTGCTGAGCGTCAGCGAGAGCGTGGGCGAGTATCGCCCGGGGGATCTGATCTGGCTCAGGCCGCTCGATCCCGCCGAGGCTGCCGGCGCGATCAACCGCGACTGCCTGGTCCCCCGCCCCGGCGGGCGCTTTGCCTTCGGGCGGCTGATCGACCGGCGCGGCACGCTGGTCGGCCTCCTGCCGCCGGGCGCGGGGCAGAAGCAGGTGGTGGTCGACAATCCGGCATGGGTCGCGCTTGCCTTCATGCTGGTCAGGCCGCTTTAACCTCCGCGCGCGCAGGAAGGGCACCGTGAAGCACGTCCTCAGCCTCTCGACGCTCTATCCCAACCCGGTCAATCCGCGGTTCGGCACCTTTGTCGCGCGCTCGATGGAGGCGCTGGCGAAGCGCGGCGACTGGCGGGTGACGCTGGTCAATCCGGTCGGCCTGCCGCCGCTGGCGCTGGGGCGCTACCGCCCGCTCGCCGATCTGCCCGAGGTGGCCGAGGAAGGCGGCGTCACCGTCCACCGCCCGCGCTTCACACTGATCCCGCGCATCGGGGCGCGCCGCAACGCCGCCGCCATCGCCCGTGCGGTGCTGCCGCTGGCCAAGCGCCTCCATGCCGAAGCCCCGTTCGATCTGGTCGATGCGCAGTTCTTCTTCCCCGACGGCCCGGCGGCCGCGATCATCGCGCGCGCGCTGGGCCTGCCGCTCTCGATCAAGGCGCGCGGGAGCGACATCAGCTTCTGGGGCGAACAGGACTTTGCCCGCACGCAGATGCTGGAGGCTGCCCATGCGGCCTCCGGGCTGCTGGCCGTCAGCCGCGATCTGGCCGGGCAGATGGCAGCGATGGGCATGGATCCCGCCAGGATCACGGTGCACTACACCGGGCTCGACCGTGACCGCTTCCGCCCGCTCGAACACACCCAGCTGCGCCGCCAGCTGTCCGAAGAGCTGGGCTTTGCCATGCCCGACAATGCGCCGCTGCTGGCCTGTGTCGGGGCGCTGATCGAGCGCAAGGGTCAGGGCATCGCGATTGCCGCGCTGAAGGATATTCCGGGCGCGCGGCTGGTGCTGGTCGGCAAGGGCGAGGACGAGGCGCGGCTGCGTGCGCTGGCCGCCAGCGAGGGCGTGGCCGAGCGGGTCTATTTCGCCGGTTCGCTCGATCATGACGTGATGCCACTGATCCTCTCGGCCGCCGATGTGATGGTGCTGCCGACGGTGAGCGAAGGGCTCGCCAATGCCTGGGTCGAGGCGCTGGCCTGCGGCACGCCGGTGGTGACGACCGATGTCGGCGGCGCGCGCGAGCTGATTACCTCAGATACCGCCGGACGGCTGCTGGCCGAGCGCACGCCGCAGGCCGTGGCGGCGGCGGTCAATGCGATCCTCAACGCTCCGCCGGCCCGCGAGGCGGTGGCCGCGCTGACGGAAGGGTTCAGCTGGGAAGCCAACGCTGCGGCGCTGGCGGACTATTATGAAAGGCTGGTGGACGAGGCCTGAGCCACGCCCCCACTTACACTTCCCCGCGCGCGACCTTTTCCTGACGGTCGAGCGCGGTCTCGGTCGGCACGAAGCTGTTCGAGGTCACGCCCATCCAGATCAGCAGCGGGCCGGCCATGTAGACGCTCGAATAGGTGCCGATGAACAGGCCGACGGTGATCGCCGCGACCATCCCGAACAGGCTCGGCGGCCCGAACAGCAGCAGCGGGATCAGCGCCACGAACAGCGTCAGCGAGGTCATCACCGTGCGCGCCAGCGTCTCGTTGACCGACAGGTCGAGCAGTTCGCCGAGCGGCATCTTGCGGAACTTCTTGAGGTTCTCGCGGATGCGATCGTAGACCACGATGGTGTCGTTCAAGGAATAGCCGATGATCGCGAGGATCGCCGCGACGATCTGCAGGCTGAACTCCATCTGCGTCAGCGCGAACAGGCCCACGGTCACCGACACATCGTGCACCAGCGCGAACATCGCGCCCACGCCGAACTGCCATTCGAACCGCACCCAGATGTAGATCGACACCGCCGCCATCGCCGCCAGCAGCGCGAGGATCGCCTGATCGCGGAACTCGCCCGCCACCTTGCCCGAGACGGTGTCGTTCCCGTCGGTGCGCACGTCGGGATATTGCTTGGCGATTGCGGCGATCACCTTCTCGCCGATCGCGGTGGCGGCGCCGGGCGTGTCCTCCGCCCCTTCGGACAGGGCGACGCGGATCGAGACCGACTTGGGCCCGCCGAATTCCTGCACGACCGGCTCGCCATAGCCGAGCCCGCCGACCAGTTCGCGCAAACTGGCAACGGGGGCCTGCTCGCGCTGTTCGAAGGTCATGCGCACTTCCTGGCCGCCGGCGAAATCGACGCCGAAGTTGAGGCCGTTGACCAGCACCGCCGCCCAGCTGCCGAAGATCAGCACGAGGCTGAGCACGAAGAAGGGGATGCGCAGCTTGAGGAACTTGATGTTGGTATCGTCGGGGACGAGCTTCAGGAGTTTCATGGCCAGCGCGCTCCTCAAATCGTTATGTCGTTGGGGCGCGCCTTGCGCAGCCAGCCAGCAACGAACATGCGGGTCAGGGTGACGCCCGTGAACACCGAGGTGAACAGGCCCACCACCAGCACCACCGCGAAGCCTTTGACCGGCCCCGATCCGAAGGCGAACAACGCGAGCCCCGCGATGAAGTTGGTGAAGTTGGCGTCGTAGATCGCGCGGCCGGCTTCCTTGTACCCGGTCTCGACCGCGGCGACGACCTTGCGCCCGCGCTTGCGCTCCTCGCGGATGCGCTCGTTGATCAGCACGTTGGCGTCGACCGCCGCGCCGATGGTGATGACGAAGCCGGCGATCCCCGGCAGGGTCAGCGTGAAATTGCCGAGCGCCATCAGGCCCAGCAGCATCAGCACGTTGAACACCAGCGCAACCGTGGCGTAGATGCCGAAGCGGCCATAGGTGGCGATCATCAGCGCGATTACTGCCAAACTGCCGATCGCCATGGCGAGCAGGCCCTTGCGGATCGAGTCCGCGCCAAGATCCGGCCCGACGGTGCGCTCCTCGATCACCTGCAGCGGCACCGGCAGCGCGCCCGAACGCAGCGAGATCGCGAGGTTGTTCGCGCTTTCCGCCGTGAAGCTGCCCGAGATCTGCGCGCTGCCGCCAAGGATCGGCTCGTTGATGTTGGGCGCGGAAAGCACCTGCCCGTCGAGGATGATCGCAAACGGCTTGCCCACGTTCTCGCGCGTCAGCTTGGCGAACTTGGCCCCGCCCTGCGCGTCGAAGGTGATGGTGACGACGTTCTGGTTGTTGGTCGGATCGACCCCGGCCTGCGCGCCCGTCAGGTTGTCGCCGCGGATGCCCCCGAGCCGGCGCACGGCCTCGAACCGGCCTTCCATCGGCGTGCCGGGGGCATAGGGGAACACCTGGCTGCCCGGAGGCGCGATCCCGGCCTGCACATTCTCGGGCAGGGCGTTGAGATCGACCAGCTTGAATTCGAGCTGCGCGGTCTGGCCGAGCAGGTTTTTGAGCGCCTCGGGATCTTCCAGCCCCGGCACCTGCACCACGATGCGGGTCTCGCCCTGGCGGATGATGGTCGGCTCGCGGGTGCCGAGCTCGTCGATGCGGCGGCGCACGACTTCGGTGGCGCTTTCCATCGCGTCGTCGAGCGCGGCATCGATCCCCGAAGTGGTCGGCGTGAGCACGATGCGCTGGCCATCGACCACCGCCAGATCCCATTCGCGGGTCAGGTTCGCGCCCTGCATCACCGGTTCGAGCAGGCCGCGCGCGCGATCGATATCGGCCGGGCTGTCGAGCATGAAGCTCATCCGCCCCTCGCCGGTCGACACGTCACCGATGCGGATGCGCGGCTTGGCGTTGCGCATCAGCTGGCGGACGGTTTCTTCCATGTTCTCGAGCCGCTGGGCGCGGATATCCTCGGCCTTGGCTTCGAGCAGCAGGTGCGAGCCGCCGGCAAGGTCAAGCCCGAGGTTGACCTGCGGATTGGGCAGGCTCGACGGCCAGTCCAGCCCCGAAACATTGAACAGCGAAGGCAGCGCCAGCACCGAAGCGGCGAGCGTCAGGCCCCACAGCCAGAGCTTCTTCCAGAGGGGAAATTCGAGCATTGCGTCTCAGGTCTCGTAGCAGAGGGATGCGGCGGCTGGCGGCGGGCCAACCGGATCAGTCGTTGGCAGGCGTGCCGCCCGGGGGAATGATGTCGCCGATGGTGGCCTTGATCGCCTTGACGCGGACATTGGTGCCAAGCTCCAGTTCGACATAGGTGTCGTCGACCTTGATGACCTTGCCCACGAGCCCGCCCGCGGTGACGACAGAATCGCCCTTCTTCATCGCGGCGACCTTGAGCTGGTGCTCCTTCTGCCGCTTCATCTGCGGACGGATGATGAGGAACCAGAAGATCGCGATCATACCGATGATCGGCAGGAAGCTGATCCAGGCCGGTGGCGCTTCGGCAGCACCGGCTGCGGCGGCAAGAAGGTCGAATGTCATGCGTGTGAGCCCGTCAGATCCCGTGATTGATATGCGAGGCACAAGGCCCCCGCCCGTTCAAGTGGGCGCGCCTAGCAGCATTGCAAGCGAGCCGCAATCGCGCGGGGGAAAGCGATGCAGGAAGGCCACAGTGGTTGTCGGTTGGGGGCGCCGACCAAGTCCCTCCCCGTTCCGCAGGAATGGGGAGGTGGCCGCGCGCCAGCGCGGTCGGAGGGGTCATTGCCGCCCCACATACCCCTCCGTCAGCCCTGCGGGCTGCCACCTCCCCATCCTTGTGAGGACAGGGAGGGACTGAAGGGTGACAAAACACCGCCCAAACCCGCTTGCCAGTCCAATCCGCCCGCCCTATAGGCCCGCTTCCACTGGAACGGGACGTAGCGCAGCCTGGTAGCGCATCACACTGGGGGTGTGGGGGTCGGAGGTTCGAATCCTCTCGTCCCGACCAGTGGAGAAATTCTCCGCCATCGCTGAAATGAAGCGCGCCGCGTTGTTCGTGGCGCCGCGCTAGTCGATCGTGATCGCCGTTTGCGCCTGTTCGGTCGCCTGCGCACTGTCCTGACGGACCATCTCGAACGGGCCGCTCCAGTCTGCCATCATCCAGTGGCCGGTGATGACATTGCCGTCATCGCTGAGCTGCCCGGCATAGGCGACCGGCTCTTCATATTCCTCGCCCGCTCCATGGTAGGTCTTGAGGAAGTCGACACTCGTGCCCGCGCGCACACCCTCGAGCGAGGCATGCGCGGTGCCAGGGCGAAAATCGTTGGGCTCGATGATCGTGCCGCTGATCTGCCCGCCCTGCTCGGTGATCTGAGCCAGAAAGGGCGTGACCGGCCCGGCACCGGGCACATCGGGATAGGCAAAGACGCCGTCCCACTTGCCGGAAAGATCGAACGGCAACCGCGTGGCGCCCTAGAGGTTGCGGCCGACCACTTCGTAGCCCTCGTCCGCCGCACCGGCGCTGTCGCGCACCACGGCAAGGCCCGCTTCCTTCTGCGCTTTCAGCTCGGCCTTCAGCTTGGCCGGATCGCGAGCGAAGACGAAGCCGAAGCTCACCCCGCCCTCCTTGCCGATGGTGGCATGGTGGAGCTTGTGCGCCTGCACCAGCCGCTTGGCGTAGCCCTTGCGCGGCACCCAGCGGAAATAGCGCTGATGCACCAGCCCGTCATGCACCAGTGTGTAGATCACCCCGTAGAGCGACACGCCCACCGCCATCCACCACAGCCAGTCCCACCACAGCGAGCCGAAGATGTACATCACCGTGCAGATCGAGCCGAACACCACCGCGTAGAGATCGTTCTTCTCCAGCACGTTGTCATGCGGCTCGTGATGGTCGCGGTGCCAGTCCCAGCCCCAGCCGTGCATGATGTACTTGTGCGCATACCACGCGAACAGTTCCATCCCGATCAGCGTGCCGAGGACAATGGCGAAGATTTCGAGCCAGCTCATGCGGGCGCCTTTGCGATCAACTCTGTCACTTCCACGTCGCCCACCCCGGCCCGTTTCGCCGCCGGCAGGCCCCACCACGGCACATCGGGCCGGTGGTGATGTTCGAGATGATAGCCGAAATGGAAGCAGGTGGCGAGACTGGCGAGCGTGCCGAAATCGTTGCTGCGGGCATTGTGACGGTCGGCAAAGGGCTGGCCTTCGCGGTGGCAATGCGGGCGGAAGGTGCCGAAGTAGAACAGCTGGAGCGATGATCCGAGCGCCGGAAGCCCGTAGAGCAGCACGATCTGGATCATCGGAATGTCCAGCACCAGCCAGTAGATGCCGACCACGGTGTGCACGAACAGGATCGAGCGCCAGCCGAAATAGCGCCGGAAGAAGGTCGCATACCAGCGGACGAAATCCGACGGATTGTGCTCGTCGAAGTCCGGGTCGCCGGCATGGCCTGCGAGCTTGTGGTGATCGAAATGCGCATCGCGCAGCTGCTTCCACGCGAACCCGGCATAAAGCGCCAGCAGCACCGCGCCGATCGCAGCATTGAGCTTCGGCTTGCCCGGCACCAGCGAGCCATGCATCGCATCGTGGCAGACGATGAACACGCCCACCGAAAGCCAGCACTGCACCATCGCCATCACGAGCGCGAGCGGCCAGTTGCTCCATGTTAGCTCGAAGATGAACATGCCCCAGGCATGGATGCCGAGCCAGCTTCCGGCAATCGCCACCGCCAGCCCGAGGCCGACCGCGCGCTGGACATCGCGCGCGGGCAAGGTGAAATGCGGATGGCTCATGCCGGAGTTACGCGCAGGGCGGTCATGCAGATGCCTATAAAGCGCGCGGGGGAAACGGCAATTGCGTTTGCGCAAAAGGCGGCGCGCCCTCCCCCGAGGGCGCGCCGCTCCGCCGCATCAGTCGTGCGGAATGATGAACTTGAACAGCGGCGCGAGCTTGAAGCCCGCGGTCTGATCGCCGCCGACATCGGGATTGCCGGCGAGCAGGAGCCTGCGCGGCCCTGAGCCCTTGCTGAAATCGAGCCGCTTCATGTCGGCCCACAGCACGCTCGGGCTCTTGGTGTCCTGATAGTAGTAGACCCGGTTTTTCTGGTCCGCGACCGTCAGCCACAGCGTATCGGCGATGTTGGGCTGGCCGGGGATCTTGATCCCGATCGGCACGCTGACATTGCGCATCACACTGAACACCGTCGCCACCGCGGTGCGCGGATCGGCCGACTGCTTGGCCTCGTTGATGTAGTAGGACGCGCGCACGAAGCGGTCTGAGGCACGGTTGGTGCCGGGCAGCATGGTCTGTCCGCCGATGGTCTTCCAGTAGGTGTTGAGCGCGATCTGCTGGTCGAAGGTCGGCGAGTTGGTCATCACCTGATACTTGCGGTCGTGGTGGATGACGAGCTTGCCCTTGAGATATTCGAAGATCGCCGAATCCCCCGAAGCATCCGAGATCGACAGGTGCACCGTGCCCGGCTCGCCGGTCGGCGCGGTGATCGCCACCATGCGGAACTTTTCCTGCCTGAGGTCAGCCACCGCCTCGGCGACCGTCGCATAGTTATCGAGCACATATTGCACCCAGGCCGAATTGGGGAGCGTCGGGCGCGTGTCGCCGGGGGTGGCGGGCGGATAATCCGATTCGGGCAGGTAGAGCAGATTGGCAACGAGGCCCTTCTCGTTCATCCCGTCGGCCGTGGCGCCTTCGTACATGGTCGTGACGAGGCTGCCGTACTTGCTGGTCCACACCACCGGGTTGGCGGTGTTGCTGTTGCGCTCCAGCCCGCGCGGGTAGAGCCAGATATTGCTGCCGAGATCGGCCTCGAACCAGTCCATCGTGCGGCCCGTGACAGTCTGGCCCTCGAGCCCGAAATAGACCGCACGGCTGCACGCATCGGCAATCGTGGGGGCCACCAGCGCCGAGGCGAGCAGAGCGGTAAGTGCAGCGCGTTTGATCATGACATTCTCCCTTTCAGCCCGACCGGTCCGTCAGGGGGAACCGCTGCGCCGTGTCTGCGCAGCCTGCGACCTGTCACCCCCCGACGATGCATCGCTGGCAAAGATACGCCTTTTCAGGGCAATGGATTGTCGCGGCGGACACAATCGGCGCGCCGGCTCCCATTGCCGCGCAACAGTGCTTGTCTCGGTCGCGCCGAGGTGAGATTGTGCCGCGCAAGACAAGGACTTGAGGGGGGATGCCGGCAATGTCGGTCAGGATGATCGCACCGCCTGACGAGGGTTCCGCCCGCCATCCGGACGCATTGCAGGCCTGGCGGGCGCTGTGCGCGCTGCGGTTCGGGGAACGCGGCTGGTTGTCCGCGCAGCCGGAGGCTTTTCGCCAGCAGATCCTGCGGATGGTGGTTGCGGTCCACGTCCCGCGCGCAACCCCGGTGTTCAGCGTCAACAGCCCGCCCGGCGGGATCTACGGGGTGATTTCGGGCGGGATCGGGATCGAGGGATCGGGCCCCTACAATGTCCCGCGCCTTGGCCATGTGCTGCGCTCGGGCAGCTGGTTCGGGCATGGCCCGGTGCTGACCGGGCGAGGCCACAGGGTGCAGAACATGCGCGCGCTCGAAGACAGTGAACTGGCCTATGCCCCGCTTGCCCCGCTGCGGGCGCTGCTCCAGTCCGATCCGCAGGCCGCGCGCTGTCTCGGGGCGATAGCTGACGGAGGCAACATCCTCGGCACGCGGATCGTCTCGGATCTGCTGATCCCTTCGGTGCCGCACCGCATCGCCGCCGTGCTGCTGCGGGTGACCGGTATCGAGGAGGGGGTCGAGCCCGATCACCCCGACGGCTTTCTCATCACGCAGACCGACCTTGGCGAAATGGCCAATGTCTCGCGCTCGATGGTCAACCGGGTGCTCGGACAGTTCGCCAAGGCCGGCTGGATCGCCAAGCATTACAACCGGCTGCGGGTGCGCGATCCGGCCGGCTTGCAGGCCTTCGCCGCCTCGCAGGTGTGACCGCCGCCGCGCGGCCGGCGCTCACTCGCCCTTGGGGAAGAAGAATTCGCGCAGGTGTTCGCCGATGCGCGCCGGGCGCAGGGTTTCGGC
>VFQM010002500.1_pt1 | contig 13396 bp, 15 predicted proteins | sample 3512391 | NCBI WGS metagenome assembly VFQM01 (sample SAMN10412369, study PRJNA504923) | tailings metagenome | isolation source: Replicate 1 from Balatoc abandoned mine | place: Philippines
GAAAAATTAGGTTCCCTCGCGGGTTCATAGGCACCGCGATGCAGAAGAGGCAACTTTTGTCCTTCGTTCAGGACAAACGAATTCGGGCGAATATAAGTTATGCATTGATGACCCATGATGTTTTGCGTTGGGTGATCACAAGGACCGACATTGCGGGCCAAGCCAAAGAAATGATCATTAAGGAGGCCGTTTGTTTATCTGGTTCGATCTGTGAGACGTTGACCATTTTTAGAGGTGAGGTAGGTCTAGGTCGAAATTCGGCATTCAACGGGCGAATAAACCATCTGCGCGACCAAGGTATAATTACTCAACAGCTGCACGATGATCTGACTTGGCTTTGGCAAAAGAGGAATCAAGAACACATCATCGACAACGATTTTTACGAGTTCAGCCATTACACAACGGAGGATTGGAGAAGATCGGTACGAGCCTACAGAGACCTTCGGGACTCACTAGCGTTGTGGAGAGCGCCTGCCCCTTGACCCCATCCGCCCCCATCCATATCTGACCCCACATGGCCATCCTACCCATCATCGAAACGCCCGATCCGCGTCTGCGGCAGATATCGAAGCCCGTTGAGACCTTCGACGACGATCTCCGCACGTTGATCGCCGATATGTTTGAAACCATGTATGACGCGCCCGGCATCGGCCTTGCCGCGATTCAGGTCGGCGTTCCCAAGCGACTGCTGGTCATCGATTTGCAGGAATCCGATCCCGAGGATGAGGAGGGGAAAAAGGTCATCCGCAACCCCCGCATCTTCGTGAACCCAGTCTTTTCCGACCCGACCGAGGAGCATAGCGTCTATCAGGAGGGCTGCCTGTCGGTCCCCGAACAATATGCCGACGTCACCCGCCCCGCCGAGATTACCGTCGATTGGCAGGACGAATATGGCAAACCGCACCGCGAGCGCATGACCGGCCTGATGGCGACGTGCATCCAGCACGAGCATGACCATCTGGAGGGCATCCTCTTCATCGATCACCTCTCGCGGCTGAAGCGTGAGATGGTGCTGAAGAAGCTGGCGAAGGTGCGGAAAGCGGCTTGAACAGTTCCCCGGCGGAAGCCGGGGCCCAGTGCGTCAAAACACACACTCAGCTTAAGCAAGCTCTGGACCCCGGCTTTTGCCGGAGAACCGACCGGCCTACTCCGCCGCCTTTGCCACGCCCACCATCGCGGCGCGCAGCAGGCGGTCCTTGAGCATATAACCCGGCGCCATTTCCATCACGATTGTGCCGGGTTCGGCATCGGCCGAGGGAATTTCCACCATCGCCTGGTGCTGGTTGGGGTCGAGCGGCAGGCCGACCGAGGCGATACGTTTGATGCCGTGGCGTTCGAAAACGCTCATCAGCTCGCGCTCGGTGGCCTCGAGTCCGGCGACGAGACCCTTCATGGCTTCATCTTCGCGCGCGGCTTCGGGGATGGCGGCGAGCGCGCGGGTCAAATTGTCGCCGACCGATAAAATGTCGCGCGCGAATTTGGTGACGGCATAGGTGTGCGCGTCGGCCACTTCCTTTTCGGCGCGGCGGCGGACATTTTGCGTTTCGGCCTGCGCGTAGAGCAGGTCCTGTTGCAGCGCGGCAACCTGTTCGTTCAGCGTGGCCAGCGCCTCGGCCTCGGCCACTTCGGCTGCGGTTTCGGACGTTTCCGGGGTTTCGGGGCGTTCGATTTTATCTTCGGTGCTCATCTTTTATCGCATCAATCGTGACAGGGTTTGGGCGGTGAAATCCACCATGGGAACGATGCGCGCATAGTTCAAGCGGGTGGGGCCGATAACCCCCACCACGCCGACCATGCGCCCGTCGCTGCCGTGATAGGGCGCGGCTATGACCGAAGAGCCCGACAGCGAAAAGAGTTTATTCTCTGACCCGATGAAAATCCGCGTGGCGGCACCAGCGCGCGCGCTGTCGAGCAAGGCGGCAATCTCTTCTTTGCTTTCCAGCTCGTCGAGCAACTGGCGCACGCGGTCGAGGTCGCCGACCGCCCCATCGTCGAGCAGATGCGCCTGACCGCGCACGATCAGCACCGGGCGATCCGCGCCGTCGCTCGACCAGATGGCGAGCCCGCGCGCGACCAGATCCTGCGCCGCACGGTCGATGGCGATGCGCTCGGCCTCCAGCTCGCGGCGGACGCGGGCGAGGGCTTCGGCGAGCGTATGGCCCGCGAGGGTGGCGGTGATGAAATTGCCCGCCTCGACCAGCGCCGACGGGGCAACGCCGCGCGGGAGATCGATAACGCGGTTTTCGACCGACCCATCGCCGGCGACCAACACCACTAGCGCTTGCTCGGCCGACAGCGGCACGAAACTGATCTGCCGCAACACGCGCTCCGCCTTGGGCACCAGCACCAGGCCGGCGCACGCCGACAGGCCCGACAGTGCGGCGGTGGCCTGTGCCAGCGCCGCCTCAATCGGGCCGCTTTCGCTGATGCTGGCTTCGATTTGCGCACGGTCCTCGGCGCTGGGTTCGGCGACCTGCATCATGCCGTCCACGAACAGGCGCAGGCCGCTTTCGGTGGGCATGCGCCCGGCGCTGGTGTGCGGGCTGGCGAGCAGACCCGCTTCCTCCAGATCCTGCATCACATTGCGGATTGACGCGGGCGATAGGTTGAGCGCGCTGAATTTCGACAGCGTGCGCGAACCCACCGGCTGGCCATTTTCAAGATAAGCCTCAACCACCAGGCGGAACACATCGCGCGCGCGCGTGGTGAGTTCGGTGATCGGGGCGGCGGTCATGCAAAGGATTTAGGGGGGGAGGGGGGTGAGAGCAAGGGAGCAACCGCCCCCCGGCGAAAGGCGGAGCAATTGCACACCCGCCCCATCCCCGCTAAGCGCCCAGCCTTCAATCACAGGAGATTCCCCCATGCGCCCATCCGGCCGCGCGCCCGATCAGATGCGTCCCGTCGCCCTTGAAACCGGTTACACCATCCATGCCGAAGGCAGCGTGCTGGTAAGCTTTGGCAATACCAAGGTGCTGGTGACGGCAAGCGTTGAGGAGCGCGTCCCCCCCTTCCTGCGCGGCAAGGGGCAGGGGTGGGTGACCGCCGAATATGGCATGCTCCCCCGCGCCACGCACACGCGCGGCAATCGCGAAGCGGCCAAGGGCAAACAGTCGGGCCGGACGCAGGAAATTCAGCGGCTTATCGGTCGGTCTTTGCGCGCGGTCGTCGATATGAAGAAACTGGGCGAGCGCCAGATCACGCTCGACTGCGATGTTATCCAGGCCGACGGCGGCACGCGCACCGCATCGATTTCGGGCGCCTGGGCGGCGCTGCGTCTCGCCGTCGACAAGCTGATCGCCAGCGGCGCGATTGCCGAAGACCCGATTACGGACAAGGTCGCAGCGATTTCGTGCGGGATCTTCGAAGGCACGCCCGTGCTCGACCTCGATTATGACGAGGACAGCAATGCCGAGGCTGACGCCAATTTCGTGCTGACCGGATCAGGCCAGATCGTCGAGGTGCAAGCGACCGCCGAGGGCGCAACCTATGACGAGGAAGCGCTGCTGCGCCTGTTGCGCCTCGCGCGGATTGGTTGCGCGGAAATTTTCGCGGCGCAGGACCGGGCGACGGGGCGGTAAGTGCCGCGCAAACTCACCCCCGGCAAACTCGTCATCGCCAGCCATAATGCGGGCAAGGTGCGCGAGATCCGCGCGCTGCTTGAGCCCTATGGGATTGAGCCGGTGTCGGCGGGCGAGCTGGGCCTGCCCGAGCCCGAGGAAACCGGCACGACCTTTGCCGAAAATGCGCGGCTCAAGGCACATGCTGCGGCGCAGGGGTCGGGCCTGCCTGCGCTCGCCGACGACAGCGGGCTGTGCGTTGCCGCGCTCGGCGGACGGCCCGGCGTTTACACCGCCGACTGGGCCGAACGGCAGGCGTTCGAGGGCGAACCGGGCCGCGACTGGTATCTGGCGATGGGCAAGGTCGAAGGGTTGCTCGCCGAAAAGGGGCCGGACGTCGACCGCAGCGCCTATTTCGTCTGCACCCTCGCGCTCGCCTGGCCCGACGGGCATGACGAGGTTTTCGAAGGGCGCGTCCATGGCAGTCTGACCTGGCCGCCGCGCGGGACCATGGGCTTTGGTTATGATCCGGTGTTTGTTCTGACCGGTAACGCAATGACTTTTGCGGAAATCGATCCGACCGAAAAGCATGCGATCAGCCACCGCGCGGATGCTTTTGCAAAGTTGGTGGCGGGGGTGTTTGAAAAGCCCCTCCCGCTTGCGGGAGGGGTTGGGGTGGGCGCGAAGTGATTGCCCATGCGGAGACAGGCCCACCCCCGGCCCCTCCCGCAAGCGGGAGGGGAGAGGGTCCCCTCGCCCTCTATATCCACTGGCCGTTTTGCGTGGCCAAATGCCCCTATTGCGATTTCAACAGCCATGTCCGCGATAGCGTCGACCAGGCGGAATGGCAGGCCGCCCTGCTTGCCGATTTGCAGCATGAAGCGGCGTTGCTGCCGGACCGCAAAATCTCGTCGATTTTCTTCGGCGGCGGAACGCCCAGCCTGATGCCGCCCGCGACGGTCGCCGCCCTGATTGCCGAGGCCGACCGGCTGTGGGGGCTGACCGACGCTTGCGAAATCACGCTGGAGGCCAACCCCAATTCGGTCGAGGTCGCCAATTTCGCCGCGCTCGCCGCCGCCGGGGTCAACCGTGTATCGATTGGTGTTCAAAGCTTCGATGCACAGGCGCTTGATTTCCTTGGCCGCGCGCATGATGCCGATGAAGCCCGCCGCGCCATCGCTACCGCGCAGGCGCATTTTGCGCGGGTCAGTTTCGACCTCATCTACGCCCGCCCCGGCCAAACGCTCGCCTTGTGGGAGGGTGAACTGGCCGAGGCGCTGGCGTTCGGGACCGACCATCTCTCGCTCTACCAACTTACCATCGAACCCGGCACCCGCTTCGCCACTTTGGCGGCGAAGGGTGATTTGATCATCCCCGACGGCGACGCTGCCGCCGACCTGTTCGAGGCAACCGCCGCCATGACGCGCACCGCCGGATTGCCGCGCTATGAAGTATCAAACCACGCGCGGGTGGGCAGCGAGAGCCGCCATAACCTGACCTATTGGCGCTATGGCGATTATGTAGGGGTCGGGCCGGGCGCGCATGGGCGGCGGCTGGGCCAAGCGACCGAGCGGCACAAGAAGCCGGAGAATTACCTGGGTGCGGTCGAGCGCAATGGCCACGGGCTGAAAGTTGAAAGCGCGCTGACGCCGATGCAACGCGCCAATGAGGCGCTGGTTATGGGGTTGCGGCTGGGTGAAGGGGTTGATCTGGCGCGGATCGAGGCAGTGAGCGGGATGGGGCGCGGCGATTTTCTGGATGCGCGCGCGGTGGCGCGGTTGGCAGGGCAGGGGTTGGTGGCGATGGCGGGGGATCGGCTGGGGGTGAGCGATGCCGGGATATTGCTGTTGGATGGTATTTTGGCTGAGGTGGCGCGCACCAGCTAATCCAAACCCGTCTGTCCTGTCTCCCAAGGGGTCGATGTCGAAGGACTGTCCTTTTCTTTTGCCACAGAAAAGGAGAAAGAACGGCCCTTCGACAAGCTCAGGGCAGGCGGGGTAAGTAAACTGACGGAGTTGTTGCACAACTGGCAATCGCACCTAACGCACGAGCGCCGCCGCTCGGTGCATACGGTGCGCGCTTACGTCGCCACCGCCGAGCGCTTCTGCGCCTTCCTCGTAACGCACAATGGCGCTGCGGTAAGCTCCGCCACTCTCGCCAAACTCGATGCCAGCGACATGCGCGCGTTCCTCGCCCAGCGGCGTGGCGAAGGTCTGACCAATGCTTCGGCGGCGCGCGAGCTGTCGGCGCTCCGCGCCTTTTTGCGCTTTGCTGGCGGGCCCGATGCCACGGTCCCCGCATTGCGCGGGCCGCGCGTCAAGAAAGGGCTGCCGCGTCCCGTCGCGCCCGCGGAGGCGATCCAGCTGGCGCAGGATGTTGCCGCCAATGCCCGCGATGGCTGGATCGGCGCGCGCGATTTTGCGTTGTTGCTGCTGCTCTATGGTGCGGGGCTGCGCATTGGTGAGGCGCTGGCGCTCACGGGTGCGTTGCTGCCGTTGGAGAGCGTGCTGCGCGTCACCGGCAAGCGCGGCAAAACCCGGGTCGTACCGATCCTGCCTGCAGTCCGCGATGCCGTGACGGCCTATACCGAACTTTGCCCCTATAATTTGGACGCCGACGGTCCGCTGTTCCGCGGAGCGCGCGGCGGCGCGGTTGATCCCGGCGTCGTGCGCGCCAGCGTGCGTGTCGCCCGCCGCGCGCTGGGGCTGTCCGAACGCACGACGCCGCACGCGCTGCGCCACAGCTTTGCCACGCATTTGCTGGCGGGCGGCGCCGATTTGCGGAGCTTGCAAGAGTTATTGGGCCACGCCAGTCTGGCCTCAACGCAAATTTATACGGCGGTCGATGCGGCGCAATTGCTCGATATCTACCGCACCGCGCACCCGCGCGCCGATTAGCTTCGCGGCTTTGGTTTCCAGGTGATCACGCGATAGAAATAGACCAGCACCAAGGTGCCAATCGCTACCACCGCGAGCGGGCCGATAAAGCGATCTACCTCGGCAAATTGCTTACCGAACCAGCTGCCCGCGCCAGCAAGGGCGGTGATCCAGATGGTCGAGCCCGCCGCCGTCCAGATCAGGAATTTGACTTGGTTCATCCGTACCATGCCGGCTGGCAGCGAAATCATTGTGCGGGCAATCGGCAGGAAACGGCAAACAAACACAATGCCCGACCCATATTTGAGGAAAAAGGCATGCAGCCGTTCAACCTCGTCCCAATCGAGCGTCAGCCAGCGGCCATAGCGGTCGATGAGGGGCCTTAGCCGTTCATAGCCGACCCATCGCCCGATGCCATACCACACCCAATTTCCGAGCGTGGTTCCCGCCACCGCAACCGTCACGAGTGGCCAGAATTCGAACCGTCCCTGCGCAACCGCAACGCCGCCCAGCGCCATGATCACTTCAGACGGGAGGGGCGGGAAAATATTCTCAAGGAACATCAGGATGAAAATCCCGACATAACCCCAGCCTTCAATCAGATCGAGGATGAACTCGGTCATGCCGCCAACCGTGCTTCGATGGCGTCCCAGATCATGCCCGCAATATCGCTGTTGTTGAACGCGTCGATGGCGACAATGCCCGTGGGCGAGGTGACGTTAATCTCGGTCAGCCATTCGCCGCCGATGACGTCAATGCCCACAAAAATTAGTCCGCGCTCCTTGAGCTGCGGCCCGAGCACCGCGCAAATTTCGGCCTCACGTGGGGTGAGTTGCGTCGCTTCGGCATAGCCGCCCACCGCAAGGTTTGACCTGAACTCGCCTTCGCCCGGTTTGCGGTTGATCGCGCCCGCCACCGCGCCATCGACCAGCACGATGCGCTTGTCGCCATTGGCCACGCTGGGCAGGAATTGCTGGACCATGAAGGGTTCGGGCCAGATTTGCGCGAAAATCTCTACCAGCGCGCCAAGGTTGCTGCCGTCGGCGTCGATCTTGAACACCGCCTTGCCGCCATTGCCGTGGAGCGGCTTAATCACCACCGCGCCGTACTTGCTCTGAAAGCGCTTCACTTCGTCCAGAGCGCGGGTGACCAGCGTCGGCGGCATGAATTGGGGGAAATCCAGCACAAAAACCTTTTCGGGCGCATTGCGCACCGCCGCCGGGTCGTTGACCACCAGCGTTTGGTCCTTGATGCGCTCGAGCAGCCAGGTGCCGGTGAGATAGCCTAGATCAAATGGCGGGTCCTGGCGCATCAGCACCACGTCAATGTCGGCGCCCAGATCAATTCGCTCGGGCGCACCAAAGCGGAAATGCGCGCCCTGAACGCGTTGCAGACCGTGCACCGGATGCGCCAGCGCGGTCAGCTTGCCTGCTTCCCAGCTCAGCGAGCGAACATCATAATGCCAGATCGCGTGCCCGCGCGCCTGCGCGCTGAGCATCAGCGCGAAGCTGCTGTCGCCCTTGATATTGATGCCCTCCAGCGGGTCCATCTGCACCGCGACACGCAAATTCATGTTCCAAAACCTCGCTTCACGGCTGCCAGACGTTGGTCAGATGGCGCGGGCGTCGCCACGGTGCAAGCAGCATCACGTCGATGCGGATATTTTCGTGCGGACGGGCGAGGCGCGGGGCGAGCATTTGTGTTGCCGCCGCGACGCGCCTTAGCCGCCAGCTGTCGATGGCAGTGTCGAGGTCAGCAGCCTTGGCGCGCCATTTAACTTCGATAAAGGCCAGCGTCCCGCTTCTCCGCGCAATCAGGTCAACTTCGCCTACCGCGATACGCTGGCGCCGCGCGACGATGCGCCAGCCGTGCAGGCGCAGCCACCACGCCGCCAGCGTTTCGCCGCGCCGCCCACGAGCCTCGGCGCGCTGGCGCTTCAAGCGCTGCCTTTGAGCGCGAGCGCGCGGGCGTAAATGTCGCTACGTTCACGTCCAAAGCGCGCAGCAACGGCCTTGGCGGCCTTGGCAACGGGCAGGGTGGTGAGTGCCTCGGCGAGCGCGGCATCAATATCGTAATCGTCTCCGTCCTCGGCCGTATCGCTTGGCGGCGGCGCAACCACCACCACAATCTCGCCTTTTGGTGGCGAATTGGCATAGAGCGCGGCGAGATCGGGCAAGCGTCCCGTCACGCATTCCTCATAAAGCTTGGTCAGCTCGCGTGCGATCGCTGCCTCGCGGTTGCCCAGTCCGGCGGCCAGCGCCGCCAGTGTTGCCGACAGGCGCGGTCCGCTTTCGTAGAAGACCAGCGTCGCACGGATGCTGGCTAGTTCGGCGATACTATCGCCGCGTGCCTTGGCTTTCGATGGCAGAAAGCCCGCAAACAGGAACCGGTCGGTTGGCAGTCCAGCAAGCGTCAACGCCGCGATGGCCGCGCAAGGGCCGGGCAGGGTAACGACATGCCGCCCCGCCGCGCGCGCTTCGCGCACCAATTTATAGCCCGGATCGGAAATCAGCGGGGTGCCCGCGTCGCTGACCAGCGCCACCACTTCGCTCGCCGCGCGTGCAATCAGCGCATCGCGCACGCCAGCATCGCTATGATCGTGATAGGCGACAAGCGGAACTTTGACCCCCAGATGCCGCAACAGCTTGGCCGTCACGCGCGTGTCTTCGGCGGCAATCACATCGGCGCTTTTCAAGACCGCCGCAGCGCGCAGCGTCAGGTCACCAAGGTTGCCGATAGGGGTCGCAACGATGTAGAGGCCCGGCGAGGGAGTGATGGAGATGGACGAATCCGGCATGGCGACACTGATGGCAGAAAGCGCGCGCGAGCGCCAAGGCGAAGCGCGGGGACGTCGCAGCTGGCTGCAAGGTTTAACGGCCGCCGCCGCGCTGCTGTTGCTCGCGGGGTGCCAGGTTGTCCCCAAGAGCACGGGACCTGTGACGACTGCACCGGTTGAGCGTCCGCCCGAAACGACGGTTGATCCGGGCCTGCCCATCGATACCGACCGGCACCGCATCGCGCTGCTGGTGCCGCAGACTGGGCCGAACGCCGATGTAGGCAGCGCGATTGCCAACGCCACGACGCTGGCGCTCTTGGACACCAGGGCTGACCGGGTGCGCATCACCACCTATGACACCGCGCTTGGTGCGGCGGCTGCCGCGCGGCAAGCAGTCGCCGATGGCAACAAGCTGATTTTGGGCCCACTGTTGTCCGAAGATGTGGCCGCGGTGGCCCCCATTGCGCGCGCCGCCGATGTGCCGGTGCTCAGCTTCTCCAACGACAGCAGCGTGGCAGGGAACGGCGTGTTCATCATGGGCTTTGTCCCGGGCCAGTCGGTCGAGCGGGTCGTCGGTCATGCCAGAGCGAAGGGCATGCGCCGCTTTGGCGCGCTGGTCCCCAAAAATGTCTATGGCGACCGCGCGGCGGCGGCCTTTCGTGAGGCGGTGGCGGGCAGCGGCGGCACCTTGGTGGCGATTGAGGGCTATGACCGCAGCGCGACCGCCATGTCGGGTGCGGCACGGCGGCTGGTCGGTGCCGGTGCGATCGATGCGGTGCTGATCGCCGACAGTGGCGGCAATGCCGTGCGCGCCGTGCCGCTGGTCAACGCCGAGGGCACACGACAGGTTTTGGGCACCGAGCTGTGGAACACCGACGCGGCGCTGGCGTCCAACCCCGTCATGCGCGGCGCATGGTTCGCCAGCGTGTCCGACGGCCTCTATGGCCAGCTCGCCACCAAATATCGCACGCGGTTTGGCAAGGCGCCCTATCGCTTGGCTAGTCTGGGCTATGATGCCGTGCTGCTGACCGTGCGGGTGTCGCGCGAGTGGCAGCCGGGCACCAATTTCCCCACCGCGCGTTTGTTGGCCAGCGACGGTTTCGGCGGGATCGACGGCATTTTCCGCTTCAACCAGCGCGGCGTGGCGGTGCGTGCGCTGGAGGTGAGCGAGATTGGCGCCGGCGGTTTTCGCGTCATCGAGCCTGCCCCCACCAGGTGGTAACACGTGGCGCGTGCGTCACAGTAGACGCGAAAAGCGCGGCGGTTGACGCCGTTCGCCCTTTACGTTTGGCGAAAAATCACGATATGAGCGCGACCGTCCACTTACCACAGGAGCAAATGCTATACCGCCGCCAATGACCCGCCGACCGCTGGCCCCGCCGCCCCCCAAAAGTGGGCCGCGTTTCAATGAATATATCACCGTGCCCAAAGTGCGGGTGATCGACGAAGATGGCGAAAATCTGGGCGTCATGTTGACCGCCGAAGCCATCGAACAGGCCGCCGAGGCGGGCCTTGATCTGGTCGAAGTGTCCCCCGGTGCGGATCCGCCGGTGTGCAAGTTCCTCGACGTCGGCAAATATAAATATGAGGCCCAGAAAAAGGCCAACGCCGCGCGCAAAAACCAAAAGACGCAGGAGATCAAAGAGATCAAGATGCGTCCCAACATCGATGACCATGATTTCGATGTGAAGATGCGCAAGGTTTTCGATTTTCTGGAAGAAGGCGACAAGGTGAAGCTCACCATGCGCTTTCGCGGGCGTGAAATGAGCCATACCCAGCTGGGTCTGGCCGTGCTGCAGCGCGTCGCCGAACAGACTGCCGAAGTAGCCAAGGTCGAGGCGCATCCGCGCACCGAAGGCCGTCAGATGCTGATGGTGATCGCCCCCAAATGATGCGCTGGGCGCGGCTGGTAGCGCTCACGCTGTTGGCTGCGCCTGGTGTCGCCCATGCCCAAACCCCCGACCCGCGTAGCGCCATCATTGCGCGGGCGCAGGCGGCGGTGGTCGAAATCCGTATCGCGCCGGCACCCCGGCCCGCGCCACCCAAGCGCATATTGCGCCTGAGCGAGGGCGACTGCGCAGAAAATGGCGGAACCTGGCTGGGCGATCGCCGCTGCGAGGTGGTCGATGCCCCCTTTCCGCACCCGCCAGCCCCCCGCGCCGACGCGGGGCAAATGGGAAGCGGCTTTGTCGTCGACACAGCGCGCGGGCTGATCCTGACGGCTGACCATATCATCGGCGCTGGGCGCGAGCCCAAAGTGAAGCTCGCCGACGGCCGCCTGCTCCCCGCAACGCTGGTGGGGCGCGACCAAGCGACGGGGCTGGCCCTGCTGCGCGTTGAGGCGCAGGGATTGGCGGCGCTGCCGCTGGCGGCGCGCGCTCCGATGGCGGGCGAGCCGAGCCTGCTGATCGGGCGGTTGCTGCCGCTTGATACCACCATTGCCACCAGCGGCATGGTTGGCGGGCGCATCCCGGCTGAGGGCGAAGCGGGCAATCTGGCTTGGCTGTCAGATAACTGGATGATCGACAATCTGCTGCCCGGCGGTGGGGTAGGCGGCGGACCAGTGCTCAACGCGCAGGGCGAAGTAATGGGCGTCGCGACCGCCATCTGGGGACGCGATGGCTATGGCCAGAGTGCCGCGACGATCATGATTGCGCTCAATACAGCGCGGCCGGTGATCGAGGCGCTGGCCAGCAATGGCGCGGTTGAACGTAGTCAGGTTGGCGTCTCGCTCGACTGCGTAAACGACGACTGCCGGATCGGGGTCATTTTTCCGGACAGTCCGGCCGCAGCGGCCGGTTTGCAGGTTGGCGACGCGGTCAAGGCCATTGATGGCCTGTCGTTGACGACTGTCAACGCCATCACCCGTCACATCGCGGCACGGCCAGTTGGCGCTACCGTCGTATTGGACATTGAACGCGGCGGCGTTGCGCAGCGGGTGAACATCGTCACCGCATCAACCCGCGACCTCACCGCCCCAGCGCAAGAATAAGCGCGTCTCGCCCGTCGCCGCGCCAGCGGGACCAAAACGGCGCTCGATCATCATACCTGCGCCGTGGCGGTCGATCGTGACCAGCGTGGAACAGCGCGTGCCGTAAAGCTGATCGTTCAGAAACAGCTGCGCCGGGCTTTCATCGCGGAGCGCGTCGAGCAGCATCTCTGGCCCCGCGTCGGCGGCCAGCCAGTCGTGAACCACTGCCGCCAGCCGTTCGGAACGCGCGCAGGCCCGCCCCGCGACCTCGTTGGCGACGGCATGGACGGCGGGGCCGAGCGAGCGGATATCTGAATCGGGCCGGTTGGTTAGCAACCGCGCCGCGTCGCCATCCAGCGCCAGCAGGTTGAAGCCGTTGAAGGCTTCGAGCTGCGCCGCCTTTGGATCGGCGTAGGTGCCGGATGCAGTCAGCAGGTCGCGGACCAACACCCCGCGCGATACTTTGTCGGGATCGGGCCCACGCTCGCCGCGCGCGTTGGTGACGACGACCAGCCGCTGCGCAGGCGGAACCACCCCCAACCACGTCCCCCCGCCCACCAAATCGCGCCCGGCGATGATGCCGCTGCCATCGTCCCACGCATGCAGCGGCGCGCTGGCGCGGGCATGAAATTCATCGCGGTTGCCGATTAAAATAATCGGCCAGTCGGGATGCTGGTTTAGCGCAAGGGCAACGACGCACATGGCGGCGCTATGCCGTGCTCGCGCCGCTTCGCCAAGCAGCCTTGACAAAGCACTTGATTGATTGTTCAATCAACACAGAGAGGGAGGGGAGATATGACCGACAACGAAGCGTTCGCAGCCGCCAGCAAAGCGTTGCTCGCAAAAACTGGCCACGACCTCGACCACTGGGTTGGCGTCGCGCGCGGTGCGGGCGTGAACGGGCATATGGCGCTGGTGCAGCATTTGAAGGACGCGCACGGACTGGGCCACGGCCATGCCAACACCATCGTTCATGCGGCCAACGCCTCCGCCGCCGTGTCGCAAGATGGTGACACGCTGGTGGCGGCGATGTTCGAAGGCCCGCGCGCGGACTGGCGCACCACCTATGACGCCCTTGTTGCCGCAGTGACGGCATTTGGCAGCGATGTCGAACTGGCCCCCAAAAAAGGTTATGTTAGCCTGCGCCGCAAGAAACAGTTTGCGCTGTTCCAGCCCTCGACCAAAGACCGCTTCGACGTCGGTCTGGCGCTGAAGG
>VFQM010002502.1_pt1 | contig 13391 bp, 10 predicted proteins | sample 3512391 | NCBI WGS metagenome assembly VFQM01 (sample SAMN10412369, study PRJNA504923) | tailings metagenome | isolation source: Replicate 1 from Balatoc abandoned mine | place: Philippines
TCGGCATCTTCACCAACGGCTACTGGGGCCACCCGGCGATGAAGCTGCCGCCGGAAGTGAACCTGCTCGCCGTGGTGCACTACCTGCAGGCGCTGGAAGTGCAGCGCTACGCGAACAAGATCGTCACCATCCTCGGCTCGAAGTCGCCGCACATCCAGAACGTCGCCGTCGGCGGCGTCGCCAATCCGCTGGCGCTGGATTCGCAGTCGGTACTGACGGTCGAGCGTCTGCTCGCCGTCAAGGAGTGGATCGACAAGCTCGACGACTTCGTCAAGAACGTCTACCTGATCGACGTCGCTGCCATCGGCGCCTTCTATGCCGACTGGACCGGCTACGGCAAGGGCATCACCGACTACCTGTCGGTGCCGGACATTCCCCTCGACGGCAAGGGTACCCAGTTCGCGATGCCGGGCGGCCATATCGCCAACGGCGACGTGTCGACCTTCAAGCCGATCAAGAGCTTCGAGGACAAGTACTTCGCCGACGGCGTTTCCGAGGCGGTCAAGCATTCGTGGTATGACTATTCGGTCGGCAACGACAAGTCCCTGCACCCCTACAAGGGCGAGACGACGCCGAAGTACACCGACTTCCAGGACGACGGAAAGTACTCGTGGCTGAAGTCGCCGACCTTCTACGGCAAGCCGATGCAGGTCGGCCCGCTGGCGCATGTGCTGACCATGTTCGCTGCCGGACACGAGCCGACCAAGCGCTATGCGACGACTGCCCTCGATCTGGTGTCGAGCATCGCCAAGACCAAGGTCGGCATCGATGCCCTGCACTCCACGATCGGCCGCCACGCCGCGCGTGCCGTCCGCTCCGCCGTGCTCATGGACGAACTGGTCAAGCAGTGGGACCTGCTGCTGGCCAACATGGGCAAGGGCGACCTGAAGACCTTCAACAAGCCGGTGTTCCCCAAGGGCGAGCAGGTCGGCGTCGGCTTCCACGAAGCCCCGCGCGGCGTGCTGTCGCACTGGGTCGTCATCCAGGACGGCAAGATCAAGAACTACCAGTGCGTCGTGCCTTCCACCTGGAACGCCGCGCCGCGCAACGAGAAGGATGCGCCGGGCGCTTACGAGGCCTGCCTCGTCGGCAATCCGATCGCCGATCCGGAGAAGCCGCTGGAAGTGCTGCGCACGGTGCATTCGTTCGACCCCTGCATCGCCTGTGCCATCCATGTGATGGACGAGGAGCATCAGGAAATCGTCAAGGTGAAGGCTGCCTGATCAGGTTTTGACCTGGCGCAAGGTTGTCTGACCCCTCTTGGCGCGAGACTTCCCCCCAAGTCTCGCGCCACTTTTTTTCTGTCCGCACGAATTTCGGGCAGAAGTCGGGGTGCTCCAGCGTTTTTCTTGAGAGGTGATATGAGAGTCGTGGTTCTTGGCGTCGGCAATACGCTGCTCTGTGACGAAGGAATCGGGGTGCGCGCGGTCGAAGCGTTGCAGGAGCGCTACCATCTGCCACACGAGGTTGCCGTCATCGATGGCGGCACTGCCGGCATGGAGTTGCTCGAATCGCTGGAAGACGTCGACAAGCTGATCATCATCGACTGCGTCCGTGTCGGTCAGCTGCCGGCGACAGTGGTCCGGCGCATCGACGATGAGGTTCCGCAATTCTTCCGGACCAAGATTTCGCCCCACCAGATCGGGATTTCCGACGTGCTTGCCGCTCTGCAACTGCGCGAGCGCTTCCCGAAGCACCTCGCCCTGATCGGCATCCAGCCGAAGAGCCTGGATACCGGCATGGAACTGACGCCGGAGATCGCCGCAACGATTCCCCAGGTGCTGGCGATGACCGTCGAAGAACTGGTCAACTTCGGCATCAAGGTCGTCGAAAAATGAAGGGGCGAATCTGATGTGTTTGTCCATTCCGATGAAAGTGGTCGAGTGGGACGACGATGAGGGCTTCTTTGCCTGGGTCGAGCGTGGCGAGGGCGACCAGCTGCGGCGGGAACGGGTGAACATGATGCTGATCGGCGCACAGCCGGTGGGAACCTGGATCCTCGCGTCGCTCGGGCTCGCCAAGGAAACGGTGGACGACGAGAACCGGGCGCTGATCGAGGACGCTCTGGCGGCACTCGATGCCTCGCTCCATGGCGATTACGACCCGAAACGGCATTTTTCGGACCTGCAATGAACGAACGGGTGCGCAAGCCGCTTTATCAGGCTGAAAGGCCCACGCAGGCGGCGCAGCATTACGACGACAACCCGGCGCCGGTTCTCGAAGCGATGTATCGCCGGGTCTGGGAAACCAGCATGCACGACATGCCGTTCGTGAATGCGGCGCTTTCCGTTGAAGCGGTCGGCTTCCGCCGCCACCAGGGCGATTGGGTGGGCGCGGTGATCACGCCGTGGTTCCTCAATCTGTTCGTCCTGCCGGGCGGCGGTGACCTGTGGTCGGATCAGGCTTCCGGTGACCGCATCCGGATCGCTTTCCCCGTCGGCGAACTCGAATTCATCGCTGATTACGACCCGGGCGGCGATATCCCCGCCTATCAGTATTGCCCGCTGTTTGCGCCGGTCAGCCAGTTTCTCGCCCATGATGCTGCGGTGGCCGCCGCCGAGTCGGCGCTGGCGGCACTGTTTGCACCGCCGCCGGTTGCCGCCGAACCAGTAGTGGAGGCACCTCAGCCCCCTGCGGCAGAACCGGTCGGGGCTACCGGCATTCCTTCGCGCCGGGCCTTCTTCCGCCGGGTGGCTGGCCAGTCCCGTTAGCGCAGGATTGCCGTGCCGGCTGCGTGCCGTGTGGGCTATCATTGGGGCTTCCCCCGCATGCCCGACCACCATGAGCAAGGCCTTTACCCGCGAAACCGAGAACGACGACGAAGACGAGGTCTCGCCCGGCCTGCAATTGCCGCAGGGGGTGAAGAATTACATTTCGCCGGGCGGGCACGCACGGCTGAAGGCCGAGCTCGACCACCTGTTGCGGGTGGAGCGTCCGCATGTGGTCGAGATCGTTGCCTGGGCTGCCTCCAACGGCGATCGCTCGGAGAACGGTGACTACATCTACGGCAAGCGCCGCCTGCGCGAGATCGACCGCCGCATCCGTTTCCTGACCAAGCGCCTGGACATCGCCGAGGTGGTCGATCCGCTGAGGCAGCCGAACCGGGATCAGGTCTTCTTCGGCGCTACGGTGACGATCAGCGACGAAGACGGCGAGGAAAGTACCTACACCATCGTCGGTGTCGACGAAACCGATCTCGGCCGGGGGCACATCAGCTGGGTGTCGCCGCTGGCGCGTGCGCTGATCAAGGCGAAGGAGGGCGATTCGGTTCGCTTCCAGAGCCCCGCCGGCTGGCGCGAGGTTGAAATCGTCTGTGTGGATTACCGGAGTATCGAATCTTGACCAACGACCTGCCCATCGAGAATTTCATGCAGCGCGAGCTGCTCGAATGCGCACCGGACCTCGCGCTCGGCGATGCCGCCAGCCTGATGCGCAATTCGCACTGCGGTTCGATCCTGGTCGTCGAAAACGGCCGGTTGCTGGGTATCTGGACCGAAACCGACGCCCTGACCATGGCCTGGGATGCGCCGGAAGTCCTGGAGCAGCCGATACACAAGTTCATGAGCGCTCCGGTCCGGACGATCGCCAAGACTGCCTCGCTCGGCGAAACGGCCAGCCGCATGCGTGCGTCCGGCATCCGTCACATGGTGGTGGTCGACGTGGCCGAGCGCCCGGTCGGCATGATTTCCCAGACCGACGTGATCCGCCATCAGGGAGTCGAGTTCTTCGTTCAGGTGCGTGAAGTCGGTTCGGTCGTCCAGCATGCGCCGCTGGTCATCGCTGCCGGCGAGCCACTGGCCGAGGCACGCCGGCAGATGGTGTCGTATCACAGCGATGCCATGGTCGTCGTCGACGAAGCGGGCCGGCACGGGATCCTCACTTCCCGCGACGTGCTGCACGCGGCAGCCACGCGGCGCACCGCTGCCACGGTCGGCGAACTGGCCAGCTTTCCGCTGCTGACGGTCGAGCGGACGGCTTCCCTGATCGCCGCGCGCAAGCTGTTCCTCGACCGCCACATCCGTCATCTCGGCGTCTGCGAAGGCGAGCGGATCGTTGGCCTGCTCTCGTTCAACGACATCATGGGCGGCGTTGAAGAAGGATATATCCGCGAACTGCGGGCTGAATTGCGCCAGCAGACGGAGCAGTTGCGTCAGTTCGAACAGCAGATCAGGCGGCAGACCGGCATGACCGAGGCAGTCTTCGATGCGCTGCCGATCAGCATTCTGGTCAAGGATCAGAAAGGCCAGTTCCTGGTGGCCAACAAGATGGCCGGAAACATCCTGGGCCGGTCGCCGGCGGAAATCATCGGTCGTTCCGACCGCGACCTGCTGCCGGCGGATGCCGTTCATAGCAATGCCGAGGACGACGCTCGCGCACGGGCCACCGGGCAGACCCTGACCCGGGAGGTGCGATTGCCGGATGGCCGGGTCGTCGTTGCCCACAAGCGGATGATCGTGCTCGACGACACCTCCTACCTGATCGACGCCTCGATCGACGTCACCGCCTGGAAGCGTGCCGACGCACTGATGGTCAGCAGTCATCATGTGCTGGAACTGATCGTCGGCGGTGCCGATCTGCCCGTCGTCCTGAATGCGATCTGCCAGCGCATAGAAATTCATCTGCCACAGTCGATGTGCTCGATCATGCTGCTCGACGACGACGGCCATCTGCGGATCAGCGCCGCTCCGAGCATTGCCGATGCCTACCTGCGGGGTATCGATGGGGTTGCCATCGGGCCTTCGGTCGGCTCCTGCGGAACGGCCGCCTTCCGCGGCGAGCAGGTGATCGTCGAGGACATCGCCGCCAGCCCGCTCTGGGAAATCGGCGGCAAGCATGCCTTGAAGTACGGGCTGCGCGCCTGCTGGTCGACGCCCTTCTTCTCCAGCGAGCGCAAGGTGCTGGGTACCTTCGCCATCTATTTCGGCGAGCCGCGTGCGCCGACAGATAGCGATCTGGAGGTGATCACCCATGCCACCCGCCTCGCCTCGGTTGCCGTCGAGCGCTGGCGCCAGATTGCCGACCTCCGGCGCATGGCAACCACCGATCTGCTGACGGGGCTGCCGAATCGTGCGGCCTTCTTCGACCATGCCACCGACGAACTGCGCCGGGCCAGCCGCTTCGAGCGTCCGCCGGTCCTGCTGATGATGGATCTGGATCGCTTCAAGCGCATCAATGACCGCTACGGCCACGGTGCCGGCGATCAGGCGCTGCGCGCCTTTTCCGAGGTCCTGCACGGCGTGATGCGCGAAGTGGACATCGTCGGTCGCGTCGGTGGCGAAGAGTTTGCGGCAATGCTTCCCGAAACCGATCTTGAAGGCGGCTTGCTTGCGGCCGAGCGGCTGCGGGCGGCCGTCGAGGCCATCGAAGTGTCGCTGCCGACAGGCGAGCTGCTGACCTTCACCGTCAGCATCGGCGTTGCCTGGCCAAGGCCGGACGAGCCGCTCGACCGCCTGATGGGGCGAGCGGATGCGGCGCTCTATGCCGCCAAGGCCAATGGGCGCAATCGCGTCGAATGTGCCGAAGGAACGGCCGCCAACGCTTCCTGATTTCAGCAGGAATCCTGACGCTTTTCCTCCCGGATTCCTGCCCGGATGGTTGTCGCGTCCGGCTGATCCCGGTGCCGCTGGCCAGCTTCGACGCAGCATCGGGTGCGGAGCCTGGGTGACCGTGTTTACACCTTTTTTACATCGTCTGTAGGACACTTCGCGCATTCCCTGCTACCAGGAACCGTGCTGTGCCCGTTCGCCGTCCGCTGACCGAATATCTGCAGGCCATCGGCCTCTGCGTACTGACCGCGCTTGTCGCACTGCCCCTGCGCGGCTGGCTCGACAAGGCCAACATCGTCATGCTGTTCCTGCTCGCGGTGTTCGTCATCGCCGTGCGTCTCGGCCGTGGCCCGGCCGTACTCACGGCACTGCTGTCGGTGGCATTGTTCGACTTCTTCTTCGTGCCGCCGCACATCTCCTTCTCCGTCGCCGATGCGCAGTATCTAGTGACTTTCGCGGTGATGCTGGCCGTTGGCCTGATCACCTCGCATCTGGCTGCGCAGCTCGGTGAACGCAGCGTCGCGGCCGAAGCCGGCGAGCGCGAAATGCGCGTGCTCTATGCCCTGGCCTGTGATCTCGGTGCCACGCTCAGCTGCGAGCAGGTCGGCGACGTGCTCGATCGTTTCCTCGCTGGCCTCGGCATGCGTGGCTGCCTGCTTGTCTCCGAATCGGTGGAAGCTTCCGAGGCGTTGTGCCAGTACGGCAGCTACCATCCCGGTGATTACGAGGCCGGGCTGGCGCGGGCAGCTTACCGCGAGAATGCCTCGGTCGAGTCCGTAGCGCTCGGTGCGACCGAACCGTCGGCACTGTTTCTGCCCTTTTCCGGCACCACGCGCGTACGTGGCGTGCTCGTCGTCGTGCCGGCGGCAACGGTCGGTACCATCCGGACCAAGCGGCCCTTGCTCAGCGCCCTCGCATCGCTGCTCGGCGTGGCCGTGGAGCGCATCCATTTCGCCGAGGTCGCGCAACAGAGCGAGCTCGATGCCCGGAGCGAGAAGTTGCGTTCGTCGCTCCTGTCGTCGATCTCGCACGACCTGCGTACGCCCCTGACCAGTCTGGTTGGCCTCGCCGACAGCATCGCCGAGCCACGCTGCGGCGCGCCGGAGGAAGTCCGCGAGACGGCGGCGATCATCCGCGACCAGGCGCATGCCATGCACCGTATGGTCGCTAATCTGCTCGATATGGCCCGCCTGCAATCGGGTCGGGTGACACTCAATCGGCAGTGGCAGCCACTGGAAGAGGTAGTCGGATCGAGCGTTCGCCTGCTCGGTGAACTGCTGGCACGGAGACAGCTGCGTATCGACCTGCCGGCCGAGCTGCCGCTGGTGCGATTCGATGCCGTGCTGATCGAACGCGTCTTCTGCAACCTGCTGGAGAACGCAGCCAAGTATTCGAAGGATGGTGCTGCCATCGACATCTCGGCACGCGTCGCTGACAGCGCGCTCGAGGTCGTCGTTTGCAACGACGGCGCTGGCTTCCCTGCCGGTAGCGAGGAGCAGGTGTTCGAACTGTTCGCTCGCGGCGGACGGCAGGAGATGGCGATACCGGGAACCGGCATCGGTCTGGCACTGTGCCGCGCCATTGTCGGCGCGCACGGAGGAACGATTGTTGCCGGAAACCACGACGGCCGCGCCTGCGTCCGCTTCACGCTGCCGCAGGAGAATCCGCCGGCGCTCGATGGGGAGGAACCATGAAGGATGCCGCCCGCGTCGTGCTGGTAGAGGACGAACCTGGCATCCGCCGTTTCGTAGGCGAGGCGCTGCGCAAGGAAGGCTGCCTGCCGGTCGAGTCCGGCAGCGGACGGGATGGGTTGGTGGCCGTCGGCGAAGGAGAGACTCGACTGCTGATACTCGACCTTGGCCTTCCCGACATGAACGGCATCGATCTCATCCGCGAGTTGCGCCGCTGGTCGTCGCTGCCGATTCTGGTCCTGTCTGCACGCTCGACCGAAGACGAGAAGATCGAGGCGCTCGACGCCGGTGCCGACGATTACCTGACCAAGCCCTTCGGTGTCGGCGAACTGCTTGCCCGTGTCCGGGTGCTTCTCCGCCGGCATGGCCAGGGAAGCGAGGTACCGCCGATGCATCGCTTCAGCGGCGTCGAGGTCGACCTTGCCCGTCGGCTTGTCCGGCGCGACGGTGTCGAGGTGCATCTGACGCAGATGGAGTACCGCCTGCTGGAATCGTTGCTTGCCAACGCCGGCAAGGTGCTCACCAACCGAGTGCTGATGCGCGAGGTGTGGGGAGGCGGCCGCGCCGACCAGGAGCACTATGTACGCATCTATGTTCGCCGTTTGCGTCAGAAGCTGGAGGCCGATCCGACGCAGCCGCGCCACCTGCTGACTGAAACCGGCGTCGGCTACCGTTTCCAGCCCTGATGACGACATGAACATTCTCATCCTCGGTGCTGGCCAGGTTGGTGCCAGCGTTGCCGAAGCGCTGACTTCGGAATCCAACGACATCACCGTCGTCGATAGCGACGCCGGTAGCCTGGCCCGGCTCGCCGAGCGTCTCGACATCCGCACCGTCACCGGCAATGCGGTCAGCCCGTCGGTGCTACGCCTGGCGGGTGCCGACGAGGCGGATCTGCTGATCGCCGTTACCCAGTCCGACCAGACCAATCTCGTTGCCTGCAAGGTCGCCCGCAGCCTGTTTCATCTGCCGACGCGGATCGCCCGCATTCGCACCGCCGACTTTCTCGACCCCTTCCTGCTTGCCAACGACAACTTTGCTGTCGACTACGCGATCTGCCCGGAGCAGGAGGTGACCGAACACATCGCGCGCCTGATCGAGTACCCGGAAGCCCTGCAGGTTGTTGAATTTGCCGGTGGTCGGGTGATGCTGGTCGGCCTGCGCGCGCAGGAAAACGGCCTGCTGGTCGGTAAGCCGATCCGGACCCTGCGGGAACACCTGCCGAAGGGCGTGGATGCACGGATTGCCGCCATCTTCCGCGGACAGAGGCCTGTCGAGCCGGATGGCACGACGGTGATCGAGGCTGGCGATGAGGTCTTCCTGCTTGCCGCCCGCAACCAGATTCGCAGGGTGCTGCAGGAACTGCGGCGTGCACCCGAGCCGGCACGACGGGTGATGGTCGCTGGTGGCGGCAACATCGGTGCTCGTGTTGCTGCCCGTCTTGAATCGCTCTATGCAGTCAAGCTGATCGAGCGCGATGCCCGCCGTGCCGAGGCCATCGCCATGCAGCTCGCCGACACGCTGGTGCTCACCGGTGACGCCACCGACGAGAATTTGCTGGCCCAGGAAAACATCGACGAGACCGACGTCTTCCTTGCGCTGACCAACGACGACGAGGACAACATCATGGCTGCGTCGCTGGCCAAGCGGCTTGGCTGCCGGCGTGTGCTGGCACTGATCAATCGCCGCGCCTACGCCGACATGGTGCAGGGGGGGCCAATCGACATCGCACTGTCGCCGGCTCAGGTATCGATCGGTTCCCTGCTGACGCACGTTCGCCGTGGCGACGTCGCCCGCGTGCATCGCCTGCGGCGTGGTGCGGCCGAGGCCCTGGAACTGGTTGCCCATGGCGACGCCGGTACCTCACGCGTTGTCGATCGCCGCATCGACGAGCTGCCGCCGATCCGTGGTGCGAAGATCGGCGCCATCGTTCGCCGCGATCGCGAGCCGGCGCTGCTGCCGATGGATGGCATCATGCGCGAGGTCTGGCGCGAGCAGGTGATTATTCCCCATCACGATACGAGGATCGAGGCCGGTGACCGGGTCATCGTCTTCTGCACGCGCAGGCGACAGATCGCCGAGGTCGAACGTCTCTTTCAGGTCGCTGCCGGGTTCCTCTGATGTTGCTCCGCCTGCTTCCAGTCCTGCACGTCCTCGGCCTGATGCTGATGTTCTTCAGCGTCACCTACCTGTTGCCGATTGCTGCCTCGCTGTTCGCCGATGACGGTACGTGGATCGATTTCGTCGATGCGATGGCGGTGTCGTTCTGTGTCGGCGCACTGACGACGATCTTCACCCGGCGCTACAAGCGCGAACTGAAACCGCGCGACGGCTTCCTGCTGGTGACGCTAGCCTGGATGCTGATGGCGGCGATCGCCACGGTGCCGATGCTGCTGGTGATCGACGATCTGAGCTTCACCGATGCCTTCTTCGAGACCATGTCCGGTTTGACCACCACCGGCGCCACCGTGCTCACCGGTCTGGAGCATCTGCCACCCGCGCTCAACCTGTGGCGGCACGCACTGAACTGGTTTGGGGGCATGGGTATCATCGTCCTTGCAGTAGCCATCCTGCCGCTGCTCGGCGTCGGCGGCATGCAGCTCTACCGCGCGGAGACGCCGGGGCCGATGAAGGATTCGAAGCTGACGCCACGCATCGCCGGCACCGCCAAGGCGCTATGGCTGGTCTATGCGGTGCTGACGCTGGCCTGCATCCTGAGCCTGAAGTGGGCCGGCATGAACTGGCTGGACGCGGTCTGCCACGCCTTTGCCGCACTGTCGCTGGGCGGCTTTTCGACCTACGACGCCTCGGTCGGCCAGTTCGATTCGCCGCTGATCGAGGCCGTGCTGATCGTCTTCATGGTACTCGCCGCGCTCAACTTCGCGACCCACTTCCTCGCCTTCCGCAGCCGCTCGCTGGCCGCCTACCGCCACGACCCGGAAGTGCGTGCGGTGCTCGTGCTGCTCGCCAGCAGCATCCTCGTCTGTGCGATCTATCTCGCCGAGCAGGGCACCTATCCGGATTTCGGCACCAGCCTGCGCCACGTCGCCTTCAACCTGGTCTCGATCGCCACCGATTGCGGCTTCGCGAGCCAGGATTTCGACCAGTGGCCGATTTTCGTGCCGATGTGGATGCTCTTCCTGTCGTGCGTCGCCGTCAGCTCCGGTTCGACCGGTGGCGGCATCAAGATGGTGCGCGCGTTGATCCTGGCGCAGCAGGCCGGGATCGAGCTGAAGCGGCTGGTGCATCCCGGCGTGGTCTCACCGATCCGCATCGGGCAGCGGGCGATCCCCGACAGCGTGGCGGCGGCGGTGCTCGGCTTCATCTTTCTCTATGCCTTCACGATCATCGAGCTGTCCTTCTTCCTGATGGCCAGCGGCATGGACTACATCTCGGCGTTCACCGCCATCATCGCCTGTATCAACAATGCCGGTCCCGGGTTGAACGTTGTCGGCCCGGCGCAGAACTACCAGTCGCTGACCGACTTCCAGACCTGGATGTGCACGGCGGCGATGCTGATCGGGCGCCTCGAAGTGCTGTCGGTCTTCGTGCTGTTCACGCCGGCCTTCTGGCGGCGCTGATCAGTCCGCGCCGGAGGGGGGCTTGAAATCCTCCGGTCCGCCCCCATCTTCCGCAGGTCACTGAACCACAACGGAGTTTTTGCATGGGCGCGACCAAGGAAACCCTCGGCTTTCAGGCCGAAGTGAAGCAGCTGCTTCACCTGATGATCCATTCGCTGTACTCGAACAAGGAAATCTTCCTCCGGGAGCTGGTCTCGAACGCCTCCGACGCGTGCGACAAGCTGCGCTTCGAGGCGCTCGACAACGCCGGCCTCTACGAGAACGACTCGGAACTGAAGATCCGCGTCGCCTACGACAAGGACGCGCGCACGATCACCATCTCCGACAACGGCATCGGCCTCTCCCGCGAGGAAGCCGTCGCCCACCTCGGCACCATCGCCAAGTCTGGCACGCGCGAGTTCTTTTCGGCGCTGACCGGCGACCAGGCCAAGGATGCGCACCTGATCGGCCAGTTCGGCGTCGGCTTCTACTCGTCATTCATCGTCGCCGACAAGGTCACCGTCATCTCGCGCCGCGCCGGCCAGACCAAGGATCAGGCGATCCGCTGGGAATCGGCGGGCGAGGGCGACTTCTCGATCGAGATGGTCGAGAAGGAAGGCCGCGGCACCGACGTCATCCTGCACCTGCGCGACGGCGAGGATGAGTTCCTCGGCGGCTGGAAGCTGAAGAGCATCCTGAAGAAGTACTCCGACCACATCACGCTGCCGATCCTGATGAAGAAGGAAGAGTGGAAGGACGGCGAGCAGGTGAAGACCGAGGAAGACGAGACCGTGAACCAGGCCAGTGCCCTGTGGGCACGGCCGAAGTCGGAAATCACCGAAGAGCAGTACAAGGAGTTCTACAAGCACGTCGCGCACGACTTCGAGGACCCGCTGGCGTGGACGCACGCCCGTGTCGAGGGCAAGCAGGAATACACGCAGCTGCTCTACATTCCGGCGCGCGCACCCTTCGATCTGTTCGAGCGTACCGCCCGCCACGGCGTGAAGCTCTATGTGAAGCGCGTCTTCATCATGGACGATGCCGAGCAACTGATGCCGCTGTACCTGCGCTTCGTGCGCGGCGTCGTCGATTCGGCCGACCTGCCGCTCAACGTCTCGCGCGAGATCCTGCAGCAGAGCAAGGACATCGACACGATCAAGGGCGGCTGCGTCAAGAAGGTGCTCGGCATGATCGAGGACCTGGCCGAGAACGACGCCGAGAAGTTTGCCACCTTCTGGAAGGAATTCGGTCGCGTGCTGAAGGAAGGCGTCGGCGAGGACCACGCCAACAAGGATCGCATCGCCAAGCTGCTGCGCTTCGCCTCGACCAAGGCCGATACCCCGGACGAAACCGTATCGCTCGCCGACTATGTGTCGCGCATGAAGGAAGGCCAGGACAAGATCTACTACGTTACGGCAGAGACCTTTACCGCGGCCAAGAACAGCCCGCACCTCGAGATCTTCCGCAAGAAGGGCATCGAAGTGCTGCTGCTCTCCGAGCGCGTCGATGAATGGGTGGTCGGCAGCCTGACCGAGTTCGACGGCAAGCAGCTGCAGTCGGTGGCCAAGGGCGGCCTCGACCTCGGCAAGCTGGAGGATGAAGCCGAGAAGAAGGAAGCCGAGAAGGCCGCCGACGAGTACAAGGAACTGATCGGGAAGATCAAGACCGAGCTTGGCGACAAGGTCAAGGATGTCCGTGTCACCCACCGCCTGACCGATTCGCCGTCGTGCATCGTCGCCGACGAGCACGACATGGGCGGCAACCTGGCCCGTATCCTCAAGGCCGCTGGCCAGAAGATGCCGAACTCGAAGCCGATCCTCGAGATCAACCCGAACCACCTCGCGGTGCAGCGTCTGAAATACGAGGAAACCCGTTTCTCGGACTGGGCCAACCTGCTGCTGGAACAGGCGATGCTCGCCGAAGGCGGCACGCTCGACGACCCGGCCGGCTTCGTCAAGCGCATCAACGATCTGATGCTGGCGCTGTCGGCCGGCAAGTAAGGCTGACGGCAGCAAGCAAAACGCCCCGATTGGTTCGGGGCGTTTTTGTTTGAGGGGAGGGGAGGATCGGGCCTCGGGCTGGTGTTCCTTTATTGCCCGGCCGTCGCCCGTGGCAGTGCCACGGTTATTGTCGTGGTGTCGGCCTCGTCGGAAACGTCCAGGGAGATCTGTCCGCCCTGGGCCTCGGTCAGCAGTTTCGCCGAGTACGTGCCGACGCCGCTGCCGCCCTGCTTGCCCTTGGTCACGAACTTCTCGAAGAAGCGTTCCCGGATGTCCGCCGGAACGGCGCCCTTGTTGTCGACCACGATCCGGAGCGGGTCCTGATCCTGAATCGTGATCGATACCTGACTGCCATCCGGGGCGGCCTCGCAGGCATTCTTGATCAGGTTATGGAGCAGTGAATAGCAGAGCATGCTGTCGCCGAGCGCCTGCGGCAGCGCCGTGCCGCTCGGGATGCCGGTCTTGATCAGGAGGTTCAGGTTCTTGCCGCTGAAGCTGGCGCGCGATATGTCGACGATGCGCCGCAACTGGTCGCCGATATCCACTGGCCGGGCATCGAGCACGAAGGAGCCGGATTCGATCTTGAACAGCTGC
>VFQM010002505.1_pt1 | contig 13385 bp, 10 predicted proteins | sample 3512391 | NCBI WGS metagenome assembly VFQM01 (sample SAMN10412369, study PRJNA504923) | tailings metagenome | isolation source: Replicate 1 from Balatoc abandoned mine | place: Philippines
GCCTGCCAACCACTATCGGTACGGAATACTTTTCCGGATGCGGTCCGAAACAAAGTTATCGTCCGCACCACTCGGATTCCCCAAGGATACAGAATGCTTTTCACCTGTATCACTTCATGCGCTGTACGACCAATCAAAATATCAAATCTCGCCTGACTCGTCTCTGCAATAGCTGCCCGAGGACTCAGCCAATTGCTAAATGTACTGGCCCCATATCCCGAAAAGTCAATGTAGGAAAGCGGAACTCCTCGATCCTTGAGTTCGGTCGGGGTAGAGGGATTGGTGAAAAATTCGGAGTTAAAAATTCGTGTGACACTTCGTCCTAAGGTACTGACTGGATTAGTGACATCCTGAGGTATGATATTGGCCAATTGGACGGTAAATCCCTTGAACATCGGATCATCTGGACCTTCCGTATCGGTGGCATCTTTACCATAGTCTTTGGCCACAACCCGGATTTGAAGACCACCCTGGAGATCATTCGGAAACTTCGGCTGGATTAGATTCAATTCAGGAGGAGCGCTCTCACGAGATTCTGTATGTGTAAGCTCAGCTTTGGCTTTTAGGCCAAATGGAAGTGTAAAAACTGCATCAATCGGGCTCTTGTCAGCTAGATATTTATCCAGCGTGTACTTTACCAAATCTCTTGGAATCAAGGGAACCTTGCCTTGGTGATAGTTGACTAGTCTAGTCGGACCACCGTCATTGGGATAGAGATTTAATCCTTGATGTGGGTCTCCCTTCACATTTTCTCCCGGAGGAGTGAGATTGATGACTGGTTCCCAAGCGACCTGGGGCAGCATATACAATCTGGCCGCAGCACCTTGGACCACGACCTGCATGCCCTCTACTCCAAAAAACTGATTGGAGTTTGGCTCTACTCGCGCTTGACGCTCCCCTGTTTCACGAATCCTGCCAGTTTCAACTCTCCGCATGGGAATCACCGGGCCTAAACTCACACCCAGTTGATTGGCATGGGAGCTCACGTCTAGCAGGCTGAAATACTCTGCCTGATATTTTCCCAAATGATAATTGGCCTGAGTTTGAAAATCAGGAAGTGGGGTTTGTACTGATTTTTCCAGCTCCTTTAACTTTTCACCCACTAAAGAACTCTGGGGTACATTTATATCAGCTATCTGAAGATCCGTCATCGCTGCCGATCTGGTAAATGGATTTGCCACAGCCATTCCGCCACCATCATTTTGAGTCGACTGATTGGTATTGGGACCAAAATGGAAAGCAACTTTCACCTTGTCCCGATCTTTTTCACCGGGTATTTGTGAGATTTGGCAGACCAGCCAACTGATGATTCCTGCCTGTCCCCTACTGCCGGATTGCATGGCCATTCGCTGCAACACAGTAAGATTGGCCAGATAAGGATCAGGAAGGGTAGGCAGGTAACTCAACAGTCCAAACACCAGCAAGGTCTGGCTTCGGGTGATTTGACTCCAATCCTCACTACACTGTCCAAAAATCATGGAACCGTTTACAGGTGTCAATGAAAAAAGAGCATTTTCCAATGCCAAGGCTATATTCCTGAACCTCGGCACTTTATCAAATGGCAGCTTATTGTCCCATAAAATATTATCATCAATGAAATAGAGCAAATGCTTGTCCTCAGCAGCAGCCAAGGCAAGCATACTTTCTTTGGTCTTTACCGCGACCGGAAGCCCAGAAACTGTAACAGGCCTGTCGATCTCATGAACGCCATTTACTCGGGTGACGAGCAACTCTACCCCTTCACCCAGTGAATTATACAGGATACTGGAATGCTTTGAAATGCTGACTCGAAGTTTGGTAGGGTGATCTTTTTCTTCACTATGCCAGTGTTCAAACTCTTGATAGGCACCCTCTCCTACAGACTGCAAATCCGTGATCCCGATCCGGTCATTTTCGGCCAAAAACAAGGGAGCTCCGAGCGTCACTCTTTTGCCCTGAAGTCCTTTCCATTCGAGCTTGATCCCCGAATTTCCTTCGAGCAAAAATCCCCCGCTTCCAGCCGCTTCCAATGGCTGATTGACATCCAACTCGGCGCAAGGGATCGCTCAGCTGGCATTTTTGAGAGAAGTGGACTCGTTCAAAGTAATTAGTGGACTCTTCTGCTTTTGCGGAGCCAGTTGGTTTTGGTCAGAAATGAGCGGAAAGAGAAGTCGGCTGAGCTGGCCACTATAGGTTGGAGCAGCATTTTTACGACTAAAACTGAACTTTTGACCATACATTCTCAGCCTGCTATCGGATAGGGTAGTAATCTGAGCCTTTGACGTTCCTGAAAAAGAAAACTCTAATCTATCCGGTGTATCTGCCTGAATATCTGCGCCATCTTTTCCATACTTTTTGGAGGGACTTCCCTGATTTCTTTCGGAAGGACTCAGATTGAGAGACACCTGAACACCGGTCTGAGCGCCCAGCACCAGTTTTTCTCCCTGAAGAACAGGATTTTGAGATAATTGAATTTTCCCCCCACTGACTTTCAGTCCGGCATATCTAGTGGAAGGGGCCTGAGCAGTAAAAAGATCTGCTCTGATCCAAATACTTCCTTTGGCCAGATTGTATTCTTTGGCCACCGAAACAGATTGACCGCTGACAATGGGCTGTAGGGATTGGAACGTTGCTTGAAAAAGTAAAACCGGAAGCGGGTTATTTTGCTGATAGAGCCCCACCAGCCTGATCACTCGATACAGGTCGATCAAAACTTCCCTGCCATCCACTTGGGTAATCGGGCCAATGGTTTTGTCCACTTTGGCGCCGGCGGCCCAGCGGGGCGTACTGTTGACGATCTGGGTGCTTCGTACCGGGACATCTCTGACCACCGCCCTGAATCTATCTGTGGATTCGACTTTTTTAACCTCCTCTTTTGCTACGGTTTTGTCTACCAATTCCCTGATTTTTTCCATTTGAGCGGGCGGGATGGTCTCTTTGGCAAAAAGCTGAGACTGCTCAAAGCTGAAAGAGTTTCGAGGCTGAGTAATATCCGAGGATGTGAGCAGACTTCTTGCCAAAACAGGAAAGTCATCTTTCCAGAGGGATTCATCTTTGGGGCTGAGTTGGAGATGCCCTAATAGCTCAGACAAAAGAGCACTGAGTTGATCTTTTTCCATGATAAAAGTAGTTTTAAAGGTTGACCTATTCTTCAAAAAAAGGCTGGGGCTCCTTCACTAAAAATATCTTCAACTATTCCCGGATTAATCTGAAAAATAGACACTTAAGCTAGGCAATTCTAATTCAGAATGCCAAGAAAAAAATTTGCAAAAAATCATAATTTATTCAAACTAACCTCCATACTCAACTCACCAAAAAGTAAGGTTAGGTAATTCTTCACCATTTATCACTTTTACCATGTAAGCAGCTTTTATTTTTCAGTTTTTTGCAAAAAAGAATACTCATGAGAATCCTGGCCTTTGGGCTTCTACTTTCACTTTTCTTTGCTCGGATGACTTTTGGGCAAATCGTTAGCGTAGTTGACCTCAAAAGCCTCAGGCCAATCGAAGGGGTCATGATTTTTTCCCCATCTGAAAAAAAAATGCTCCTCACCGACCAAAATGGTCAAGCGAATCTCCAGGAAATCCATGACAAAAAACGACTGATTTTCCAAATCCAAGGCTATCTCACCAAGTCCATCACCTGGGAAAATCTCCAGGCTGATCAGTTGAGGGTGATGCTGCAATCCTCTGAAATAGAACTCCAGTCAGCCGTGATCTCGGCTACCCGCTGGCGTCAAAATCAAAGCGATGTGGCTGAGCGCGTGCGGAGAATGGATTCAGAGCAGTTTTTGCTTCGAAGTCCTGCCACGAGTGCTGATTGGCTCGGGTCTTCAGGTGAGGTATTTATCCAAAAAAGCCAATTGGGTGGCGGCAGCCCTATGATTCGGGGTTTTTCGGCTAATCGCCTGCTCTATTCGGTGGATGGAGTCCGAATGAACACGGCTATTTTTCGAAGCGGAAATCTCCAAAATGTAATTTCCATCGATCCTTTTGCAGTGCAGACTACAGAGGTACAGTTTGGTCCAGGTTCAGTGATGTATGGTTCGGATGCTATCGGAGGAGTGATGGTTTTTGAGACACTTACCCCTACCTCGGAGGGAACTTCAGGTAGTGTTTTGACCCGTTTTTCATCAGCTATGAGAGAAAAAACCATCCACACTGACCTCAGTTACGGCAGCAAAGCTTGGCGATTTTTGACCAGCATTAGTCATTTTGATTTTGGTGATTTGAAAATGGGAAAAAAGGGTGGTCGAGAATCTTATCTTCGACCGGACTTGGTAACCGTAGAAAATGGCCAAGACCAAATCTCACTCAATCCAGACCCTTATCGTCAAGTGCAGACTGGGTATACTCAGCTCAATCTCCTGCAAAAAATCCAGTGGAAACCCACCAAGCTATCCACGTTTGACTACGGTTTTCATTATTCCACCACCTCGGATGTACCCCGATATGATCGATTAGTCGAAAAGCGAAATGATCAACTGCGCTTTGCAAGATGGGATTATGGCCCTCAGGAGTGGTTAATGAACAACCTGAAATGGACCTTTCGGGGCAGTTCGAGATGGTTTGACCAAGTCAAGCTCATCGCTGCCCACCAATTTTTCGCAGAAAGCCGGATCGATCGGCGCTTTGGAGACTCCCGAGAATATGAGCGCAGGGAGCGTGTCAATGCCTATTCGGTCAATGCGGATTTTTTGAAAAATTTTTCAGAATCCAACTACCTCAGCTATGGGGTCGAATGGGTCCACAATCAAGTTCAGTCCTCCGGAATAGAAAAAGATATTTTCTCAGGTCAAATTTCTCCGGCCTCTGCCCGATACCCCCGTGCCAATTGGAATTCTTGGGCCATATACGGTAGTTTTCACCAAAAGCTTACCGAGAAAGTGAGATTTCAGACTGCCTTGAGGTATAATTTTACGGAGATCAAATCTGACTTTTCTACCAATTCGCCTTTCTTCCCGCTTCCTTTCACCACTTCAGTCAATACGCATCATTCGCTCACCGGAAACTTGGGACTGATTTTCACGCCGGATGAGACGCTGACTATTTCCCCTGTACTCTCCACAGGCTTCCGGGCTCCCAATGTGGATGATATCGGCAAGATCTTCGATTCCGAACCTGGGTCGGTTTTGGTACCAAACCCCAGTCTAAGGCCAGAATATGCCTACAATGCCGAAGTGAACATCAATAAAATGATCGGATCATCCATTAAAACTGACTTCACGGCATTTTATACCCTTCTAGACCAAGCCATGGTCAGGAGGCCTTTTCTACTGGATGGACAGCCTCAAATAGACTATTCAGGTGAATTGAGCCAAGTATTGGCGATCCAAAATGCAGCCTTTGCACGGATTCAGGGAATCCAGGCAGGCATTGAAGTCCAACTCACCAAAAACTGGACTTTGACCTCGCGATACAATCTTCAAAAAGGGGTCGAGGAGCTCGACGACGAAACGCAAAGCCCCTCCAGACATGCGGCACCTGCCTTTGGACTCACTCGGATAGCATTTCAAAAGGATAAATTCAAAGCTGACCTAAGCTCGATGTACAGTGCCAAACGAAGTGCTGAAGACATGCCTGAGGAGGAAAAAGGAAAACCTTTCATCTATGCGACCGATGAAAATGGAAATCTTTACTCTCCGGCTTGGATGGTACTCCATCTCAATTTTCAATACCAGGTTGTGGATTTTTTGACTTTGTCCGGTGGAATCGAAAATATCCTCGATCAGCAATATCGACCCTACAGCTCGGGTATAGTAGCACCGGGTAGAAATTTCACGTTGACACTGAAAGCCAACTTTTAATTTGGAATTAAAGTGCAAGCCCTGCAACTTTTGCTCTGAATTACGGTTTTTCAAACAATTCAGCAGGCTATGAATCTCAGCAAAAAAACTCTTGGCATCACCGCGATCCTTTACCTGATGTTAGCTTTGGTACCGATGAGTTGTGGACTACTTTGCAGAGATTCCTGTGGCTGCGGGCCGACCTTTCCTCCGCAGAAGTTTCGAATCATATCGTTTGAATTGATCACGGTGGGATTTGACGGACAGCGGATTTTCCCTGATGATATTCGTCCATGGGATGAATATTTTAAGGGCTTAGAAATCAAAGATTTTGATTTTCTCTCCACTAGCAAAACCAGCTGGTCTTCAATTGGGATCGCTTTGGCCTGCGATCCTGTCCCGCCGTCAAATGAGAAAAAGGTCATCGATCTGAAGATCATCAATTTATCCGAAAATTCACTGGGTGATGGCAGCGTACTGAAAGTTGGTGACGATATTTCTGATTTGTTTGGAGTAAATGACTTTTTTGCAATTGGACTTGAGCCTATAGACAACTACTTTTCGGGTGGATTACCTCTTTATTTGGACAGAAAACTCAAGGTCGGATTTCTTCAAGACCCAGGTAAAGAATTGACGCTTACCACTAAGATTTCTCTGATTTTGGAAGGTGGCACAGAGTTTACTTTTGACCAGGAGCCCTTTACCATCACTACCGAAAACTGACAAAAATCTTCTTATTTTTCTTTAGATTCATTCCAAATGGGCGTACTTTTGTAGCTTGGTTAATAAATCCATGACTGCAGATCATCTCCCGCTCAACCGTACCGGAAAAATCATCGAGATCCAATCCTCTCCCCTGAAAATCAATTTGATGGAGTTAGGTTTTCTTCCGGGCAAGTATATCACCCTGCAGCACAAAGCCCCTTCGGGCGGCCCCATGGCATTCCAAATGGATGAAACCCTGCTAGCCCTTCGGACTGCCGAAGCTGCGCTGATTCAGGTAGAAATGATCTAAACCCACATGTCCGAAGTAACCTCCCCTCCTGCTGCTACCACACCGAAAATCGCCATTATCGGTAATCCCAATGTCGGAAAATCGACGATTTTCAATTTCCTGACCGGACTGAATCAGAAAATCGGAAATTATCCCGGTGTGACCGTGGATAAAAAAACCGGATCATTCCATGTCAATGGAGAACAGTTTAATCTCCTGGATCTTCCGGGCACCTATAGTCTTTTTCCCAACTCAGAGGATGAGATCATCGCACATCGGGTGCTCAATCAGCCCAACCCTGAGGATAGGCCGGACTTTGTGCTGATGGTAATCGACTCGACTCAGCTTTCCAGAGGACTATTTTTAGCTACTCAGTTGATCGATCTAGGCTTGAACATGGCCATTCTGCTGAATATGTCTGATGTGGCAGAAAAGAAAAAACTGGAAATCAGAGCTTTCGAGCTATTCAAAGCCCTGGGAGTGCCGATTCTGAACACTGACGCTAGAAATCTCAAAGGAATGGATCAAGTCAGAGACTTGATCAGTCAGCGGAATTTTTCAAAAGCTCAACCTTTCATCGACATTACCCAACTGGTACCTGGCGAATTGCTGGCAAAACTACAAAGCCGTTTTAACCTCGACAATTCCTATCAGGCCTATCAGCTTTTACGATTTGGAACCAAAGACAAAGGATTACCACAAGAAACTAGAGACTTTGTCGCTCACCTCGCTAAGCAGTCCAGCTTTAATCTCGAAGAGGCTCAACTCGAAGAGACCAAACAACGGTACAAAAAGATCACCGACCTAGTCAATCGCTCTCTAATCAAGCGGGAAACGCCCAAACCGAAGTCAAGTCTGGATAAAATTTTTCTTCATCCAGTTTTTGGTTACCTGATTTTCATCGGTATTCTTTTGATCATTTTCCAGGCGATTTTCACTTGGGCTTCGGTGCCGATGGACTGGATTGACGGGATTTTTGCAGACCTCAGCGGGCTAGTCATGAGCTCACTTCCAGATGGCCCCTTGACCCGTCTTTTGGCTGAGGGTGTAGTACCGGGAATCGGAGGTGTGGTGATATTTATTCCACAGATCGCAATGCTATTTGGGTTTTTGGCCATTTTGGAAGATACCGGATACATGTCCCGGGTGGTTTTCCTGTTGGATCGTTGGATGAGACCATTTGGACTGCATGGCAAAAGTATAGTACCACTCGTATCAGGAGTCGCTTGTGCTATTCCCGGGGTGATGGCCGCCAGGAATATTTCCAATTGGAAAGAGAAAATGATCACGATCTTGGTGACTCCACTGATGAGCTGCTCCGCTCGATTGCCTGTCTATGTGATTTTGATTGGCTTGACTGTCCCGGATGATCTGATTTTAGGATTTATCAATATGCAGGCTCTCGCCTTGCTTGGCTTGTATTTCTTGGGAATCGTCGGGGTGTTTTTTACAGCATTTTTGCTGAAGGTCATTTTGAAAACCTCCGAGAAAAGCTTCCTCATGACCGAGCTTCCTCCCTATCGCCTACCCCGATGGTCTGATGTCGGGATCACGATGGTAGAAAAGTCAAAGACCTTCGTATTCGAAGCGGGAAAGGTCATTTTGGCTATATCGATTGTACTTTGGGTTCTCGCTTCGTATGGGCCACCTGCCACCATGGATCAAATCCGGACCGAAAGTGAAGCCAAGCTTGCAGGCCTGACGGACGAAGATCAAATCGCAGAAATCGAAACAGAGACCTCCTCGCTTCTCTTGGAAAATTCCTTCATCGGGATCATGGGAAGAGCTATCGAGCCGGTCATCAAGCCACTCGGATATGACTGGAAAATCGGCATCGCTTTGATCACCTCATTTGCTGCACGGGAAGTATTTATCTCCACCATGGCTACGATCTACTCGATCGGCGGTGACGTCGAGGACGAGCTCACCATACGGGAAAAACTGGACCAACAAATCAATGCCAATACCGGTGAAAAAACCTTCAATAAGGCTACCTCCTTTTCACTGATGGTGTTTTATGTATTTGCGATGCAGTGCATGAGTACCCTAGCCGTGGTCAAGCGGGAAACTAAAGGGTGGAAATGGCCGTTGATCCAGACGATATACATGAGTGGATTGGCCTATCTGATGGCCTTGATCACGTATCAACTCTTTGCTTAAATGATACAGGAAATCATCGTTGGACTATTGGTCGTCTCGGCCCTCGCCTATCTTGGAAGAAAGCTTTTGCTTAAACCCAAGACAAGCCCCGGCTGTGATAAGTGCGCCAAACCCTAATCAGACTCGGGAATTCGTGGAATTCCCGATTTTTTTACCCCATATTCGTACATGAGCAAACTGGCCAAGCAAAGTATCCAAACCACGATCTTTTCTTATATCGGGGTGGTTTTGGGCTATGTTAATGTTCTTTGGCTATATCCCTATGCGCTGGATGCTACAGAGCTGGGTACTTTCCGCACGATCCAAGACCTGGGGTTGCTCATAGTCCCATTTGCACAGCTGGGAGTGGGTCATGGGATCACCCGGTATTTTCCACAGCTGGAAAACCAAAAATCCGCTTTTCTGAGTTATAGCCTGGTCATCTCTTTACTTGGTTTTTTACTGGTTTCCACCCTGTTTTTCGGGTTCAAAAGTCAAGTGATAAGCCTTTTCGCATCAAATTCACCTGAGATTATTGATTTTTTGGGTATTGCGATTTTGATCACCCTGTTTGCTCTGCTGAGTAGTGTGCTGGATGCCTATAGTCGGTCGTTTTTGAAAGTCGCCATTCCGACCTTCTTCAGGGAGGTTTTTCTGAGGTTTCTCACCTCCATACTCGTAGCGGTCTACCTGATCGGATGGATCGATTTTGATTGGGTGATGCGGGGCTTAGTCCTCGTATACGGGGCCGCTTTGATGGGGGTATTGGTTTACTTGATTTGGTTAAAAGTTCTGGTGCTGGACTTTCGCTGGTCTTCCTTTCCTGTGGGGTTTCGGAGCTCATTTGTGAAATTCAGTCTGGTGACCTTTTTGGCGACTGCTGCATCCACGTTGATTATGAAAATCGACTCTATCATGGTCAGCTCGATGGTCAGCCTGGAGGCCAATGCGATTTATTCCATAGCTTTTTATATGGCTTTGGTCGTGGAGCTACCACGCAGGGCTATTTCGCAGGTAGCCATGCCGGTGATTGCAGATCATTTCGCCAAGGAAAAGCTAGGTGAGATTCAAGTGCTATATCGACAGCTTTCCAATCGACAACTGTACATCTGTGTGTTTCTTTTTGCGATGATTTGGGTCAATATCGATCAGATTTACCACTTCGTGCCCAATCGGGAGATCTATCAAGCAGGAAAGTGGGTAGTATTTTTTATTGGACTGGGAAAAATCATCGATGTGGCGTTTTCGGTGAATAGTGAGATTTTAGTCTTTTCGACTTACTATCGGTTCAATTTGATCCTGACCGTTGCCATGAGCATGCTCATTATCGCGGTCAATTATTGGTTGATTCCGATCTATGGTATCGAAGGTGCAGCGATAGGTTCAGCACTGGTGATGCTAGGATTCAATCTGGTGAAATTTGCCTTTTTAAAAATCAGACTACAACTGAACCCCTTCTCTGGGGAGACATTTAGGATCACACTGGCCGGAGGTTTGACTTTACTCCTATGGAAAATAAATTTTGGTGATTCCCACCCTCTTTTGGTCCTAATGATCAAATCTATCAGTGTCTTAGTGGGATTCGGCTTGCTGTCATTTTTGCTAAAAATCGGCCGGGAAGAGTGGACTTGGATCAAACAAAAGCTAAAAATATCCGGGCCTTAGAGTGTTACGAAACCTCTTTTATAGACAAGATTTGAGCTGCCTGAAATCCGCAAACTTCCACTGTTATCCTGCGTTTTGTGCGAGGTCCCGTAGGACGGGATGAGGCCTGTTTTTGGAGGGGGCTTCACTCGGAAATTGTATTAAATTGTGAAGTTCGAACATGTCGACGGCCCGGATAGTGCAAATATACGGATGATCTTTGGTCCACGTTGGAAAAAACAGCCTAAAATCCCAAAGTCAATAGCACCACTAAGTAGCACCAAATAATATTTCACTGTACTTCGATCAAAATCTGCCCGAAAATCAGGTTTTTCGAAAATCAGAACTAAAATTCAAAATTTTATTTTGCCAAATTCTAAATATTTTTCTTTTTCAAATCTACCTTTGCAGTCAAATTCCAGCCACTATGTATTTGATCAAAAAACTGATCGTCTGTCTTGACCAAACTCCGCTAGACAAAACCCTCGTGGAGTTTGCTTCCTTTATCGCCAAAGTCAATCAGACCAAGAAAATCTATTTTGCCAATGTGATCAAAAACCTCTCGATTCCCAAGGAAGTTCTTGAGGAGTTTCCCAACCTGGTGGAAAACATGATCAATGAGCGCAAAGAAGCGATGGAAAAGGTCGTGCAGGAAAATTTCCCCGACATCAAGGGACTCTCTATCAGCTATGTAGTCAAGGAGGGAAATCTCTCCAAGAAAATATTGAAACTGGCCGAAGAAAAGTCCGCCGACATGATCATCATCGGTCGCAAAGTAGAGCTCCCCGGCACTGGTGTAGCTTCTCAGCGACTCGCTCGACGAGCCAGCTGCTCCCTGCTGATCGTACCTGAAGGAGCCAAACCAAAAGTCACCAAACTCCTGGTGCCCAGCGATTTCTCAGATTATTCCAAAGACGCACTAGAGGAAGCTGTAATGATCGTCGAAAAGCATGGAGGCAAAGCAGAGATCGTGTGCCAAAATGTATTCAATGTGCCTTCAGGGTACCATTTTACCGGCAAAAGCTTGGAAGAATTTACCGAGATCATGAAGATGCATGCAGAGATCAACTACAAAAAATTTGTTAAAAAAATAGACACCAAAGGAATCAAGATCACACCGATCTACACCCAGGACGACGATGACGATCCCGTGCAGGAGATCGTATCAAAAGCACTCGAAATCGAAGCAGATGTAATCATCATCGGAGCAAAAGGACGCACCGCAGCCACGGCACTTTTTATCGGCAGTATGGCTGAGAGACTGATCCAGTACAACGACAGCCTTCCACTACTCGTCACCCGACCAAAAGGTAAAAACGCAGGGATATTGGATTACATTTTGGAAATCTGATTTTCTGCAAGATTCACAAATAGTCACAAAAAGAGCCGATTATCAACGGCTCTTTTTTAGTTTGGATAAACCTTTGGCTACCGCCAATGTCTAACCAGCCAATGAAAGAAATCGACCAGCAGATCCTCCAATTGATCCGAAACCCCAGTTCGGTGGAGTTGGGCTATCGCAAGCTGATCGAAACCTACCAAAAGCAGGTTTACCACCTCATTCGACGCATGGTTCTAGTCCACGACGATGCCGATGACTTGACTCAAAACACCTTCATTAAGGCTTTTCGCCACTTGGATAAGTTTGAATCCAACTCAGGCATCTTTACCTGGCTGTACAGAATCGCAACCAACGAGACCTTGAGTTTTCTGGAAAAAAAGAAAAAACGATTCTTCTTTTCCATTGATGATCATCAGGAGAAGCTAGAGTCCTACATCGACCACGCTCCTGAGCTCGATGGCGATCAGATCCAAAAGAAGCTCCAAAAAGCGCTTCTGAAACTCCCCGAAAAGCAACGTCTGGTCTTTCAGCTCAAATATCAAGAAGACCTCTCCTATGAGCAAATGGCCGAAATCACCGGAACAAGCGTTGGTGCACTCAAGGCCAGCTATCATCATGCAGTGAAAAAAATTGAACAATTTGTAGTCAGTGAATAAACTATCCCTCACCCGATCAGTCTAAAATCCATGGAAAAGCTTCCCAAACTGAAAGAACTCAATCCGCCTACGGGATACTTTGATTCGCTTCCTGAGAATATCCTCTCCAGAAATCGAGAGACCAAATCAACCAAAACTCTCTGGCTTTCCTATGCCGCCGCCGCAGTGGTGATCGTAAGCGTGGGACTTTGGTGGTCCAAACCTTTCCAAAAATCAGCCGATTATGAAATGCAGGCTCTCGATGAAGAAGTACTGCTATACATAGAAAGTAACCAATGGACTGCAGAGGATGTACTCAGCCTGAGTGAGGATCCTAACCTGATTCTCGATGAAATTATAGCAGAGGAAATGCCCATATTGACCCCAATGTGGTCAGAAGAAAATAACTGGTTTTGAAGAACATGAAAAAATACACCCTAATCCTGGTCAGTCTCATGCTCCTAGTGAGCGTTAACGCAATTGCCCAGCGACCCAGTCAGCAGATCGATCCTGAGAGACTACAGGCGGCTCGAATTGCCTTTATCACATCTAGGATAGAGCTGAGCCCAGAGCAGGCCGAAAAATTTTGGCCTATTTTCAATAAATACACCGATTCCCGAGAGACAGCTATGCGTCAACTCGGCGAGCTAAACCGCGGAACTGCTGAAATCAGCGAGGAGGAAGCACAGCGTAGAATCCAAAAGCGATTTGAACTCCAAGAAAAATTGCTCCGGGACGAGCAGGCCTTCGTAGCTGAAGTATCTAAAGTGCTGGATTACAAACAAATTCTCCGACTCAACTCTATCGCAAGAGATTTTACCCGGCATATTTATCAACGGCAACGAGGTGGCGGAGGTAATTAAAAAA
>VFQM010002506.1_pt1 | contig 13376 bp, 9 predicted proteins | sample 3512391 | NCBI WGS metagenome assembly VFQM01 (sample SAMN10412369, study PRJNA504923) | tailings metagenome | isolation source: Replicate 1 from Balatoc abandoned mine | place: Philippines
TCCCGGCGGGCGACGGCAGTGAAGCCACCGTTGGTAGCCGGTGGCGTTTATCGCCGCGTCAGGAGACAGAAGCCGTCGCCGCCCGGCTGGGCTGGCTCGACATGCAATTCCCCGGCGGGGTAGCGACACCGGCGACTTTTCTGCCACAGCCATATGAACAGCTCGCCCACCACTATGGCGCGCTGGGCGATGAGCGCGGTCGGCGGCAGGTGCTAGTACGCAAGCGGCAGTTGCAGCGGCTCCATTCAGGCCTTGGCTGGGTCGAACGCGCCGTCTCGGGCCTGCTCGGCCTGACCAGCAATTATGGGTATTCGCCGGGGCGCGCTTCGCTGTGGGTGCTGGTGTTAATCGCTTTGGGAACGGTCGGTGCCGCGCTTCTCAATGCTGCAGGAGCCATGGCCCAGCGTGATGCGAGTGATGGCAGGGTGGCTTTTTCCGCAATTTTATATGCGATTGATGTGGCGGTGCCGTTCCTGGAACTTGGGCATGACGCGGCATGGCGCATCGAACCATCGCATTTGCAAAAATGGCCGGGCCGAACCTTTGTAGTGCAGGTGGGCGAGGCAATTTACCGGCTGGGCGGCGTCGTCCTTTTGTCGATTGCCGTGCTTACTTTCTCAGGAGTTCTGCGCGAGAAAGACTGAGTGCTTGGTTAATGCCACGCAGCCCTAGGCGCCAACGAAAATTGCTGGTCAGTTGTGGCGACCCCCCCTTTGTTTCACCCTCATTTCATCGCTTTGGCCGCCCGTCGATTCCCATCTGTCGTCCGTCCCCCCATCGACACGCAAACAAATGTAATCGAAGCCGTGTCGCACTGCGATAATACAGTTTGTAGAAGAGGGCCGCGGGGTTCGGAGGCGGTGGTGCTTCCCCGGTCTCTTCGCCTTCGGCTCCGCGCCCCTTTATCGCAGCATGGCCGCTGCCCCCGACCCCAAACGGGCGGGACAGTGGCTGATAGGAAAAGAAAGCTCTCCCCCCATGACCCGTAAACTGACCCTTTTCGCCGCCATCTGTGCCACCACTGTGGCCAGCGCCGCTCCGGCTCTGGCGCAGGCTACCGGCGGCCTTGAAGCAACCAGCCGCATCGTGCGCTACGACGACCTCGACCTCAACAATGAGCGTGGGCGCGACCGGCTCAACACCCGCCTGCGCATGGCCGCCAATTCGGCCTGCGGTTTCTGGAGCGCCAAGTCGCTGACCGACCGGCAGCGCGCCAATGAATGCCGCAAGGCTGCCTTTGAACGCGCCCAGCCCAAGGTCGCCGACGCGGTGCGCAAGGCCGCCCAGCGCTACGCCCGCGCGGATTGAGGGCAGAAGTCCCCCTCGTCATTGCGAGCCAAAGGTGATGCAATCCAGGGCAGCGCGAAGCCGCCCTGGATTGTTTCGCTTCGTTCGCGAGGACGTGACGTTCGTCGCCAACTTTTCGTCATCCTGAACTTGTTTCAGGATAACGGACAGAGAGTGGCTTGTTGTCCTGAAACAAGTTCAGGACGACGATAGCGTTTAGGACGACGATGGCTACATGCCCTGTCGTCTCACCCCTGCTGCATGATTGCTTTCACATCGTGCAGATAGGTGCGGCCGATGCGGTGCTGACCGGCTTCGCCCAGATCGATGCTCCACGCGCCATCGCCATGATGTTTCAGCGCGCGGACGCGATCACGCCGCACCATTTTTGACCGGTGGATGCGCAGGAAGGCGGCGGGATCGAGCCGGACTTCAAGTTCCTTGATGGTCTGGTGGATCAGCCAGCTGCGCGGGCCGACGTGCAGGCGCATATAATCGCGCTCGGCCTCGATCCAGTCGACCGTGTCGGCATCGATGCGTAGCATCTCGCCGCGGTGCTGGACCCAGAATTCATTAATCCAGTTGCCGCGCCGTTGCGCCGGATCGCCCTGCCGAAGCTCGCGGACGCGCGCGATGGCACGGGCAAGGCGGTCTGGCGACACAGGTTTGAGCAGATAATCGACCGCGGCAACATCGAACGCAGCGACCGCAAATTTATCAAAGGCGGTCACGAAAACGACGGCGGGCGGGGTGTCGAGCTTGTCAAGCGCCGCAGCCACACCCAGACCATCTAGCCCAGGCATGGCGATGTCGCACAGCAGCAGATCGGGGGCGAGCGCTTCGACCATGCGCAGCGCCGATGCGCCGTCGCTGGCGGTGCCGACGAGGAGCACGCCATCCTGCTGCCCCGCGAGGATCTGGAGCCGTTCGATGGCCAGCGGTTCGTCATCGACGATAAGCGTGCGGAGCGTGCGGTCCATCAAATCAATTCCCGTCGTCGCCCAGTGGTAGCCAGAGGGTGACGGTGAAGCCCCCCGCCTCGTTCGGTCCCCATTCGCACCCGGCGCGTGCGCCATAGCGCGTCAACAGCCGGTCGCGGACATTGTTGAGACCAAGACCAGTCCCCGGGGCCGGGACCGGCGCGTCGGGGTCGATATCATTGCTGACCGACACCACCAGTTGGCCAAATTCGGCCGAGGCGTCGAGCCGGATGCCGATCGGCTGGCGGGCGGGCCCCACGCCATATTTGATGGCATTTTCGATAATCGGTTGCAGGATCAGCACCGGCACCAATGCATTTTCGAGGGTGGCGGGGACATTTTCATCGACGTGCAGTCGGTCGGGGAAGCGCGCCTCTTCGATGTTGAGATAAAGCCGCTGCAGCGCGATTTCATCGGCCAGCGTGACCAAGGTTTCGGGGTCCGCCGACAAGTTGCTGCGCAGGAAGGACGACAGGTTGATGATCATCGCCTCGGCATCGGCCTTGCGCCCGGCAAGCACCAGCGAAGACAGGCTGTTCAGCGTGTTGAACAGGAAGTGCGGGTTGACCTGATAATGCAGCGCGCGCAGCTGCGCCGTCTTGGCCTCCAGCCGATAGGTGTTGGCCTGACTTTCCACCGCGCGCATTTCATTGGCATAGCCCAATGCAACATAGAGCGCGGCCCAGACGGCGAAAAAGAAATACCATCGGATGCTGCTGTCGAGCACCAACACGGTTTGCCAGGCGGCGGGATATTTGTCCTGCACTTCGGCGATGATCTTCACGCTTTCATCGGTCGGGAACCAGACAAAAAAGGCATAAAGGTTGATGATGGCGTACAGGATGGTGAGCGGCACCGCTGCGCCAAAGGCGACGCCAAGCCGCGCGCCGAACGAGCGCGGCTGAACGCGGATGAGCAGCAGATAAAGCAGCAATGTGCACAGCGCGCCGAACACCACCACGATGGCGCGGCGACCCATCAGCCCGACCTGATCGGGCGCGCCCGCCAGCGCGGCAAGGCCCGTGGTGATGAGGAAATAAATCGCCCACATGGCGATGATTGACCCCACCGCCACGCGCCAGTCGACGCGCGCATCGGCAGCGGCCCATTCGGGCGGCGCGGCGAGCAAGCGCGCGCGCTGGTCGGCAACGAAACGGGCAGGCGCGGCAGGCTTGTTCACAATGCTTGCATAGCGTGGTTGGGCGTGGGGTCCAGTCTGCTAACGGATTTTGGTCGAAGCGGCGGGCGGGTTTGTCGAAGCTTCCCTATTCATCCGTTCGCCTCGAGCGAAGTCGAGAGGCCCATCGGCAGGGCGCGCCTTCGCGGTGTCTCGACTGCGCTCGACACGAGCGGAAACTCTTACTTGCCTACCCCAACCGCGCCAGCGCTGCTTCCAGCCGTTCGGCTTCGGCGGCTTTGGCGCCGTGGTCGGTGTGCGCTTTTTCCACCGCTTCGGGCTTGGCGCGTTCGGTGAAGGCGGGATTGGCGAGGCGCGCGGCGAGGCTGTCGCGCTCCTTCGCGGCGGCCTCGAGCGCTTTGCCGAGGCGCGCCTTTTCCGCGGCAATGTCAATGATGCCTTCGAGCGGGATGACGATGGTCTCGCCGTCGACCACCAGCTGCGCCGATGCGCCTGACGGGGCGGGGTCGGCGCTGACCGAGGAAAGGCGGGCCACGCGTTCAAGCGCTGACGCCATGGCGGCGGCGCGTGGCGCGAGGCTGGCGGGAATATGTGCCGCGAGGCGCGCACCAGGGGCGATGCCCAGTTCAGCCTTGGCCGCGCGCAGCTCGCTCACCAGCTTGATTAGCCATTCAATCTCGGCCTTGGCCGCCGCATCAATGCCCGCGCCCGGCTCGGACCATTTGGCGGTGATCAGCGGATAATTAGAGCGCTCGCCGAGCTGGCTCCACAATTCCTCGGTGACGAAGGGCATAAAGGGATGGAGCATGACGAGGATCTGGTCGAGCACCCAGCCGGCGACGGCCTTGGTTTCGGCGACGTCGTCCCCCTCCCGCTCGCGGGAGGGGTTAGGGGTGGGCGAGTCTGTTTCCGCAACAGGCCCACCCCCGACCCCTCCCGCAAGCGGGAGGGCAGCGAGCACCGGCTTAATCAGCTCCAGATACCAGTCGCAGAAGCGGTCCCAAGTGAAGCTGTAAACCGCGTTGGCGGCTTCATCGAAGCGGAAGGCGGCGAGCGCGGCGTCGACCGCGGCGACGGTCTCGGCGACCTCACCGATGATCCAGCGATTAACCGCGAGGTTCGCGGGCGGGGCGGCGAGCGTGGTGCTCCCAGCAATGCCATTGGTCTCGCAAAAGCGCGCAGCGTTCCACAGCTTGGTCGCGAAATTGCGATAGCCCGCAAGGCGTGCGTCATCCATTTTGATATCGCGGCCCTGGCTTTCCATCGCGGCCATGAAGAAACGCAGCGCATCGGCGCCATACTGGTCGATCAGGCCCAGCGGGTCGACGACATTGCCCTTCGATTTGGACATTTTCTGTCCATCGGGCGCGCGGACGAGGCCGTGGAGGTAAAGGGTGCGCCACGGCACTTCTTTCATGAAGTGCAACCCCTGCATCGCCATCCGCGCATCCCAGAAAAACAGGATGTCGAAGCCGGAGATGAGGACGTCGTTGGGGTAGTGGCGGGCGAGAAGGTCCGTGTCCTCCGGCCACCCCAGCGTCGCGAAGGGCCAGAGGGCGGAGCTGAACCAGGTGTCGAGGACGTCGGGGTCGCGCTTCAGCGTGACGCCGTTGCCCGCCAGTGCCTGCGCGGCTTCTTCGCTTTCGGCGACATAGCAGCCACCATCGTCGCCATACCATGCGGGGATTTGATGCCCCCACCATAATTGCCGCGACACGCACCAGGGCTGGATATTTTCCAGCCAGTTGAACCAGGTTTTCTCCCACGTCTTGGGGACGATATTGATGTCGCCGTCGCGCACCGCCTTGATCGCGGGCTGGGCGAGCGTGGCGGCGTCGACATACCATTGGTCGGTCAGCCATGGTTCGATCACGACACCGCCGCGGTCGCCAAAGGGGGTAGGGATGGTGCGGGGTTCGGCGTCGTGTTCGGCACCATCCTTGTCGACATGCGGCACCAGCAGGCCGAGCACCTTCAGCCGCGCGACCACTTGCTTGCGCGCGTCGAAGCGGTCGGTGCCGATAAGGTCGGCGGGGACCAGCCCATCGCTGGTCTGCACCACGCGCGCTTCGGCGTCGAACATGTTGAGCATGTCGGCGGGCTTGATGCCGGCGCGCTTGCCAACCTCGAAGTCGTTGAAATCATGGCCCGGCGTGATCTTGACCGCGCCTGAGCCAAGTTCGGGGTCGGCATGCTCGTCGGCGACGATGGGCACGCGGCGGCCGGTCAGTGGCAGTTGAACATATTTGCCGATGACGCTCTGGTAGCGCGGATCGTCGGGGTGTACCGCGACCGCCATGTCGGCGAGCATCGTTTCGGGGCGCGTGGTGGCGACGACGATATGGTCGCTGCCATCGTCGAGCCGCACGCCATCAGCCAGCGGATAGCGGAAGCGCCAGAAATGGCCTGGCATGTCGTGCGTTTCGACCTCGAGGTCCGAAATCGCGGTTTTCAGCTTGGGGTCCCAGTTGACGAGGCGCTTGTCACGGTAGAGCAGGCCTTGATTGTACAGGTCGGCGAACACCTTGGCGACGGCGCGGTTAAGCCCCTCGTCCATGGTGAAGCGTTCGTTGGCCCAGTCCATTGAACAGCCGAGGCGGCGCAGCTGGCCGGTAATCTGCCCGCCGCTTTCGGCCTTCCATTCCCAGACCTTCTGAACAAATTGGTCGCGGGTGAAGTCGGTGCGCTTTTGCTGGCGCTCGGCCATTTGCCGTTCGACCACCATCTGTGTCGCGATGCCGGCATGGTCCATGCCGACGACCCACAGCGCATCCTTGCCGCGCAGCCGTTCGTAGCGGATCAGCACGTCCTGCAGCGTGTTGTCGAGCGCGTGGCCGATGTGCAGCGCACCCGTCACATTGGGCGGCGGGTTGACGATGGTATAGGGCGCGGCGTCGGGGCGGTGCGGGCGAAACAAGCCGTTCGCTTCCCAATGCTGCGCCCATTTCGCCTCGATTGCGGCGGGTTCGAAGGTTTTTTCCAGTGCCATGACGCGCTGGCCTTAGCCGCCGATGGTGCGGTGCGGCAAGGGGGGCTATTTCGCCAAATGCCGCCCCACAAAATCAAACACCGTGCGATACCATTGGACGCTGTTCTGGCCCTTTAATATCCAGTGGTTTTCATCGGGAAAGACGAGCAATTCGGCCGGGACACCGCGCCGCTGTGCTGCGGTCCAGCCCGCGATGCTCTGGGTATAGGGGACGCGGTAGTCCTTTTCGCCGTGGATGAAGAGGGTGGGGGTCTGCCACTTTGTCACATGGTTCACCGGATTCCATTTTTCAGGGTCCGGACGGCTGTACCACGGCCCGCCATGGTCCCATTCGTCGAACCATAATTCTTCGGTTTCATAGGCCATGGCGCGCAGGTCGAAGATACCGGCGTGGTTGACCAGGCATTTGAAGCCGCCCGGCCACTGGCCCGCGATCCAGTTCATCATATAGCCGCCGTAGGAACCACCGAGCGCGCAGGCGTTGGCAGGATCGACGGACGGATTGGTGTTGGCGGCCGCGGCGATGCCGAGCTGCAGGTCGGTGAGCGGCTTGCCGCCCCAGTCGCGGTTGATGCTGTCGGTGAAGGCCTGACCATAGCCGCTCGACCCGTGGAAATCGATGGTGACGACGGCATATTGGCCATTGGCAAAGAGGCGCGGGTTCCAGCGGGTGGACCAGCTGTTGAAAAAGCTGCTTTGCGGCCCGCCGTGGACGAGCAGCAGCGTTGGCAGCTTGCCCTTGGCGCCCATGGGCGTGATGATCTGGCCGCGCACCAAATCGCCATTCGCGCCGGTAAAGCCGAACTGTTCATATTGCACCGGCGCCAGCGCGGCGAGGCGGGCGGCGTTGCTGTTCGACAGGTTGCGCGCCTGCCCCTTGGCATCGCGCAGGATGACGTCGGTGGGTCCCACAATGCTGTTCAGCAAATGCACCATGCCGCCCTTGGCCAGCGGGACGACGTCGAACACATTGCCGCGCTCGGTGATGCGGGTGACCTTGCCAGTGCGCACATCGACCGAGAATGCAGGGTGTTCCAGAAGATCCTGCGCGGTGACGATGATGCTTTTGCCGTCCTTGGACCATGCGATCGAGCCAACCGAGCGGTCCCAATCCTGCGTCAGCGCACGGACCTTGCCGGTCTTGATGTCGCGCAGCATCAATACTTGGCGGTCGGCCTCATATCCTGGCCGCGCCATCGCGGCATAGGCGAGCCATTTGCCATCGGGCGAGGCGGAGGGCAGCGTGTCCGTAGCCTGATTTTCGGCGGTCAGATTGACCGGCGGGGTGCTGCCATCGGCTGGAGCCTGATAAATGTCCAGGTTGGTCGAGCGTGGCTCGTTTCTGTCGGCGAGGCGCAGGGTAAAGAACACCGACTGGCTGTCGGCGCTCCAGCTGAGTTCGCTGCCATCGCCGAAGGGTTTGGAGGGGGTGTCGCCGACCAGCGTACCCGAAATAGTGCGGCTGCGCAGGGCCTTGCCACTTTCCAGATCGGCGACAAAAGCGCGGCTGTGCCTGCCGGGCGTTTCCCAGGCATCCCAGTGGCGCACGAAGCCGACGCCATCGCGGTATTGGCGACCGGTAGGGCGCGGCCCGAGATTAATGTCGGGGGCGCACGTCAAATCGGCGCAGCGCATTGGGGCGTCGAGCCAGACCAACAGGCTTTTGCCGTCAGGTGATATTTTGAAGCCAGAAATATCCCAGCTCGCCTCGGTCACCTGCTGCGGTTCGAATACCGCGGTCGGCCCCGTGCTGCGCCAGACCTGCGTTGAGCCGGACGCGTTTGACAGGAAATAAAGCGCGCCATCGGGACCAAAGGCCGGGGCGCTTTCATTCTTGCCGGGCGTGTCGACGATTTGCACCGGCTTGGGCTCGGCGTCGCCGGTGGCCAACATCCACAAGCCGGTGCTGCGCGCATAGGTGTTCGGGTCGGTCGCGGTTTGCTGCCACACGACGATGGCCCCCTCAGGAGAGACGGTGGGGGCGGCAACGCGGTCAAAAGTCGCGAGATCTTCTGGTGACAGCGGGCGCTGGCCTTGCGCAAGGGCGGGCGCGGTGAGGGCGAAGGCAGCGGTGAAAAGCGCGGAGACGCGCATGCGTTTCTGGTTCATGCCGCTGGTGTAGCGAGGGCCGATGGGTCAGGGAAGGGGGAACGCTCTCCCTTCGTCGTCCTGAACTTGTTTCAGGACAACGGGCTGACGGTGGCTTGTTGTCCTGAAACAGGTTCAGGACGACGAGCGAAGGGATGGATATTTTGCCCTAAAGCTCCCCATCCGCATCCAGCGCATAGCCCGCCGAACGCACGGTGCGGATGATGTCGGCGTGGCCGTGCGCGTTGATCGCTTTGCGCAGGCGGCGAATGTGGACGTCGACGGTCCTGAGTTCGATGTCGCTGTCCTGTCCCCAGACGCTGTCGAGCAATTGCCCGCGTGAAAACACACGGCCCGGATGTTCCATGAAGTGGCGCAGCAGGCGGAATTCGGTGGGGCCGATGGCGAGCGTCGTGCCGCCGCGCTTTACCTTGTGCGCCACCGCGTCAAGCTCGATGTCCGAATAGGCGAGGATCTCACCCGCGAGCGCGGGGCGCAAGCGGCGCAGCACGGCGGACACGCGGGCCACCAGCTCGCGCGGGCTGAACGGTTTGGTGACATAATCATCGGCGCCGGTTTCGAGGCCGCGGATACGGTCTTCTTCCTCGCCGCGCGCGGTGAGCATGATGATGGGCACGTTCGCGGTGCGCGCGTTGCGGCGCAGGCGGCGGCACACCTCGATGCCCGAGAGGCTTTCGACCATCCAGTCGAGCAGGACGATGTCGGGCACGCGTTCGGCCGCCAGCACCAGCGCTTGTTCGCCGTCGGGGGTGTGGCGGACGGCATAGCCTTCCTTGGCGAAATGCCACACGATCAGTTCGGCAATGGCCTCGTCATCCTCGACGAGCAACAGGTCTGGCTGCGGCATTTGTTACCCCTCAAGCAACGGGATCGTCGCCCTTTTCGCGGTCTTCCAAGCGGGTTCCTGTGACAACATAATGAACCATTTCCGCAATATTTGTGGCATGGTCACCGATGCGTTCGAGGTTTTTGGCAACGAACAGCAAATGCGCCGATTCCGAGATGGCGCGGGGATTTTCCATCATGAAAGTCACGAGCGCGCGGAAGATGCTGTTATAGAAATCGTCGACCGGCTTGTCGCGCACTGTCACATTCCGGGCGAGCTCGGCGTCGCGCCGGGCAAAGCTGTCGAGCGAGTCCCGGACCAGGCCGGCAACCAGTTCGGACATCGACATAAGCAGCGGAATTGCCTCGATCGAGCGGCTTTCATTCAGCTGCGCGACGCGTTTGGCGATATTCTTGCTATAGTCGCCGATACGTTCCACGACCGACACGATTTTCAGCGACGCGATGAGTTCACGCAAATCGTCGGCCATCGGCGCGCGCAGCGCGATTACTTCCACGGCCAGCCGCTCCACTTCGGCCTCCAGCGCGTCGATGCGCGCGTCGTCGCGGATCACTTCGCTGGCAAGCTGAAGGTCGCCGGTGTTGAGCGCCGTCATGGCACGGGTCAGCGCCTGTTCGGCACGCCCGCCCATTTCGCTGATCAGCCCGCGTAGACGATTGATGTCATCGTCAAACGCCTTGACCGTATGTTCGCCGCCGATAGCCATGTCTTTTTGTCCTTGTACGCCGGTCAGCCGTAGCGGCCGGTGATATAATCCTTGGTCCGTTCATTCTTCGGATTGGTGAAGATGTCTGTCGTCTTGCCATATTCGATTAGGCTGCCGAGATGGAAAAAGGCGGTGCGCTGTGACACGCGGGCGGCCTGCTGCATGTTATGCGTGACGATAACGATGGCGTAGTTGCCGCGCAGTTCGTGGATCAGCTCTTCGATTTTCGCCGTCGCAATCGGGTCGAGCGCCGAACAGGGTTCATCCATCAGAATGACTTCGGGGTCGACCGCGATGGCGCGCGCGATGCACAGCCGCTGTTGCTGGCCGCCCGACAGCGCGGTACCGCTTTCGCCCAGCCGGTCCTTAACCTCGTCCCACAGCCCCGAGCGGTGGAGCGCGCGTTCGACGATGACGTCCAGATCGGCCTTGTTCGGGGCGAGGCCATGGATGCGGGGGCCATAGGCGACATTGTCAAAGATGGATTTGGGGAAGGGATTGGGTTTCTGAAACACCATCCCGACCCGCGCGCGCAGCTGGACGACGTCCATCGCGGGGTCATAGATATTTTCGCCATCCAGCTTGATCGCGCCGGTCACCCGCGCACCGGCGATGGTGTCGTTCATGCGGTTCAAGGACCGCAGAAAGGTGGATTTTCCGCAACCCGACGGGCCGATGAAGGCGGTGACCAAATCGGTGCCCACGGCAATCGACACGTCCTTGATGGCCTGTTTCTCGCCATAAAATACGTTGACGCTTTCCGCCGTCATCTTCGGATTTTCGGGCAGGGCGGCAGTTTCGGCTTCGGTCATGTCACCAGCGCTTTTCAAAACGGTTGCGAAGATAAATGGCGAGCGCGTTCATCGACAACAGGACGATGAGCAGCACGATAATGGCGGCGGACGTTTTCTCGACAAAGCCGCGGTTGACCTCGTCCGACCACAAGAAAATCTGCATCGGCAGCACCGTAGACGGTGAACACAGGCCGTTTGGCACATCACCGATGAACGCCCGCATGCCGACCAGCAGCAGCGGCGCGGTTTCGCCGAGCGCGCGCGCCATACCGATGATTGTCCCGGTCATGATGCCGGGCAAAGCGAGCGGCAGGACATGATGGAACACGACTTGCACGGGTGATGCACCGACGCCGAGCGCGGCGTCGCGGATCGATGGCGGCACCGATTTGATAGCGTTGCGACTGGCGATGACGATGACGGGCATGGTCATCAGCGCCAAGGTCAACCCGCCGACGAGCGGGCTGGCCTGGCAAATACCGAAAAACTGGATGAACACCGCCAGCGCGAGGAGGCCGAAGATGATCGACGGCACGGCGGCCAGATTGTTGATCGACACTTCAATCAAGTCGGTCCAGCGGTTCTTGGCGGCGTATTCCTCAAGATAGAGCGCTGCCAGCACGCCCATCGGGAAAGCGACGACAAAGGCGATAACGATGGTCATCAATGAGCCTTTGAGCGCCCCCCAGATGCCGGCGACCGCAGGGTCGGTGGCGTCGGCGCTGGTAAAGAAGGGCCAGTGGATGCCCGTCGACAGCAGACTTTTGGCCTTCAGATCGGACACCACGGCCTCCGCCGCCGCGCTGCCTTCACTCTTGGCGGCAATGTCGACGTCTGATGACACAGGGATCGCAAAATCGCTGCGTTTTGTTGCCAGTTCAGGATCGGCCTTGATGGCGTCGCGAACGACTTTCCAGCCATTTTCGGAGACAACCCAGCGGCGGTCCGTGCCAAGCGCGGCCTCGGCCGAAAAATCGACAATGTCGCGCAGACCCGCATTGGCGAGCTGGCGATCGATATCGGGTGCCGCAAAATCCTCGGTACTGACGGTCAAAGGATTGGCCGCGAAGTCGATCGGGACGGTCACGCTGGTATAGGTAAAGCCGCGCAGCCCGTTGCCGATCATAGTGATCAGCAAGAAAGCGAGAAACAAGCCGGAAAGCGTCACCGCGCCCAGGCCGATGAGCCGGAAGCGGCGCTCGGCGGCGTAGCGCCGCGCGATGCGGCCCTGCATGGCGCTGCCTTTCCAATCGGTCGGGCTGGTGCGCGCGGCAGTGGGGGCGGGGCTATTCATAGGCTTCCCGGTATTTCTTGACGATGCGCAGCGCGACGATGTTGAGCAGCAATGTCACGATAAACAGCACCAGCCCCAGCGCGAAGGCCGCCAGCGTTTTGGCGCTGTCGAATTCCTGGTCGCCGGTCAGGAGCTTGACGATCTGCGCTGTAACGGTGGTGACGCTGGCAAAAGGGTTGGCGGTCAGGTTCGCCGACAGGCCAGCGGCCATCACCACAATCATGGTTTCGCCAATGGCGCGGCTGACCGCAAGCAATATGCCGCCCATCACCCCGGGCAGCGCCGCCGGAATCAGCACCTGGCGGATGGTTTCGTTGGAGGTTGCGCCCAGCGCCAGCGATCCATCGCGCATCGCCTGAGGCACGGCATTGATGCTGTCATCGGCCATCGACGAGACAAAGGGGATGATCATGATGCCCATCACCACGCCCGCCGCCAGCGCGCTTTCCGTGCTGGCATTGGGGACGCCGAGCATCGCGGCAAAATTGCGAAACGCAGGGGCGACGGTCAGCGCAGCAAAATAGCCATAAACGACCGTCGGGACCCCGGCGAGGATTTCCAGCATCGGCTTCACCCACTGCCGGACTTGGGGGCGTGCATATTGGGTGAGGTAAATGGCGCTCATCATCCCGATGGGGATGGCAACGATCATCGCGATGATCGCGCCAATCAGCACCGTGCCCCAGAACAGCGGGATGGCGCCGAAAGTATCGGGTTCGGGAACGCCCGCTTCGGGCTTCCACGTCGTTCCGAACAAGAGCTCGGACGGCGGCACCAGCGCAAAGAAGCGCAAGGATTCAAACAGCAGCGAAAAGACGATCCCAAAGGTGGTCAGGATGGCCACCAAAGATGCTGCGAACAACAGCACCATCACCACCCGCTCAACCCGCGTACGCGCGCGGAAATCTGGCTTGATGCGGGTGAAGGCATAGGCGCCCCCCGCCAGCAGCAGCGCGATAGTAGCGACGACACCGATAGTGCGGAACTTTGCCGTTGCCTCGCGATATGGCCGAATGAATGGCCCGGCGGCCGGGTTGGAGGCGATGCTCTTCTCTCCCGTCGCAACACTGCGCGCGTCGCCCAAAATGGCCGCGCGCTCAAATCCGGGCGGTGGCAGCTGTTCGGCCGCGCGCGTCGTCAGCACATCGTTGGTGATCCGCGCGGGCGTGATGTTGTTCCAAACTGCCCGAACCAGCGCCGCCGGGACAACCAGCCAAAGGGCAACATACCAG
>VFQM010002508.1_pt1 | contig 13368 bp, 11 predicted proteins | sample 3512391 | NCBI WGS metagenome assembly VFQM01 (sample SAMN10412369, study PRJNA504923) | tailings metagenome | isolation source: Replicate 1 from Balatoc abandoned mine | place: Philippines
CACAACAGTTTTTACCTTTAGCTCCAATTGTTGGAGGTGAAGTAGTAGCTTCTGATTATATCTTTGAACCTTCTAAAGAAGAAATTGTGTTGACTTTGATTCCAAAATCATTAAAAACACAATTGTATAAATCGATTAGAGATTCATTTGCAGCAGAACACGGAGCGCGTATGACCGCAATGCACAAAGCAACCGATAACGCTACAGAATTAAGAAACCAATTAAAATTAACTTACAACAAAGCGCGTCAAGCAGCAATTACTGGGGAAATCTTGGAAATTGTTGGTGGAGCTGAAGCTTTGAACAACTAATTTTAATTTAGATATTAAAGAAAGTCCCGATTTATTCGGGACTTTTTTTTGGTATATTTGTAAGAATACAAACTATTTTCCAATGAAAAAATATTGCTGTTTCTTCTTACTACTTTTCACGTTTTTTGGTCATTCACAAAATCTTCGTTTAGAAGACATCATGAAAGGAAATGAATTCATCGGGCACCAACCTGATAATCACCGTTGGTCAATCGATGGGCAAACCGTTTTATTCGATTGGAATCCCAATAACGAAATAGGAAATAGTACGTATTTCTGGAATGCTACCTTGAAAACCCCACAAAAAGTAATGATTTCAAATCCTATTTACGATTTGGATTTTATGGCAGCACAAAAAGAGTATGACGTGGTGTATTATACCAATCAAGGGGTTTTGTATGCGCATACCAAATCCACAAAAAAGACTAAAAAAGTAATTCAATTAGCCGACAGAATTAACTCGGTAGAAAGAAGTACAAATGCCTATGTGATTTTCTTTCAGCAAAATCGAAATATATATCAATTCAATACCAAAGATTTTTCGATTGTTCAATTGACTAATTTTAAATCCGGAAAAGAAAATAAAGCGTCAAAAGAAGAAGATTCGTTCTTAAAAAATCAACAAAAAGAATTGTTTCAATTTGTTCGCGATGAAGAAGCATCTTCGAAATGGTATGAAGAAAAATCTAAATCCAAAAAAGAGAAATTCCCCAAAGAAATCTATTACGACAAATCGTCTTTAGAACAAATTAAACCCTCACCAGATGGAAAATTTGTAACCTTTAGACTTTCAGATTATCCAAGTCAAGCTTCTACAAATGTTGAGAATTTCATTACCGATGATGGATTTACACGTCAAGAAAAAGCACGAGCAAAAGTTTCGACAGTGAATTTCAGCAAACATAAATTCGGAATTTTCAATGTTGAAAAAGATACCACGTATTACGTTTCATTTTCGAATTTAACTGGAATTAAAGACGCACCAAAATACTATCAAGACTACGAAAATTTAAAAGACAAATCGGATTACGAAACAGCTATTGTAATGATGAGTCCTGTTTATAGCCCAGATGGAAAAAATGCCGTTTTGGAAATCAGAAGTCAAGATAACAAGCACCGCTGGATAGTGCAATTGGATTTAGTTTCAGGAACCATCACCGAGTTAGACCACCAACACGACGAAGCTTGGATTGGCGGACCTGGAATTCCGGGCTACAGTTTCAGTGGTGGAACTTTGGGGTTTATTGATAATTCGACTTTTTATTTTCAATCGGAAGCAACTGGTTTTTCGCATTTGTACACGTATAATTTGAAAACCAAGAAAAAAGAAGCGTTAACAAAAGGCAATTGGGAAGTTCGTGAAGTAAAATTGTCCAACGATAAAAAATCATTTTACATCACCACAACGACAACACATCCAGGAAATAGAAGTTTTTACAAATTGGACATCGCTTCCAAAAAAATGACTGGAATTTTAACGAATGATGGCAACTACGAAGTAGAAGTATCTCCTGACGAAAAAACACTTTTAGTACGTTATTCCTATAAAAACAAACCGTGGGAATTGTATGTTGGAACTAATAAACCGAATGCTGATTTGAAACAAATTACTTTTTCAACAACGCCAGAATTCAAAAAATACAATTGGAAAACACCAGAAGTCATCACCTTTAAAGCCGAAGACGGAACCAATGTTTACGCACGTTTGTATCAACCAAAAGTAGAAAATAAGAACAAAGCTGCAGTAATTTTTGTTCACGGCGCGGGATATTTGCAAAATGCGCACAATTATTGGAGCACGTATCACAGAGAATACATGTTTCACAACATGTTAACCGATTTAGGCTATACCGTTTTAGACATCGATTACAGAGCCAGCGATGGTTACGGTCGCGATTTCAGAACGGGAATTTACCGTCATATGGGTGGAAAAGATTTATCCGACCAATTGGATGGAAAGAAATATTTAGTTCAAAATTTAGGAATTGATGCTAACCGTGTTGGTATTTATGGTGGTTCGTATGGCGGATTCATTACGTTGATGGCATTGTTAACAGAACCAGGCGAATTCAAAGCAGGAGCCGCTTTACGTTCAGTGACCGATTGGGCGCATTATAATCATGGTTACACGTCAAACATTTTAAATTTTCCAGAAACCGATCCTGAAGCGTACAAGAAAAGTTCTCCGATTTATTTCGCGAATAATTTACAAGATAAATTGTTGATGTTACACGGAATGGTAGACGACAACGTGCAATTTCAAGATATTGTGCGATTAACACAACGTTTCATCGAACTAGGGAAGAAAGATTGGGATTTAGCCGTATTTCCAGTTGAAGCACACGGTTTTACGGAAACCTATTCTTGGGTTGATGAATACAGAAGAATTTTAGACTTATTCAACGAAAATCTATTACAAAAATAAAATGCCACAGTTAATTGAATTAGGAACGAAAGCCGAAATGTTGGAGCAATTGCCTATCATCCAACAATTATATCCTGATTATACGCTTGAAATTTATGGGAATTTATTAGACAAAATGATTCCGCACAATTACAAACAACTTATCGTAGTAGAAAACGGAATCACTATGGGTTTGGCAGGATTTTGGATTGGAACAAAATTGTGGTGCGGAAAATACTTAGAAATGGATAATGTGGTCGTACATGAAGATTTTCGTTCTAAAGGAATAGGAAGTATTATGACGAATTATCTCAATCAAAAAGCCATTGATGAAGATTGTAACATGATAGCTTTAGATGCTTACACGACCAATTTTGGAGCCCAAAAATTCTACATGAATCACGGATTTGTTCCCAAAGGGTTTCATTTTGTGAAATATTTAAAATAGGAATTATGAAGCATTATATTTCAATACTATTCTTGATTTTAGTTACGAGTTGTTCTAGTCAGGATGTAATCATTAAAGAATCAGCAATTGCGGCGTCTTACCAAACTTGGGTAGCTGGTGTTCGTGGTGGTGGAAGTGGGATTAATTTTTATATTGATTTAACATCGGAATTACCAACTCATATCGAACTAAAAAGAGTGATTTTTAGAGGTTACGAAGTGCCGTTTGAAAAACAAGATAACTTGCATTTTCAGGCAATGATAAAAACTCCGGGGAACCAACAAAAGTATGAAGAGGATAATGCTCCAAATGTAACAAGTCCAAAAAACGATACAAAACTTCAAGACAACGAAGCTATTTTAGTGTTTTCAAAAAAAGGTAAAGAATATCAGCAAAAAATTACCAATGTAATTGAAAAACCTAGTTTAGAATATCCTTCGGCTAAACCAAAGTTTTAATTACATTTGTTATTCTAAAACCAAACGGAATTGAGTCTCTACAAAAGTCTTTTTAAACAAACGGCAATCTATGGCATCGCAACGGTTTTGCCTAGAATTATCAGTTTTATTCTAAATCCAATTTTTGTTTATTATCTTACGGATAAAGAGAAAATGGGTGAGGTTTCCGTTATTTTTTCCTATTTGGTTTTCTTCAATGTGATTTTGTCTTACGGAATGGAAACGGCTTTTTTCCGTTTTTACAGTAAAGAAGACGATAAAAATAAAGTGATTTCAACATCTACGATTTCGCTTTTTTGGTCTACAATCGGATTTTTAGCATTGTTTCTTTTATTCCGAAAAAATTTAGCGCTTTGGTCAGAAATCAATGTGGAATATATCGTTTTTACTATTTGGATTTTAGCTTTAGATGCGTTAGCGATAATTCCGTTTTCCAAAATTAGAGCTGAAGGTCGTCCCATAAAATACGCGGTAATTAAGATTTCAAATGTCTTAATTAATTTGTTATTAAACGTTTTCTTCTTGATTCTGCTTCCCGATTTTGCAAACGAATCTTCGAACCCGTTCATTCAAACAATTTATCACGATGATTTTCAAATTGGCTATATTTTTGTTGCGAATTTAATAGCAAGCTTCGCTACTTTACTTTTCGTTTTGCCTGATTATTTCAAAATCAAATGGCAATTCGATGCCGATTTATGGACAAAAATGATGCAGTACGGCTTGCCAATTTTAGTGGCCGGAATTGCTTTTGCCATCAACGAACATTTTGATAAAATTTTATTGGATTGGATGAATGTCGACATGGCTGATATTGGAGCTTATTCTGCTTGTTATAAAATCGGAATGTTTATGGTGTTATTCCGCACGGCTTATACATTAGGAATCGAACCCTTTTTCTTTAGTCACGCTAAAAATGAAAACGCACCGCAAACTTATGCCACGATTACTAAATATTTTGTCATTTTTGGTTCTTTCATTTGTTTAGGCGTTATCGTTTTTGCCGATATTTTAAAGTTGATTTTGGTGCCGAAAGAAACATATTGGGATGCGATGGATGTAGTGCCATTAATTGTTTTGGCTAATTTCTTTTTAGGGATTTATACTAATTTATCGGTTTGGTACAAATTAATTGATAAAACTAGAGTGGGAGCCTATATTTCAATAGTAGGAGCAATTGTAACTTTAATTTTAAACTTGATTTTAATTCCAATGATAAGTTATATGGGTTCTGCAATTGCCACCATTTTGGCTTACGGAACCATGATGTTCATTTCGTATTACATGGGACAAAAGAAATACCCAATTCCGTATGATAAAAAATCAATTTTTACCTATTTGGGATTAGCGATAGTGCTTTCGGGAATTTCATTTTATGTTCCAATTTTACGAGAAACTTATGTCTTCGGAATTGCAGCTATCTTGTTTTTTGCTTACTTTGTGTACCGAAACGAAAAAGAAACCATTTTAACGATTATCAGAAGAAAATAATATGCAAATCAAAATTATCAATAAATCCAATCACGAGTTACCAAACTATGAAACTATCGCTTCGGCAGGAATGGATTTACGTGCGAATATTTCAGAACCCATCACCTTAAAATCATTAGAAAGAACCATAGTAAAAACTGGACTTTTCATTGAATTACCAATCGGTTATGAAGCGCAAGTACGCCCAAGAAGCGGTTTAGCAGCTAAAAAAGGAATCACCGTTTTAAATTCACCCGGAACAGTAGATGCCGATTATCGTGGAGAAATTGGTGTGATTTTAGTAAATTTATCCAATGAAGATTTCATAATTGAAAACGGAGAACGCATAGCCCAATTAATCATTGCCAAACACGAAAGAGCAGAATGGATTGAAGTAACCGAATTATCAGAAACTTCAAGAGGCGAAGGTGGTTTTGGTAGCACGGGAGTGAAGTAAGTGCTCAGTGTTCAGTCTCAGTTAGCAGTTTGTCAGACTGAGCGAAGTCGAAGTCTTCAGTATAAAACGTTTAGAAAAATCAAAAATATAATCTTAGCGAACTTTGCGAACAACATTTGCGAGCTTTGCGTTTAAAATATAAAAAATGAAAATAATCGTACCAATGGCAGGTCGTGGTTCACGCCTACGCCCACATACCTTAACTGTTCCAAAACCATTAATCCCAGTAGCGGGAAAACCAATCGTTCACCGATTAGTAGAAGATATTGCTGGCGTTTTAAATCAGAAAATAGACGAAGTGGCGTTTATTATTCATGAGAGTTTTGGTAAACAAGTAGAAGCAGATTTAATTGCTATTGCCCAAAAATTAGGAGCAAGAGGAACCATTTACTATCAAAACGAAGCACTAGGAACGGGTCACGCGATTATGTGTGCGAAAGATTCATTGGAAGGTCCAGCGGTTATCGCTTATGCGGATACGTTAATTCGTGCGAATTTTGATTTAGACACAACTGCCGATAGCGTAATTTGGGTAAAACAAGTCGACCAACCTGAAGCTTTTGGAGTTGTGAACTTAAATGAAAAAGGTGAAATCATCGAATTGGTAGAGAAACCTAAAGAATTTGTATCCGATTTAGCCGTAATCGGAATTTACTATTTCAAAGATATTGCGGTTTTGAAAAACGAATTGCAATCGGTATTAGACAACAACATCATTCACGGTGGCGAATACCAAATTAATGATGGTATCAAACAAATGATGGCAAAAGGCATGAAATTTGTACCAGGACAGGTAGACGAGTGGATGGATTGCGGAAATAAAGACGTTACAGTAGAAACCAATACAAGGATGTTAGGGTTTTTACACAACGATGGCGAACATTTGGTTGATTATGATGTGAAATTAGAGAATTCAACTATTATTCCACCATGTTATATAGGGGAAGATGTAGTTTTGATTAATGCAATCGTAGGTCCAAATGTTTCATTAGGAAAAGGATGTCATGTAGTTGATTCAACAATAAAAAACAGTTTGATTCAAACACATGCTCATATCAAAAATGCGAATTTGGACAATGCGATGATAGGGAATCATGCTCGTTTTGATGGCAATTTTACAAGTATTAGTATCGGAGATTATTCGGTGTTAGAATAGATGATAAATAAAAAACACATAGCTTTATTTGTTTTCCTGCTTTTTAGTTTTGGGAATCAGTTGTTTGCACAACAAAATCCAGAAGACATTGCGTTAGTAGAAAATAAAACAGAAGATTATTTTTACGAAGCCATGAAGCAACGTGGCATCGAAAATTACGATAAAGCTATTGTAGCCATTCAAAAATGTATTGAAAAAGAACCTACAAATGCCGCTTTTCAATATGAGTTAGGTAAAAATTATTTGAGCCTAAAAAACTATGTTGATGCTGAAAGTGCCTTTAAAAAAGCAGTCGAGTTAGACAACAAGCAACGTTGGTATTGGAATGGTTTGTATGATGTGTATTATCAAACGAAAGATTTTCAAAAATCGATTCCGATTGTAGAGAAATTAATTGAGTTTGATGCCAACATGAAAGAAGATTTGGTTTCGCTTTACATGAATACTAATCAGCACGCGAAAGCCTTTGAGTTATTGAATAATATGGAGTCATCTTCAAAATTGACACGTACAATGGAATTCTATAAGCTAAGATTACTGGAAACAAATAAACTTGCTAAGCCACAAAAAGAACAATTGGAAGATGCGATTAAAAAAAATCCTAAAGTGGAACAAAATTATATCGATCTGATTGTTTTTTACACGAATTTAAATCAAGAAGAAAAAGCATTTGAGGTAGCGAAACAATTGGAAAAAGAAATCCCAAGTTCTGATTGGGCTCATGTGAGTTTGGTGAAGTTTCACTTAAATAATAACGATGGTGAAAATGCTTCAAAATCCATGTTCAAAGTTTTGGAAAACGATCGAATGGATTTAAAAATCAAACATCGTGTTTTTAATGAGTTTTTAATTTTTGCAGTTAAAAATTCAACCTATTTAAAAGAAATCGATAAAGCAATTCCGTATTTTGATAACGACAAAGAAATCAATGTAGCCAAAGAAGTAGCTAAATTTTTCTGGAAAAAAAACGATTTAGAAAAAACAGCTTACTATTTTGAAAAAGGACTTAAAAAAAATTCGGATGATATAGATGCAATGAAATTGTATTTAGAAGTGTTAATTCAGAAGCAAGATTTTCTGTTGGTAACAAAAAAATCAGAAGAATATTTAGAGTCTTTTCCCACGCAATCAGGATTTTATTTTTATGCGGGTTTAGGATATAACCAACTAAAAGAATATAAAAAAGCTAAAAACAATCTTGAAAACGGCTTAGATTTTGTAGTGGAAAATCCATCATTAGAAGCTAATTTTTACAAACAGTTAATTATAAGTTGCGAAAATTTGAATGATAATGCTAAAAAACAAGTGTATACCAACAAGTTAAAGCAATTACAAAAATAAATGAAGTCGATATTATCAGCCTTTTTAGTCTTTTTTTTAATAGGATGTAAATCTAAACAAGCCGTAGCTACTGCTGCTGCAAGTGAAAATACTGAAGTTTTTAAAGTAATTAAAGGTCATTACAACAACCAACAAGATTTTAAAACTTTAAGCATAAGAGCTAATGCCAAATATGAGGATGCCAAACAATCACATTCTATGAATGCGGATATTCGCATCAAGAAAGATGAAATTATTTGGATAAACATTAAGTTCTTAGGAATTCCTATGGCAAAAGCGATGATAACTCCTACAAAAGTAAGTTATTATGAAAAGATAAATAATTCCTATTTTGAAGGTGATTTTAGCGTATTGAGCAATTGGTTAGGAACCGATTTAGATTTTAATAAAGTACAAAATTTGTTTTTAGGAAAAGCTATTGATGACTTAACTAAAGAACGTTGGGTTTCTGAAGTAGTGGAGAAAATGTTTAAATTGTCGCTTCCTAATAATGCTGATATTACAAAAGAATTTTATTTTGAAGGAGCCAATTATTTATTGAAAAAAGAAACAATAGTTCAAGCAAGTAAAAATCGAAATTTAGAAATTCATTACCCATCCTTTAAGGAAGATAAGGGGATGTTTTTACCAAATGAAATCAACATTAAAGCCGAACAAAAAGATCAAGTTTCTATTGATATTGTATTCAAACACACAACATTTGATGAAAATTTGAGTTATCCTTATTCAATACCTAATGGTTATTCTAAAGTTGAAATCGATTAATTTTTTTTAAACTAAAAAAACTACCTTTGTAAAAATCTTGGATGCATGAATCAATTCTTTAAAATTCTATTTTTCTTTTTTATAACAACCTTATGTTTTGCTCAACCTTCAGAACAGCAAAAACTAGAGGAACGCAAAGCCCAAATTCTAAAAGAAATTTCCGAAAACAGATTGCGTTTGGAAGCTGAGAAAAAGAAAGAAAAATCAGTTTTAGGACAAATTAATCAACAAAAAAAATTGATTCAATTGCGTGAAAAGTTACTGAATACAACAGCAAAACAAACACGCATTTTAACGGATGAAATCTATTTAACTCAATTAGAAATGAATAAGTTAAATAGAGAATTGAAAGTCCTAAAAGAAGATTACGAAAAGATGATTGTAAAATCATACAAAAGTAGAAATGAGCAAAGTAGAATTATGTTCATACTTTCTTCAGAAAATTTTTTGCAAGCGTACAAAAGAATTCAATACATGAAGCAGTACGCTGATTTCAGAAAAATGCAAGGGGAGGAAATCAAAGAAAAGCAAGAAAAATTAGCCGAAGCCGAGAAAAGATTAACAGAAAGTAAAAAAGAAAAAGAAATTGTTCTGCAACAAACCGAAAAAGAAAAGCAAGAATTAGAAAAAGAGAAAAAAGAACAAGAACGATTAGTCTCCTTAATTCAAAAAGATAAAAAGAAATTAACCGCTGAAATAAATCAAAAACAAAGAGAAGCTAGAGCTATAGATGCAAAAATTAAAAAATTAATTGCAGCAGAAATCGCAGCCGCAAACAAACGAAACGCAGAAAAAACTGGAAAAACTGCGCCAAAAGCTGGAACAACAGCCGCTTCAAAATTTGTTTTAACAACCGAAGGAAAAGTAGTTTCAGATAATTTTAAAGCCAATAGAGGTAAATTGCCTTGGCCCGTTGCTGACGGTTATATTTCATTAAAATATGGAGATCAACCGCATCCTGTTCATAAAAATTTGGTTATACACAACAGTGGGGTTGAAATTACAACCAAACCAGGTGCTTCTGCAAGAGCTGTTTTTGGTGGAGAAGTTTTACAAGTACAAGTGATTTCGGCAAACAATAAAGCAGTATATATTCAGCACGGGGATTTTATTACGGTATATTTGAATTTATCATCCGTTAGTGTTTCAAAAGGACAAAAAGTTAGCATCAAGCAAAATATTGGTAAAATTCACACCGATTCTTCAGGAAATGCCGTGATTAAGTTTTTAGTATTACAAAATACTACAACATTAAATCCAGAATCTTGGTTAAATTAAAAAAGTATGGGGTCTTGTTGACCTCATTTTTTTTAGATATTTGTAACAAATATGAATGTAAACAACATCAAAATACTTCACATCGATAGCAATCATCCCTTACTTTGGGAACAATTACAACAAGCTGGTTTTCAAAATGAAGCTGATTTTACTTCATCCAAACAAGAAGTAGAAGCTAAAATTGAAAACTATCATGGTATTGTCATTCGTAGTCGTTTTAAAATTGATAAAACCTTTTTAGATAAAGCCACTAATTTGCAATTCATCGCTCGTGTTGGCGCAGGTTTAGAAAGTATCGATTGTGATTACGCTACAGCGAAAGGAATTCATTTAATCGCTGCTCCAGAGGGAAATGCAAATGCCGTTGGCGAACACGCTATCGGAATGTTGTTGTCACTTTTTAATAACTTGAACAAAGCCAATAACGAAGTAAAATCAGGTCAATGGAAACGTGAAGCCAATCGCGGTCACGAATTAGAAGGCAAAATCATCGGAATTATCGGTTATGGTAACATGGGAAAATCATTCGCAAAAAAATTACGCGGATTTGATGTAACCGTTTTGTGCCATGATATTTTACCTAACATGGGAGATGCTAGTGCCACTCAAGTTTCATTATCTGAACTTCAAGAAAGAGCTGATGTTTTAAGTTTACACACACCTTGGACGCCTGAAACTGATAAGATGATAAAGGCTGATTTTATTAATCAATTTAAAAAATCATTTTGGTTGATTAATACCGCAAGAGGAAATTCGGTGGTAACAGCTGATTTAGTGGACGCTTTGAAATCGGGTAAAATTTTAGGTGCTGGTTTAGATGTTTTGGAATACGAAAAACTATCTTTTGAAACGTTGTTTGAAGGTGAAAAACCAGCCGCTTTCGAATATCTTTTAGAAGCAGAAAACGTATTATTAACACCACATATCGCGGGTTGGACATTTGAAAGTCATCAGAAATTAGCTCAGACTATTGTGGAAAAGATTTGTAAGATTTATATAAAAACAAAAGGCTAATCAATCGATTAGCCTTTCTCTTTTCTTTCCAATTCCGCTTGAAATTCTTCCATAACGGGTTTCACCGTACTTTCGGGTAAATCTGCAATTTTAATGTACATTAAGCCATCAACTGAATTGTTGAATAAAGGATCCACATTAAAAGCCACTACTCTTGCGTTTTGTTTGATGTATTTTTTAATTAAAACTGGCAAACGTAAATTTCCTGGTTCTACTTCATCAATTATTTTGTCAAACTTATTCAAATCGGCTTCGGTTTCGTTGAAAACGAAATCTTTGTCGGCGTCTTTCAGTTTTACTTTGTATTCTTTTTTCGGGTGAACATATTGCGCAATGTACGGGTCGTAATAATGCGACTTCATAAATTCAATCATCAACGATTTTGAAAAATCCGAGAATTGATTACTAATACTTACTCCACCAATTAAATATTTATGTTCTGGATAGTGTAAAGTTGTGTGTACAATTCCCTTCCATAATAGGAACAAAGGCATTGGTTTTTGTTGGTATTCTTTAATGATGAATGCTCTACCCATTTCGATAGATTTACTCATCATATCGTATAATTCTGGTTCAAAACGGAACAATTCATGCAAATAAAATCCGTCAATTCCGTATTGTGAATAAATGCGAGAACCTAATCCCATTCGATATGCACCAGCAATACATTGTGCCTCATCATCCCATAAAAACATATGGTGATAATATTTATCGTAATTGTCAAGATCTAACGATTCGTTCGTTCCTTCACCAACTTCTCTAAATGTAATTTCTCGCAAACGTCCAATTTCGTGTAAGATATTTGGAATTTTATCAGCCGTTACAAAATAAACTTCATAATTTTTACTTTGTAATAGGCGATAATCTCCTTTTTTTAAACAAGCCATTTCCTCCAAAATTTGGTCATGATTTGCTGGCTTTGCAATTTGTTTAGGAGGTTTTGGAATACTTAATTTTGGTAAATTAATTTTGCTTTCATCTTCAAAAGCGTTTGAAAGCATGTAGGTTTTCTTGCGTAAAAAATCGCCATAACTTTCAATATCTTGGTATTCATTTTGTTCGTTTACCGAAATAGGTTTTCCAATGCGAACTTTAATTATTCTATCTTTTTGAGTAAGTAATTCGCTTGGTAATTTAGCGGTTCTTAGTGTGTCATCAATTTTAGATAAGAAGTAAAATAATTTACTGTTCTTAGCATGAAAATAAATCGGAACCACAGGAACTTGTGCTTTTCTAATCACTTTGATAGCGCCTTCTTCCCAAGGTTTATCGACTACTAATTTACCATCTTTATAAGTTGAAACTTCTCCTGCAGGAAACATTCCTAAAGGCTTTCCATCGCTTAAATGGCGTAATGTTTCTTTGATTCCAACTACGCTTGATTTGGCATCTTTATGATTTTCAAACGGATTAACCGGCATGATGTACGGCTTCATCGGTTCGATTCGGTGCAGTAAAAAATTGGCGATAATTTTGAAATTAGGTTCTCTTTCTAACATTAATTTCAATAATAAAATACCATCAATACCACCAAGTGGATGATTGGAAATGGTAATGTAAGGTCCTTCTTTGGGTAGACGTTTTAAATCTTCTTCAGGGATTTCAAATTTGATTTGGAATTCGTCTAAAATGGCATTTAAAAATTCCAAATCGCTCAAATGTTTATTTCTATCATAAATTTTATTTAATGTAGAAATCTTGAGCACTTTCATAAGCAACCAGCCCGAAAAAGTACCAAAAACTCCATATTTATCAGCATTTATTGCTTTTGCAACTTCTTTAGCAGTAACTAACCCCATCAATTATTTTGTTTATTGAGCAAGAAACAAAGATAATAATTCTGTTTAATTAATAATCGTTTCGAAGCTTAATATGAAAAGCTAAAGTAATATATTTTTTTGTGTCTGATATTTAATGAGTTAAGTATTCTGTGAATCCTTGACTTTATTATTAAAAACCTTTTTAGTACATTTGGTCAAAAGCTACGAGAATAAATGAAAATTATATCTTACAATGTTAACGGAATTCGAGCTGCCATTACCAAAGGTTTCTTAGAATGGTTGCAACAAGCGAATCCCGATGTTATTTGTCTTCAAGAAATTAAAGCTACAGAAGATCAAATCCCAAAATTTGAAATTGAAGCTGCAGGTTATCCCTACCAATATTATTTTCCAGCAGAAAAAAAGGGCTATAGTGGTGTAGCCGTTTTATCTAAAATCGAACCTAAGAATGTCGTTTATGGAACAGGAATTGGTTACATGGATGC
>VFQM010002509.1_pt1 | contig 13365 bp, 16 predicted proteins | sample 3512391 | NCBI WGS metagenome assembly VFQM01 (sample SAMN10412369, study PRJNA504923) | tailings metagenome | isolation source: Replicate 1 from Balatoc abandoned mine | place: Philippines
TCCTGCCCCAGCGTCATCGGGGTCGCATCCTGCAGGTGGGTGCGGCCGATCTTGACGATGTCGGCGAATTCCTGCGCCTTGGCATCAAGCGCGCCGTGAAGCTTCTTCAAGGCCGGGATCAGGTGATCCATCGCCTCGACCGCCGCAGCGATGTGCATCGCGGTGGGGAAGGTGTCGTTCGACGACTGGCCCATGTTGCAATGATCGTTGGGGTGAACCGGGGTCTTGCCGCCCTTCTTGCCGGTGAGAATCTCGTTCGCGCGGCTGGCGATCACCTCGTTGGCGTTCATGTTCGACTGGGTGCCCGAACCGGTCTGCCACACCACCAGCGGGAACTGGTCGGCAAGCGTCCCGTCGATCACCTCGCGCGCGGCCTGGACGATCGCCTCGCCGACGCGCGCATCGAGCACGCCCAGCTTCATGTTCGCCTTCGCCGCCGACAGCTTCTGCACGCCCAGCGCCCGCACCAGCGCCGGGGGCATCGTCTCGCCGCCGATCGGGAAGTTGACGATCGAGCGCTGCGTCTGCGCGCCCCAGTGCATGTTGGCCGGAACCGCCACTTCGCCCAGCGAATCGGTTTCGATCCGCACGTCCCCGCCTGCTGCCGTCATGTCACTCATCGAAGCCATCCCTCACTAAGTCGAATTGAACCCCACATGCTCTGACGCTCCCCTAAGCACCGGGACGCGGTTTGGCCAAGCTGGAAAAGCGCCAAGCTCATCAACCGCGAAACCGGGCCAAAGTCCTTGGAACGGGGTCCATGCGCGTTTAAGGAGAGGGTTGACGGGCTGTATTGCGCACATAATACAGCCGCCCAAGAGACGATGAGCACCATGACCATGACGCAGAACAAGGCCAGTTTGGCCGACACCCAGATCGCCCGCCGCGCGATGATCGACAGCCAGTTGCGCACCAGCGGCGTCAACGAGGAATATGTGCTGGCGCGGATGCTGGCCGTCCCGCGCGAGGATTTTCTGCCCGCCGGCAAGGCCGCGCAAGCCTATGTCGACCGGGCGGTGATGCTGGGCGCAGAGGGTCATCTTGCCGCCCCGCTGTTCTACGGAAAGCTGCTGCTCGAAGCCGCGCCCGCGCCGCAGGACCGGGTGCTGGTGGTGAGCGGGGGCACCGGCTACCTCGCCGCCCTGCTGCGCCCGCTGGTCGCGGACATCACCGAAATCACCGCCGCTGAGGCCATCGGCCTTGAGGGTGCGGGCGAGTATGACCTTGTCGTCATCGACGGCGCGATCGAGCAGTTGCCCGAGGGCCTCGCCGCCGCCTTGGCGGACAACGGCCGGATCGCCACCGGGCTGGTGCTGCGACAGGTCACGCGCCTTGCCTCCGGGCGGCGCATCGCGGGGCAGGTCAATCTCGTGGCGGTCGAGGATCTCGGCATCCCCGTCCTTGCGGCCTTCGCCCCGCCGAGGCGCTGGACCTTCGCGTGAGAGCACCCCCCGCCTCGCTGCTCCTCGCTGCAAGGGCGAGCCTGCTTGCGCTCGCTGCGGCCGCAGTGCCTGCGGCGGCCGACGATCTGCGCGAGGCGCTCGTGGCGGCCTACACCAACAACCCCACACTGGAGGCGGCCCGCGCCAACCAGCGCGCCACGGACGAGAACGTGCCGATCCAGCGCGCGCAGGGCCTGCCCTCGGTCAACGTCACGGCCAACCACGTCGAGTTCATCCGCCAGTCGGCCAACGCCTTCGCCCCGCCGGAACGTAACCTCGGCGTCGGCGCCGACCTGCTGGTGCCGGTCTATTCGGGCGGCGCAGTGAAGAACGGGATCGCGGCGGCGAAGGAGCGGATCGAGGCCGGGCAGGCGGAACTGCGCAACTCGGAAAGCACGCTCTTCGCCAATGTCGTCGCCGCCTACATGGACGTGCTGCGCACCGAGGCGCTGGTGGCGCTGGCGACCAACAATGTCGCTGTGCTGCGCACCAATCTGGAGGCGACGAGCGACCGGTTCCAGATCGGCGACCTGACCATCACCGACGTCGCCCAGTCGCGCTCGCGCCTTGCCGTGGCCGAGGGCGATCTGCAGCAGGCCGAAGCCAACCTCGTCACCGCGCGCGAAACCTATGTGCGCCTTGTCGGCAAAGCGCCCGGCGAGCTCGCCGCACCGCCGCCGCTACCGGGTCTGCCGGACACGGTCGGGGAGGCAATCGTCACCGCGCTGGAGAACAACCCCAACCTCGATGCCGCCAAGCAGCGCGCCGAGGCGGCAGGCTTCGACACGAGGGTCGCAGGCTCGGGCCGGCTGCCCACCGTCAGCCTGTTCGTCAACGGCGATTACAGCGACTTCTTCGGCACGCTGCGCAGCCAGTTCCAGGGCCTCGTCCAGCGCGAGGTGACCGCCAATGCCGGGGTGCGCGTGACGATCCCGATCTTTCAGGGCGGCCTTCCCGCCGCCCGCCAGCGTCAGGCCGGGGCGCGCGAATCCGCCGCGCTTGAGGACGTCATCGCCGCCGAGCGCCAGATCATCGCCGAAACCCGCTCCACCTATGCCAGCTGGCAGGCCGCCAACGGCGTGATCCGCAGCGCGCAGGCCGCCGTCGAGGCCGCCGAGCTCAGCCTTGAAGGCGTGCGCGCGGAAAACTCGATCGGCAACCGCCAGATCCTCGACGTGCTCAATGCCGAGCAGGAACTGGTCAACGCCCGCGCCCAGCTCGTGACCGCGCGGCGCAACGCCTATGTGGCGGGCTTCAACCTGCTGGCGCTGATGGGCCGGGCCGAGGCGCGCGACCTCAACCTCGATGTCGGCGCACCGCTCTACGATCCGACCATCAATGCACGGCGGGTCAGCAGCAAGATGTGGGACTGGGACCGCGACCCGGAACCCGCTCCGAAATCGACCAGCACCGTTGACATTCCCCCTGCCGACGCAATGATCGGTCCGCAATTGCTGCCCGGCGAATGAATCCGGTCCCGATTCGGGACGCGGCGGCGGCGTCACCACGGGGCTGAGAATGGGTCAGGATAACGAGGCGTCTGTCGAGGAAATCCTCGAATCGATCAAGAAAGTGATCGCGCGCGACAACCGCGTGGGCGCGCTCGAAGCGCGGCGGCGGCGGATGCTCGTGTCGGAGGATGACGCGGCCGAACCTGCGCCGCTCGCCCGCACGCACAAGGTCCGCGATGCCGACGAGGTGCTCGACCTCGGCGAGATGGAAGTCGCAGACGAGGCCACGGCCCTCCCGCTCGCCTCTGCCGCCACGGATGAGGCGCCGTTGATTGCCGATCAGGTGCTGGGCGCGATGCAGGAAAACCTCGCCGCCCTCGCCATGCTGGCAGAGCCGCCCGCGCGGCCGCAGATCGTGCGGCAAGGGGAAACCTCGCTGGAGGGCCTGACCCGCGAGCTGCTGCGCCCGATGCTCGCCGAATGGCTGGAGGCGAACCTTCCGGCGATGGTCGAAAGCCTCGTGCAGGCGGAAATCGCCCGGATCGTCGGCAAGCGCCGCTGACGCGCGCGCTTCGCTTCAACGCAAGCACGGGTGCGGGGTCTGGTGTAACGCAGGCTGGCGGGCTAATCGCCTTGGCATGCGCAGTTTCTCCGCTTCGGCCGCCCTGATCACCTTCGCCGCTCTCGCCCCAGCCGCTCTCGCGATTGCCGCACCGCTTGCCGCCGAGGAGGAACCCCGGCCACGCTCGGCGTCCGCGATCCCCGGAGTCGGCATCCCGCCGATGAGCGCGCAGGACCTCGTCACGCTGCCCCGGCTCGGCACGCCTGCGGTGAATGCGGCGGGGACGCTGGCGGTCTATTCCGTGACCGTTACCGACCCGCAGACCCTCAAGCGCGCGCCGCAGCATTACCTGATCGACCTCGCCCGGCGCGGCGCGGTGCCCGTGGCGCTCGATTTCGGCATCCGCGCCTCGGACCTCGCCTTGGGCGCGGACGGAGCGATCTATTTCCTCAGCAGCGAACACCCCGATGACCCTGCCGCCCCCGCCCGCAGCCGGGTGTGGCGCGCGGTTCTGGGCAAGGACGGCGCGGTGGGAAAGCCGCAGCTGGTCGCAGGCTTCCCGCAAGCCGATATCGCGGGTTTCAAGCTCGCCCCCGGCGGCACCCGGATCGCGGTGTGGGGCGAAGTGCCGCGCGATTGCCCGACCTTCGGCTGCTCCGACGCGAAGGCGCGCTATCTCCCCGGCCCCGGCACCGGGCGCGTGTATGACGCCGCAGACGGCTTCGTGCGCCATTGGGACCGCTGGGCCACGCCCGGCCTTCACAACCGCATCTTCGTCTTCCCGCTGAAGGATGGCCTCGCCGAGGGTGACGGCGCGCCTGTCGACGGGCGCGATCCGGCCACCGGGATCACCGCCGACACACCGACCATGCCCTTCGGCGGGGCCGAGGAGATCGCCTTCGCCCCCGATGGCAGCGCGCTCTATTTCACCGCCCGCCTGTCGAACGCCGGGGAGCCGGGGTCGACCAATCTCGACATCTACGTCTCGGACCTGACGGGCGCGGCCCCCACGCTGGTGACGGCCGACAACGCCGCGACCGACACCACCCCGGCGATCTCCCCCGATGGCCGCCTTCTGGCGTGGCTGGCGATGGACCGGCCCACCTATGAGGCCGACCGGCTGTCGATCCGGCTGCGCGATCTTGTCACCGGCAAGACCCGCAACCTCACCGAAAGCATCGACCTCTCCTTCGCCAGCATCGCCTGGGCGGCGGACGGCAAGAGCCTGATTGCCACCGCCCAGAAGGTGCTCGACACCCCGGCCTTCCGCATCGATATCGCCACCGGCAAGGTCACCGAATTGAACCTGATGGCGGGCAACGAGGCGCATATCGCAGGCCTCCTGCCCCTGCCGGGAGGGCGCGCGCTGTTCACGCGGGATTCGCTGGGGGCGCCTGCCGAGCTGTTCCTGTCGGACGGCATGGGGCAGGCCCGCCCGCTCACCGATATCGCCACCACCCGCATGGGGCAGATGGCGAGCATCGTCACCCGCCGCTTCAGCTTTGCCGGCGCCAACGGGGATACGGTGTGGGGCCAGATCACGCGGCTCGCCGACCAGACCGGGCCGATGCCCGCGCTGCTCTACATCCACGGCGGGCCGCAGGGGAGCTTCGACGACAGCTGGTCGAACCGCTGGAACCCGCGCGTTGCCGCAAGCCAAGGCTATGCGGTGATCTCGGTCGATTTCCATGGCTCGACCGGATACGGGCAGGCCTTCACCGATGCGATCAACAAGGACTGGGGCGGCGGGCCGCTCGAGGATTTGCAGAAAGGCTTCGACGCGGCGCTGGCGCTGGACCCGCAGATCGACGGGGACCGGGCCTGCGCATTGGGCGCGAGCTATGGCGGCTACATGGTCAACTGGATCGCCGGTAACTGGCCAGACCGGTTCAAGTGCCTCGTCAACCACAACGGCCTGTTCGACACCCGCGCCTTTGCCTATTCGACCGAGGAACAGTGGTTCGTGCGCTGGGATTTCGGCGGCTCCTACGAACAATCGCGCGAGACGCACGAGCGGTGGAACCCGGTGAGCCACGTCGGCAAGTGGACAACGCCGATGCTGGTGGTGCTCAGCGAGAAGGACTTCCGCGTGCCCTACACGCAGGGCCTCGGTGCCTTCACCGCGCTTCAGGAACGCGGCATTCCCGCGCAGTTGCTGGTTTTCCCGGATGAAAACCACTGGGTGCTCGGCGCGAAGAATTCGCTGCAGTGGCACAATACCGTGTTCGCCTGGCTGGACCGCTGGCTGAAGACGGAGAACGCAAAGTGAGCCGGCAGGAACTCGAATCCGCGCGCCACTCGCTCGCCAAGCATTTCGGCGATGCGGCGCAAGGCACCGCCATCAGCCGGCACATCATGCTGTGCGCCGTATCGGAAAAGCAGAAGTGCTGCTCACGCGAGGATGGCAAGGAGGCGTGGAGCTATCTCAAGTCGCGGCTCAAGGAACTTGGCCTCGTCGGCCCGCAGCGCACCGATGCAAGCAAGCGCGGCGAGGGCGGCGGGGTTCAGCGCACCAAGGCGGATTGCTTCCAGATCTGCGCCGCCGGGCCCATTGCGGTCGTGTGGCCGGACGGGGTCTGGTACCATTCCTGCGGGCCGCAGGTGCTCGAACGGATCATCCAGGAACACCTGATCGGCGGGGTTCCGGTTGAGGATTACCGGCTGAAGGCGGGCTAGTCCTCCCGCGGGCTCCAGAATTCGTCACGGCTCGGCATCTGGTTGTCGACCGATTCGTCGTGGCCCGTCCCGTTGGACAGGAACACCAGCCCCATCAGCCCCCCGCCCAGCAGCATTGTGAAGCTGATCCCCAGCGCCACCGCGATGTAGAAATGCACCGAGATCATGCCGTTGAAGGCAAACAGCAGGCCCATCGCCAGCGACACGGTCAGCACGGTCGCGGCGAGCAGCCATTTCATGATCCGGCGATAGCGTGCCCAGGCGTGGGCGGCGTTCACGGGATCATCGAGCGGTGATTTGCGGGTCATGCCCACCGACATGGCGCGCAGCCCCGCGCTTTGCAACGCGCGAAAGGCGCACAGGCCGCTGCATGCGGCGCAATCGGACTGGCGCAGGGGATTCGCCTTTTCCTTCGAATCATGTCACTTTCCCTTCCCGCAGAGAGGGAGCCTGCACATGAACATCGCCCGCATCATCGCCAACCGCGGCCCGTCCGACATCATCGCCTGCGACTGCGCCACGCCGGTCAGCGAAGTGGTGCAGACCCTCGCCACGCGGCGCATCGGCGCATTGCCGGTGCTGCGCGATGGGCGGGTGGTCGGTATCGTGTCCGAACGCGACGTGATCTACCGGCTGGCCGACCGGGGGAAGGAATGCCTCGATGTGGCGGTGGAGGAAATCATGACCTCGCCTGCGGTCACGGTGGAGCCTTCGACCACAGTGGACGAGGCGCTCGCCATGATGACCCGCCGCCGCTTCCGCCACTTCCCGGTGGTCGAAAACGGCACGCTCGTCGCCTTCATCTCGATCGGCGACCTCGTGAAGCACAAGATGGACGAGGTGCAGCACGAAGCCGAAGCGCTGCGCAACTACATCCAAGCCGTGTGACGCTTGAGGAAGCACCGCGCACATCCTACATTGACGCCATGAGCGCCGAACCCCTGATCCTCACCCCGTCCGCCGCCAAGCGGGTCGCCTTCATCGCCAGCAAGCAATCGCGCCCTGCGATCCTGCGCCTCGCGGTCGAAGGCGGGGGCTGTTCGGGCTTCCAGTACAAGTTCGATCTGGCCGACGCGCCCGATGCGGATGACAGCATCTCCGAAACCGATGGCGTGCAGCTGGTGGTCGATCCGGTCAGCCTCGATCTGATCGCGGGCAGCACGGTGGATTTCGTCGAATCGCTGGGCGGTGCGGCCTTCAAGGTCGAAAACCCGCAGGCGGCAGCAGGCTGCGGCTGCGGGGCGAGCTTCGGGATTTAGGTTAGACCCGCACCGCGCTTTCGGGCATCAGGGCGCGCATGAAAATCGCCACTTTCAACATCAACGGCATCAAGGCGCGCGGCCCACGCCTGATCGAATGGCTGGAAGAAACCCGGCCCGCGGTCGCCTGCCTGCAGGAGATCAAGTCCCAGGACGAGGGCTTTCCTGCTGCCGATTTCGAGGCGATCGGCTACAGCGCGATCTGGCACGGGCAGAAAAGCTTCAACGGAGTAGCGATCCTCGTCGATGCGCAGGCCGGTTACACATTGACCGAAGTGCAGCGCGGGCTGGGCATCCCGGGGCCGAACGAGGGCGACGAGGAACAGGCGCGCTATCTTGAAGCGGACGTCTCGGGCGTGCGGATCGCCTGCCTTTACCTCCCCAACGGCAACCCGCATCCGGGGCCGAAATTCACCTACAAGCTGGCGTGGATGGCAAGGCTGCGGGAACGGATGGCCGAGATCTGGGCCGAAGAAGTGCCCGCGGTGGTGCTCGGCGATTTCAACGTCATCCCGCATGATGACGACGTCTGGTCGGTCAAGGCGATGCAGGATGACGCGCTGATGCAGCCCGAGAGCCGCGCCGCCTATGCCCGGCTGCTGGCCGATGGCTGGACCGACGCGATCCGCACCCATAATCCGCGCGGGGGGGTGTGGACCTATTGGGACTATCAGGCCGGGGCCTGGCAGCGCGACCACGGCTTCCGCATCGATCACATCCTGCTCTCGCCCGAATGTGCTGACAGGCTGGAAGCCTGCGGCGTCGACAAGGCCTATCGCGGTAGGGAGAAGGCGAGCGACCACACGCCTGTGTGGGTCAGGCTCAAGGCCTAATCAGCTATCAGGAGCTGATCGGCCCGCAGGGGCGCAAGCCCGACTGCCCTCAAGTAGCAAAGCGATAGGGCGAACTAAAACGCCCGCCCGCAGCGACGCGCCCGCAGGGCGTGTGAGCGAGGATCACCTATAAAAAATATGCGTGTCGATCTGGGCAAGGCGGGTCTTGGTGCGGCTCCAGCCCGGCTTCACGTAGCGGGCGTGGAAGAACACGGCATTGCCCGCGTCCGATTCCCACAGGCCCTGGTGCGCGATGTGGGCGACCGCGACGGCGCGTTCCCATGCAGGCGAGCCTTCGCGCACCGCCGGCATCCGGCGACCGCGCATGAAGGAGAACTGTCCGGGCTGGGATACGACCCCGCAATAGGAGCGCGGGAAGCGCCCGTCCTCGGTGCGGTTGACGATCACCTGCGCGACGGCGAGCTGGCCGGCCAGCGCCTCGCCGCGCGCCTCGAAGTAGACGGCGCCCGCAAGGCAGCGCATTTCGGCATCCATTGCGGCGTCAGTATCGATCATGCCGACCAGTTCGTGCAGCGATCCGGCCTCGGTCAGCACCGGGGCCTCGGATGCGGCTTCGGGAAGCGGCTGGACCACTTCCTCGGAGACGAAGGTGATGGGCTGGGGGACCAGCTCGGGCGCCGCTTCGGGGGCGGGGGAGAGCTGTTCGGTGGCGGCTTGCGCCAGCGCGGCGGCATCGCGGCCGCCGGGAAACAGGGTGGCTGCGAACGCCACAGCGGCGATCGCGGCAAACGTGGTCTTGCGACTCATGAACTCGTCTAATTCGGCGGTGAGCGCGCCATGGCGCAGGCGGGAACCGTGATCCAGATCGCTTGACGATGTGGGGGTTCGAAGAAGCCTGCCGGCCGCTCCCCGTCTGCGTGCCGACAATACGGCCGAATTGCCGCTCTGCCAGCCTGCGCGAGGAATTGGAGCGGGCCTCTGGCGGCGCCTGCCGTTTACGTCAACGCAATTCGTCGAGCTGCGCGATGAACCGTTGCGGATCTGCGATATCCACCTCGATTAACCACATATCTTGGTCCTGCTGCCGCCGGCGGGCCAGATAATCGCTAAATTCTTGAGGATTGTCAGTATCTTCCCGCTTTGCAGCAAGAAACTTTCGCGAACCGTCAAGCTGCGGCATCCTTTCGTACAGAACGCCCCCTGCGCCGCGACACAGGGTTACGATCAGGATCGTCCCCGCGTCCCGCTCCCCCTTGGTCAGCACGGTCGCAAAGCCGCCCTCCGCCTGAGCGAGGCGCATGATAGCGCTTGCTTCGAGGTGGGCGGGGAGTCGGCCTTCCATGATCAGAGCCCCGAAGGGCCGTCCGCGGCGTATCCCGGCAGGCTGGAAAGCGGGATGCGGCTCTTCATGAAGGTGCCCGTGCCGCGCCCGATCTCCTCGCCATCTTCATCCACCAGCCGCGCCTCGGCGACGAACACCCGTCGCCGCCCGCTCACCCAGTGCCCCTCGGCGGTGACGGTTCCGGCGCGCACCGGCTTGGAAAAGAACAGGTTGAAGCCGGTCGTCAGCAGGAAGCGGTCCGTCACCAGCGAATTGGCGGCATAGAAGGCCGCGTCGTCGAGCATCTTGAAATAGATCGTCCCGTGCGCCGCGCCCGCTGCGTGGTAATCCTCGGGCGTCACGGTGAAGGTCAGCCGCGAATGCCCCTCGCCCGTAATGTGCAGCCGCGAGGGGAACTTGGCGTTGACCGGGGCCGAGGCATAGAGCCGCTCCAGCGCGCGGTAATGCTGCTCGGCACCGCTCGCGGCGAGGGATTGTTCGTCACTGGCGGGCATCGGGGTGTGGTCAGGTCAGGCCGCGGTGCGCAGGAACTGGTTGGTGAGAAGCGCATAGACCGCCTCGGTATCGGGCGCGTCGGCGAGCATCTGGAGCGTCGTCTCCTCCCGCGTCAGGCGCGAGATCGCGGCGAGCGCGTGCAGGTGCGTTGCCCCGGCGTTTTCGGGCGAGACGAGCCCGCACACCAGCGTCACCGGGCGGGCATCGGCGGCTGCGAAATCGATCGGGGCTTCGAGCCGGATCAACGCCAGCGAAGGGCGCCGGATATCCTTGGAACGGCAATGCGGGATCGCCACCCCGCGCCCGAACCCGGTGCTGCCCAAAGCCTCGCGCGCCTCGAGGTTCTCGAGCACCTCGCCCGCGTCCAGCCCATAGGCCTCGGCCAGAAGCTGCGCCGTGCGCGCGAGCACCTTGAGCTTGGTGTCGAGCCGGGCGAACGCGATGGCCTGCGGGGAAAGAGCGAGGTTGACGTCCATGATGCGATTGATCCCGAAACTGCGCGCCTCATTGATGGCGAAGATCCGGCCCGGTCACGACCCATGCGGGCCATTGCCGGTCCGGGGCGGTGCCCCCTCCTGCGACCGCCGCGTGGGTCCTGAAAGCGGCCCTTGCCGTAACGGCAGACCGGCCCTCGGCCCTATCTCGGCTCGACCCAGCCGATCGAGCCATCGGCGCGCCTGTAGACCATATTATGCCGTCCGGTGCCAGCATTTTTGAAGAACAGCGCCCCGGTGTTCCGGAGATCGAGCATCATCACCGCATCGGCGACGCTGGCGGTGGGAATGTCGACGCGGGTTTCGGCGATCACCAGCGGGGCATCGGCAACCACTTCTTCTTCCTCGTCTTCCTCGACGGCGAAGATGGTGTAGGCGGCCTCTTCCTCGCCGCGCGCGTGATCGGCCTGTTCGTGGCGATCGGTGAGGCGGCGCTTGTAGCGGCGCAGCTGCTTCTCGATCTTGCCCACCGCATCGTCGAAGGCGACATGCGCATCATGCGCGCTGCCTTGCGCCTTGAGGATCAGGCCCTGCATCACATGGGTGACGATGTCGCAGGTGAAAGCGCCCGCAGGGGCCTTGCCGAAGGTCACGTGGCTGGAGAGCGCGCGGTCGAAATACTTTTCGACGATGGTGCCGAGCCGGTCCGAGGCGTGCGATTGCAGCGCGCTGCCGGTGTCCATCTGATGGCCGGAAATCCGAATGTCCATGATGCATAGTCCTCCCGTCTGATGAGGATCCCAGGTTACGGCAATGGGCTGCGCCCGGGTCCGAATTGACGCCTTCAACTGACCCAGATCGCGCCCTTGATGTCCGCGATGAATGCGCGGTGACGTTCCAGCTCCTCCGGGCTGGCAACATGAAGGCGGGGTTCACGCCGCGGCTTGTCCGTGCGTGGACGGTGCCAGGGCGCGTTGGGCGTCAGTTCGGCAGAGGCCGGAACATGGGCGGCCGCATCGGCCAGTCCCAATCCGAGCCCAAGTCCGATCTGCCGCCCGCCGGTCAGCTCTACATAGACCTGCGCCAAAAGTTCCGCATCGAGCAGCGCGCCGTGCTTGACCCGGTGCGAACGGTCGATGCCGTAACGGGTGCACAGCGCATCGAGGCTGAGTTTCGCGCCGGGGTGTTTCTTGCGGGCAATGGCGACGGTGTCGACCATCCGTTCGAGGCTGATCGGGGTGCGGCCGGCCAGTTCCAGTTCGTTGTTGAGAAAGCCGAAATCGAACCCGGCATTGTGCGCAACCAGCGGCGCATCGCCAAGGAATTCGAGCAGTTCGTCGGCGCTTTGCGCAAAGCGCGGCTTGGTCGCGAGGAAGGCGGCGCTGAGGCCGTGAACCCGTTCTGCTTCGGGCGGCATGTCGCGATCGGGGTTGAAATAGGCGTGGAAGGTGCGGCCCGTCTCGACCCGGCCGACCATTTCGATGCAGCCGATTTCCACCATGCGGTCCCCGGTCTTGGGATCGAGCCCGGTGGTTTCGGTGTCGAAGATGATCTCGCGTGTCTGGAGCGCCATTCGGGGGACTATCTGCCCAACTCCGGGGACTTGCAAGGGCTGGTTTGGGTCACAGCGAAGCGATCAGCGCGGCCACCTGCCGGGCGGTTTCTTCAAGGCTGGTGCCGGTGTCGATGACATGATCGGCGCGCTCGCGCTTTTCGCTGTCGTGGAGCTGCAGGCCGAAGATGTGGGCGAATTTCTCGGGCGTCATGCCGGGACGGGCGAGGACGCGCTCGCGCTGGACATGCTCGGGCGCGGAGACGACGACGATGGTGTCGACCGCCTCATGCCCGCCGCGCTCGAACAGCAAGGGGATGTCGAAGACGACGGCGCGCTTGTCGCGGTGCTGTTCGAGGAAGGCGGCACGTTTCGCGCCGACGGCGGGGTGGACGATGGCTTCGAGCCGGGCGAGGGCGTCCTTGTCGGCGAAGACCTGATGGCCCAGCCGGTCGCGGTCGACGCCTTCCGGGCCGGTCGATCCGGGGAAGGCGGCTTCGATCGCGGGCAGCAGTTCGCCGCCCGGCCCCTGCATCGCGCGCACCTCGGCATCGGCATCGAACACCGGAATGCCGACCTCAGCGAACATCGCCGCGACGGTGGACTTGCCCATGCCGATGCTTCCGGTGAGGCCGATGATGGTGGGTCTGGTCATGCTGTGAGGATCGTCCGCAGTTCGGCGTCATGTTCGCGCGGGGGCGGCGCGCCGAAGAAATGCTCGAAGGCGACCGCCGCCTGGCCGATCAGCATGGAGAGCCCGTCGATGGTGCGGTGGCCCTTGGCCCTTGCGCCTTGCAGGAAGGGCGTATCGAGCGGGGCAGTGACGATGTCGTAGGCGATGCTGCCGGGCGGGGCGTGGCTCCAGTCGAAGGCGAGGGGCGGCTGCCCGGTCATGCCGAGGCTGGAGGCGTTGACCACGAGATCGAGGCAGGCGTCGCGATCGTCGAAGGGAAAGTCGGTGGGGTCGGCAAAATGGGCGAGGGGGGCGGTGTGGTGCTCACCCTTGGGGGCCAGTTCATCCAGCAGAGCGCGGGCCTTGCCGGGATCGCGGCCGGCAACCACCAGCGTGAAGCCCTCTCCCGCCAGCGCGGTGATGATCGCGCGGGCCGCACCGCCGGTGCCGATGATCCGGGCCATGCGAAAGTAGTGCGTCTGCGCGAGGTCAGCCCTGAGCGGCTCCAGAAACCCGCTTGCATCGGTGTTGGTGCCGCTCAGACCCCTGCCAGACCCCCCTTCGACCCCCGGCAGCACCGTGTTCACCGCGCCGATTTCGCCCGCCGGAGGGTCGATCCGGTCGAGATGGGGCATCACCGCCTGCTTGTGCGGCATGGTGACATTGCACCCGCGCCACAGCGGAT
>VFQM010002511.1_pt1 | contig 13352 bp, 15 predicted proteins | sample 3512391 | NCBI WGS metagenome assembly VFQM01 (sample SAMN10412369, study PRJNA504923) | tailings metagenome | isolation source: Replicate 1 from Balatoc abandoned mine | place: Philippines
CGCGAAATCGACGCCTTGGTGTATGAATTGTATGGATTGACGGAGGAGGAGATTAGGATTGTGGAAGGGGGTGAAGCATGAAAAAGAAAGAAATGAAACTTCGTATCGAAGAATTGGAATCCAAAGATAAAAGAGAGGATTTCAATCTTGAAACCCGAAAATATGCTGGAAGAGAATTCGATCGCCTAATTGTAATTCTTTCTGGTGGAGGATTAACATTATCTGTAGGTATGTTAGAGAAAATTAAAGACTTGATAACTCCTGAAAATAAGTACTTCTTGCTATTAAGTTGGATCTCCCTAATTGGTTCTCTTCTTTTGATTTTAATTTCTCAATTGACATCTTTAAAATCTATTGACTACGAAATTTTAGAAAAAAATAGGATAAGTGATAATTTAGACTTTGTCACTGATTGGCTAAATTATATATCTTTATTTTTTCTAGGGTTGGGAATTGTAATGTTTATATACTTTATTTATAATGTTTTATAGAATCATGAAAAAAAAGATTTATAATCCGCCGAAACCATTGGAAAAAGGTTCAACAAAACTTCCTCAAAAACCAAGTCAAACTCAGAAACCTAAAAAGAAAAACTAATTATGGCTAAGAAATCATCAAGTCCAAAGCGTAAAATAAATGAGGGTACGACTAAATTGCCTAAAAAGCCAGCAAAACCTAAGCCCAAAAAGAAGTGATTTGAAAAAAATACTAAATAGGAAATGGTTTTATGAAATCTTCCCTTTGGAAGTTTTAACCTTGGGCCAGCATGCAGGGCGATTAAACTTTATCCCGCACCCATTTAAACTTTAGAGATTCGTAGAGGATAAGAGTAAAGGGAGATTTTTAATTTAATAATAGGTGAATTGTAAATTTGTTTATAAGAATTAAAAAGTTAAATTGAGTAATGAAAATTATGTCAATATAGATATTTTATGTTATTTATTTGAAATATTTAATTATGTTAACAAAAATAACTGAATTCATTTCCTTAGATGATTTGCTTTACGCGACATATTCAGAGATAATCAATAATGGAATAAATAATGAAGGAAAAAGAGGGAGTATAAAAGAAATTATTAATTTCTCAGCAACATTAATTAATCCTTTAGCTAGAACGTCAATGTCTTTAAATAGAAAAGGTGTCCAAAGTAAATTTGGAGATTTTGCATGGTATTTATCAAGAGAAGATAATATAGAATTTATCAAGCCATATATTGCTTTATATGAAAAAGAAGAACAAATAGATAATAAAGTGATCGGTGGATATGGTTCGAAAATTTTTGGTTGGAAAAATTCTTCAAAATCACAATATGAAAGAGTAATTGAACAATTGAATAAGCGAAAATCAACAAAACAAGCTTTCATTGTAATAAGTGACATTTTAGATTACAGGTATCGTGACGGAATTTACGATAGTCCTCCATGTACAATAGGCTTACATTTTCATGTAAGTAGGTCAAGACTAAATCTTACATGTTATATGAGGAGTAATGATGCAGTCTATGGACTAACTCATGATTTATTTTGTTTTACTCTTTTGCAAGAAATGGTATCCTTAAGAACAAATATCCCAATTGGAAATTATACACATGTTTCAACTTCAATGCATGTTTATGAAAAACATTTAAGTTTAATTAAAAATTATTTAAGAGAGGGAAAACAAGAACCCGTAGTAATGCCTAAAATTAAGGAATGTAGTGATGAGACTTTAGATAGTGTTTCAAAGGAATTTGATATTCACAATTTTGAATCTAATATTACTTATTTAGATGATTATTGGAAAGATTTTACATTGTTTTCAAAAAAATATTTTAATGAAACGGTCAATTATGAAGAATGGATTAGTAAATTTACAATTAAGGAAATGAAAACAATTGCTAGTAATAGTGTAAGTTAATTATGGATATATCTCATTTGGAAGAACTTTGGAATAAAGCGATTTTAGATTTGCTTGGGGAAAGTCTTGATCCTACTAAAGTTAATGTTTTAGCAAGACAAACTCAGGATAGTATAAGAAGAATAAAAATTTATGAATCATACAAGCAAAAAGCTTACGCTGCAGTAAATAGTGGACAGCCTCTCTATTATACAACGAATCCATTTATTTTAGCACAACGATCAGATTTAGGCAATCAAGATAAAGCTTGGATTATTTATCTAGCTACATACTTCGGGAAAAGTAATAGTTCAAAATGGGAGCTTTTCAAAAGAGCAACATTTAGGAATGATTTGACTTATATCAATTTTGATATTGTTATAAATGATTTACATTCATACTTTAATTATCTTTTAGGAATAGATTTTTTCAAAGATTGCACATATTCGAATCATAGAAAATTTACAGCAAAAGCCCTTATTGGTCCCAAGGGTTTGTTTCGAAGTATTGAATTCTTTATAAAAAATATTGATAGGTTTTGTCCAAATTCGAAAATGGACTTTCATGAAATGTTTGTTCTTTCAATGAAAATTCCAAATTTTGGCAGATTAGCTGGTTTTGACTTTTCAAGTTCATTAGCAAAAATTGGATTAATTAATGAACCTCAGTCTATGTACGCAGATCACAGTACAGGGCCACTAAAAGGATTAGAATTGTTGTTAAGATTAACAAGTAATAATGCTTCTAGAATTAATCAAAGAAAATTAGGAAAAGATTTGATGGTTTGGTTTTTACATAATTCCAATATCTTTATGGTTGGTCAAGTCTTAGAAGACTCTATTTGTAATTGGCAAAAAGAGACTGGACGGTATATTTATTATTCAGGTTGATTGTTGAACTCAACTTTTCTATATACTTTTCGATACCAACTGTATGGTGCTAATTTTTCTCTATGAATTTGTGCAACAATAAGGGATGTAGATATGTCGTATTTAATTGCTAAACTTATTACATCACTGTAGGATTTACAAGTTTTTATTTGATTTCTTATTTCTTGTGGGAATAAAAGATCTTCAACATATTTGTTAGCTTCTTCTTCCTCATATATGTTGCTGGATTTTAGGGATGCTAATTTAAATTCATCATCAGAATAATGAATTAACGGATATCTTAAATTATGCAATATACAATGTGATAACTCGTGTAGTAGTGTGAACCAAAACGCAGCATTGTTTTTATATCTATCTGTTACGACTACTAAACGATATTCTTTTAAAAGTTTTTTAGCAAAACCAGATACTCCGAAACCTGACTTACTCGATTTAAATAAAACTATTACACCACTGTTATAGCAAATTTCTGTAATTTTATTTGCAATTTTTTCTACTTTATTAACTTTTGTGTATGAGATTAGATAAGGCAATTCTTCTTGTAATGATTGAGCAGAAAAGGTTTTAACTTTTCCTTCAAATATTAACTTTTCTGCTTCTTTTTCACAACTCCTTATCCAATTTGTCAATTCGATTTGGCTGGGTTCAAATCTCTGGGTTTTACTATATAGTATAATTGGATTTTCAAAATAATCTAAGACAAGGTGTTCTAATGAGGAATATTGAAAATCTTTTAATAAGTTATCTATATCTGTTTTTCTTGAGAAACATAATTCATCTAATCTGTTTTTGTAACTTAAGTAAGTCTCTTCATTTGATTTTTTTATTTCCTTTAAGAAATCATTATATCTGTTTTTCCAAAATTCTTCAGAGCCGCCTAATATTTGGGAAAAATTGTATGCTAGTACATTATTGAATTGTAGTTGATCGTGAACAAGTTTTCCAAAATCATCAACTGATAGGTTTAACTTTTCTCTAAATTTTTTGAGATCAATTTTTAACTCAGATACTCTTCTAAGTATCGTAGAGCTTGGAGGGGAAACTATTTTAAATTCTAAATCCATTTCAGTTTAGTTGTATTTTATTCCTTTTAATGAATTGCTTTGTAATTCAATATTTGAAATATCAATTATTTTAATTCGATTTATTTGGACTTCGTTTGGAATTTCAGATTTAGTTATTATTTCACCAAGAATTTTAATTTTGCCGTGCTCTATTTCAATACTTTTTTTTTCAATGGACAATGTATACTTTAAAGGTATATCCTTCAATTTTGGAGCAGCTTTTAAGTCGGCTATTATCGCTCTGATTTCTTTTATTTGATCGCTTGAAAATATTGAAAATGAGGAGGTTGAACCTAACAAGAGGCAGCATTCTCTGATTTCATCGTTTTCATAAGAAATAAACATTTTTAAATTTAATAAAAAAGAATTATTAAAATTCTCCTTTTTAATGATTATATGTTTAATGAATTTCTGATAGGGGTAAATCTTTTTTTTTCTAAGAATAAAATGTCGGTCTTTGACTACAGATAACGCTGAGAACTGTAATTTGACAGCTTTGCTTTTATTTTTTGAATCTTTAAATCCACTTCCCACTCGTTCAACCTTTTCGAAATCTTTGCTTTCATCTGGACTATAACTTTTGTGTTGCCAAAACCCAATAATCTATTATTCCTTTTTCCTAGGTTGCAGTTCGACTTCGCTCACTGACCACACCTAGGGCTATTGAGAGGTTCGATCCTTTCAGGATCGTATTTTTTTGATCAAAATTTTTAAACCTAATTTTCAATTATTTCCGATTTGTCAAAATCCGACCCCGACAGGGGTCAAACTTTTGAATAGCCGCGGGTGGTTGAGCGTAGTCGAACCCAAACCCGTGGAAATCAAGGATAAATGCCAATGGTTTTCCCGACCCCAAAGCGGGTCGAACTTGTTTACTTATCTAATAACTTCTCCAACCTCGCCATCATTTCATCTTTTTCCTTTAGCATCCGCTCGTAAAGGGCGATTTTTTCCTCGTGGAGTTGAATGATCTTATCCAATGGATTTATATGATAAACCGGATTGTATTGCAAAAAAGCACTTTGGTCATGATTGTTGATAGTGCTTGAAATTATATTTATCGCCTGTTCCTCATCAAAATTCTGAAAAGCTTCCACCGGAATACGGAGAATTTCACCCACTTGGCGCAGGAGTTCTTCTTCGACTTCTTCTTTTTGCTCGAGTAGGCTGATTTTCTTTTGGGACCAATCGGGGCCGAGAGAGAAGGCTAGTGCTTCCTGCTTGATGCCCATCATTTCTCGGAATCGCTTGATATTTCTGCCGTGGTGGATTTTCTCGTTCATAGTCGCATTAGATAATGGAAAAATAGGGATTTTTCCCGTAAGGGAATAAACTAAATTATTCCATTGGCACCTATCATCCAAGCAATGGGATAATTTGCCTGACATTTTTTGTCTGAAAAGAATCAGTTTGGGAAGAAAGATCCGAAGGATCGGTATTTTCCATGACCCCCGGTGACTGGAAGGAGCCGGGGAAAAGAACCGAGCAATTCAGAGCCCCAGAAGGGGTGAATAGTTGAATTGAATGAGAATCGCCCTTTCAGGGCTCGTGTATTGTTTAGTGCTTGCCAACCACGGGCTCCCGCCCGCGGTTAGGAAAAGTCTGACTCCTTCGGAGCCCTCTCTCAAGCAAGGATAAGTTATCCTCTTTCACCTTCTAATTCATTCTGTCTTGGAATAGTTTATCCCTTTGATAGTCTTGAATTTGGCTCATCAACAAAACATTCAAAATCATGTATCATTACCTGAATACCTTTGAAAAAGATCGAGTCTGTGAGGACTTGGATGATTGCAGGAGGGGACTTTATCGTTTCTTCTGCGATTACAGCACGCTGAGAATTTGGAAAAATGATCTCTCGGCGATTTTTGAGCAAGTATTGGAGGATAATCCGAGTTTCAGGAAGCGTAGTCCCAAATCGATTATTAATCAGGGAGGGGAATTTTTGCACCTGATCTATATCGGTTTTTACCTCTTCCAAAACACCCATTTTCCATCTTGCCCAAATCCTACGTGGAAAGACCTGATTCTGAAACATACCAGGAAGCGTACTCCCTCCTTGGTAGAGCGAATCTGTACCCTCCCTCAGTACTTAAGTTTAAAGGAGATTCAGGATCCTTATTTATTTCTTAAGGATTTCTATTATCGACGGCAATGTCCTGATTGGGCCGGGAGGTGGAATCAGCTAATTGAACATTCATTCAGCAGTCTTACGTTTTTGGAACCTGAGGATCTAATTATACTCCAAACTGATTTCAATGATTTTTATAAGCTTTTAGAGGCTACTTATCTGATCTATGTCCGCCATTTTAGCACCGAAATGCCGGACGGCTACGATTCCTACAATTTGAACTTTCCCGTAATGTTTTGATCTATCTGCCCGCAATTATGGAAAATACCTTCAGAAAATTTCAGAAAAAATACCACTGTCAAACCAAAAAGGAGGCGTTTGAGGTGCTAGACGACATTTTTGGCACCATAGCAGACCTTCCTTATTGGATAGCTAAGGTTACTACTATTCAAAATTCGGTTTTTGATTCTCGATTCTGTTCCTACAAATTACTTCCTGATGCGGTCCATTATAACGGTCAGGTATTTTTGAAGCTGATTTATGCCAGTGCTTGTTTAGTCGATTTTCCTGCAATCGAAAAGGACAAACTAAACTGGAGCTACCTTATCGACGATTTGATTCAAGGAAGACTTTTAACTCAGGACAAGCCAAATTCTTTTTACAGCTTACTGGAATATTTTCCAAGACACTTAAGCCCTTCCCAGGTTTCGGATCCGAGTAGATTTATCCGAAAATTTTTCAGAAGAAAGAATTTGAGGTCATGGATTCGTCGTTGGAATCATTTTCGAGAAACGGCATTCTATTCTTTTTCTGTCACTGACGGGGATGAAGGCGATTACCATAAAGATTTCCAATACTTTCTAAAGCTCACCGAAGCCTGTTACCTGATTTATGTACGATTTTCTCCTACTCAAAAATCAAACGCCCATGTTACAGTTTGAAACCCATCAAGCCCCGGACGATCTGTTTAATCTTTTTCCTAAAAATGAATTACACGAATACCTCTGGGAAATGCTTCAAGGCTGGGTCATTTTTCTGACTCAGCGAGAAAAAAATGATATGGATATAGCAACCAGATTGTATTTCTATGAGCTTCTCAATCATCTGCTTGGTTACCACTATCATAATCGGAATAAATACAGAGAAATCCCCGAAGACAACAAAACTGAAGCGCTCCGTGTCGCATTTATCGAACTTCTTCAACCAATGGCTATCTATAGAAAAGAGGATCGGGACATTCAGTATTGGTACCTGCTTTTGCCTCACCTTAGCCCTGATGAACATGATGAAGTGGAAAGGGTAGTAGGATTGTTGCGAAATTCAAGGGGTGGAAATCAGGTTCATTGTATCTCATCTGCTTACCTGAAAAAGAATATGGAGAATGGGAATCCGTATATGGTCAAAGAGATTTTGCCTACTCAGCCTATTTACCTCTCCCAGGGGTTTGAAGGTCTACCAACCCTATCAAAAGAGGACCTACAAAAAATCTTCAAAAAAGCTACATCTCGGCTAGAATCCGGTTTGGCAAAAGCTCAAGAGTTTTGGTACCTTTCTTTAGGTTCCAATCAGGAAATTTGTCCGTTTCTTTACCATCAAGCCGCTGAGATGGCATTAAGGTCGGTCTTGCTGGCTTGGGAAAATCTGGAAAAGAAAACGCATGAAATCCGGGTTTTGATTCGATTTGCAGCGAAGTATAATGCTGAGTTCGGGAAAGTATTTCTACAAGAGGAGGATTCCCTCCTTACTCTTTTGGATAAATGTTATACCCACAGCCGGTATCAGACAAACTTCAGGTTTCCAGAGGAGTTGCTTGCACCCTTGGCCTCTAAGGTTTCTTTCATCATGGATCTTACCAAAGGAGAGTTAGAAAGATTGAGGCAACTGGCTTTTTTCGAGAGTTCTAATTCCTAGAAAGTCAAATCAATTACTACCCTTGAAATCAGGACTATTTCAATCCAATTCATTCAGTTTAAAACTCAAATCATCAACATATTGGCAATCCAATTCAACTCGATTAATTTTATCCGGAATTGTTCAGTATCTGATAACAGTACCTTGGTTAATTCTGGAATAGGTCAAGAATGGCAATTCCTTCTAAGAAAGTTTATTCAGGAACAAGAACAACGAAATGAGGCCATTAACCGACTGATTTTGATCCTAAAGGAGAAACAGGCTTCAGAAGGATCTGATGTACTTTCAGAATTGATCGAGCAGCAAGAGGACAATATTAAATTTCTGGATATTTTTAAGGGGCTTTTGGACCATCCTTGATAATTTTATGCTTAATTAACTGGCTAAAAATCAGTTGATTTTTGTTGTTCATTAGCGAATTTATTGATAGGTAGAATCTGGCTATTTAAGCAAAGCATACCAAGCGCGGAGTCCCTATTAGGCTTGCCAAAGATAGTGGTCAGGTATAGCCGAGGTTTACCAAAGGTTTATCATCTTCGACTCATCTTCGACTTATCAATGTGTTTCCTTCGTGTTTTCATTGAGTTCAACACGATGATAAGTCCTAGTAGATCCATAGAAAATTGAGAGATGTACTAGGGTATCTATGCCTTTGCTATGGCTCACTTAGCTCTTTGGATACACTGGACCTTGCCTAATCTTGGCTTTATAATTCTGTTTGAAGTACCTCACTAGTTTAGGGATTCCTTTAAATCAATCAGTAGACTTATAAGAAACTTTGGTCAAGAAAAGGTCCTTGAATTTGATTTTTGACTTTTATGGGATTACAAGTCTTTTTAAACCTTTATAAGTATATCAAATCCTGAGAAACCAAGTGACAGCTCTTGTGGAAAATGTAAAATCTGTGGATTCTATGGACTTGACACGTATTTCTACGGTAAGCGAAAGTCAGCTTTAATGTAGCTTTGATGTAGCTTTGATGCAGCTTTGATACTAAGCTGATGCGGGTTTGATAAGGAGATATAGGTAATCCTCGGATAATGTGGTTACCAAATCAGCAGAACCGCCTTACATCCTTTTCATTTAAAAAAATCACATCCTTTACACTTCATTAAATACTTCGATTTGTTGGAATTTAGGGTAAGAACATCAACATTTGGGCAAATGAATCTCGCATGAATTACCTAAGCCGGATAGCGATGATCGCTAGTACCTTGGGACTGTTCGCTTTAATCGCAGATTTTGGCTTCAATCAAAACAGCTTTTACCAAGAAGTTTTTGACGGTTTCTATTTTATTGTTTTAGGGTTTGGGATTATATCCACCATAGCCCGATATGTTGCCAAAAAGAGAGTTCCTACTAAAAGCGTTTTTACCTTTGATCTTGTATCCATTGGATTTTCCCTTTGGGTCTTTTACCTCTATCTTTTTGTAGGGGTTCCCTTTGAGACTGACCTGATGTTAGAAAACCCCATCTGGGTTCAGATCGCCGTGGTGTTGACTTTTATCCGTGAGTTTTCAGAGCTGAGGATCAATTATAAGCGCACGGTACTCAATCCCGCCCAGCTTTTTGTATCGAGCTTCGTGCTGATCATACTTTTCGGCACTTTTCTCCTGATGACTCCAAGGGCTACGGTGGGTGGCTTGTCTTTTATCGATGCACTGTTTACCTCGACCAGTGCCGTGTGTGTTACTGGATTGATTGTGGTAGATACCGGAAGCTATTTTACTGATTTTGGGCAGTTGGTCATTCTTTTTTTGATTCAGATAGGAGGTTTGGGAATTTTGACCTTTGCCAGTTATTTCAGCTATTTTTTTAAAGGGGTTTCTACTTATGAAAATCAGTTGGCCTTGAGTGATATGACCAATTCCAATAAATTGGGAGAGGTATTTTCGACGATCAAGTCGATCTTGTTGATCACCTTCGGAATTGAATTGATTTCGGCTGTTTTGATCTACTCCAGCCTGGATTCCACCCTTTTTCCATCCGAACCCAGAAAGATTTTCTTTGCTGTTTTTCATGCGGTTTCGGCTTTTTGCAATGCCGGTTTTTCGACCCTACCCAATGGGCTCTATGAAATGGGATTTCGGTACAATTACCTCCTGCAGCTGGTGATTATCCTGACTTTCGTGATGGGAGGATTGGGATTTCCCATTGTCAACAACATCATCACCTTTTTGAAATACAAACTGAGGGCATTGGTATCTTTTGGCCGATTCAAACCCACCTATCGTCCTTGGGTGCTCAATTTGAACAGTCGGATCACCCTAGTGACCACCCTCAGTATTTCATTGGTTGGGTTTGTCCTTTTTTTAGCCTTGGAATACCACAATACCCTAGCTGAGCATCAGGGAATGGGCAAGATCGTGACAGCATTGTTTGGCGCAACCACACCCCGAACCGCTGGATTCAATACCATTGACACTTCCGCGATGCTCTTTCCCACGACGATGATTGTGTTTTTGCTGATGTGGATTGGGGCTTCACCAGCTTCCACGGGAGGAGGGATCAAAACAAGTACCTTTGCCATTGCCACACTCAATATTTTAAGTTTGGCCAAAGGAAAAAGCAAAATTGAGGTTTACCGAAGGGAGATTGCCGATATTTCTGTCAGACGTGCATTTGCCACCATTTCTCTTTCCTTGATAATAATTGGGTTTGGGATCGTTTTGATTTCCGTATTTGATCCGGAAAAAACCTTGATTCAGATTGGCTTTGAATGTTTTTCAGCATTCAGTACCGTTGGATTGAGCTTGGGGATCACCGCTGCCCTATCCGATATGAGTAAAATTATCCTTACGGTCATCATGTTTGTCGGTCGGGTGAGTATGCTGTCTTTACTTATCGCCGTATTCAAAAAAGTACGATATAAAAATTATAAATACCCGACGGAGGAAATTGTAATCAATTAATAGGGGCTTGTCAATCGGTTGGTAGCAAGAGGATTAAGCTTGCTGTTTATTCGACTATTAAACATCAACATATTTATGAAATACATCATTGTTGGATTGGGAAACTTCGGGTCTTCCTTGGCTATGAAACTGACTGCTTCAGGCAACGAGGTGATCGGAATAGATTCCCGAATAGAGAAGGTGGACTTGTATAAAGAGAAGATTTCTCATACGATCTGCATGAATGCCACCGATGAGTTTACCGTTTCGGGTCTTCCTTTGAAAGATACAGACGTGGTCATCGTGGCAATAGGAGAGGATCAAGGGGCCAATATTATGGCCACAGCCTTATTTAAAAATCAGCAAGTCAAACGATTGATCAGCCGTGCCATCAATCCGCTTCATGAGCGTGTATTACAGGCTCTTGGTGTAGATGAAATCGTGCACCCGGAGGAAGAAACAGCGGAACGCTTGGCAAAAAAGCTATGCATCAAAAATGTGGTGGACTCCTTTGAACTTAGTGAGGAGTTTAGCATCATAGAGGCAAATGTGCCGGAGGAGTACGTGGGCAAATCCATAAGGGAAATTGGATTACGTCAGAAGTTTAATCTATTGGTGCTGACAACTATAAAAAAAGAGGAGGTCAAAAGTATCCTAGGCAAAAGTAGGACCATGGAAAGGGTATTGGGCATTGCTACTCCTGAATTGATTTTAAAAGAAAATGAAATTTTGGTGCTTTTCGGAGCTAATCAAGACTTGGAAAAATTCCTGAAAAAGCGCTTTTAAGGTATTATTTACGAAAGTTCAAAAGGAAAAGGTAATCCCGCTCACCAGCCAAAATTTGTCAGTGGTTGCCTCTTGTGCGGCATTTTTAAATACCTGATTTGGAGAGTAAAAATATCGCCCTTCTATTCTCAGGAGCAAGTTAGATTGCGGATTGAAATTGAGGCATAGCCCCTTACTGAATGCCTTAAATTGGGGATTGAGCTCAGAGGTAATTTGAATCGAGTTTGGGTCAGAGAAATATTCCATTCTGCCAGATAGGGCTATTTTTTCGGTCAAGTGGTATCTGGCGATAAAATTGGCCTGCCACCAAAATACTCTGGAATTGAAGCGGTCTGTGAGGTTGTTTTGGAAACCTGCATACAGACAGGAAGTGAAATCCCATTTTCCATCCCCATCATGAATCCAGTACACATCGCTGAATGCCCGTAGTCGATCTTCTGGTCGGTTTGGAGACCGCTCATCTCCCCAATAGGTATTCCAGTTGAACAGGTTTTTGGCATCAGGACGGTATTCGAGTTGAGTTCCTATGGCTTTGCCGCGATTTTGATCCCTGATTTGTTGCCAGCCATTCAATGCATAAATGTAGGCTGTGAGTTTAGGAGAAAGAGGCATGGAAAGCTTGACTCCAGAAAGGTAATAGGGAACATACTCCGGCGCAAAACTACGGGTATACATCAGGTGATCTCTACTAATTGCGCTTTCGTTGGTATAAGGTGAGCCTAAGACCCCAAAATCAACCCAGATTTCTTTTTCTTTAGATACTTGGAAACCCACTGAAGCTTCAACCAGATTTTTCAAAGTCCCCGGTTCATTTTGATAGTTAGCATTGATGTATGTTCCAAAACCCGGAACCAATCGCCCCCTTACTCGCTCTGATTCGTATCGGATATCCAAAAAGGCCAAATTGATGGTCGCCTCATTGTGCCGGTTCATGGAGACAAAATAGGGGACTTCCCCACCTTGAGGGTTGCTAAAGTCATACCCAAAATAAGCATCAAGGTAGGCTCCAATGCTGAGGTTGCCGATATGTTCTCCAGTGTCAGAGTTCATCAGTCCAGAGTTCAGAACCTGCGCAGAAACTGGGTTAAGGGTAAAACATCCTAAAAGTAAAAGGAATAAAAAAAGCCTCATTTCTACCAGATTTCAGTAATTATTATCCTTTAATTGAAATTAAAATCTCAAATTTCTAGCCTCCAATCTACCAAACCCAAGTCCCCGTCGAACCTGGATTGAGGGTGGCGTAGATTACCTTTTCCTTTTCCTGAATTTTGAAACTGATCGGATTTGCGGAATCATTCAGCGCAATCAGAACTTTTTTTCCATCGGGATTCAGAAATGCCACATTGGACAGGCCTTCCAGTTCATTGGAATCTATTCGGATTGCTCCCGAATCTACAAACTTGCTGGCGTGAGCAATGACATAGTAGGCTGGATTGCGGGTCACCCGGTCACCATCGATCGTTACGGCGCCGAGGCAACGGTCACAGCCTCCCCGGTCGGTGTGGGGAGTAAGGGTGGGGTTGGAACTTAGATTCCACTCGAGCACGGTTTTGGCCCAGTTGCGGGGAGCGCCGATCAGGAGATTTTTGACATGCCAAGGGATATCTCCTTCCAGATTTCCGGGAGCGCCCACCCATTGCTCGGTAAAGTAGATGTTTTTGTCCGGAAAGGCTTGATGCACTTCCGAGAGCGCTTCAATCTGTCCGCCGTACAGGTGAAAAGCCGAACCGTCGATAAATGGATTAGCCAGAGAATCACGCAACACGGTGATCGGATAATCCGGTCGGTCAGCATTGTGGTCGTAAATCAGGATTTTGGTCTGAATCCCCGCAGCCTGAAATGCCGGCCCAAGATGCTGCCCGATAA
>VFQM010002503.1_pt1 | contig 13345 bp, 16 predicted proteins | sample 3512391 | NCBI WGS metagenome assembly VFQM01 (sample SAMN10412369, study PRJNA504923) | tailings metagenome | isolation source: Replicate 1 from Balatoc abandoned mine | place: Philippines
TTGAGCGAAGTTGCGCCTCTCGAAGAAAGCCTGCGTACGCTGGGCCGCCAGTCCGAAGGCGAAAATGCGCGTCGCATCATTGGCGCGGTGCACGGCGGGCTGGTCGAGGGCCGCCCGCTCGCCGATGCCATGGCGCGCGAGGCGAAGAGTTTTCCGCCCCTGTACCGCGCGATGGTCGCGGCCGGCGAGCAGACTGGCGCACTGGCACCAATATTGGCGCGATTGGCACAGCTGCTCGAACGGCAGGCCGAGGTGCGCGGCAAGCTGATCGCCGCGCTTGCCTATCCGCTGGTGCTGGCGTTGGTGGCGATCGGCGTGGTCGCAGCACTGATGATTTTTGTGGTGCCACGCGTGGTCGAACAATTTTCCGATACCGGCGCACAGCTGCCCTTTCTAACCCGCGTGGTCATCGGCCTGTCGGAATTTCTGGCGGGCTGGTGGTGGGCGCTGCTGTTGGGGATTGCAGCACTGGCCGGGCTCGCGGTGCAGTTGCTGCGCAATCCCGACATCCGCCGCCGGTTCGATGCGCGCCTGCTGCGGCTGCCGCTGTTGGGGCGCTTGCTGCGCGATTTGAACGCCGCGCGCTTTGCCCGCACGCTGGCAACGATGGTGGGCAGCCGCCTGCCGCTGGTCGAAGGGCTACGGCTGACCGTACCGACGGTGCGCAACCAGGCGCTGGCCGGCGCCACCGCGACGCTGGTTGAACAGGTGCGCGCGGGCGGCAGCCTCTCGGCGGGGCTGCGCGATGCCGGGGTGTTCCCGCCTTTGCTCGTCTATATGACTGCCAGCGGCGAAAGCGCGGGACGGCTGGAAGTGATGCTGGAGCGCGCAGCCGACTATCTGGAGCGTGAATTTGATCGCTTTACGGCTGCATCCATGGCGTTACTCGAGCCTGTCATAATTGTCATAATGGGGACGTTGGTCGCGCTTATCATTCTCGCGATATTGCTGCCGATTCTTCAACTGCAATCGCTAACGGGGTTATAGCTTTTCGATGACTTTATTCCGCCTTATGCTGCGCCTCATGTCCGACATGTCGCGCCCGCTGCCGCCCCGCCGCAAAGACGGTGAACAGGGTTTCACGCTCACTGAGTTGATGGTTGTCATCTTCATTATCGGTTTGCTGGCCACGGTCGTGCTGATCAACGTGCTGCCCAGCCAGGACCGCGCGATGGTGACCAAGGCCGAGGCCGATATTGCCACGCTGGAAACCGCGCTGGAGCAATATCGGCTCGACAACCTGGCCTATCCCGCAACCAGCGAAGGGTTGAACGCATTGGTGACGCCCCCGGCGACGCTGGCCGATCCCGCGCGCTATCGCCGCGGCGGCTATGTCAAGCGTTTGCCCGAGGATCCCTGGGGCCGCCCCTATCAATATCAGGCCCCGGCACCCGGCGGGGCGCCCTTTGATGTCTGGTCATTCGGTGCCGATGGTGCCCCCGGCGGGACCGAGGACAATGCGGATATCCGCAGCTCTGCCCCCTGAACCGCGCGAGCGCGGCTTCACCCTCGTTGAACTGATGGTGGTGCTGGCGGTGCTGGCGCTCGCGGCGACCGTGGTGGTGCTGACCATCCCTGGCAGCAATGCGCGCGTAAGCGAAGAGGCCGACCGGCTGGCCGTACGCATCGCTGGTTTGCGCGATCTGGCGATTGTCGAGGGGCGACCGCTGGCGGTGGTGATCAGCCCATCGGGCTATGCCTTCGAACGACGCGAGGCCGATGGCTGGAGCGCGCTGCCAGGGCGCGCCTACGTTCGGCGCGACTGGCCGGCTGGGATCCGCCTGACCGAACCGGCGAGCGGCGCGCCGCTGCGCATCGCCTTTGACAATGTCGGCACCATCAGCGCAGGCGCGTCGCTGGCGATCAGTGACGGCAGCACCGCAGCGCGGCTGCGCGTGCGCACCACGGGCGAGGTGGTGCGCGGTGAATGAACGCGGCTTTACCCTGCTGGAAATGCTCGTCGCGCTGGCGGTGATCAGCGTGGCGGCGCTGACGCTGGTGCGGCTCGATGCCTTTACAGTGCGCAGCGCAGCCGACCTTGATGCGCGCACGCTGGCGCAGGTGGTGGCGCAAAATGAGGCGGTGTTGCTGTCGACCGATCCGACGCCCCCGACCATCGGCACCAGCGTGGGCGCGGCGGACAATGCCGGTCAACGCTTCAGTATCGAGCGCCGCGTCGCGCGAACCGCCGATGCCAATTTGCTGCGCATCGACCTGATTGTCCGCGCCGAACCGGGGCCTGGGCAGGCGGCGCTCACTTTCATCCGGCCAGCGCGATGACGTCTGCCCACGCAAATGAGCGCGGCTTTACGCTGGTCGAAATGCTGGTCGCGCTCAGTATTTTTGCGGTCATTGCCAGTATCGGCGTTGGCCTGCTGCGCGCGTCGGTTAACACGCAAGGGGCGGTGCAGGACCGGCTGGGGGCGATGGGCGCGGTCAACCGTTTGCGGTCGATCATGGCCAATGATCTCGCGCAAGCCGCGCTGCGCCCTGCGCGCGGACCCGATGGCGCGATGCTACCCGCTTTTCGCGGCGATGCGCAGGGCTATGCTTTTGTCCATCGCGGGCGCGGAGCAGTCGATGCCGATGGCATTCCCGCCGTGCAGCGGGTGGAGTACCGTTTGACCGCTGGCGAATGGCGGCGGGCGAGCGCGCTGCGGACTGACGGGATGGCGCTGGGCGAAGGCGACGCACTGGCGCGCGAGGTAGGCATGGTGACGGTCCGTTACCGCGATGCGCGCGGCGAATGGCAGCCAAGCTGGGATTCGGACGAGCAGCAGCGCCTGCCTGTGGCGGTCGAGGTGGCTTTGACGCGGGGCAACCGGGCGCCGCTGTTGATGCGTTTCCAGACCGGGCCAGTGCTACCGCCGCCAGCACCAGAGACACAGCCATGAGAGCGGCCTCGGAACGTGGCGCGGCGCTGCTCAGCGTGTTGTTGCTGGTCGCTGTGATGGCGGTGATTGCGGCCACGGCGCTCGACCGGCTGACGCTGGCGACGCGGCTTGCGGGTGCGGCGGCTTCGATTGATCAGGCGCGTGCCTTTGCCGGGGCGGGTGAGGCGCTGGTGCTGCGCCGTGCGGGCGACATTGCGCAAAGCCGCGACGATGCTTGGCTGGCGCGCGACTATCCCCTGCCGCTGCCAGGCGGTCGCGCGACGGGGCGGCTGACGGACGCGACCAATTGTTTCAACCTCAATGCGCTGGTCGCCGAAACGGGGCCAGGCCGCTTTACCCAGCGGCCCTTGGCGGTGCAGCAATTTGCGGCGCTGGCGCGGCTCGCCGGCATCAACGAGGGGGAGGCGAATGCGCTCGCCGCCGCAACCGCCGACTGGATCGACAGCGACGCCAACGAAAGCCCGCTGGGGGCCGAAGACGGCGCCTATCGCGGCATGACGCCCGCTTACCTTCCCGCCAACACGCTGATGGCCGACGCCAGCGAGCTGAAGGCGGTGCGCGGTGTGACAGCGGTCCATTATGCGCGGCTGAAGCCGTTGATCTGCGCGCTGCCGGTGGCCGAGCCGCTGCGCGTCAATGTGAACACGCTTCGCCCCACCGAAGCGGCGCTGGTGGCGGCCTTGTGGGCCGAGCGGTTGACGGTGGCGCAGGTGCGTTCGGCGCTGGCAGGCCGCCCACGCGGCGGCTATGGCAGCGCGACGCGATTCTGGCAGGCCGCGCCCTTTCAGGGGTTGAACCCGCCGCAGGATGTCGCCGAACAAATTGTGGTGTCGCCGCGCTGGATCATGCTGACCAGCCGGGTGGAGATGGGGGACAGCAGCTTGGATGTGCGCAGCCTGATCGACGTGCGGCGTGACCGCCCGCAGGCGGTGCCGATGGTCGTGGCACGGCAATTTGGGGTCATCGACTGACATGGCCGATATGCTGATTCTGATGCTGCCCACGCCGGGCACGGATGCTGGTGGCGGCATTCAGCAGTGGTGGGCCGTCGCTGACGGCAAGGTGACCGAACGTGGCAGCGACGGCGGGTGGGCCGCGTTACTGGGCGAAGGCACGGATGCGATCGCACTGGTGCCTGCCGCCGATGCTCCCGTCCGTTGGCTGGAGCTGCCCGGGCTGACGCCGCCCCAGGCCGCCGCCGCCGCGCGCCTGCAACTGGCGGACGCTGCGCTTGGCGATGCGATGGACCAGCATGTCGCCGCCGGAAGTGTGAGCGATGATGGTGTGGTTCCCGTTGCCGCCGTGGCGCGCAGCGCCATGGATGCTTGGCTGGCGCAATTGGCGCTCGCCGAAGTCCAGCCGCGCGCACTGGTGCCGGTGGCGGCTATAGTGCCCGCGCCGGCCGAAGGGCAGGCGACGCGCGCCGCAATTGGCGGCGAAACGCTGCTGCGCACGGCGGCGCTGTGTGCCGAGGCCGATGCTGTCATCGACCCGATGCGCCTGTCCGGCTTGCAGCTGGAAACCGCCGACGAAGCGGCGGTCGCGGGATGGCTCGCCGGGCTGGCTGGGCACGTGCCGCTCGACCTCTTGACCGGCGCTTATGCGCTGCGCCGCAAGAGCGCGCTGTCGCCTGATATGCGCAAATGGCTGGTGCGGCTGACGGTAGCGCTGGCGGTGCTGACGCTGGCGGTGCCGCTGGTGCAGGCGGTGCAACTGGCGCGCAGCACCAGCGCGGCCAATGCGCGCAGCGTGGCGGCGGCGGCGGCGGTCGGGGCCAAGGGCGATGATGCGGCGGCCGCCGAGACCGCGCTCGACGCAATGCTGGCACAGCGCGGCGGTGGGCCGCTGGCGCTGTCGGCCCCGCTGGGTGGCTTGTATCAAAGCTTGCAGGACTATCCGGCGGTCGCGGTGCGCTCGCTGGCCCACGGCAGCGATGGCACGCTGTCGGTAACGCTGGCCGCGCCGCGGATCGAGGATGTAAATGACGCGCTTAAGGCGCTGCAAGCGCGCGGCTATACCATTACCGCGCAGCCAATGCAGGGCAGCGACGGGATGCAGATGGGCAATGTGACGATAAGGGCGGTGCCATGATCGCGTCGCTGACCCGCTGGTGGCAGGCAATCTCACTGCGCGAGCAGCGGTTAGTGGGCGTCGCGGCGGTGCTGGCAGCGGGGGTGCTGCTGTGGATGATCGTACGGCCGTTGGTTGGCTATCTTGGCGGGTTGGGCGACGAGCATAAACTGGCGGTCGAGCGCGCGGCGCGGGTTGAAGCCAAAGCAGCTCTGGTTAAGGGCGCGGCAGCGCCCGCGGGGTCTAGCATCACCGGGTCGCTCGACCAGTGGCTGGCGGTCAGTGCGAGCGACACCGGCCTGACGCTTGATCGCAACGAGGCGCGCGGCAACGGTGCGGCGACACTGGCGATTGCGTCGGCGCGGGCACCGGCGGTGATCGGCTGGTTGGCGCAGCTCGAGGCGCAGGGGCTGGTCGTCGACCGGCTGACGATCACGCCGGGAACCGACGGATCGGTCGGGGTTACGGCGGAAGTGCGGCGGCCATGACACGGCGGCGGATCTGGATTGCAGCGGCGCTGCTGGCGCTGGTGCTGATCATCACAACGCTGCCGCTACGGCTGGCGCTCGGCATGGCGGGCGCGGGCGATGCCGGGCTCACCGCGCGCGCGGTGACGGGCAGCATCTGGTCGGGGCAGTTGATTGATGCGCGCTGGCGCGGCGCGTGGCTGGGCAGCATCGGCGCAGGCCTTGCCCCGCTGGCGCTGCTGCGCGGCGAGGTGCGGCTGGATATCGCGCGCGACGATGTGCTGCTCGGCAAGCTGAGCGGTGCGCTGCTGCTCAACGGCGCGCGCGGCGTCAAGGATATGAACGGCAGCGTGTCGCTGGGGGCGAGCCTGGCGGGCGTGCCGCTTGATAATCTGCAATTGGCGGGTGCGACCGCGCGCTTTGATGGCGCAGGTCGCTGCGTCGAAGCGGCGGGTCAGGCGCGGCTGAGCATTGCGCTGCCGGTGCCGGGGCTCGACCTTGCCAATGGCATGTCGGGACCGCTGACGTGCCGCGACGGGCGCGCCGAGGCGGCGCTGGCGAGCCAATCGGGGATGGAGCGGTTAACGTTGGCGTTCGATGGCGCGGGCCAGTACCGCGCGCGCCTGTCGGTGCGGGCGAGCGGCGATGCGACCGCCGAAAGCCTGCTGCGCGCCGCCGGGTTTCTGCCCGCTGGCGGCGATTGGGTGCTGCTGCACGAAGGGCGGCTGTGACGCTGCAGGACTGGCTGGCGGAACTGCCGCTGGTCGCTGCCTTGCCGCTCGCCACAATGCTCGGCCTGATTGCGGGCAGTTTCATTGCCACACTGGTCCTGCGCTGGGGGGCGGGGCGCAGCATTTCGGGGCGTTCGGTGTGTGACGGGTGCGGGCGGACGCTGGGGCTGCTGGACCTCGTCCCTTTGCTGAGTTGGCTGGCGCGGCGCGGGCGTTGTTCGGTCTGCGGGGCGGCCATCGACCCGCTGCACTTGCGCGTCGAGCTTGGCTGCGCGGCGATTGGCGCGGCTTCTGTCCTCTTGCTCCCCGGCGCAGCGGGCTGGTGTCTGGCGCTATTCGGTTGGCTGCTGCTTCCCCTCGCACTGCTCGATCTGCGGCATTACTGGCTGCCCGACATATTGACCGGCGTGCTCGCGGTGGCGGGGCTAGTGCTGGCAGGGCCGATTTTGGGCAGCAGCCTGCCCGCGCGGCTGACCGGGGCGATTGCGGGCGGCGTGACGTTGGGGGTGCTGGCGTGGCTGTTCGTGCGCGCGCGCGGGCGTGAGGGCATGGGCGGCGGCGATCCCAAATTGGCGGCCGCGATTGGCTGTTGGATCGGCTGGGTGCCGCTGCCCTTCATGTTTGCCATGGCCAGTTTCGGCGGGATAATCTGGGCCTTGCTGCAAAAAGGGGACGCGCCGGTGCGTGACCGGCACATCCCCTTTGGTGCGTTTATGGCGGCGGCAGCGTGGCTGGCCGTGCCGGTCTGGACCTATCTGATTATTGGATGATGATGCTCACCGCGCGGCGGTTGCGCGCCCAGGCGGCTTCGTTCGATTCAATCGCGTCGGGACGATCCTTGCCATAGCTGATGACGTCGATGCGCGAGGGATCGATGCCCAGCGAGGCGAGGTAGTTTTTGGCCGCATTGGCGCGGCGCTCGCCCAGCGCGATATTATAGTCGCGCGTCCCGCGCTCGTCGGCATGGCCCTCGACCAGCACGCGCACGGCGGGGTAGCGCTGCAGCCAGGTGGCCTGGCTGCGCAGCGTTGCCTGATCCTCGGCATCGACGTTGAACTGGTCGTAATCGAAGAAGATGCGGTCACTGCTGATGTTTGCGACGAAATCCTGCTGCGATCCGGGAATAATCCCCGGCGCGGTGCCGGTGCCGGTGTCGCCGGTGACGGTGCTGCCGTCGGGGGCGGGCGGCAGCTCCGCGGGCGGTTTCTTCGCACAGGCGCCCAGCGCAAGTGCAGCGGCGGTGAGGGTGAGAAGAGCGGTGCGGCGAAGCGTCATGGTGTTTCTCCTGTCTGGCGCTTGTCGTGGAAGGTTAGTGCTGCTGATGCCGCGATTAACCCATGTTGAACCCGGTTAATCAACCCGCTTTCGCCCCGTCCGTTCCGGCAAGCGGGGCAAAAGCGGGGTGAAATGTTAGGGCAGCACCGGCCCCCAGGCGGGATCGGAGCCGTCCTGCGGCGTTTGCAGTCGGCGCAGATTCACGCCGGTCAGGTCGACCTGCCAGATGGTTGACCGTCCCTCGCGCCCTGGCGATGTGCGGAAGAATTGCAGCACGCGGCCATTGGGCGACCAAGTCGGCGCCTCGTCCTGCCAGTCGTTGGTCAGCAGCCGTTCGCTGCCACCCGCCGGAGTCATCACGCCGACGCGAAATTCGCCGCCGCCGATCTTGGTAAAGGCAATGAGGTCGCCGCGCGGCGACCATTCGGGTGTGGCATAGCGTCCGCCGCCAAAGCTGATGCGGCGCTGGCCCGACCCGTCGGCGTTCATGACATAGATTTGCTGGCTGCCCGAACGGTCGCTTTCGAACACAATCTTGCTGCCGTCGGGTGAAAAGCTGCCGCCAACGTCGATGCCGGGCGTGTTGGTCAGGCGGATGGGCGTTCCGCCGCTGGCTGCGATCTTGTAAATGTCGGTATTGCCGCCCGTTGCCATCGAGAACAGGATGGTCTTGCCATCGGGCGACCAGCGCGGGGCAAAGGTGGCGTTGGCCGACTCATGCACCAGCCGCTGGCTGCCCGCCGCCACGTCATAGACGAACACGCGGACGCGGTTGTTCAAATAGGATACATAGACGATCTGCTTGTAATCGGGCGAGAAACGTGGGGAGATGGCGAGCGCCTGCCCCGACGTGATGAAGCGGTGATTGCCGCCATCCGAATCCATGATCGCGAGCTGTTTGATACGGTTGTTCTTGGGCCCGCGCTCGGCGATGTAGGCGATGCGGCTGTCAAAGAACGGCGCTTCGCCCGACAAGCGCGAATAGATGGCGTCGGCACATTTATGCGCGGCGCGGCGCCAGTCGCCCGGCTGGATCACGAAACCCTGTCGGACCAGCTCGGTTTTCAGGGCGACGTCGTAAAGATAACATCCGACCGTCAGGCTACCGTCCGGATTGGCGCGGACGAAGCCGTGCACCAGATTTTCGGCATCGCGCCCGGCCCAGCCATCAAATTGCGGCGCCGTGACTTCGCCCATGCTGATCGGGCGCAGCCCCGAGGGGCCAACGGGGGCATAAAGCCCGCTGCGTTCCAGGTTGGCGGCGATGACGCTGGCGATCTGGCCGCCCAGGCTGGTGGTGGACAGGCCCGCGACGGTGGTGTTGGTGGGGGTGGTAAAGGGGGGCAGGATGATGACCGACTTGGAAGCAGCGACCTCGGCAACGACCTCGGCGGTGCGCGGCTGTTCGGTTGATGTTTCGGTCACAGGCGTTTGGGCCGACGTCAGCGCTGGTGCGGCCAATAGCGCGGCTGCAACCAACCCCTTCGTCATTCCCGCGCAGGCGGGAATCCATCGCCAGCATTCGGAGATGGATTCCCGCCTGCGCGGGAATGACGAAGTAAAAGTTTGGGGGACGGCAGCATCCATCGTTCAAATCCCTTTTGCACGGAAGGTCACGTCCCAGACGCGCCATTGGTCATAATATTCGGCGGGAAGGTCAAAAGGTGCGGCTTGCCGCACCGACCGGATCGCACGTTCCACAAACAGCGCTTGTTGCGGGACATTGCTGTCCGTCTTGCCTGCCAGCTCGCCTTTCTGCCGGACGTCGGCAATGGAGCCGTTGGGGTTCAAGCGGATTTCGATGACGACGCGCAGCTGATCGATATCGACGCCGGATGGCACGTTACGCCGCCAGAAAGGCAGGATTTTGCCATCAATGGCAACATCAATCGACTTGCGCACCTCCGCCGCCGTCTGGGCGGCGGGCACACCCCGGCCCGGCGCTTTCGTCGCTTCCTTGCTCAATCCCTCGGCAATGCCATCCAGCCGTCCGGTGGGCGTGTTGGGGCGGCGCGCGGGCGGGCCTTTGGCGGGCGGGGCTTTGCTGGGGGGCGCTTTGACCGCCGTCTTGGCGGGTGCGGCAACCGTGGCAGGCGGCTCGGGCGGCGCGGTCAGCGCCTCGCGCGACAGTGCCTCTTCCTCGCCCAGCTTGGCGGCGGGCGGCGCTTCGGAAATTTCAGGCGCGGTTGATACGGGACCAGTGTCGGCGATCAGATCGACCTCCATCGGCGGATTGTCGAAGCGCCGCTCGCCGCGCGTCCATTGTACCGATAGCAGCGCGAGCAGCGCCACATGCAGCACCACCGCCGCACCGATAGCGATGCGCAGATTCTGGTCCGGACGGCTGGTCAGCTCCTCGGCCATCGCTGCGGCCTATGGCTCGGCATCTGAACCGCTGGTGACCAGCGCGATGCGGTTGAGTCCCGCCCGGTTAATCTCGCCCAGCACGCGCATCACCCGGCCATGGTCGAGGCTGCGGTCGGCGCGCAGCTGGATTTGCGGCGGCGCTTCGCTCTCCGCGATGGCGGCGAGGCGGGCGGGCAGGTCGGCACTGCGCACCTCTTCCTCGCCAATAAAGATGCGCCCGGCATCGTCGATGCTCAGCTGGACCGGCTCCTGTTGTTCAGCATCGACGGGCTTGGCGCGGCTATCGGGCAGGTTGATTGGTACCCCCGCCACCATCAGCGGCGCGGTGACCATGAAGATGATGAGCAGCACCAGCATCACATCGACGAAGGGCGTCACATTAATCTCGGCCATGGGTGCGCGGCGGCGTTTGCCGCGCCGTCCGCCCCCACCGCCAGCCCCGGGCATGGACATCGCCATCAGTCGTGCTCCAGCTCGCGGCTGAAGGTGGCGTGCAGACCGTCGGCAAAGCGTGACAACCTACTGTCGAGCCGGTTCAGTCGCTGCGAAAAGCTATTATAGGCAATCACCGCCGGGATCGCCGCGAACAGCCCGATGGCGGTCGCAAACAGCGCCTCGGCAATGCCTGGCGCGACGACGGCTAGGCTGCTGTTCTGCTCGGCGGCAATCGCGGTGAAGCTGCGCATGATGCCCCACACCGTTCCGAACAGGCCGACAAAGGGCGCGACCGCGCCGATGGTGGCGAGCACGCCGATGCGCTCGGCCAGCCGGTCAATTTCGGCATCGACGGCGGCGTGCATGGCAATACTCAGCCGCTCGCGCGTGCCGTCACGGTCGATGGCCTTGCCCTTGGTCGAGCGCCGCCATTCGCCAATGCCCGCCGCCAGCACGCGTGCGGAAGGCAACTCCTCGCGCCCGTTTTCGCTGAAAAACTTGTCGATATCGCCCGCGCGCCAGAAATCGCGCTCGAACGCTTCGGACTCGCGGATCGCGCGGCCTGTCCCGCGCCCGAAGCTGAATATCAGCGCCCAGACGTAGATGGAGGCAAGCAGCAGCCCGACCATCACCGCCTTCACCACAATATCGGCCTGCAGGAACAGCGCGACGGGGGACAGAGTCGCGGCGTCGGTTGCCAATTTGATATCGTCGAGCAAGGTCAGTTAACTCCGGTCATGATGGCAGTGAAACGGTCGGCCCACCCAGCGGGTTGCCGCCGCGGGCGGCCTTCGGGGGTGATGAAGGCGGCAGTGACACGGCCCTCGGTCAAAATCTCCTCGCCGCGCAGCACGCGCTGCGCGATGATGACGCTCGCCCCGCGTACCGCCTCGACCGCGCTGATGACGGTCAGGTCATCGTCGAGCTTGGCGGGGCGGCGATAGCGGATTTGAAGGTCGGTGACCGCCCAGGCACCCTCGCCCGCGTCATTCGCTGCGCGCTGGTCGATGCCGGCAAGGCGCAGCATGTCCGACCGCGCGCGCTCCATATAGCGCAGATAATTGGCGTGATAGACGATGCCTGACAGGTCGGTGTCCTCGAAATAGACGCGCACGCGAAAGATGTGCGCAGGGCCATCAAAATAGCCGGGGGTGAAGGGGGGCGGGGACATTAACCACTGCGATAGCGGGCGGGGGAGTCGGCGGGAAGGGGGCAAAGGCGCTTTATCGTGCGCGCGAATCATTTGGTCCCTTATTCGCTGTCAAACAGCCCGTCTTGCGCACCGGCTGGCGGGTTTAACCCCAGATGCTTCCACGCCGCAGGATTCAGCATCCGCCCGCGCGCCGTCCGCGCAATCAGGCCCGCTTGCAGCAGATAGGGCTCGATTACATCCTCGATCGTGTCGCGCGGTTCGGACAGCCCCGCTGCCAGCGTTTCGACCCCCACCGGCCCGCCGCGATAAATGTCGGCGATCATGGTCAGATAGCGCCGGTCCATCGCATCAAGGCCGAGCGCATCGACCTCCAGCCGGTTGAGCGCCGCATCGGCGGCCTTGGCATCGACAATGCTCGCCCCCGCGACGCTCGCAAAATCACGCACGCGGCGCAGCAGCCGCCCGGCAATGCGCGGGGTGCCCCGCGAGCGTTTGGCGATTTCGAGCGCACCGTCGGGGGCGATCGGCAGGTCCAGCAGCCGCGCCGCGCGCGTGATGACCTGTTCGAGCTCGCTATGGCTGTAGAAATTGAGCCGCACCGGGATGCCGAAGCGATCGCGCAGCGGGGTGGTGAGCAGCCCTTGCCGCGTCGTTGCCCCCACCAGCGTAAACTTAGGGAGGTCAATCCGCACGCTGCGCGCCGACGGCCCTTCACCGATCATGATGTCGAGCGCGCGGTCCTCCATCGCGGGATAGAGGATTTCCTCGACCGCAGGCGACAGGCGGTGGATTTCGTCGATGAACAGCACATCGCCGTCCTCCAGGTTGGTGAGCAGCGCCGCCAGATCGCCCGCCTTGGCGATGACCGGGCCGGACGTGGAGCGGAACCCAACGCCAAGTTCGCGCGCAACAATCTGCGCCAGCGTAGTCTTGCCGAGGCCGGGTGGGCCGTAGAAGAGGACATGGTCGAGCGCGTCGGAGCGCGATTTGGCTGCCTCGATAAAGATGCGGAGGTTTTCGCGGGCAGCAGCCTGGCCGACGAACTCGCCGAGCGTTTTGGGACGCAAGGCTGCGTCAGCGTCCTCGGGTATACGGATGGGGGTGGTGAGGGTGTCGGTCACGCTACTCCTTTACCCGTCCGGGCTGAGCTTGTCGAAGCCCCGTTCTTTCTTTGTGCTGCGGATAAGGCAAGCCCGGTCCTTCGACAAGCTCAGGACAGGCGGGGTATGGCGAAATGGTGGTTCACCCCTTGGCCAACCTCTTCTCCACCGCCTGCCACAGCCCGGCCACCGCCTGCACTGGCGCGCTGCTTCGACTAGCGATCGCGCCAATCGGCGCTCTTGCCTCGGTCATGCGTTCGAACGCGCTGGCCATCGGGATGGCGGGCCAGTCGGGCTGTTCGGCGAGCGCGGCGCGGTGGAGCGCGCGGCGGCGGTCGACCATCGCGAAGACCGGGAGGAGCGGGACTTTCAGGCCCTTTTCGGTGGCGATATGCGCCTCCACCGCCGCCAGCGCGCGCTGCGCGAGCGGTGAGGGGATGACGGGGACGATGACCAGGTCGGCGGCGCGCAGCACCTGGTCGCTGGTGTCGTTGAGGCCGGGCGGGCAGTCAATGATGATGCGTTCGTGCTGGCGCGCGAGGTCGGCGGCGAGCTTTGCCAGCCGCTTCTTCTTGTCCATTTCGCGAAATTCGACGTCGAGCCCGTGGAGCGAGGCGTCGGCGGGGAGCAGGCTGAGGCGCTCGGTCGCGGTCGCGGTGATCAGCTTTTCGGCGTCAAGGTCGCGTCGGATTGCTGCCTGCGCCCTCTTACCGCCGCCGTCGTGGCCCAAAATCCAGGTCGCCGCGGCCTGCCCGTCGAGGTCCCATAGCAACGTGCGGCGCGACGACAGCGTAGCCGCCGCCCAAGCCAGGTTGACCGCCAGCGTGGTTTTGCCGACGCCGTTGGCGCGCGC
>VFQM010002512.1_pt1 | contig 13343 bp, 11 predicted proteins | sample 3512391 | NCBI WGS metagenome assembly VFQM01 (sample SAMN10412369, study PRJNA504923) | tailings metagenome | isolation source: Replicate 1 from Balatoc abandoned mine | place: Philippines
CCATGAATCAGACATCCCTCGCTTTGGGAATCCTCTGAATGTCGATACAGCCTAGTCCTCCCCGTCGCGGCGGTCGGCCATGCCGAGCAGCTTCAGTTTGCGATGGAGCGCGGACCGCTCCATGCCGATGAAGCTCGCGGTTTTGGAGATATTGCCCGAAAAGCGCCGGATCTGGATCGAAAGATATTCCCGCTCGAAACTGACCCGCGCCTCGCGCAGCGGCACGCCCATAATCGCGGTCAGGCTGTCGCTGGCGAGCCCGATCTGCCCGCCGATGATCTCCGGCGGGAGCATGTCGGGCTCGACCGTGCCGAGCCGCTCGCGCGGGGTCATGATGATCGTGCGCTCGACGACATTGCGAAGCTGGCGGACATTGCCCGGCCAGTCATAGGCCTGAAGCGCGGCCATGGCCTCGGACGAAATCTCGGGCGGCGCGAGGCCCTGGTCGTTCGAATAGCGGGTGAAGAAATGCTCGGCGAGCGCTGGGATGTCCTCGCGCCGCTGGGCGAGCGAGGGGAGCACCACCGGCACCACGTTCAGGCGGTAGAACAGGTCCTCGCGGAAGCGCTTTTCCGCCATCTCCACCGTCAGATCGCGGGTGGTGGAGGACACCACCCTGACATCGACGCCGATCTGGCGCGTGCCGCCGACGCGCACGAAGCTCTGGTCGGTCAGAACGCGCAGGATCCGTGCCTGCGTGGAAAGCGGCATGTCGGCGATCTCGTCGAGATAGAGCGTGCCGCCGTCGGCCATCTCGAGCAGGCCCGGGCGCACCTGCTTGCCGCCGACTTCCTCGCCGAACAGTTCCTGCTCGAAGCGCTCCGGCGTTATGCGCGCCGAATTGACGAGAACGAAGGCCCCGTTGGCGCGTGCGCTCCAACCGTGGAGCAACCTTGCGGCGACTTCCTTGCCGGCGCCGGCAGGGCCGGAAATCAGCACGCGGCTGCCGGTGCTGGCCACGCGCTTGAGGGTCGCACGCACAGCATTGATCGCGGGCGAGTTGCCGGTGAATTCGGCATTGCCCCAACTCCCCTCGCGCAGGCGCGAGTTCTCGCGGCGCAGACGCTCGGTCTCGGTGGCGCGCTCGACCAGCAGCAGCAGGCGCTCGGCCTCGAAGGGCTTCTCGATGAAGTCCATCGCGCCGCGCCCGACAGCGGCCACCGCGGTGTCGATATTGCCGTGGCCCGAGAAGATGATCACCGGCAGGTTCGGCTCGCGCGCCTTGATCGCATCGAGCAGTTCGAGCCCGTCCATCTGGCTGCCGTGGAGCCACACATCGAGCAGCACCAGCGAAGGACGCCGCTCGTCGATCGCGGCCAGCGCCTCGGTGCTGTCGGCAGCAGTGCGGCAGGCATAGCCCTCGTCGCCGAGCACGCCGGCCACCAGTTCGCGGATATCGCGTTCATCATCGACGATCAGGATTTCGAGGGCCATCGGGCAGGTCCTTGGAAGGTTGGATCAAGGGCGAGCGGAAGCGGGTTCATACCGCCCCGCCTTCAATTGGGTTGGGATCGCGCGCGAAGCGCAAGGTAACGCGGGTGCCGCCGCTCGGCGTGCCCGCAAAGCTCATGTCCCCGCCATGCTCGTCGACGATCTTGTTGACGATCGCGAGGCCGAGGCCGGTGCCTTTTTCGCGGGTGGTGACATAAGGCTGCGTGAGGCGCTCGGGATTGGCGGGCAGACCGATGCCGTTGTCCTCGATGGTGACGACGATCGCCTCGCCTGCATCGCGCATGGTAACGGCGATTTCCCCGGCATAGGCCCCCTTGGCCTCACCCGCCCGCGCCTCGACCGCCTCGACCGCGTTCTTGAGGACATTGGTCATCGCCTGTCCGAACTGGTGGCGGTCGCAGCGGATCTCGCGGTCGACCAGTTCGGACGAAGCGACGCTGAAGGCGATGCCGGAATGGGCGACCTCCTGGAGGAACACCGCCTGACGCACGAGATCGAGCGCGTCCTCGTCGCGGAACACCGGCTTGGGCAGGCGGGCAAAGGAGGAGAACTCGTCCACCATCGTGCGCAGGTCGCCGACCTGGCGGACGATGGTGCTGGTCAGCTCGTCGAACAGATCGCGGTCGGCATCGCCGACCTGGGTGCGGTAGCGCCGCTTGAGCCGCTCGGTCGCCAGCTGGATCGGGGTCAGCGGGTTCTTGATCTCGTGGGCGATGCGGCGCGCGACATCGGACCAGGCCGCCTGGCGCTGGTCGAGCAACTGGCGGGTAATGTCCTCGAAGGTGATCACATGGCCGCCGCCGCTGCCGGGCGCGACCTTGACGGCGAGGGTGAGGAGTTCGGTTCCCTTGGCATGGGTGACGATCGCCCGCTCCTTGCCCTCGCCCACCACGCGGGCAAGCTCGGGCGCGAGGGCCTCGAGCTGCTGGCCGGTGAGACCGGGCGGCTGCCCCTCCCCTGCCAGTAGGGCCTGCGCCGAGGAGTTCATCAGCGTCACCCGCGCCCCGGCATCGACCGACACGACGCCGGCCGTGACGGATTCGAGCACCGCCTCGGTAAAGGCGCGGCGGTCGTCGATCTGGCGGTTGGCACTGACGAGCGCCTGGGTCTGCTTTTCAAGCTGCGCGGTCATGCGGTTGAAGGCGCGGTTGAGCAGGCCGATTTCGTCCGCCCCGGTGCGCCCCTCGAGCCGGAGAGCGAAATTGCCCTGCCCCACCTTGCGCGCCGCGCCCACAAGGCTTGTCAGGGGCTCGACCTGCCGGTCGGCAAAGCGCAGCGCGAACCAGATCGCCAGCCCCACCAGCGACAGGCTCACGGAGACCAGCGCAACGTTGAACTGCAACTGGAGCTTGCGCGCACTGCCCGTCAGCCGCTCGTAGGAGGTGACGATCGCCTGCGCGCGCGACCAGGAGTTGAACATGGTCTCCTCGGTGGTGCGGGCATTGTAGAGATAGACACCCGACTGCGCGTCGATCGGCACGAGCGCCTCGATCCGCTCGGGACTGCCGGCCACCACGGCCAGCTCCCCGCGATCAAGGCGCTCCAGCGCGGCACGGCTGAAGGCGAGCGGGCTGTTGTCCTGCGACAGGTTGAGCGCGGCCGCCGTGCGGAACGAGCCGTCCGGCATGCGCTGGAGGATCGCGCTCTCCGAGATGCGCCGCCCTTGCGCCTGATAGGCGTAGAAATCGGGGAAGTCGGGATCGGTGATCGGCACCCGCGCGAGGGTGTCGCGCATATCGGTCGCCATCGTGACCGAGTTCTGCTCCACGTCGCGCTGGTTGGAATCGTAATAGTTCTGGGCGAGCGCGTTGGCGTTCTCCATCAGCCCGCGCGAATCGTCGGAGAACCAGAAATCGACGCCGGTCTGGAACAGGAAGGCGGCAAAGCCTGCGACCAGCAGGGTCGGCACGGCCGCGACCATCGAGAAGAAGAACACGAGCCGGACATGCAGCCGGGCGGTGCTTCCCGCTGCCCGCCGCAGCGCCAGGCGGCGGCCGATCAGCACCAGCAGCGCCATCGCCGGGACAAGGGTCGCCATCAGCAGAACCGAGACTTCCATGGTGGGCAGCAAATCGTCGGGCGCTGCGCTGCGGCTGAAGGCGGACCAGGTCGCGATCACTGCCCCGGCGAGGCCAAGCAGGGCGGCAGCCTCGAGCCACAGGAAGATATTGGCGCGGCGCGCCGCAAGCAGGACGCTCCGCCACCAGCGCGGGGGCTGCCGTGAGCCTGGGCTCGATGCTTTGGGAAGGGTCACCACCATCGTTGCCACTTTACAACAATGGTGTGGCAGAATTGCAAGACCTAACGCGCGCGCAAAGCACGGTTGTGCGCCATCCCGTTATCAGGCTGCGCCGGTCAGGAGGGCGAGAAGCGGTCCGGGTCGAGCCCCAGCTCGCCGATGCGCTTGCGCAGCGTGTTGCGGTTGATGCCCAGAAGCTGCGCGGCGCGGAGCTGGTTACCCCCCGTGCGGCCGAGCGCATATTCGATCAGCGGCTTCTCGAAGGCGGCCAGAGCGCGGTGATAGAGCGCACCGGGCGGCGGGCTCTCGGCGGTCAGCCACCCGGCGAGAGCCGCGCCGAAGCCGCCCTGCCCGCCATCCTGCGGCACGCTCGCGGGATTGAGTTCGGGGCCGATGATGTCGTCGACCGCGCCGGCATCGACCCGCTCCTCGCGCGCCATCAGCGCCAGACGATAGACAACATTGCGAAGCTCGCGCACGTTACCGCGCCAGCTACGGGCCTCGAGCCGCGCGATCGCGTCGGCCGTCAGCACCCGCCGCGGCAGCCCGTCCTCGGCGGCGAGCACCAGGAAATGCTGGGCGAGCGCGGCAATATCCTCGCGCCGCTCGCGCAAGGGCGGCAGCGCGATCGGCACGACGTTGAGACGGTAGAACAGGTCCTCGCGGAAGGTGCCGGCGGCAATCATCGGCGCAAGGTCGCGGTTGGTGGCGGCGATAATGCGGACATTGACCGCAATTTCCTGCCGCCCGCCGACACGCCGGATGCGCCCCGATTGCAGCGCGCGCAGCAGGCGGGTCTGGGCCTCGGCGGGCATGTCGCCGATCTCGTCAAGGAACAGCGTGCCGCCATTGGCCTGCTCGAACTTGCCGATGGCCTGAGCGATGGCGCCGGTGAAAGCGCCCTTCTCGTGGCCGAACAGCTCGCTTTCGACGAGGTCGGCCGGGATCGCGGCGGTGTTGACCGCAACAAATGGACCGGTGCGGCGGTTGCCGAGTTCGTGGATCGCCTCGGCAACCAGCTCCTTGCCGGTCCCGCTCTCGCCGGTGACAAGGACAGTAAGATCGTTGCGCAGCACGCGCGTGATCATGCGGTAGACGCCCTGCATCGCCGGGCTGCGCCCGACCAGCGGTATCCGCTCGCCCTCGCCCGGGACGGCCGCGCCAGTGTCTTCCTCGGAAGACGCGCGCGAGCCGGCGGCCTGCCGCACGGCGTGCACCAACTCGTCGAGATCGAAGGGCTTGGGGAAATATTCGAAGGCCTCGCTCTCGCTCGCACGGACCGCCGTATCGAGGGTGTTCTGCGCCGACAGGACAATCACCGGCATCTCGGGTGCCCGTTCTCGCACCGCAGAGAGGCTGGCGAGGCCGTCCCCGTCCTCGAGTATCACGTCGGTCAGCATCACCCCGAAGCGCCGCGTCTCGAGCTGCCGGTCGCGCGCCGCGATGCCGGTGCAGTGGACGATGGCGAAGCCCTCGTCCTCGAGCGCGGCGATGATCACCGTGGCGATGGCGATGTCGTCCTCGACCAGCAGCACCGGATGGGTTGTCGGCATGGGGTCAGCCCGCGTCCGGCGCCTGCGGGAGGTGCAGGCGGAAATGGGTGAGGCCCGCGCGCGTGTCGCGGTCGTGGCTGACATTGCCGTTCATGTCGCGGACCAGCTTGCGGACCAGCGGCAGGCCGAGACCCTGACCCGAAGGCTTGGAGGAGACGAAGGGCTCGAACACATGGTCGCGCAGCGCCGGATCGATCCCGCTCCCGTTGTCCGACACGGTGATCTCGATCGGTAACGGAACCGCGCGCCCGTTGCGGATCGCGCTGAAGGCCAGACCGCTGACAAAGCGCGTCTGCACAATAATCAGCCCCTGCGCCCCTGCACCTGCCAGCGCCGCGTCGCGCGCGTTGGAGAGGAGGTTGATAAGCACCTGCTCGAGCGCGTCGCGATTGGCGAGGACCGGCGGGAGCGAGGGATCGAACTCCTCGCGGATCTCGACCTCGCCCAGCGTGCTGCCGGCCGCGCGCATGGTGGCGACGGCAGCGCGGATCGCCTCGTGCGGATTGCACGGCTGGACCGGCCCTGTGCGGGTGCTGCCCAATTGCTGCATCCGGTCGATCAGGCGGGCGATGCGGTCAACCTCGTCGGTGATCATCCGCGCCAGCTTCTTGTCGGCGAGCGGGAGCTTGCGCTCGACCAGTTGCCCCGCCCCGCGGATCGCGGCGAGGGGGTTCTTGATTTCGTGGGCGAGAACGGCGGGCGCGCCGAGCAGCGCCTCGCCGCCCGCAGGATTGGCCGAATCGTCATGGCCGATCTGCGAGAGCGTCACCACGCGCCAGCCCGGAAAGCCGCCGAGCGGCGATGCGGTGAGATTGACGCGGATGTCCTGGCCCGCAACCCGGATCGCCAGATCGCGCGCCACGAGCGCCTCGTCAGCAGAGGCGAGGTGTGCCTCGACGCGCGGATCGATGGAGCCCAGGCGGTCGATCAGCCGCGCGCCGACAAGCCGGACCGCGCTGGTGCCGAGCAGGTCCTCTGCCGCGTGGTTGACCTCGGCGATCACTCCCTCGCCGTCGATCAGCAGGACGGCAAAGATCAGCCCGGCAATCTGGGCGCGCGCATCGGGGCGAGCGCCCTGCAGCCCGTCGAGCGGAACCGAAGCCACGCTCAGGCGGCCTGCTGCATCAGGAAGGGGGTGTAGAACCGCTCGATCTCGCCGAGCACCTGCGCGGCATCGTCGATGAAGTTGACCTGGTTGCGGAACTCGGCCGAGCCGTGGAGGCCCTTGGTGTACCAACCGAGGTGCTTCCTCGCCATCTTCACTCCGGTATCCCGTCCGTAGTGATCGAGCATCCGGTTGTAGTGTTCGACCACCAGCGCATATTGCTCGTCGATCCCCGGCGTCGCACGCGCCTCTCCGCTGCGCCACCAGTGCATCACCTGTCCGAGCAGCCACGGCTTGCCATAGGCCCCGCGCCCGATCATCAAGCCGTCGGCGCCCGATTGCTCCATCGCCTTGGCGGCATCGTCGATGGTGCAGATGTCGCCGTTGACAATGACCGGGATATTCACCGCTTCCTTGACCTTGCGGACGAAGGCCCAGTCGGCGCTGCCCTTGTACATCTGGTTGCGGGTGCGCCCGTGCACCGTGATCATCTGCACGCCGAGGTCTTCGGCTATGCGCGCAAGTTCGGGTGCATTGAGGCTGTTGTGGTCCCACCCCATCCGCATCTTGACGGTGACGGGGACCTTCACCGCCTTGACCGTCGCTTCCATCAGGCGGACCGCCAGCGGCACCTCGCGCATCAGGGCCGAGCCGGCAAACTGGCCGACCACCTTGCGAACCGGACAGCCGAAATTGATGTCGATAATCGCCGCGCCGTTGCCTTCCTGGATCTTCGCGGCCTCGGCCATGCTGGCGGGATCGCAGCCGACGAGCTGCATCGAGACCGGCTCCTCGATCCGGTCCCACGCGGTTTTCTGCGTGCTGACCCGCGTCTCGCGGATCGCCGCCTCGCTCGCCACCATCTCGGTGACATTGAGGCCCGAACCATAGCGGCGCACCAGCGTGCGGAACGGCATGTCGGTCACGCCTGTCATCGGCGCGAGCAGCACCGGCTCGGCCACCACGACAGGGCCGATGGCGATCGGCTTGAGCGCCGGCGGAGGGGGAAGCGTGGTCATGTCGGGAGCGTTGCCTAAAATATGGGCAGGCGCATAGTGGATTGCCGAAAGCCCGTCCAGACCCTAAGCGATGGCCCCGATGAGCGCACTGCCTCCTCTTCCCCCCTTCGCAGCGATCGTGGTCGCGGCGGGCAAGGGTCTGCGGGTGGGCGGCGACACCCCCAAGCAGTTCCGGCACTGGCGCGGCAAGCCGCTGATCCGCCATTCGGTCGAGGCGCTGCACAAGGCGGGCGCAAAGCCGCTTGTGATCGTCGTCAGCGCCGACGCGCAGGCCCATGCCGGGGCCGCACTGGCGGGCATTGCCGACCTCGAATTCGTCATCGGCGGCGCGACCCGGCAGGATTCGGTGCGCGCCGGGCTCGAAGCTCTCGAGGCTGCGTCACCGCAAGCGGTGCTGGTCCACGATGCCGCCCGCCCCGACCTGCCCCGCGAGGTGACCGGCCGCCTGCTCGCGGCACTGGACACGCACCCTGGCGCGATCCCCGTTCTGCCGGTGGTGGACAGCCTTGCGCTGGCAGGAGCCGGCGAGGTGATGACCGGCAAGGCGACCCGCGAGACCCTGCGCCGCGTGCAGACCCCGCAAGCCTTCCGCTACCCTGCGATCCTTGCCGCCCACCGCGCATGGACCGGCGCCACCGATGCCGGCGACGATGCCCAGGTGCTCATGGCCAGCAAGGGTTCAGTCGCGCTGGTGGACGGAGACGAACGCCTGAAGAAGATCACCTTTGCCGAGGATTTCATGGACCAAGCCCCCACCCCCGCCTTCCGCATCGGACAGGGCTTCGATGTCCACCGGCTGGAGGAAGGCGAGGAGCTGTGGCTCGGCGGCGTGCTGATCCCGCATGACAAGGGGCTGGCCGGACATTCCGATGCCGATGTCGCGCTCCATGCGATCACCGATGCCGTGCTCGGCGCGGTTGGCGAGGGCGATATCGGCACCCACTTCCCGCCCAGCGACCCGCAATGGCGCGGCGCCCGTTCAGGGCAGTTCCTCGAACACGCCGTGGGGCTCGCCCGCTCGGCCGGCTACGCAATCGCCAATGTCGACCTCACGCTGGTCTGCGAGGCCCCGAAGATCGGCCCCCACCGCCCCGCCATGCGCGCCGAGGTTGCACGGCTGATGGGCCTTGCCGAGGGCGCGGTCAGCATCAAGGCGACCACCACCGAGAAACTCGGCTTCACCGGCCGCGGCGAAGGGATCGCCGCGCAAGCCATCGTCCTTGTCACCCGCACCGCTTGAGGAGACCTGCCATGACCCGCCCGCTGATCGCCCCCGTGCTGGCCCTTGCTGCCCTCGCCTCGGCCACCGCCGCCGAGGCCCAGCAGAAGGCCTGCGTCAACCCTGCAGATCTTTCCGACGCGATTGTCTATGCCATGCCCGTGGCCTTCGATGCGGCGCGCAATGTCTGCGGCGGCCAGCTCGCCAGCGACGGCTTCATGGCGCGGGAGGGAGACGCCTACATCGCCCAGTTCCGCGACGGCCAGGCACGGGCATGGCCGGGCGCCTTCCGCTTCCTCAAGACCTTCATGGACCAGGGCGGCGCAGGCAAGGCCGGCAAGGGCGAAGACATGGCGGCCATGCTTTCCGCCATGCCTGCCGATGCGCTGCGTCCCTTTGTCGATGCGCTGGTCGGGCAGATGATCGCCGGCGAGATCAAGCCCGAGAGTTGCGGCAAGATCGAACGCGGCCTTGAACTCCTGAGCCCCCTGCCGAGCGAGAACATGGGCGGCCTCGTTGCCTTCATCGTCGAGATGGCCAACGTCAAGAACCCGCCGGTCTGCCCTGCCGCCGGAGCGGCGACGCAGCAGAAGTAAGCCGCCTGATGCCCGTCTCTCTCCTGCCCGGCGACATTGCCGCCCTCGCTGCCCGCGTGGTCGCCGAGAATGCCGCGAGCGGCCGCAAGGTCGCGACTGCGGAAAGCTGCACGGGCGGGCTGGTCGCCGGCGCGATCACCGAGATCGCGGGGTCCTCTGCCGTGCTGGACCGCGGCTATGTGACCTATTCGAACGAGGCCAAGATGGAGATGCTCGGGGTGCCGCGCGACATCATCGAGACCTTCGGTGCTGTCTCGATCGCCTGTGCATGGGCGATGGCCAAGGGCGCGCTCGACCGCTCGAAGGCCGATGTCGCGGTGGCAATCAGCGGCGTCGCGGGCCCCGGTGGCGGCTCACCGCAAAAGCCGGTCGGCACAGTCGTCTTTGCCCGCGTGGTGCGCGGCGAGAGCGGCGAGCCCGAGGGCGAACTCAGGTTCTTCGACGGCGGCGAGGGTCCCGGCGGGCGCGCCGAGATCCGGCGTCAGGCGACGCTCTGCGCGCTCGAATTGCTGCTGCCGTAAAGCTGCGCTGCACGCGCCTCGAAGGCCTCGACCATCTTGCGGAAGGCCTTGTCGAAATATTGCCCCGCGATCTTCTCGAACAGGCGGTTCTTGAAGGTGAACTCGACGAGGAAATCGATCTCGCAGGTGTGCTCGTCTACCGCCCGGAAAGTCCAGACATTGTCGAGGTCGCTCAGAGGCCCGTCGACATAGTGCACGTCGATCACCCGCGGGCGATCCTTGCGAACGCGCGAGGTGAAGCTCTCGCGGATCGCCTTGAAGCCCACCACCATGTCCGCGACCATCTCGGTTTCGCTGTTCGAGCGCACCCGGGTGGCGATCACCCAGGGCAGGAACTCGCCATAGCGGCCGACATCGGCGACCAGATCGAACATCTGCTCGGCGCTGTAGGGCAGGCGGCGGGTTTCGCGGATGCCGGGCATCGGCCTTACGCCGCGGCTCCCGCGCGCGCCTTGTCACGGGCGAGCTTCTCCTCGCGCGCGGCGCGCATTTTCGCAAAGTCCTCGCCGGCGTGATAGCTCGACCGGGTCAGCGGGCTGGAGGCGACCTGGAGGAAGCCCTTGGCCCGGGCAATCGCGCCATAGGCGGCAAAGGCTTTCGGCGTGACGAATTCCTCGACCTTGGCGTGCTTGGGGGTCGGCTGGAGATATTGCCCCATGGTGATGAAATCGACCTCGGCCGAGCGCATGTCGTCCATCACCTGATGCACCTCGAGCCGCTGCTCGCCGAGGCCAAGCATGATGCCCGACTTGGTGAAGATCAGCGGATTGTGGGCCTTCACCTCCTCCAGCAGCCGCAGCGAGGCATAATAGCGCGCACCCGGGCGGATGGTGGGATAGAGCCGCGGCACGGTCTCGAGGTTGTGGTTGTAGACATCCGGCCCCGCCTCGCAGATCATCTCGACCGCGCGGCGCATCTTGCCGCGGAAATCGGGGGTGAGAATCTCGATCGTGGTGTTCGGCGTAGTGCGGCGCAGCGCCTCGATCACCTTGACGAACTGGCTGGCGCCGCCGTCGGGCAGGTCATCACGGTCGACCGAGGTGATGACGATGTGCTCGAGCCCCATCTTGGCTGCGGCGATGGCGGTGTTTTCAGGCTCGAAAGGATCGACCGCCTTGGGCATCCCGGTCTTGACGTTGCAGAAAGCGCAGGCGCGCGTGCAGACGTCCCCGAGGATCATCACCGTGGCGTGCTTCTTGGTCCAGCACTCGCCGATATTCGGGCAGGCGGCTTCCTCGCACACGGTGTGGAGGTTCAATTCGCGCATCAGGCGGCGCGTCTCGTTGTAGCCCTCGCTCACCGGCGCGCGCACGCGGATCCAGTCGGGCTTGCGCTGGCGGGCGGGCCGCTCCTGGGGTGCGGCGGGCTGCGGCGTGCTGGCGAGGTCGTTCATGAGCGCCATTTAGGCGCGAGGGCCGCGCCCCGCAAGCGCGCTGCGGCATGCAATTGCGGCACCTCCCCCTGACAAAAAAGCGACGCTCCGGAAAAGAGAAAGCGCCGGTGCGGTCTCCCGCCCGGCGCTCTCCTGTCCCGTTCGGAAGCGGCAGCGGATGATTACATCGCGCTCGCCGCCGGAGTTGCCGCAGGCGCGGCCGCCGCGTTTGCCTGCTGGCGCGCATAGGCGCTCCACAGGCGGGCGATCGGGGCGCGCACGCCTTCGACCTTGGCAAAGGTCGCCAGAGCCGCATCGGTGTCGCCCGCGCCGATCTGGGCGATGCCGAGACGGGTCAGCGACAGGTTGCGGTCAACATCGGGCAGCGACAGGCTGCGCTCGTAGAAGCCCACGGCCTTGGCATATTCGCCATAGCTCAGGAAGGTGTCGCCGGCGGCGATGATGGTCCGCAGCTTGGCGGCAGGCGCGTTGGCGTCGCGCTCCAGCGAGGGAAGCGCGGCCTTGTCCTGAACGGCAAGCCCGTTGACGGTCTTGTATTGTTCGTCGACCCAGCTGTCGCTCCCGCGCGGGATCACGCCCGCCTGGGCGGCTTCCTCGATCACCGCCTTGACCTCGAACGGCAGACGGCGCGGATCGGCGGACTCGATGTAGAAGATGTAGTCGTTCTTCTCCTTGAGCGTGCCGACCTTCTTGCCGAGACGCAGCAGGTCGAGCATCACCGGCCCTTCGAATTCATTGAGGTTGCGGGTCAGGTTGACCGCATCGCGCCAGTTCTCCGCCGTCGGATAATCGGCCACCCAGCCCTCCACGAAGTCGTAGACCTGCGGCACGATCTCGCGCGTGTAGGCGATCGAGACCCCGCGGCGATACCACTTCTGGTCGACCGGCTGGCCCGATGCCTTCTTCGCGGCAATCGCGTCGCTGAGATACTTGAGACCTTCGGCGAAACGCTCCTCGGTGAAGTAGAGCTCGGCCATGTTCATCTGGAGGTCCGAGGTCGAGGTGTTCGGCGCGCTGTAGTTGAGGTCGATCGCCTTCTGGAGATAGCCGCGCGCCTTGTCATACTGGTTCAGCGCATTGGCGAGCTGGAAAGCGACGATGTTGAACTTGCCGACTTCCTCGGGCTTCACCTTGCCGCTTTCGAGCATGATCTCGGCACCCTGCAACTGGAGCGCCATGTCCTTGCTGGTGATCCCGGCGTTGAACATCATCCCGCCCAGCGCGAGCTTGTCATCGGGCGTGGCCGCCAGCGACTGGAGCGCGAGGACCTGCGGCTTGAGCGCGGCGACATCGGCGCCCGGCGCGCGGATCGCGGCATCGACCGGCTGGTAGGCCTTGACGAAAGCCTCGGTGTAGGCGGCCTTGGGAGCCTCTTCCTCGCCCTTCTTCTTCTTTTTCTGCGCATGGGCCGCATCGGTGAAGCCCGGCACGGCAAGGATCGCGGTGCCGCTGGCAAGCAGCACGGCCAGCGCGAACTGGCGTGCAAGGCCGCCGGGGCGAGCGGTGCGACGGGTCGAAGACAAATTGGTCACTGCATCCTCCACAAGAAGCGCCAACCCTGCCGCTCACCGGCTACGGGCTGCCGCGAAACTCCGCATGAGCCTTTGAACGGCTCGCACAGGATTTGCAATTCCCGCTAGGGGAGCCGGGCTGAACGGACATTGAATGCAGGCGAGGCCCCGCAGCAGGCCGGGCGGCGCTCCAAGTGTGGAAAAAAGCCCGCCGTTCGCGCTGTGTTCGCGGGCGACAGTGGCGAAACCCCGGGCATGTGCCTAAATGGAGGGAACCCGCCGGCCCTGATATGGCCCGCCCCGCCGAACGCGGCACAAACAAGCAGAAACGGTCCCGACCTTGAGCGACGACAGCGACATCCTAGATTCCCCCGCCAGCCCGATGGGCGGCTTCGACCGCATCGACATCGTCGACGAAATGAAGTCGAGCTATCTCGACTACGCGATGAGCGTGATCGTCAGCCGCGCACTGCCGGATGTGCGTGACGGGTTGAAGCCGGTCCACCGCCGCATCCTCTTCGCCAGCCAGGAAGGCGGCTTCGTCGCCGGCCGGCCCTATCGCAAGAGCGCCAAGATCGTCGGCGACGTGATGGGCAACTACCACCCCCACGGCGACTCTGCGATCTACGACGCGCTCGCGCGCATGACGCAGCCGTGGTCGATGCGGGTGCCGCTGATCGATGGTCAGGGCAACTTCGGCTCGATGGACCCCGATCCGCCGGCCTCGATGCGCTA
>VFQM010002513.1_pt1 | contig 13333 bp, 14 predicted proteins | sample 3512391 | NCBI WGS metagenome assembly VFQM01 (sample SAMN10412369, study PRJNA504923) | tailings metagenome | isolation source: Replicate 1 from Balatoc abandoned mine | place: Philippines
GCACCCGGCTCTGCCACCGCTTCCTGCTTGGCATCGCGGTACATCTGCACCTGCTCATCCTCCGCCGCATCCTCCGACAGGCGCACCAGCAACTCCTGAGCCAGTTCGGCACGGGCGGGCGCACGGAAGCCTATCGAGTAGGTCATGCATTCGCCCTCGGCAATCCCGTCATGAGCATAGCGAGGAGGCAGGTACAACATGTCGCCCGGCTCCAGCACAAACTCCTCCTCCGGCTCAAACTCCGCCAGCACCTTGAGAGGAATGCCTTCCTTGAGGGTCAAGTCCTTCTGGCGGCCGATGCGCCAGCGGCGGCGGCCGTGGGCCTGCAACAAAAAGACGTCGTAGCTGTCGAAATGCGGCCCCACACCGCCACCGTCGGTGGCGTAGCTGATCATCAAATCGTCTAACCGCGCCTCTGGCACAAACCGGAACTGTTGCATCAACTGGTGCACCGCATCGTTGTGCAGATCAACCCCCTGCACCAGCAACGTCCACTCGCGCTGGCTCATTGCGGGCAAGGAGCGGCGCGCAAACGGGCCATGGCGGAGCTTCCAGCCACCCTTGATTTGTTGCACCAGGCGCGACTCCACAGATTCCTCGGCCGCCAGCGCAAACATCTCGGGACGCAGCACCGGTGGCTGGAAATTGGGAATGGCCTGGCGCACCAGCAAAGGCTTTTTGTGCCAATGGCGGCGCATGAACTGGGCTGGCGTGAGACCACCCAGCAGGGTCAAGGGTTGTTGGATATCCATGGATGAAGGCACCTGCCCCTGGCGGGGCTGTTGGTCAAACTGCGACAATTCTCCTATGGAAATTACCCAACAATGCGTGGTCGCACTGACCTGGACCCTCAAAGACACCCTTGGTGAAGAACTCGACGTGCTGGATGAGCCGGTGGAATTCCTGCTGGGCGGCAACGATTTGCTGCCCCGCATCGAAGAAGCCCTGCAAGGCCACAGCGCAGGCGCCAAGCTGTCACTGCACCTGGAACCTGAGGATGCCTTTGGCGACTTCAACGACCAGCTGCTCTTCTTGGAACCCCGCCACCTTTTCCCTGCCGAAGTGGAAGAAGGAATGACTTTTGAAGGCACGGCTTTGCCCGAAGGTTGCAACCCCGATGCACCCCGTACCGGCCTGTACACCGTGGCAGAAATTTACCCTGAACACATCGTGCTCGACGGCAACCACCCACTGGCGGGCATTGCACTGCGCCTGCAACTGAAGGTGGAGTCGGTGCGCGAAGCCACCGAAGAGGAAGTAGGCCGCGGCACGGCAGGCACCGGCTTCTTCCGCATTGAAGCCCAGGCGCCCGGTAACCATTTGCTGCACTGAAACCCGCACAAGCCCAGCACCGGTGGGATGAGCCCCCCGCATGAACACTACGGGGGTTCAACGCACTGGATGCGCTGGGTTATTGGCGAGAAATCTGGCCGTTGTAAAGGCGCACGCGATCACCAATGCGCAAATCGCCGGGCGAGCTCACGTCGTAGGCCCGGTAGCCGCCCTGATCGAGCTGGACCGAGATGCGATAGCCCTGGCCGTCGTCACCGGGGTTGTTGCGGCCCTCAATCGCGTTGCCGGCCACGGCGCCGCCAATGACACCCACGGCAGTGGCTGCTGCGCGGCCTGAGCCCTTGCCCACCTGGTTACCAAGCACCCCACCCACCACGGCACCCAGCACTGCGCCGGCACCCGATGTTTGCCCGCCACCGCGGCTTTGGTTATGAAGCACCTCGATATTGCTCACACGCCCGAATTCCGTGGCGTATGGGTTCTGTGAAGGCGCGGGATACGCAGGGGCTGTGCCCTGGTAGCCGCCGCCGTAATAGGGGTCGTAACGATTGCTCGCACAAGCGGTCAATGCCAACACGGCGGCAGCAGAGACGGCCGCAACGGCGGTACGGTGGAAATGGCGCATCAGTTTCTCCTTGAAGGGGTGGCAATCGGGTGCCGCGAACGCAACATGCACCCGCACGATCTAAGCACTGTCCATCACACCAACGATTCAACGCCGCATCCAGTGCACGCCGACCACAGCGCAGGTCAGTAACAAGCCCTACCAAACGTAAGAAAAATCTGACATGGCGGGCTGGATCACGATGAGCCGCCCTATCGCTTTGCCACTTCAGGCCGTGCCGGTAGAGCCGTAGCCGCCAGCGCCGCGCTCGGTCGCCACGAAGTCTGTCACCACGTTGAACTGGGCTTGCACCACCGGCACGATGACCATTTGTGCCAGGCGCTCCATCGGCTCGATCGTGAACGCCACATCGCTGCGATTCCAGGCGCTCACCATCAACTGCCCCTGATAGTCGCTGTCGATCAAACCCACCAGGTTGCCCAAAACGATGCCATGCTTGTGGCCCAGGCCCGAGCGAGGCAGGATCAGCGCGGCATAGCCAGGGTCCTTGAGGTACACCGCGATGCCCGTGGGCACCAATTGCCACGCGTTGGGCTGCAGCGTGAGGGGCGCATCCAGACATGCGCGCAGGTCCAGGCCGGCGCTGCCAGGGGTGGCATAGGTCGGCAGTTGCTCGGCCATGCGCGGATCAAGAATCTTGACGTCGATCTTCATGAAACAGGTTCTCTTGGGAAAGTAAATGGGAGGCCTACGGCGAAAGCCTTCCGCGCACCGCAGAAAGCCCTGATCTTCGCCATGGCTGGCGCACAACAAGGTGCGCCACGCTCAGCGCGGCAACCGCCGAGCTATTTCTGCGACCAGTTGTTGCGCCAGTGCGCGCTTGGAGGCATGCGGCAGTTCGCGGTGGCCCTGCTCGTCTACCAGCAGCAGGGCATTGTCGTCTTGACCAAAAGTGGCGGGGCCAATGTTGCCCACCAGCAGCGGCACACCCTTGCGCAAACGCTTCGCAGTGGCATGGGCCAGCAAATCGTGGCTTTCAGCGGCAAAGCCCACGCAGTACAACGCCCCAGACTGGGCGCGGGGCGATTGGGCCACGCGGGCCAGGATGTCGGGGTTCTCCACAAAATTCAGCGCCGGGGGCTGGCCAGAGCCATCCTTCTTGATTTTTTCGGTGGACTGGCTTGCCACGCGCCAGTCCGCAACGGCCGCAGTTGCTATAAATAGAGTAGCGCCTTGCGCTTGCCCCTCAACGGCTTCGAGCATATTTTGTGCTGATTTCACATCCAGCCTGCGTACGCCGCGGGGCGTGGGCAAATGCACAGGCCCTGCCACCAGAGTCACGTCGGCACCCGCTTCACGCGCAGCGCGGGCAATGGCAAAACCCATTTTTCCGCTCGAAAGGTTCGTGATGCCCCGCACGGGGTCGATGGCCTCGAACGTCGGGCCGGCCGTGATCAGCACTTTTTGACCTGCCAGCACCTTGGGGGCAAAAAAGGCAATCACCTCTTCCAGCAATTCGCTGGGCTCCAGCATGCGCCCATCGCCGGTTTCGCCGCAGGCCTGGTCGCCGTTGCCCACACCCAGCACCGTGGCACCGTCCTGCGCCACCTGGGCCAGGTTGCGCTGGGTGGCGGGGTGCGCCCACATCTCGCGGTTCATGGCGGGCGCCAGCAGCAGGGGTACACGGTCGATGGGCCGGGCCAGGCACATCAGGCTCAGCAGCTCGTCGGCCCGGCCTTGCACCAGGCGGGCAATGAAATCAGCGCTGCACGGCGCAATCACGATGGCATCAGCCTCGCGGCTGAGGTTGATGTGCGGCATGTTGTTGGGCTCGCGGGCGTCCCACTGCGAGCCGTACACCGTGCGGCCCGACAGCGCCTGCATGGTGACGGGCGTGATGAACTGCTCGGCGGCCTCGGTCATCACGACCTGCACAGTGGCCCCCGCCTTGATGAGCTGGCGGCAAAAATCGGCTGCCTTGTAGCAAGCCACGCCCCCACTCAGACCCAGAACAATGTGTTTGCCAGCAAGCTCATTCATGGGCGCGAATTTAGCAGACCCCAGCGCGGGCAATGCGCAGGCCCGCAAGAGCGCGAAGGTAACGCCCATCTATAATCCCAATTTCCCACCACCATAAAACGACATGACCAAATTTGTCTTCGTCACCGGCGGTGTGGTGTCTTCCCTCGGTAAGGGAATCGCCTCAGCCTCCCTTGCCGCGATCCTCGAATCGCGGGGACTCAAAGTCACCCTCATCAAGCTCGACCCCTACATCAACGTAGACCCCGGCACGATGTCGCCCTTCCAGCACGGCGAAGTTTTCGTGACCGATGACGGCGCAGAAACCGACCTGGACCTGGGCCACTACGAGCGTTTCATTGAAACGCGCATGAAGAAGTCCAACAACTTCACCACCGGCAAGATCTACCAGTCCGTGCTCGAAAAAGAGCGCCGTGGCGACTACCTGGGCAAGACCGTGCAGGTCATCCCGCACGTCACCAACGAAATCCAGGAATACATCAAGCGCGGCGCGGGCATTGGCACCGACGACGCGGTGGACGTGGCCATCTGCGAAGTGGGCGGCACCGTGGGCGACATTGAATCGCTGCCCTTCCTGGAAGCCGTGCGCCAGTTGAGCCTCAAGCTCGGCCCCAACAACTCGGCCTTCGTGCACCTGACTTACCTGCCCTGGATTGCCACGGCCGGCGAGCTCAAGACCAAGCCTACCCAGCACACCGTGCAAGAGCTGCGCAAGATCGGCATCCAGCCCGATGCGCTGCTGTGCCGTGCGCAAAAGCAGGTGCCCGAAGAAGAGCGTGAAAAAATCTCGCTGTTCACCAACGTGCCCGAATGGGGCGTGATCAGCATGTGGGACGTGGACACCATCTACAAGGTGCCCCGCATGTTGCACGAGCAAGGTCTGGACGGCCTGATCTGCGACAAGCTGCGCCTGAACACGCCCCCTACCAGCCTCAAGCGCTGGGATGAACTGGTGCACGAAACCGAGCACCCCCAAGGCGAAGTCACCATCGCCATGGTGGGCAAGTACGTGGACCTGTCGGACAGCTACAAGTCCGTCAACGAAGCACTGCGCCACGCCGGCATGAAGAACCATGTGCGCGTGAAGATCGAGCACCTGGATTCCGAAACCATCGACAGCGCCAACGCCGCTGGCAAGCTGGCCAAGTACGACGCCATCTTGGTGCCCGGCGGCTTCGGCAGCCGCGGCGTCGAAGGCAAGATCAGCACCGCCCAGTTTGCCCGCGAGCACAAGGTGCCCTACTTGGGCATCTGCCTGGGCATGCAGGTGGCCACCATCGAATACGCCCGCCACGTCGCAGGGCTGGAAGGTGCCAACTCGACCGAGTTCGACCCACAGGCCAAGCACCCCGTGATCGCACTGATCACCGAGTGGAAGGATGCCGACGGCACCATCAAGACGCGCGATGCGAACTCTGACCTGGGCGGCACGATGCGTCTGGGCGCGCAATCGTCTGACGTGCAGGCCGGCACCCTGGCCCATCGCATCTATGGCGATGTGGTGACCGAACGCCACCGCCACCGCTACGAAGCCAACGTGAACTACCTGGACCAGCTGCGCAAGGCGGGCCTGGTGATTTCGGCCCTGACGCAGCGCGAGCAGCTCACCGAAATCGTGGAACTGCCCACCACCGTGCACCCCTGGTACATCGGCGTGCAATTCCACCCCGAGTTCAAGTCCACCCCCTGGGATGGCCACCCGCTGTTCAACGCCTTCATCAAGGCAGCGGTGGAACACCAGCAAGCGGCGAAAAAAGCCTGAAGGAGACGGCCATGCAACTGTGCGGATTCGACGTCGGGCTGAACCACCGGTTCTTCCTCATCGCGGGCACCTGTTCGATTGAAAGCCTGCAGATGTCACTGGACGTGGCGGGCCAGCTCAAGGAAGTCTGTACCGCCCTGGGCATTCCGCTGATCTACAAAGGCTCGTTCGACAAGGCCAACCGCTCGTCTGGCACCAGCCAGCGCGGCGTGGGGCTGGACGCGGGCCTGAAGATCCTGGACGAAGTGCGCCGCCAGTTGCATCTGCCCATCCTGACCGACGTACACGACGAATCGCAGGTCGCCCCCGTGGCCAGCGTGGTCGATGTGCTGCAAACACCCGCCTTCCTGTGCCGCCAGACGGACTTCATCCGTGCCGTGGCCCAGTCGGGCAAGCCGGTCAACATCAAGAAGGGGCAGTTCCTCGCGCCCTGGGACATGAAGAACGTCATTGACAAGGCCCGCGCTGCCGCGAACGAAGCCGGCCTGTCGGAAGACCGCTTCCTGGCCTGCGAACGCGGGGTGAGCTTTGGCTACAACAACCTGGTGGCCGACATGACCAGCCTGGCCGAGATGCGCAAGTCTGGCGCGCCCGTGGTGTTTGACGTGACCCACTCGGTGCAAAAGCCCGGCGGCCTGGGTGCCGTGAGCGGCGGCGCCCGCGACATGGTGCCCGTGCTGGCCCGCGCCGGTGTGGCCGTGGGCGTGGCGGGGTTGTTCATGGAAACCCACCCCAAGCCCGCCGAGGCCTGGTCCGACGGCCCCAACGCCGTGCCGCTCAAGCACATGAAGGCGCTGCTGGAAACCTTGGTGGCCCTCGACGACGTGACCAAAAAAAACGGATTCCTCGAAAACAACTTTGGAGCCTGACCACATGCCCAGCGGCTACATCATTGCCAACGTCCGCGTGACGAACCCCGCCCAGTACGAGGAATACAAGAAATGGTCCACTGCGGCCTTTCAGGCCCACAACGCTGAAATCTGCGTTCGCGGCGGTGCAGTGGAAGTGATGGAGGGGGACTGGACCCCAGAGCGCGTGGTGATTGCCAAGTTCCCGAGCTTCGAGGCCGCCAAGGCCTTCTACCACTCGCCCGAATACGGCAAAGCCCGCGCCGCCCGCGAAGGCGCGGCCATCATGCGACTGGTCTGCGTCGAAGGCCTTTGACGCTCTGATTTTGATAGCTTATGGCGCTTTCTGCATAAGCGCTAGCACCCGATTTGACTTGAAACTTCTGTAAAAGGAAAAACCATGAGTGCCATCGTTGACATCGTAGGCCGCGAAGTGCTGGACAGCCGCGGCAACCCCACCGTCGAATGCGACGTGCTGCTGGAAAGCGGCGTGATGGGCCGTGCGGCCGTGCCCTCGGGCGCGTCCACCGGCTCGCGCGAAGCCATCGAGCTGCGCGACGGCGACAAGAGCCGCTACCTGGGCAAGGGTGTGCTCAAGGCGGTGGAGCACATCAACACCGAGATCAGCGAAGCCGTGCTGGGCCTGGACGCCTCCGAGCAGGCCTTCCTGGACAAGACCCTGATAGACCTCGACGGCACCGAGAACAAGAGCCGCCTGGGCGCCAACGCCATGCTGGCCGTGTCGATGGCCGTGGCCCGCGCTGCCGCCGAAGAATCCGGCCTGCCCCTGTACCGCTACCTGGGCGGCATGGGCAGCATGCAATTGCCCGTGCCGATGATGAACGTCATCAATGGCGGCGCGCACGCCAACAACAGCCTGGACTTGCAAGAGTTCATGATCATCCCCGTGGGCGCCCCCACCTTCCGCGAAGCCCTGCGCTGGGGCGCCGAAGTGTTCCACGCCTTGAAGAAGATCCTGCACGACAAGGGCATCAGCACCGCAGTGGGTGACGAAGGCGGCTTTGCCCCCAGCGTGGAAAGCCACGAAGCAGCCATCCAGCTGATCCTGCAAGCCATTGAAGCCGCGGGCTACACCGCTGGCGACCAAATCGCGCTGGGCCTGGACTGCGCTGCCAGCGAGTTCTACAAGGACGGCATGTATGTGCTGGAAGGCGAAGGGGGCCTGAAGCTCACCGCCCAGCAATGGACGGACATGCTGGCATCGTGGTGCGACAAGTACCCCATCATCAGCATCGAAGACGGCATGCACGAAGGTGACTGGGACGGCTGGAAGATCCTGACCGAACGCCTGGGCAAGAACGTGCAGCTGGTGGGCGACGACCTGTTCGTGACCAACACCAAGATCCTGAAGGAAGGCATCGACAAGCGCATCGCCAACTCGATCCTCATCAAGATCAACCAGATCGGCACGCTGACCGAAACGTTTGCCGCCATTGAGATGGCCAAGCGCGCTGGCTACACTGCCGTGATCTCGCACCGCTCGGGCGAAACCGAAGACAGCACCATTGCCGACATCGCCGTGGGCACCAATGCTGGCCAGATCAAGACCGGCTCGCTGTCGCGCTCGGACCGCATCGCCAAGTACAACCAGTTGCTGCGCATCGAAGAAGACCTGGGTGACGTTGCCCACTACCCCGGCCGCGAAGCCTTCTACAACCTGCGTTGATGTACTGCAGGGCATGCGCCGCTGTGCGAGCGCGGCGCGGCCCTGTGCTTGACCTCCTTCTCTGAGGCCACCCCATGGGCATCCGATTGGTCCCTGTTGTCCTGCTGGCGCTGCTGGTCGCACTGCATGCGCAGTTGTGGCTGGGGCGCGGCAGCCTGCCGCAGGTGGCTGCCATGCAGCAAAAAATCGAGGCGCAAAAAGCAGCCAACGCCCAGGTGCGCCAGGCCAATGAACGGCTGGCCTCGGAAGTTCACGACCTCAAGGAAGGTCTGGACATGGTGGAAGAAAAAGCCCGCAGCGAGCTGGGCATGGTCAAGCAAGGCGAGGTGTACGTGCAGTTCACCCCGCGTTGAACTGCGCTGCACCAGCCACATCCCCTCCACGACTCCCCTTAGTCTCTGACGCCCATGGCTATTCACCTCGTGGGCGCGCCGCACAGCGGAGTGCATGAACTTCTGGCAGCGCTGACTGCCGAGCTGGGCGTGCAAACGGTTCAGCTGCATCCCTTGATGCAAGCCCTGCCCAACGCTGACAGCGCGCTCGCGGCTCCCCCACTGGGTTCCTTGCTCCCGCCCGTTCCCATCACGTTATTGACGGGACTCGACTGGCCTTGCCCCCCTGATGAACAGGAAAACCGCGAGCATCGCGACGCCGAACTGCGCCGCCAGCTTCAGGCCAGCGGCACCCCTTATCGGGTGGTGTATGGCAGCACCGCCCGCCGAGTGTCCACCGCGCTGGCCGCAGCCCAGGCGCTGCAAGCCGCGACCCCATCTACCGCACTGAGCCTCACAAGAGCGCCCGTTGGTAGTGCGGCTGGGCGAGATGAGGGCAATGACCAGGGGCCTTTCAAAATGCGCTCCTGGGGCTGCGAAAAATGCAGTGACCCGGTTTGCGAGCACCGCCTGTTCACATCACTGCGGCTGGCTGCCACGCGGTGACGAAAACACCGCAGGCCTTGGGCTGCGGCCGAAACGTTCCTCAAGCGTCCTGCTTCACACCCTGCCGGATGGACTTGAGCAGAAGCACGATCTGGTTCGAAGCAAACCGGTAGCGGCCGTTGAGAATGGCGACCACATGGTCCCACTCCCCCTGTTGGGCCCATTGCACCATCTCGGCAGCCTGTTCGTGAAAGTAGCGGTGCCGTGCCATCAGCAAAGGGTAGGCAGGGTGGGGGCCCAACACGTCGGCGCCCACGCCATGCAACCAGCGCCCCAATGCGCTGTAGTCATCCCGGCGGATCACGTCAGGGTCCAGCCCCACTGGCAGGCGCCCTTCCAGATAGTCCATCAAGCGGGCTTTCCAGCGTTCGTGCGCGTTGATGGCGGCGTCCACATCCAGCTCGGCAGGCACGGAATCCTCTGGCGGCGAAGCCAGGGCGATGGGCCCGTCAGCAGGGCCTGCCTGAGCCCCTGCGTTCGATGCCGACACTCCCAAAAATCGACGGAGAAAATCCATGCAAACCCTTCCTTCTGGGAAGGATCTTAGGAGAGGTCCGTCAAACTATCTGTCAACAATCGTCACCCTCTGGGCGGGCTCTGATCAGCACATTGGAGCGGCACACCACACCCGACCCATCGGCCTGGGGCGGGCGGCGCGGACTTATTGAACGCCCGATGGCGCAGGCGGTTGGGCGGCAGCAGATTGCAGGAAGAGCTGCGCCGCATCCACCGCATCGAAGCGGTATTGCTGGCCACAGAACTCGCAACCCACCTCGATCTCGCTGCGCTCAGCCAGAATGCTTTCAGCCTCTTCAGCGCCCAGGCCGCGCAGCATGTTGGCCACGCGTTCGCGGCTGCAGGTGCAGGCAAAACGCGGGCCACGCTCGCCCTCCAAGGGCTCGAAGCGCAGCAGCTTTTCTTCCCAGAACAGGCGCCGCAGAATGGTGTCCACATCCAGGGTCAGCAACTCGTCGCGGGTCAGGCTGGAAGCCAGGTGGGCGATACGGTTGTAGTCTTCGTTGTGACCAATCTGGTCTTCGTTCTCGCGGTGCGATAGCCCCTGGGCCAGATTGCCCTCGCCCTTCAAAGGCATGCGCTGGATCAGCAAGCCCGCAGCCACCTCGCTGTTGGCCGCCAGCACCAGCACAGTGTCCAGCTGCTCCGACTGCAGCATGTAGTGCTGCAGCACATCCGACAGGCGTTCGAGCTTTTCGTTGTGGTCGCCGTGCAGCGGCACCACACCCTGGTAGGGTTGCTGGCCTGGCAGGCGGTCCTTGGGGTCCAGCGTGATGGCGCAACGCCCGCCGCCGCCCACATTGACCATCTCGCTCAGCCGGGCATCGGCAGCGATGTCGCCGCTGATGGTGGCGGTAGCGCGCAGGCTGAGGTCCGACTGCACCTCAGCCACCGCCACCTTCACCGGGCCATCCCCGAACACCTGCAGCACCAGCGCGCCGTTGAACTTGATGTTGGACTGCATCAGCACACCAGCCGCAGCCATCTCGCCGAGCAACTCCTGCACGGGTGCGGGATAGGCGCCGGTGGCCGAATTGCTGTTGCGGCGCTGCAGGACCTCGGTCCAGGCATCGGTCAGCCGCACGATCATGCCGCGCACGGGCAGGCCTTCAAACAAAAACTTGTGGAGTTCAGACACTCGGGGATTCCAGAAAAACAAAAATAGAAGGCGCGAAGATCTCAATCAATGCGGCGCAGGCCCTGCTTGAAGCGGCGGGCGTTCTCGATGTAGTGCAGCGCGCTTTGGCGCAGCCCCTCGATCTGCTCGGGCGTCAAGTCACGCACGGCCTTGGCGGGGGCGCCGATGATCATCGATCCATCGGGGAATTCCTTGCCTTCGGTGACCAGTGCACCTGCGCCCACCAGGCAGTTCTTGCCGATCTTGGCGCCATTGAGCACCACGGCGCCAATGCCGATCAGCGACTCGTCTCCAATGGTGCAGCCATGCAGCATGACCTGGTGCCCCACGGTGACGCGCTCGCCCACCACCAGCGGCTGGCCAAAATCGGCGTGCAGCACGCTGGCGTCCTGGATGTTGGTGCCCGCGCCGATGCTGATGCGTGCGGTATCGCCCCGCACCACGGCGCCAAACCATACGCTGGCGTCTTCACCCAGATGCACATCGCCCATGACCTGGGCACTGTCTGCCACCCATGCGGAACCTGGCACCTGCGGTGCCACACCATCCAGTTCATACAAAGCCATGCAACACACTCCGGTAGAAGAAGACACAAAAGGCTGCCAATTGTTTACAAAGCATGTGCAGTGCGCTCAGCGGCAGGGCCTAGAATTGTACGGATGGAGCTTCGCCAATGTGCATTGCAGGTTTTGCAACTTGCCGACCCTGATCAAAAATCGGCTGCAGCGCTTGCCCTGCAAGCGCAACTAGCTACATATTCGATAGCAGAAAAATTCACACCCAGCCCGGCTGAGATCGGCACCCTGCCGGGGCACCCCGAGCGCCCCTTGCTGCTGCGCCACACTGAGCTGGCCCGGCGCTCACCCGCCACCCCTGAAGGGCGCGCTGTGCTGGTGCATGCCATTGCCCACATCGAATTCAACGCCATCAATCTGGCGCTCGACGCCATCTGGCGCTTTGACGGTATGCCGCCGGCTTACTACCACGACTGGCTGCGGGTGGCCGCCGAAGAGGCCACGCACTTTGAAATGCTGCGCAGCCACCTGCGTACGCAGGGCTATGACTACGGAGACTTCCCGGCGCACCAGGGCCTGTGGACCATGTGCGAGAAAACGCAGCACGACATCGTGGCGCGCATGGCCCTGGTGCCGCGCACCATGGAAGCCCGCGGGCTGGACGCCACGCCCTTGATTCAGCGCAAGCTTCGGCAGGTGGGCACGTCCGATGCGTTGGCTGCCGCCACCATCCTCGATACCATCCTGCACGACGAGGTGGGCCACGTGGCCATCGGCAACCACTGGTACCGGTGGCTGTGCGAACGCGAGGGGCTGAACCCGGAGACGCACTACGTAGTTCTGGTGCGGCAATACGAAGCCCCGCGCCTCAAACCGCCGTTCAACGACGACGCCCGCCGCCGCGCTGGCTTCACCGAAACGGAACTTCAATGGCTGCAGCAGGGCTGAGCGAAACGCCCGGGAATTGGGCGCTCCCTAAAATGAGTTGGTTGTTTTTGCATCTTTTGAATTGTTCACACGTGAGTAGCCAGCCATGTCCACTACACCCGCCCACGCAGCGGCCTATCCTGCAAGCAACACATCGGGGCAAGCCACTGTGGCCATGATCGCGCGCCAAGCCATCGTCAATGCCCAGCAAGCAGTGATTGGCTATGAGCTGTTCAACCGTTCGCGCACCGGCATCGGGCACACCGCCGCCACCGATGTGATTCTGGTGTTCACAGCGCTGTCGCATGCGGGCACGGAAGAGCTGGTTGGCAAGAAACTGATTTTTGTGAACTGCACCCACGAAAGCCTCTCGGGCGGCCACCTGGAACTGCTGAACCCCGACAAGGTGGTGCTGGAGATTCCGCCGCTGGGCCACGCAGCTGCGCAGGAGGTGGAAACGCGCCTGCCCATCCTCATGGGCCTGCGTGATCGCGGCTTTCACCTCGCCTTCAACCATACCGTGCTCGAATCGGCTTATGCCGCCTGGTTGCCCCTGGCCGACTACATCAAGCTGGATCTGTCGGTGCTGGCCCCTGACCAACTGGCCGTGCTGATCCGCTACGCCGCACGCAACAGCCAGGCGGAGTTGATTGCCGAGAAGGTCGAGACGGCCCAGCAATACGACATGGTTTCCAGCCAAGGGGTGCAACTGTTCCAGGGCTACTGGTTCGCTCGCCCCTCGCTGGTGGAGACCAAGCTGCTCTCGCCCGCGCAGGCCAGCATCGTCCAGCTCATCAATCTGGTGCGCAAGCAAGCCAGTACCGACGATATTGAAGAGGTGCTGAAGAAGGACGCCGGCCTGGCGTTCAACCTCATGCGCCTCATCAACTCGGCCGGGTTCGGGCTGAACCGGGAGATCACCTCCTTCCGCCAGGCCGTGATGCTGCTGGGGCTGAAAAAGCTGTTCCGCTGGGCGGCCCTGCTGCTCACGGCCGCACGCACGGGTGCCGCGCCCTCTTCCGTGGGTCAGACCGCCGTGGTGCGCGGCCGGTTGATGGAATTGCTGGCGCTGGAAAGCATGCCCCCGGAAGAAGCCGACCAGGC
>VFQM010002515.1_pt1 | contig 13323 bp, 11 predicted proteins | sample 3512391 | NCBI WGS metagenome assembly VFQM01 (sample SAMN10412369, study PRJNA504923) | tailings metagenome | isolation source: Replicate 1 from Balatoc abandoned mine | place: Philippines
GTAAAAAGTGCCGATAACGCATGCTGAATAAGCGCTGCAAGCTATCAAATAAATAGCATTGCTGATTCCAGACCTGAGGGCATGGTCTTCTGTTTTGGCTGGCCTCGTTCTTGCTGTTCTGTTCGCACCCACTTTGCCATGACTCGTTGGTGATTACCCTGTATAGACAGGTGTTTCCGCAATGTCATCATGGCGCGGTGTTGCTGGGGTGTCCTGGCCACGCGTGGGCGACGACGAATTCTTTTTTCGAACAGGAGCAGATGATGACTGGATCGGTTGTAAAGATGGCAACGCTGGCTGCGGCCGCTGCTTGTGTCCTGGCTGTGGCCACGCCCGCGCAGGCGCAAAACACCAAGATCGTGTTGGGCATGTCCGGCTGGACAGGTTTTGCACCGCTCACGCTGGCCGACAAGGCGGGCATCTTCAAGAAGAACGGCCTGGATGTGGAGATCAAGATGATCCCGCAGAAGGACCGCCACTTGGCCCTCGCCTCCAAGTCCATCCAGTGCGCTGCCACCACCGTGGAGACCCATGTGGCCTGGAACGCCAACGGCGTGCCCATCGTGCAGATCTTCCAGATGGACAAGTCATACGGTGCCGACGGTATTGCGGTGCGGGGCAATATCAACGGCTTTGCAGACCTCAAGGGCAAGACCATCGGCGTGGATGCGCCCGGCACCGCGCCTTACTTTGGCCTGGCCTGGATGCTTAGCAAGAATGGCATGAGCCTGAAGGACGTGAAGACCACCACGCTGTCCCCCCAGGCGGCTGCGCAGGCCTTTGTGGCTGGGCAGAACGACGCTGCCATGACGTACGAGCCCTACCTGTCCACCGTGCGCGACAACCCTGCGTCGGGCAAGATTTTGGCCACCACGCTCGACTACCCCATGGTGATGGACACTGTGGGTTGCGACCCCACCTGGCTCAAGGCCAATGGCAAGGCCGCGCAGGCGCTCACCAACTCGTACTTTCAGGCGCTCGACATGATCAAGGCCGACCCGGCCAAGTCCAACGAGATCATGGGCGCTGCGGTCAAGCAGACGGGCGAGCAGTTCGCCAAGTCCTCGTCCTTCCTGCGCTGGCAGGACAAGGCCGCCAACCAGAAGTTCTTTGCGGGCGAGTTGCAGGCCTTTATGAAAGACGCCACAGCCATCCTGCTGGAGGCCGGCATCATCCGCAAGGCCCCTGAAGACTTGAACGTCACCTTCGACGCCAGCTTCATCAAGTGAATAGACGGAAGAAGAGCGCTCCATGTCCGCCGTGCAACCCCTGTCCGTTACCGAGCCAAAAAAACAGCCAAAGGCCACCGTGCGCCGCCGCTCACTCGCCCCGCTGGAGCCTGTGAGCAGCCGATCCCGCTGGATGCTGGGGCTGGCCTTTTTCGCCCTGTTCGTGGCGGTGTGGGCGTTCTTCACATTGGGCGGCTTCGTGTCGCCCACCTTCCTGGCCAGCCCCGTCACCATGGTGAAAGAAGGCTGGCTGCTGTTCACCGAGTACGGCTTCATCAAAGACATCGGCATGACCATCTGGCGCGTGGTCGGCGGCTTCGTCCTGGCTGCGGTCATTGCTGTGCCGCTGGGCATTGCGATGGGCGCGCACAAAGGCATCGAGGCGTTCTTCGAGCCCTTCATCTCGTTCTGCCGCTACCTGCCTGCGTCGGCATTCATTCCACTGCTGATCCTGTGGGCGGGCATTGGCGAGGCGCAGAAAATCCTCGTCATCTTCATCGGCTCGGTCTTCCAGATCACGCTGATGGTGGCCGTTACCGTGGGTGGTGCGCGGCGCGACTTGGTGGAGGCGGCGTACACGCTGGGCGCGGGCCACAAGGGCATCGTCACGCGGGTGCTGATCCCCGGCGCGGCGCCCGAGATCGCCGAGACCCTGCGCCTGGTGCTGGGCTGGGCCTGGACCTATGTGATCGTGGCCGAGCTGATCGGCTCGTCCAGCGGCATCGGCCACATGATCACCGACAGCCAGTCGCTGCTCAACACCGGCCAGATCATCTTCGGCATCATCATCATCGGCCTCATCGGGCTGGTGTCCGACTTCGCCTTCAAGGCGCTCAACCACCGTCTGTTTGCCTGGAGTTTTGTGCGATGAGCAGCGTATCGATTCAAGCAGTCTCGCGAACCTTTGAAGGGCGCAAAGGCCAGCGCACGCAGGCGCTGCTGCCGGTGGACTTTGAAGTGCGTGACAACGATTTCGTCACCATCCTCGGCCCCTCGGGCTGCGGCAAATCCACGCTGCTGCGCATCGTGGCGGGGCTGGACCATGCCACCAGCGGCCGCGTGCTGCTCGATGGCGCACCTGTGGAAGGCCCCGGTGCCGACCGCGGCATGGTGTTCCAGAGTTACACGCTGTTCCCCTGGCTCACCATCGAGCAGAACATCCGCTTCGGCCTGCGCGAGCGGGGCATGCCCGAGGCCCTGCAGAAGGAGCGCGCCGCCTACTTCATCGCCAAGGTGGGCCTGCGCGGCTTTGAGCAGCACTTTCCCAAACAACTGTCCGGCGGCATGCAGCAGCGCACCGCCATTGCCCGCGCCCTGGCCAACGACCCCAAGATTTTGCTCATGGACGAGCCCTTCGGAGCGCTGGATAACCAGACCCGCGTGCTCATGCAGGAGCTGCTGCTGGGCATCTGGGAGGCCGAACGCAAGACGGTGCTGTTTGTCACCCACGACATCGACGAAGCCATCTTCATGGCCAACCGCGTGGCCGTGTTCAGCGCCCGGCCTGGCCGCATCAAGACCGAGCTGGCGGTGAATTTGCCCCACCCGCGCCATTACACGATCAAGACCAGCCCCGAGTTCATGGACCTCAAAGCCCGATTGACCGAAGAGATTCGCGCAGAATCCATGGCTGCCGATTTGCACTGAGATTGCTTCCTATGCCTGCCCGTTCGCCACGCCGCTCTGCGGTGCCCACTGCCCCCGCCAACCAACCATCCACAGCCCGTCGCGCTGTTGCTGCCGGGGCGCAGCGCGTTGCCCCGGCGTCGGCGTCTGCTGGCGCCGTCGGCAAAGTTAGTCCCAAGGGCGATGCGATGGCGAAAGGGCGGCGTGGTGCAGCGCCCGCGCCGGTAGCAGCGGCCACTTCTGCGATGGCGCTGTACGAGCAGGTGAAGGACTTCATTGCCCGCAAGATCCAGGAGGGCGTTTGGCGTGCGGGGGATCGACTTCCGTCAGAAAGTGAACTGGTCACCCAGTTCGATATCTCGCGTATGACGGTGAACCGGGCATTGCGTGAACTGTCCGAGCAGGGCCGCATCGTTCGCGTGGCGGGCGTGGGCAGCTTTGTGGCCGAAGAAAAGCCCCAGTCCACGCTGCTACAGATTGCCAACCTGGCCAGCGAAATCCGCCAGCGCGGGCACGACTACCGCTGCGATGTGCTGGCGGTGGAGCGTGTATCGGCATCCTTGGAGGTGGCCGCTGCGCTGGATTTGCGCACGGGCGAGTCAGTGTTCCATTCGCTGTGCATTCACCGCGAAGACGGACTGCCAGTGCAACTGGAAGACCGCTACGTCAACCCCCGCCAGGTGCCGCAGTTTGCCGCGCAGGACTTCACGCTGCTGCAGCCTTCCGAGTACCTGGTGCGCAACGTTCCGTTCGACCAAGTAGAGCATGTGGTCGATGCTGTCATGCCCACCGCAGAGCAGGCCGCGCTGCTGGAGATGCCCGCCACTGAGCCTTGCCTGCTGCTCACGCGGCGCACCTGGTCGCGGGGCGTGCCCATCACGGTGGTGCGTTGCTTGCACCCAGCGTCGCGCTACCGCCTGGGCAGCCGGTTTCGGGCCGATGGTAACCCGGCAGCGGGTTGAATCGACCCACCAAAACCCCATCAGGTTTGCCCCCCTTTTCAAACTTCATTTTTCGCTAATATTAACCTGTATATACAGGATGAGACTTATGACCACTTCCACATCTTTTGCCTCTTCATCGTCAGCCGCCATCAACCTGGTGCCGGGCGCCGTCACCCTGGCAGAGCTGCGCCGCATCCACGCAGGCAACGTGACCTTGCAACTCGACAGCAGTGCGCTGGCGGGCATGCAGGCCGCCCAGTCTGCGGTGCAGCGCATCGTGGACGAAGACCAGGTGGTCTACGGCATCAACACCGGCTTTGGCAAGCTGGCCAGCACCAAGATTGCCCACGACCGCCTGGCCGAGCTGCAGCGCAACCTGGTGCTGTCGCACAGCGTGGGCACGGGCGACCCTCTGCCCGACGATGTGGTGCGCCTCATCCTGGCGACCAAGGCCGTGAGCCTGGCGCGCGGGCACTCGGGGGTGCGGCCCGAGCTGGTGGACGCGCTGCTGGCGCTGGCCAATGCCAACGTGCTGCCGGTGATTCCGGCCAAAGGGTCGGTAGGCGCATCCGGCGACCTGGCGCCGCTGGCGCACATGGCCTGTGTGCTGATCGGGGAAGGCCAGGCCAAGGTGGACGGCAAGGTGGTGCCCGGTGCAGAGGCCATGCGCTTCATCGGCCTGCAACCGTTTGTGCTGGGCCCCAAGGAGGGGCTGGCGCTGCTCAACGGCACGCAGGTGTCCACCGCGCTGGCGCTGGCCGGGTTGTTCGGTGCCGAGAGCGTGTTTGCTGCCGCGCTGGTGGCAGGCTGCCTGTCGCTCGAAGCCATCAAGGGCTCGGTCAAGCCGTTTGACGCACGCATTCATGAGGCACGTGGCCAGGCAGGGCAGATCGCCGTGGCCGCCGCTGTGCGTGCGCTGCTGGATGGCAGCGCCATCGACCCCTCGCACCCCAACTGCGGCCGCGTGCAAGACCCTTATTCGATCCGCTGCGTGCCGCAGGTGATGGGCGCGTGTCTGGACAACCTGCACCACGCTGCGCGTGTGCTGACCATCGAGGCCAATGCGGCATCTGACAACCCGCTGGTCTTTGACAACGGCGATGTGATCTCCGGCGGCAACTTCCACGCTGAGCCCGTGGCCTTTGTGGCCGACATCATCGCGCTGGCCGTGGCTGAGATCGGCGCCATCTCGGAGCGCCGTCTGTCGCTGCTGCTGGACCCGGGCCTGTCGGGCCTGCCCGCGTTTCTGATCCGCGACAGCGGCGTGAACTCTGGCTTCATGATCGCGCAGGTCACCGCCGCTGCGCTGGCCGCCGAGAACCAGTGTCTGGCCAACCCCAGCAGCGTGACCAGCCTGCCCACCTCGGCCAACCAGGAAGACCACGTTTCCATGGCCACCTACGGCGCGCGGCGACTGAGTGACATGGTGCGCAATGCGGCGGTGATGGTCGGCATCGAGGCTATGGCGGCCGCGCAAGGCATGGAGTTCGACCGGTCTCTGAAATCTTCTCCCCTCATCGAAGAGCAATTCGCAGCCATCCGCGAGCGCGTGGCCTACCTGGAGCAGGACCGCTACCTCGCCCCCGACATCGAAGCCATGCGCGTTTGGGCGATGCAGTCCGCATGGCCTGCATTGTTTGACAATGTTCTACCTAGCCGCCAGCACTGAATCACTGGAGACGCGTGCCGCACTGTGGTGATGCGCATTCAATAAAAATTCGCCACGTTGGTGCGGTGGCGCTCAGAACAGCCGAGAACAGGTGCACGCAGCGGCAGTTTTGGGGTTAGAACCGACCTGTGAACTGATAGTAGTCGCCAGGGTGCCAAAGCGTCGCAATGGACGCCACCACGCCCTGCGAATGTGTCTTGCGACGCAATAGCAGACATGGCGAGGTTAAAGGAAGCCCCAGCATAGTAGCAACGTCCTCGGTGGGCATCCGAGCCTCGATGGCGTAAGTGACGCCAGACAGTGGCGCCACTTCCATCAAGTGCTCGTTAGCGGTGGCGCGCGCAAAGTCGAGTTGCATGTAATTCGGTGCGATAGCGGAGTTCACATAGCGGTCTTCGACTTGGATCGGAACGCCGTCCTCCAGGTGAATCACGACGGAATGGAATAGCGTCGAACCCGCTTCAACGTCGAAATCGTGAGCGAGCTTCGCATCTGCCTTGGTTCGCTCCAGTCGTTGGAGTTCGCTGCGGTGTGTATGACCTCGAGATCGCACCTCCTCCGCAATATTGCGAATTTCGACGAGTGTCGATTGGTACTTGGGTTGTGCCACAAAGGTGCCGGCGCCTTGGTGGCGCACCAGGATGCGCTCATCGCTCAGCTCACGCACCGCACGGTTCGCAGTCATGCGGGCGACCCCGAACTTCTCGGCCAACGCCTGTTCCGACGGAATCATGTCCCCTTCCTTCCAAATGCCCGATTGAATCCCCGCAAGGATGTACGCCTTGATCCGCTTGAACGCCGGGCGGTCGTCATCTTGGGCATGTAATTTGCTTATTGGTGTGGAGGTTTTCATATGCGGCAGTGTGCGAGCGCGTCTACGTGTTCAAACACTGTTTTTTTTGTGGACTTAATGTATAGACACCTATACTATTTGAGCGCGTTACTCTTAATTTGCTTAGCCTACCACCGGAGCGTATTTCTGTGACACACCCTATATCAATCGATGGCCGTCGCTCGTTTCTCAAGACCGCCGGGACTTTGGGAGCCTCAGCGGCGTTCGGACAGTTTATGGTCCATGACGCTGTGGCACAAACTGCCATTCCCATCGGCATGACCACAGGCCTGAAGCTTGCCAACTACGGGCCCCTCTATGTGGCTGCGCGTCAGGGGTTGTTTGAGAAGCAAGGCCTGAAAGTGACGATTGACACAGGTGGATCCGTTGCCGAGCCTGTGGCGATAGCACTGTCCGGCCGTGGCCAGTTTGCTGCGACTGGAACGGGCATGGCGGTGAACTCCACGCTGGAGGGCGGACGCATGAAGGTGATTGGCAAGCTGTGCGGAGCCTTGGGTATGTGGGTGATTGCCAAGCCGGGCACAAAATTCAACTCGTTGAATGATTTCAAGGGTAAGCGCATTGCTTGTCTGAAGTTCCCGTCCAACAGCGTCACCTCGCCGACCTTCGCGATGAAGAAGCTAGCGGGCATGGATCCGAAAGCGGCTGGGGTTGAGTTTGTCGAAGGCCCGCCCGGTTCCATCATTGGTGCAGTCCGCGACGGGCGTGCTGACGTCGGTGTGGTTTTTGAGTGGGATGCCAGCATCGCCGCTGCGCAACACGGATTGCAGGTCGTTTACGGGTTTGCCGAACCGTTCGGCCCTATCTTGCTGACCTCGTTGATGGTCAAGGAAGACTATCTCAAGTCCAACGCGGATACGGTGCAACGCTTTTGCAATGCCCTCTCGGCGTCCATGAAGCTCATCCGCGAGCAATCGTCTGCCTACGTGGCTGCGATGGCGGCTGAGTTCCCTAGCCTCGATAAGGGCGTGGTCAATTCGGGCTGCGAGCGCCTCCTGTCGACAAAGGGATTTGTTCCGCTGAACCCCATTGTTTCCAAGCAAGAGTGGGACATGATGATGGAACACGACACGGTTGCAGGCACCATTCGCAAGAGCCTGAGCTTTGAGGAGATGGTGGACAACAGGTTTGCCGAGAAGGCGACCGCCGACTTTGGCTTGAAGGGCTGACGACATGGCTCACACACCTTCATCGACCGCGCCCGCAGGGCGCACGGGTGCCGCGACAGCACCGTCATCGCGTTACACCATCCTGGGCTACCAGTTCGCCTGCGTCGCGGGTCTGTTCGCCCTGTGGGAGTTGGCGATTCGTTCCGGCTTTGCTCCGGTGTACTTGTATGGACAACCTTCCGGTGTGTTCACCAAGGCCGTGCAGCTTTTGACGGAAGGGGATCTGTTGACCCACCTTGGGATCACCGCTTTCGAGGCGCTCACCGGCTTTGTGCTGGGCACCACACTGGGGAGCCTCGTCGGCCTGTCGCTCTGGCTGTCCGATACCGTGGCAAAAACCTTGCGACCGATCATTGTGGCCATCAACGGAGTACCCAAGATTGCGCTGGCACCATTGATCATCGTGTGGTTCGGTGTGGGCTTGGGCGCGAAGGTCGCGATTGCCACGAGCCTGACTTTCATCGTGGCGCTCATCACCGTTTACCAGGGTACGCAGGAGATCGACTTCGACCTAGTGCGCATGATGCGCTCACTGGGAGCCAAGAGGAGCATGATCTGGCGCAAGGTCATCGTGCCGGGCTCTGTGCCCTGGATCATGTCCACACTGCGGCTGAATATCGGCTTCGCCATGATCGGCGCGGTAGTTGGTGAGTACATCTCGGCCAAGCAGGGCATCGGCTTCTTCATCTACAACGCCGGAGCGCTTTACGACCTGAACGCCGTTTACGTCGGCATCTTCGGTCTGATGGCGCTTGCGCTGGTGCTCGACTACATCGTTGTCAAAATCGAGGCGAAATTCAAATGGTAAATACAAGCAATCAAGCCCCCGAGAAGGTCGAGACGGTGCAGGGTGTTCTCGTCGCCAACGGGGTGTCCATGACGTTCAATCCGGGCACGAGCAAAGAGGTAGTGGCGTTTCGCGACATCAGCTTCAGCCTGGGCACTGGTGAAATTCTGGCCATCGTTGGGCCATCAGGGTGCGGTAAATCCACACTGTTCAACATCATTGCAGGTCTGCTCGAGCCCTCAGCAGGTTCTGTGGTGGTGGACGGTGCAGTGGTCAGCGGCGCGCAGGGGCAGGTTGGCTACATGCTGCAAAAAGACCTCCTGCTGCCTTGGCGCAGTGTGCTGGAGAACGTCACACTGGGTCTTGAGGTTCGGGGGGGCGATGCGGCCAAGGCGCGGGACACCGCGCTGGCGCTGATCCGCACCTATGGTTTGGCAGGGTTTGAAAACGCGTTGCCCAAATCGCTGTCGGGCGGAATGCGCCAGCGTGTCGCATTCATGCGTACGTTGGCTCTCGACCCCAAGGTCATCCTGCTTGACGAGCCGTTTTCGGCCCTGGATTTTCAGACCCGCCTGATTCTGCAGGCCGACGTGAAGCGCATCATTCGCAGTCGTAACAAGGCAGCGATTCTGGTAACGCACGACATTGGTGAAGCCATCAGCATGGCAGACCGAGTACTCGTGCTTTCGCATCGGCCGGCGACGGTGAAGTCAATTCATCGCATCGAACTGGACATTGCAAGCGAAGATGCCGTTGCGATGCGCAGATCAGCCCGATTCAACGAGTACTTCGACCAAATCTGGAGTGATCTGGACATTCAAGTGCAAGCGATGGCTTGAGGAATCTCGGCGACACCCAAGAAAAGGCCGCCTCTGATAGGCGGCCTTTTGAGCTTTTGAACCGTTGACCGGCGTAGGGAGGCCTTCCCCCCAGCTCAATTGCGAGAACTCAGAGCACCCGCCAGATAGCGTGCAAGCATGGGAATGCGGTCATTGCCCCAGAACAGCTGCTTGCCCACGACGAAAGTGGGTGCTCCAAAAACACCCAGTTGAATGGCCTGCGCCGTGTTGTCCTCAACGCATTGCCTGTAGTGGGGGGCGGCGCAGGCATCGCGTGTGGCAGCCGGGTCGAGACCGACGGCGCTGGCGATGCGGCCGATTTCGCCTAGATCGCTGATGTCCGTGCCATCGCACCAGTAGCCCTTCATGACCGCACGTACGAACGCATCTGCCTGGCCTTGATCCTGTGCGAAGACGCTGGCGCGCAAAGCTCGAACTGGTCGCAGCGGGAACTGGGGATGGTACCGCAAGGTAAGCCCTTGTATCGCGGCCCAGTCCTGCATGTCCTGTTTGAACCATCGGACAAAGGCTGGATTCGCATCCAATGGACGACGTCCATCGATGCGCTCGATGAGATGTGCCAAATGAAAGGGGCGCCACCGCAGCTCGCGACCTGCTTGGCTTGCGACCGTGGAGATCTGTTCTGCGGCCAAGTAACACCATGGACTGTGGTAGTCGAAATAGAAGTCGATGGGATCGGGTGTCAGTGAGCCAGGCTGTTGGTGAATCTCTTCTGGTGAATCGACCGGCGTGTTCCGCGTACCCTGAAACTTCTCTGTGCGCACGAGCGCACGCTCATGCACCCCGGTCATGATGGTCCGTCCACCTTGTGTGGCCTGCACTTCGAAGCGCAGTCGCCGACCATCCACCTGAACGAGCGTGGCACGTGCTTGCAGCGGCTCTCCGACATAGGCTCGGGCTACGTGCGAGACGTCTACGCGGGTTCCGACGCTGGCCTCTCCGGGCTCGAAGCAGTTGCGTACGCAGCGGTGGCACGCTTCTTCCAGCTGCGCTATCACATGCGGTGTCGAGACGACCGCGATACCCGTGTTGCCGATGGCCGCTGCCGTATCACCGGCTTGAGGTGTTGTGGTATGCACATGGTGCAAAAGGACTGAGGGCGGCGGTCTCATGCGAGCTCCTGTAGTGCGCCGGCGCCGACTGCTGCCTGCAGGTCACGCTTTTTGATCTTGCCGCTGGAAGTCATGGGCCATTCAGAGACCTGGAACAGCTTGGCAGGGTGCTTGAAGCCGGCAATTTTTCCGTGGCAGAAGGCGCGCAGGGCGTCGGCGGGCGTAGGCTCGCTCAGTTGGACTGCTGCTGCGACTACTTCGCCATAGTAGCGGTCGGGCACGCCGAAAACAGCAATTTCCATAATCGCGGGATGCTGGCGTAGCAGATTCTCGACTTCTACAGGGTAGATATTCTCGCCGCCACGAATGATCATGTCGCGCAGCCTGCCCCCCGCAATCACAACACGGCCGTCCTCTCGCAGATAGCCGAGGTCACCGGTTTGCATCCAGCCGTCGGTGGAAATCGTCTTTTCCGTCTCGGCTGGATGATTGAGGTAGCCGAGCATCACCATGGGCCCACGGGCCTCTAGCTGGCCAATGACACCCGCCTCCAGTGGCACCCGTGTCTCCGGATGGGTGACGCGCACCTGCATCCCCGGTAGCGGCATTCCGGCACTGTGCCAGCGATGCGGGCTGTCGATCTCATCGATCGCAATGAGCGTGCTCGATTCGGTCTGGCCATAGACCTGTACTAGCCCGGGGATGGGAAACGCTTCGGCGCAGCGCTGTAGCACATCGGGGTCGCAGTCGGCGCCACCACATGTTCCCGCGCGCAACGTGCGCAGGCTGAACTCTTCGCGTCGTGGATGTTCGAGCATCGCAAGGTAGGACGTCGGCACCCCAGTGAGCAGGGTGCAGAGCTCGGATTGGATGACGTGCATCATCTCCACAGGGTCAAACGCGGGAACGCCCACATACGTGGCGCCTTGCAGGAGCGTCGTGGTGACGTTCATGATGCATCCCGCGCAATGGAAAAGCGGAATGATCGATGTCCAGCGATCCTTCGTCGTAACGGCCAGGCGCTCCGCGGTGCCCTGGGCATTGAGGGCCATACCCTCCCAGCACAGGGCCGCACCTTTGGGTCGGCCTGTGGTCCCCGATGTGTACTGCACACTGGCCAGTGCGCGACCGTCAGCAGGTGTTGGCCGGAAGTCAGCGATCGGCGCGGACAGCAGCGCAGCATAGTCCACGACACCGTGATGGGCCTTAGAGCCATCGGGGTCAAAGCACACGACGTGCTTGAGAGCAGGCAGTGCGCCGCGTTGGCTCTGCACCATGTCCAGATAGGCATTCTTGCGAAAACGTTGCGACAGAAGAATGGCAACCGCGTTGCTGTGCTCCAGCACATAGGCGACGTCTTGCTCACGGAAATGAGTGTTGACCGGCACCATGACTGCGCCCACAGCGCAGATGGCAAGCTGGCTGACGATCCACTCTGCACGGTTCTCCGCCCAGATGGCGACCGCATCCCCTGCACGCACCCCGAGCGAGCGAAGTCCTGCCGCCAAAGCACTGCTTTGGTGCAAGAGTTCGGCATATGTGATTCGTTTGCGTGCTCCGGGAAACACCACGGCCTCCTGCTCAGGGGTGTTGGTTGCCCACCATTGCACTGCATGGAAGGGGTCAGAGAATCGAAGCGTCGGAACGGATGGCGTTGCGGACATAGGTGAGTGGAGGAGATTAATAGCGTTGATGGAAATGCCGCAGTCTGGGTGCTGAATATGTATAAATATCTATACAACATTGGTGTCCCAATTTTGGGGACTGCGAGCGGCTACCTTATGCACGGCGCGTGCCAGGTTTTTCCTGGCGCCGCGTAAGAAATATTTTTCTCGAAAGGGTTTCTACACTCTTGTCCGCATAGCGGAGTAGCGTTAAAGTTGTATATACCTATTTGGCGGCGTCTCGGCATTCGGGCGTCGCGCGTTATGTTTATTCCCCATAAGGAGCATTCCCGATGACCACCGATCCCCGCCACGACGCCAGCCGTGTGATCCGCGCGCCGCGCGGCAGCCAGCTCACCTGCAAGAGCTGGCTCACCGAGGCCGCCTACCGCATGATCCAGAACAACCTCGACCCCGAGGTGGCCGAGCGCCCGCAAGACCTGGTGGTGTACGGCGGCATTGGCCGTGCAGCGCGCAACTGGGAATGCTTTGACCAGATCCTCGCGTCGCTCAAGGACTTGAACGACGATGAGACCCTGCTCATCCAGTCCGGCAAGCCCGTGGGCGTGTTCAAGACCCACGCCAACGCGCCCCGCGTGCTGCTGGCCAACTCCAACCTGGTGCCCAAGTGGGCCAATTGGGAGCACTTCAGCGAGCTGGACCAGAAGGGCCTGTTCATGTACGGCCAGATGACGGCGGGCAGCTGGATCTACATCGGCACGCAAGGCATCGTGCAGGGCACGTACGAAACCTTTGCCGAGGCGGGCCGCAAACACTACGGTGGCTCGCTCGAAGGCAAGTGGATCTTGACCGCAGGCCTGGGCGGCATGGGCGGCGCGCAGCCGCTGGCCGCCACCTTTGCGGGCGCGGTGTCGCTCAACATTGAATGCCAGCAAAGCAGCATCGACTTCCGCCTGCGCACGCGCTATGTGGACAAGCAGGCGCGTGACATTGACCACGCATTTGAGTTGATCCAGCAGCACACAGCGGCCAAAGAAGCCGTGTCGATTGCACTGCTGGGCAATGCTGCCGAAATCCTGCCCGAGCTGGTGCGCCGGGCCAAAGCCGGTGGCTTGAAGCCCGACCTCGTCACCGACCAGACCTCGGCCCACGACCTCGTCAACGGCTACTTGCCCGCAGGCTGGACGGTGGCGCAGTGGCGCGCCGCGCAGCAGGATGTGACCCAGCACGAGGTACTGAAGAAAGCCGCCGCCAAGTCGTGCGCCGTGCATGTGCAGGCCATGCTCGACTTCCAGCACATGGGCATCCCGGTGGTGGACTACGGCAACAACATCCGCCAGGTGGCGTTTGACGAAGGTGTGAAGGACGCGTTCGACTTCCCCGGCTTTGTGCCCGCCTACATCCGCCCGCTGTTCTGCGAGGGCAAGGGCCCGTTCCGCTGGGTGGCGCTGTCGGGCGACCCGGAAGACATCCGCAAGACCGACGCCAAGATCAAGGAGCTGTTCCCCG
>VFQM010002516.1_pt1 | contig 13321 bp, 6 predicted proteins | sample 3512391 | NCBI WGS metagenome assembly VFQM01 (sample SAMN10412369, study PRJNA504923) | tailings metagenome | isolation source: Replicate 1 from Balatoc abandoned mine | place: Philippines
CATTGGCTGAAAAAGAAAAAGAAAGCGCTGTTAAGTTGGCAGAAGCCAATCTTAAAACTAAATTACAAGAAGAACTCGCTCAAAAGGATAAAGAACTTATTGAACTAAAGGCTAAAGCTGAAAAAGACTTAGCAGAAAAGCTGGCACAAAAAGAAGCCGAATTAGCTAGTGCAAAAGCTAAATTAGAAAATGCAGAAACCGAGAAAAAACTATCGGTAACAGAAGCCGTAAAGAAAATTGAAAAAGAACGTGACGATTTAGCCAATGAAGTAAAAACCAAAGAGCTCGAAAAACAAAATTTAGAAAGCACTTTAAAACAACAATTTTCTACAGAATTACAAAGTAAAGACGCCATCATTAAATACAAAGAAGAAGAAATTGCTCGTGTAAAAGACATGAAAGCCAAACTTTCTACTAAAATGATAGGTGAAACATTGGAATTACATTGTGAAACCGAATTCAATAAATTGCGTTCCGTGGCATTTCCAAAAGCGTATTTTGAAAAAGACAATGATGCTAAGTCAGGCAGTAAAGGCGACTACATTTACAGAGAAAATGATGAACATGGAAATGAAATTATTTCTATCATGTTTGAAATGAAAAATGAATCCGATGCTACAGCAACTAAAAAAAGAAATGAAGATTTTTTAAAGGAGCTTGACAAAGATAGAACCGAAAAAAAATGTGAGTATGCTATATTGGTTTCCATGTTAGAATCGGAGAGTGAATTATACAATACAGGTATCGTTGATATGTCGCATCGTTTTCCAAAAATGTTTGTAGTTCGACCACAATTTTTTATTCAAATCATAACACTATTACGAAATGCTGCACTGAATTCAATGCAATACAAAGCAGAATTAGCGTTGGTAAAAAGTCAAAATATAGACATTACCAATTTTGAAGAAAAAATGAATAAGTTTAAAGAAGGTTTTTCAAGAAACTATGATTTGGCTAGTCGCAAATTTAAAGAAGCAATTGATGGCATTGACAAAACAATTAAAGAATTGGAAAAAACCAAAGCAGCCCTAATGTCCTCTGAAAACAATCTTCGCTTAGCCAATGAAAAAACAGAGGATTTAACTATTAAAAAATTAACGCATAATAATCCAACGATGAAAGCTAAGTTTGATGCGTTGGGAAGTATTGAGTAAAGTAAATTTAAAAATGTAGTAGAAAGCTTAAATAACATTAAGATATTTGAAGATTATATTAATACCCCGTTCGTGCGCGAATCCTTTCGTATTCGTTTAGTTAGTAAGGAGATGCTTAAGAGATACTGAAACGAGTTCATCATGGCAAAAGGAGAGGAGATGCTGAAATTGAAGATTCAACAAGGTGAAACAGTGGCTTCGAGAGCCTCAGCCACTGTTTCTCATGACCTTTGCCTTCAAGTACCAGGCTACTGTCTAGATTATTTTTAATGAAAATTGTAATAAGAATGGTTTTTATGGGGGCTGAGGTTCTTGAAGCCATCATTTAATTGAATGCAACAACATAGAAATCGAAGGCAACAAAAAGAAGACACCTTCTCGTTCGCCAAATGAAGTTCATTGAAGTTAATCCTCTTTCGCGTTCTTTTAATTAGTAAAGAGCTACTGAAACAACCCTGAAGTGGCTGGGTACGCCGTCAAGTGGAGTGTTGATGTTGATTAACGAATGTTGCTTGCTGTTGAGGTTTTACTTCGTGAAGTAGCATCCTACTTCGTAGGAGTTTCTTTATCTATGAAAGGACAAATAATATTATTTTGAAGCTTTATATTCCCTTACAAAATCTCTTCCACGTGTTTTTTAATATTGGAAGCAATTTTTGTCATCGGTAAATCGTTGGCGTCGTTGCCAAATGGGTCTTCGATTTCTTCTGCGATTAATTCTAAACTCGCTAAAACATAAAAGATAAAAATAACTACCGGAATTACGTAGTAACCCAAACTAAATACAAATCCGAAAGGCAATGTCATCACAAAAAAGAAGATAAATTTTTTGATAAACGAACTGTACGAGTAGGGAATAGGCGTGTTTTTAATACGCTCGCAAGCACCACAAATATCCGTAAAGGATTGCAATTCCGAATTGATGATGTAAAATTGGTCACCCGTAATTTTACTCGATTTATACAAATCATTTGCTTTTTGAAACAACATTTTTGCCACTTGATTCGGGCGGTGTTTGTGATGATCGATTTCTAAATCTAAACCTTCAAACAGCATTTTACTCACTTCTTCATTCAACAAATGTTTCGAAAGCACAGAAGCATAAGCAGGAATCACTCTTTTGTAAAAATTTCTATCATTTTCATCTGATAAATAGGCAGAAAGTTTTAAGGCTAAATTTCGACTATTGTTTACTAATGAACCCCATTGTTTTCTTCCTTCCCACCAACGATCATAAGCGGTATTGGTTCGGTATGCCAATAATAATGACAACACAAAACCTACGGTAGTGTGCATGATATTCAGGTTCTTTACATGACTGGTTTCAGAAAGTTTCCAATATTCGATTTCCAAATACGCTATTCCGTAGGAATATAATCCAATGAAAAACATCATAGGAATTAGTTGTCGAAACGTATCCGATTCGTGAAAACGAAAGATAAAAGTAATCCAGTCTTTAGGGTTGTATTGAACCATTTTTAAGTAAAAGGTAAAAAGTGAGAAGTAAAAAGTTTAAATATATTAATTTAATTGTAAAGTGCCGGCTAATTCTTTTAAGTTAATTTCTGAAAGTTTGGTTACATATTGTGCATTCGAATAACGAACAGCAGCTTCTATATAATTCTGCTGAGCTGTTCTAAATTCGATAGTGGTAATGGTTCCGATTTTGAATTTCGCTAATGTAATATCTAAGTTTTGTTTGGCGATTTCTAAGTTTTTTTCTTCCACTTTTACCAATTCTAGGTTGGTATGATAACTTGCAAAAAATGAAGCTAATTGAGATGATAAAGACAATTTTTGTTGTTCTAAAAGTAAATTAGCATTTTCCACTTGATATTTCGCAACTTTTTCGTTTCTGTTTTGAAGAAATCCATTAAAAATAGGCACAGTTGCAGTAACTCCATACACAAAACCTTGTCCAGAAGATTGCGTAATGAATCCCAAAGAAGCTTCCGAACGCGTAAAATTATACCCTGAAGTAATTCTAACCGTTGGATAGCGATTACCTTTGACTTGTTTCAAATTCAAATCGGCTACTTTTTTAGATAGAATTTGCGCTTGTAGTTGCGGATTTTGTTTTTCGGCAGTCGATTTTAGTTCGTTAAAATCTAAATTTTGCTGAAAAGAAACTTCTTTAGCGACAGTAAAATCGATTTGTGTATCGCGAACTAACAGTTCATTCAACCTGATTTTACTGATTTTGATGATTTCTTTTTGTCTTAGTTGTAAGCTCAAATCACTATTTAAATCTACTTGTGCATTTAAAACTTCTAACTTAGAGGCTTTCCCAATAGTAAATCGATTTTTTGCTGTAGCTAAACGTTGGTTTGAAATTACAATTGCAGTATCAATTGAAGCCAATACCTGTTGTTGCTGTACCAAATCGAAATACGTGGTATAAACGTCACTTATTCGGGTTAAAATCGCAGCTTGTAATTCTGCTTTCCCTTGTTGCTCTAAAACATTTAATTGCTCTTTTCTGGCAAACATACTAAATCCGTCAAAAATCGTCCAATCTAAACCTACACCATATGTTAAGTTCATGTTTTTTGCATTGTCTAATTCTCGTTCTGTGCCGTCTGCTTGGGTTTGTTTGGTGTCTAATTGACTATTATTGTTTGTAAAATTCGCATTCAATGCTGGTAACATTCCAGCATTTGCTAGATTGTTATTGGTTTCGTCAATTTTAGAATTGTTTTTCGCAATTTTAATATCGTAATTGTTTTCCAAAGCAATTTTAACAGCATCTTCTAACGTCAACAATTCTTGTGCTTGGGAAGAAAATCCAACAAAAATTAAAAATAGGGTCGTATATAAATTTCGCATAGTTTTATAATGTTTTCACCGCAGATTCGCAGATTTTTTTTTGTAAGTTTTTTTCAAATAATTGTTGAAAAGATCAATTCAAATTATTTTTACTAAAAATTTAATTTGCGAATCAGCGGTTTATTTTATTTCTCTAAAGCATCTAAATTATCAAATTCTGGTCGATGTTTTTTTGCTCTTGACCACATTAAATAAATGGCCGGAATTACAAATAAAGTTAAGATTAACGAAAACATCGTTCCACCTACAATTACAACTCCCATTCCCATTCTACTTGCCGAAGCGGCTCCAAGTGATAAAGCAATTGGTAAAGCTCCTAAAGCAATGGCTAAACTCGTCATTAAAATTGGACGTAAACGAGCTTCCGAAGCTTCTAAAATAGCATCGTATTTTGATTTTCCTTGTTCTCGAAGTTGGTTTGCAAATTCGACTATCAGAATTCCGTTTTTGGTAACGAGTCCAATCAGCATGACGGTTCCAATTTGACTAAAAATATTCCAAGTTTGTCCAAATAACCAAAGCGAGAATAACGCTCCAGCTACTGCCATTGGTACGGTTAAGATGATGATGAAAGGGTCGATGAAACTTTCAAACTGAGCAGCTAAAATCAAATAAATTAACAATAACGCCAATCCGAATGCGAAAGATGTGTTCGAACTACTTTCTACGAAGTCACGCGATTCTCCACCTAAATCGGTTGTAAAAGTATCGTCTAATACTTTTTCTTTGATTTCGTCCATTGCATTGATACCGTCAATCATACTTTTTCCAGGCGCTAAACCTGCAGAAACAGTTGCTGACATATAGCGATTGTTATGGAATAATTGTGGCGGATTACTTTGTTCTTCTACCTCAACTACGTTGTCTAATTGGATTAATTCACCCGCTTTATTTTTTACAAACATCGAAGTTAAATCCAATGGAGCATCGCGGTCTTTTTCGTCAAATTGTCCAATAACTTGATATTGTTTTCCATTTTGCATGAAATAACCAAAACGCTGTCCACTCAACGATAACTGTAAAGTTTGCGCTACATCTAAAACTGAAATTCCTAAACTTTCTGCTTTTTCACGGTTAATTGTTACGTTGATTTCAGGCTTATTGAATTTTAAGTTCACATCTACATTCGAGAAAGTTTCGTTTTTACTCGCTTCTTCCATGAATTGCGGAATTTTTTCTCTTAATTTTTCAAAATTCGGAGCTTGAATAATATACTGAATTGGCAAACCACCACGTCGGTTCACAGAAATCGTTGGTTGTTCCGAAACATTTACTTTGGCTTGCGGATATTTTTTAGTCATTTTATTCAAATGATCCACAATTTCTTTTTGAGAACGCTCTCTTTCACTTGGATCTACCAAAGCTAAACGAACCCTTCCCGCATTAACTGATGAAGATAAAAATCCTGGTGAAGTAATTACCAATGCTACTTTTTTCTCAGGAATTGAATCGTTGATTAAATCCGATAATTCTTCCATGAAACGATCAGTATATTCGTAGGTAGCACCTTCTGGAGTAGTTACGCTTATAACTCCTAAACTTCTATCGTCGTATGGAGCCGTTTCTTTTGGTAGAATAGCAAAGAACAATACAATCAATCCCAAACAAATGATGATGATTGGAAAACTTAACCATTTTCTTTTTAGAAACTTGGTTAAAGAATTCGCATATCCCGTATTTAAACTCACAAAGAAAGGTTCTGTAGCTTCATAGAATTTGGTTTTCTTTTGTTCGCCACCTTTCATTAAATAGGCGTTTAACATTGGCGTTAAAGTCAATGATACAAAGGCGGAAATAAGCACGGCGGCACCAATGACGACACCGAACTCTCTAAACAATCGTCCAACGAAACCTTCCAAGAAAATAATCGGTAAGAAAACGGCAGCAAGTGTTACCGAAATCGAAATAACAGCAAAGAAAATCTCATTTGAACCTTTGATAGCGGCTTCGATAGGCGACATACCTTCTTCAACTTTTTTGAAGATGTTCTCGGTTACTACAATTCCGTCATCTACTACTAATCCTGTGGCTAAAACGATAGCTAATAATGTTAATACGTTGATGGAAAAGCCACACAAATACATAATGAAAAATGTAGCAATCAACGAAACCGGAATATCAATTAAAGGTCGGAATGCAATTGACCAATCTCTAAAAAATAAGAAGATAATAATGATTACCAAAACTACCGAAATAGCTAATGTTTCCGCAACTTCTACAACCGATTTCTTAATGAAAACAGTATTGTCTAAGGCGATGTCTAATTTAATATCGCTTGGTAAATCTTTCTTTAATTTATCAATTTCAGCATAAAATTGTTCGGCAATTTCTAAGTAATTTGTTCCAGGTTGTGGAATAACAGCCACCGCCACCATCGGATTTCCTGATTCGGTGAATTTTGTTTCTAAATTTTCTGCTGCTAAAACTGCGTAACCAATATCACTCAACTTAACAGTTTTGTTCGCATCAGCTACAATGATAATATCGTTGAATTCTTTTTCTGTTGACAAATTTCCAAGCGTTTTCACCATTAATTCGGTGTTAGTACCTGTTAATTTTCCCGATGGCAATTCTACATTTTGTTTGTCCAAAGCATTTCGTACATCGGCAACCGTAATTCCGTAAGCATTCAATTTTAATGGATCCATCCAAATACGCATAGAATAACGTTTTTGTCCCCAAATTTGAACGCTACTCACACCAGGAATCGTTTGAATTCTCTCAGAAATTACGTTTTCAGCATAGTCACTCAACTCTAATGCGTTTCTTGATTGACTTTGAACGGTCATTGAAATAATTGCATCAGAATCGGCATCAGCTTTCGAAACTACTGGTGGCGCATCAATATCTTGTGGTAAACTCCTAACGGCTTGTGAAACTTTATCACGCACATCGTTAGCAGCTTCTTCCAGGTTTTTCTCTAATTTGAATTCAACCGTAATATTACTCGAACCCTGATTACTTGAAGACGTAATATTTCGAATACCATCAATCGAATTAATGGCTTTTTCAAGTGGCTCTGTAATTTGCGATTCGATAATATCGGCATTGGCACCCGTGTAATTCGTTCGTACGTTAATTACGGCAGGGTCGATTGAAGGGAATTCGCGAACGCCCAAATAACTAAATCCTAAAATACCAAAAAGTATAATCAACAAATTGATTACAATGGTAAATACGGGTCTTTTTATACTTAAAGTAGATAAACTCATTTTAAATTTAGAAGTTTGAAATTAGAATTTAGAAAAGCTTATTTTACTTTTACTTTGATATCAGCTTCGTCTTTTAAAGCCATAACGCCAGAAGTTAAAATCGTATCTCCTGATTTTACTCCTTGTGTTACGATTACATCTTTGTCGGTTCTGGCAATCGTTTCAATTTTTACTTCTTTTGCTTTTCCGTTATTGGCGATATAAACTACTTTTCCGTCTTGAACAGGAACTACAGCTTCCGAAGGAATTTGAATGGCACCTTTAATGTTTTTCAAAGGAAGTTCAATAGTAGCAAAGGTTCCAGCTAATAATTTTCCATTCGGATTTTCTGCAATGGCTCTGATTTTTAAAGTTCGAGTGGAAGTTTCAATTTCAGGTTCGATAGCGTATATTTTTGCTGTGAATTTTTCAGGATTATTTGGAATCGTAAATTGAATATTGGTATTGTTTTCCACTTCCGAAGCATATTTTTCAGGAATAGAGAAGCTAATTTTCACTTGATTCGCACTAACTAGTTTGGTGATTAGGGTAGTAGGAGTTACATAAGTTCCAGGTGAAATGTTACGTAAACCAATTTTACCTGAAAATGGCGCTCTAATAGTTGTTTTAGCAATTTGAGCTTGAATCAACTGCGTCTGTGCTTTAAGACTTCTGTATTCAGTACTAGCAATGTCGTATTCTTCTTGACTGATAGCTTCTTTTTGAAGTAATAATTTGGCTCTTCTTTCATTTTCAGCAGCTAAACTCTGGCGGGTTTGGGCTTGTGAAAGTTGGGCACGCAATTCAATGTCGTTAACTTTCACTAAAACTTGACCTTTGCTTACGTTCGTTCCTTCTGTGAAATAAATTTTCTCTACAATTCCAGAAACTTCACTTCTTATTTCTACATTTTCATTGGCTTCAATGGAACCTGAGAGTGAAATGGTGTTGGCAAAACTGGTTTCTGATACTACCACAGCATCTACCAGCATTGGAGGTTTTTTATCTGCTTTTCCGCCACCTTTTTCAGATTCGGTACTGTTTTTTGTAATTCTATATCCTATTAAACCAATTAGTATTAAAGTGATTAGCGTAATGCTTATAGTTTTTATTTTCATAATTTATGGAGCTAAACTTAAGATTAGATACAAAGCTAAGTTTTACAGAATAATAATGCCAAAACCTTACCTTTTATTTAACATTGTTGTAGGTACAAATGTTTTGAAAATTTGAAATCTCCTAAAAAAAGTTATGAAACTAGCGTTGATGTTTTTTTTTTGTTATAATTTTTAAACACTTCTTTGCATTAAATGTAATTTAGCTTATGTAATTCCAAATGGTTTTCTTCTTGCTTAATTCGATAAAAGCTTCACGTAATTTTGCATGCTCTGGTTTTTCCATTGGAGCATCATCTTTGAGTAATTTGATAGCGTGATGACGCGCCAATTGTAAAATTTCTTTATCTCTTACCAAATCGGCAATTTGAAGATTTAGCACACCACTTTGTTGTTTCCCCATGATATCACCTGGACCACGTAATTTTAAATCGACTTCCGAAATTTCGAAACCATCATTAGTACGAACCATCGTTTCCATTCGGATTTTACTATCGTTACTTAGTTTATGACTCGTCATTAAAATACAATAACTTTGTTCGGCACCACGACCCACACGACCGCGTAACTGATGCAATTGCGATAAACCAAAACGTTCCGCACTTTCAATGACCATTACGGAAGCATTAGGTACATTCACACCAACTTCAATCACAGTAGTGGCTACCATAATATTGGTTTTTCCTTCTGCAAAGCGACGCATTTCTTCATCTTTGTCGGCGGGTTTCATCTTTCCATGAACGATGGAAATGGAATATTGTGGTAAAGGAAAATCTCTTGAAATACTTTCATAACCGTCCATTAAATCCTTATAATCCATCTTTTCTGATTCTTGAATTAACGGATATACAATATATACTTGACGACCTTTTGCAATTTCATCTTTCAAGAATTTCCAAACTTTTAATCGGTTCGAATCATAGCGATGTACGGTTTGTATCGGTTTTCTGCCAGGCGGCAATTCATCAATAACAGAAATATCCAAATCGCCATACAAACTCATGGCTAAGGTTCGAGGAATAGGAGTTGCGGTCATAACGAGAACGTGGGGTGGAATATCATTTTTCTTCCAAAGTTTAGAACGTTGTTCCACACCAAATCTGTGCTGTTCATCAATAATCGCTAAACCTAAATTATGGAATTGAACTTTATCTTCTAACAAGGCATGCGTTCCAATTAAAATATCTAAACTACCATTTCCGAGTTCTTCGTGGATGATTTTTCTATCTGAAGTTTTAGTTGAACCAGTTAATATTTTTATATTGATATTAAGTTCTTTAGCTAATTCTGTAATTCCATTAAAATGTTGATTGGCTAGAATTTCGGTTGGAGCCATTAGGCAACTTTGAAAACCGTTATCTTTTGCCAAAAGCATACACATTAAAGCTACGATGGTTTTTCCAGAACCTACATCGCCTTGTAGTAAACGGTTCATTTGAGCGTTGCTTCCTAAGTCGTTACGGATTTCTTTTAGTACGCGTTTTTGAGCATTCGTTAAATCGAAAGGCAAATGATTTTTATAGAAATTATTGAAGTTTTCGCCCACTTTTTCAAACGGCATTCCTTTGATTTTATGTTTGCGAATTAGATTTTTTGTAATCAATTGCAATTGGATGAAAAACAACTCTTCAAACTTTAATCTGAATTGCGCTTTTGCCAGTAAATCTTGACTCTTTGGAAAATGAATATTGAATAAAGCCGCATTTTTAGGAATCAATTTTAATTCTTCCAAAAGATAATTCGGAAGATTCTCTGAAAACAAAGCTTGGGTTTCTACAAACAATTGTTGCATCATTTTATTGATGACTTTGTTTGAAATCCCTTTGTTTCCTAATTTTTCCGTACTTGGATAAACGGGTTGCATTGCCGAACGAAGACTGGCTTTGTGTTCTTCCAACAATTCCATTTCAGGATGCGCCATGTTGTAAGTAGCACCAAATTGGGTTACTTTTCCAAAAATCACATAAGGAACATTGATTTTTAAGCTTTCTCGAATCCATTTTTGCCCTTGAAACCACACGAGTTCCATTTGCCCTGTTTCGTCTATAAATGTCGCAACCAATCTTGATTTTGCTTTGCTTTGTTCAACTGTTTTGATATTGATGATTTTTCCAACAATTTGCACTTCCGAATTGCTGTTTTGGAGTTCGTTTATTTTGTAATAACGGGTTCTATCGATATAGCGATTGGGAAATAAATTCAGTAAATCGGCATACTTATGAATACCCAATTCCTTGCGCAATAAATCGCCACGCTGCGGACCAACGCCTTTGAGATATTCTATAGGAGTTTCGAGTAGATTCATTTATTATTATTTATCGAAGTGACAAGTCGCGACTTGTCTGTACTTATGTGTGGATTCAAAAGCGAAGATAGTTTATAATTTGTTAATTTAAAAAAGAGAGAAATTGAAAATGTTTATATTCGTGTTTTATTAAAATTCATCAAGATGTTTCGAATTCTTTTAGCCTTGTTTTTCATTAATTTGTCATTTGGTCAACAAATTGATAAAGTTGATTTTACTTCATGTCATCTTATTATTGATTTGAATTCAATAGAAAAGACTGTCAATGGTGGGGTTGTTTATGAATTCGAAGTTCTAAAAAATATCGATACAATTAGAATTGATGCAGTGAATATGGAATTTGAAAATGTATCAATTAATCATAAGAATGTAAAATTTAAAAACAATAAAAAAGAATTAATTTTATTTGAAGGGTTTAATAAAGGAAAGAACAAACTAACTTTCAGTTATTACGCAAAACCCAAACAAACACTTTATTTTACAGGAGAAGGTGACGATTTACAAATTTGGACGCAAGGACAAGGTCGCTATACTAGTCATTGGTTGCCCAGTTTTAATGATGTGAATGAAAAAGTAATTTTTAGTGTTTCTATTATTCATAATTCGAAGTTTATAGCGATATCTAATGGAATTAAAACATATTCTTTGCCAAAAGGTATGCAAATGTCGTTTACAAGGAACAAAGAAGTTGAAATTAGTCATTTTCAAATGCAAAAACCCATGTCTTCTTATCTTGTAATGTTAGCCATCGGGAATTTTGAAATACAAACTAAAACAACAAAATCCGGAACGCCATTAGAATTTTACTTAGATAAAAATGATGTTTCTAAATTTGAACCTACGTATCGTTATTCCAAAGAAATGTTTGATTATTTGGAACAAGAAATAGGAGTGAAGTATCCTTGGGGCATTTACCGACAAGTTCCGGTTCGTGACTTTTTGTATGCAGGAATGGAGAATACGACTTCTACGATTTTTGCACAAGATTTTGTGGTAGATGAAATAGGATTTAATGACAGAAATTATGTGAATGTCAACGCACATGAATTAGCACATCAATGGTTTGGTGATTTGATTACGGCACAATCTGGAAAACACCATTGGTTACAGGAAGGTTTTGCGACTTATTATGCGTTATTAGCAGAACGCCATTTGTTTGGAGATGATTATTTCTACGAAGAATTAAATGATTATGCCGAACAATTAAAACGTGCTTCTAAAACCGATACAGTTCCTGTAATGAATGAAAAAGCAAGTTCGTTATCGTTTTACAAGAAGGGTGCTTGGGCATTACATGTGATGCGAGAAGACATTGGAGCAAAGGATTTTCAAAAAGCAGTTAAAAAATATTTAAAGAAATACCAATATAAAAATGTGAACACCGATGATTTCTTGAAAATTGTAAAGCAGGTTTCGGGTTATGATGTGGAAAATTTCAAAAAAGTTTGGTTAGAAAAGCCAGGATTTGAAATGGAAATTGCTCAAAAATACTTATCAAAAAACAAATTTATTCAAGATTATTTTGCTTTAAAGAAAAGTAAAAAATCGTTAGCCGAATTAACAGAAATCTTAAAATCAGATGATTATTATCCAATTAAACAATACATCGTATATCAAACACGTAATGTCCCTTTTGAAGAGCGAAATGTTATTTTAGAAACTGCATTGGCAACAAATGATATTTTAGTAAGAAGAGCGGTTGCAGAATCAACACCTGTTATTCCGGAAGCTTTCAAATTACAATATGAAACTTTGTTGAAAGACAATTCGTATCAAACGAAAGAAATTACTTTAACTAATCTTTGGAAAAACTTTCCCGAAGACCGTTTACGTTATTTGGAACAAACTAAAGAGATTGTTGGAAATAATGATAAAAGTTTCCGTTTGACTTGGTTAGCTTTGGCTATGAATACTGAAAATCAATCGGAACAATTTAAAGCTACTACGTATAATCAATTACTAGATTTTGCTTCTGAAAACTATGAAAGTTCAGTAAGACAAAATGCTTTAGAATTGCTATTACAACAAAATCCAAATGATGAAAAAGTAATTGAATTATTGTTTAAAGCAACGGTGCATCATAAGTGGCAGTTCACTAAGTTTGGAAGAGATAATGTTAGAAGTTTACTAAAAAATCAAGAATACAGATTAATAGTAGAAAAGTTAGCGACAACTTCGGATGAAACTATGAAGGAGTTGTACTTGAAATTTTTAAATGAGAAATAAAAAAATCCCGAGTAACAACTCGGGATTTGTATTTAAAAAACTCTTTTCAATTCTTCTTTCAAATAACTAATAGCAATTGTACTTGGAGCTTCAGTTTCTGTCATTTCTAGCATTACAGCTTCTCTGAGTTTATCAGCATTTGTTATGTCTTCTCGAGCGGCATTTTTACGAATAATTTGAACTGTACTGTTTTTAGCTTTCAACACAATGTCCCAAGTTTCTGCGGTTAAATAAATTTGTTGGGTTAAATTGTGCTCATATTCAGTTTGAATGTGATGAACTAACAAGGTAGCGTAATCATCTTTTGATTGACTAATTGGCGCTACACGTAACAACAACTGCGCAGGGTTAATTCGCTCTAAAAATAAAACCATACGCTCATACGCTTGCAAACGAATAGGTAAGGCTTGTTTTTGATTTTCTCTTAGCAATTCATACTTGCGTTTGCTCTCTTCACTGTTGTAGAATTTTTGCATCATTACAAATGCAACACCTCCCGTTATA
>VFQM010002518.1_pt1 | contig 13312 bp, 12 predicted proteins | sample 3512391 | NCBI WGS metagenome assembly VFQM01 (sample SAMN10412369, study PRJNA504923) | tailings metagenome | isolation source: Replicate 1 from Balatoc abandoned mine | place: Philippines
GGCTGCGAGGTGACCGGCCTGGCCTTCACGCCCGACATGCGGACGATGTTCGTGAACATCCAGCACCCGGGCGAGATCGGCAGTCACCCGAACCGTCCGAAGAAGGCGGACGGCTCGACCTACGGCGACAACGACATCGCGCGCGACCCGCTCGCGTTCTCGAAGTGGCCCGAGGCTTCGGGCGGCCGGCCGCGCTCGGCCACGGTGGTGGTGCGCCGCGCCGACGGGCGAAAGCTGCTCGGCTGAAGCCTGGCGGGAGGGGCTCGATTGGCCGCGCCGGATGGCGCGGCCAACACGAGGCTCCCCGTCGGCGGGCGGCAGGCCTTTGGGCCTCGCCGCCCATTTTCGTTTCCGCTGTCGTTTCCCGGGGCGCCGAGCCGCTCAGCAATGCGCCCGCAGCCAGTCCTCGACACGCGCGACATCGGCGGCGCTGAGCCTCAGCCCCAGCTTGGTCCTGCGCCACACCACTTCGGCGGCTTCGCGCGCCCACTCCTCGCGCACCAGGTAGCGCAGCTCGGCCTCGTGCAGGCCCGGGGCGATTTCCTCGCCCAGGTCGGCCAGGGACTTCGCGTCGCCGATCACCCGGTCGATCCGCGAGCCGTATAGCCGCGCCAGGCGCGTGAGCAGCGGCTGCGGCAGCCACGGCAGCGCCTGTGCGCTGGCCTGCACGAAGGCCGCGAAATCCCTGTCCGGTAATCCGCTCTGCGCGATCGTCGCCGACAGGTCGCCGCCCGGCAGCTTCGCGCCACGTGTCCAGGCCGGCGCGCGAACGCCGATCGCGGGCGCGATCGTGTCCACTGCCTCTTCGGCCAGCTTTCGAAAGGTGGTGATCTTTCCGCCCCACACGGTGAGCAGCGGGGCCGGCGCCGACTCGAACTCCAGCAGGTAGTCGCGGGTCACCGCCGAAGGATCGCCCGACTCGTCGTCGAGCAGCGGGCGCACGCCCGAATAGCTCCAGACCACGTCGGAGGGCGCGATCGGCTTGCGGAAGTAACGGCCGGCCAGTTCGCACAGGTAGGCGATCTCGCCGGCGTCGGCCCGCGCGCGGCCCGGGTCCTCGCGATGCTCGACGTCGGTGGTGCCGATCAGCGTGAAGTCGTGCTCGTAGGGGATCGCGAACACGATCCGCTTGTCCGCGTTCTGGAAGATGTAGGCCATGGGGTGGTCGAACAGCTTCGGCACCACGATGTGGCTGCCCTTGACCAGGCGCAGCGAACGCTGGCCGGCGCGCCGCAGGCCGCCCTGCAGGAACTGCATGGCCCAGGGGCCGGCCGCGTTGACCAGTGCCCGCGCGCGGACTGTGCGCACGCCGGGCGCGCCCGTGCTGCGGCCGTCGCCGTCTGTGGCGCCCGCGCGCCCCGTGTCGCGCAGATGCACCCGCCAGCCGCCTTCGGCCGGCTCGGCACCGGTAACTCGCGTGCGGGTCAGCACGGCCGCGCCCCGGTCGGCGGCATCGCGTGCGGCGAGCACCACCAGCCGCGCGTCGTCGACCCAGCCGTCGGAATAGACGAAGGCCCTCGAGAACTCCGGCTTGAGCGGCTCGCCGGCCGGATGCCCGGCGAGCCGGACCGCCTCCGACCCTTGCAGCACCTCCCGGCGCGCCAGGTGGTCGTAGAGCCAGACGCCCATCCGGATCATCCAGGCCGGCCGCATCGAGGGGTCGTGGGGCATCACGAAGCGCAGCGGCCACATGATGTGTGGCGCCGAGCGCAGCAGCACCTCGCGCTCGATCAGCGCCTTGCGCACCAGGCCGAACTCGTAGTGCTCCAGGTAGCGCAAGCCGCCGTGGATCAGCTTGGTCGACGCCGACGAGGTGTGCGCGGCCAGGTCGTCCTGCTCGGCCAGCACCACCGACAGGCCGCGGCCCGCGGCGTCTCGCGCGATGCCGGCGCCGTTGATGCCGCCGCCCACGACCAGCAGGTCGCAGCGCTCGGGAAGGCCGCCAAGGGATCCGGCGGCGGCAAGGGGCAGGTCGGGCATCGTCTGCGGCGGTCCTTCGGCCGGTTGGTCGGCCGGTCTGTCGTCAGGTTGATCGTTCGCTTGCGTCGCCGATTCTAGGCCGAACCGAATTAAGATCGCGCGAACGAGAACGCACGAGACACGAATGAAGTACCTGCTCGCCCTGGACCAGGGCACCTCGAGTTCGCGCAGCATCGTCTTCGACGCCGCCGGCCGCATCGTCGCGCAGGCCCAGCGCGAGTTCCGCCAGCACTATCCCCGGCCCGGCTGGGTCGAGCACGACCCGCTCGAGATCTGGAGCACCCAGCTCGAGACCGCGCGCGAGGCGCTGGCCGGAGCGAAGCTGCAGGCGAAGGACATCGCCGCGATGGGCATCACCAACCAGCGCGAGACCACCGTGGTCTGGGAGCGCGCCACCGGCCGGCCGATCCATCCGGCGATCGTGTGGCAGGATCGCCGCGGCGAGCCACTTTGCGAGGCGCTCAGGCAGGCGGGACTGGCGCCGACGATCGCGCAGCGCACCGGGCTCATCGTCGACTCGTATTTCTCCGGCACCAAGATCCAGTGGATCCTCGAAAACGTGCCGGGCGCGCGCGATGCGGCCGGGCGCGGCGAGCTGGCCTTCGGCACGATCGACAGCTGGCTGGTCTGGCAGCTCACCGGCGGGCGCATGCACGTCACCGACGTGAGCAATGCCTCGCGCACCATGCTCTTCGACATCCGCCGCGGCGCATGGGACGACGAGCTGCTCGCCGCGATGCGGGTGCCGCGCGAGATGCTGCCCAGGGTGCTGCCGTCGAGCCACGCCTTCGGCGAGACCGAGCCGGCGCTGCTCGGCGCCGCGATCCCGATCGGCGGCGTCGCCGGCGACCAGCAGGCCGCGCTGTTCGGCCAGGCCTGCTTCGATGCCGGCATGGCCAAGAACACCTACGGCACCGGCTGCTTCATGCTGATGCACACCGGCGAGCGCTTCGAGGCCTCGCGCAACGGGCTGGTGGCCACGGCCGCGGCGCAGCCGACCGCGGTGAAGCAGTACGCGCTCGAGGGCAGCGTGTTCATCGGCGGCGCGGTCGTGCAGTGGCTGCGAGACGGCCTGCGCGCGATCGAGAGCTCCTCCGACGTGGAAGCGCTGGCCGCCTCGGTGCCGGACTCGGGGGGCGTGGTTTTCGTGCCCGCCTTCACCGGGCTGGGCGCGCCCTATTGGCGGCCCGATGCCAAGGGCGCGATCACCGGGTTGTCGCGCGGCAGCACCATCGCCCACGTCGCGCGGGCGGCGCTCGAGTCCATCGCCTTCCAGAGCGCCGCGCTGCTGCAGGCGATGCAGCGCGACAGCGGCGCGCCGATCACCGAGCTGCGCGTGGACGGCGGCGCCTGCGTCAACAACCTGCTGATGCAGTTCCAGGCCGACCTGCTGGGCATTCCGGTGGTCCGGCCGCAGGTGGTGGAGACCACCGCGCTCGGCGCGGCCTACCTGGCCGGGCTGTCGGCCGGGGTCTGGAGCGGGCTGGCCGAGCTGTCCAGCCACTGGCGGGCCGAGCGGCGCTTCGTGCCCACGATGGACCGCGACCGGGCGGCCGGGCTGATGCAAGCCTGGGAGCACGCGGTGCGGCAGGCCACGGCCGCCTGAAGCGCTCGGGCCGCACGGCCGCGAGCCAAGGCCGCCCGGCCGAGCGAGGATAATGCGGGAACAATCACAACGAACCCGCAGAGGAAACTGATGAGCCCCGACATCGTCACCCTGAACGCCGACGAGATCCTTCCCGACGACGGATGCGCCGGCACCCTGGTAGGCCGCGCCTGGCTGCCCGCCGATGCCGCTGCCGGACGGTCGCGGGCGGTCGCCGGCCCGGCGGTGGTCGCGATCCGCGCCGACGGCGTCTACGACCTGAGCGAGGCGGTGGCCACGATGGCCGGCCTGCTCGAGCGCGAGGAGCCGGCCGCGATCGTCAAGGCGGTCAAGGGCCGCCGTATCGGCGGCCTGGACGAGATCCTCGCCAACACCGCGAAGGCCGAGCCCGACGACGCCTCGCCGCGGCTGCTCGCGCCCTGCGACCTGCAGGTGATCAAGGCCGCCGGCGTGACCTTCGTGGACAGCATGCTCGAGCGCGTGATCGAGGAGCAGGCCCGGGGCGACGCGGCCCGCGCCGAGGCGGTGCGCGCGCGCGTGCGCGCGGTGATCGGCGACAACCTGTCGGCCGTGCGACCGGGCTCGGAGCCGGCGGCGAAGCTCAAGGCGGTGCTGATCGAGCAGGGCATGTGGTCGCAGTACCTGGAGGTGGGCATCGGCCCCGACGCCGAGGTCTTCACCAAGGCGCCCGTGCTGTCGGCGGTGGGCACCGGCGCCGAAATCGGCATCCACCCGAAGTCGGAGTGGAACAACCCCGAGCCCGAGGTGGTGCTGGCGGTGAACAGCGGCGGCCGGATCGTGGGCGCCACGCTGGGCAACGACGTGAACCTGCGCGATTTCGAGGGCCGCAGCGCGCTGCTGCTGGGCAAGGCCAAGGACAACAACGCCTCGTGCGCGATCGGGCCCTTCCTGCGTCTCTTCGACGAGACCTTCTCGCTCGACGACGTGCGCGCCCAGGACCTGGACCTGCGCGTGGAAGGCACCGACGGCTTCGTGATGCGCGGGGCCAGCACGATGAAGCGCATCAGCCGCGACCCGGCGGATCTGGCCGCGCAGACCCTGAACGCGAACCACCAGTACCCGGACGGCTTCATGCTGTTCCTGGGCACGCTGTTCGCGCCCACCGAGGACCGCGACGCGCCCGGCGCCGGCTTCACCCACCACGTGGGCGACGTGGTCACCATCCGAAGCGCGCAGCTGGGCGCGCTGCGCAACCGGGTCACGACCTCGGACCGGGCGAAGCCTTGGGAGTTCGGGCTTCGCGCGCTGTTCGGGAACCTGGCGGCGCGGGGGCTGTCGGGCTAGTTCAACGCTCCAGCAGCACCGACCCGCTCACGCTGACGCTGACCGTGGTCTTCCCCTCGGCGATCGGCATCGGCGCGGCCTCGGCCATGGCGGCGCGCGCCATCATCGCCTTGGGCACCGGCTCGGGGAACCCGGGGCCGGAGTCGCTGATCGACACGGCGCGCACCGAAAAGCCCTTGTAGCCCAGCGCCTGCGAGGCGGCCTGCGCCTTGGCGCGGAAGGCCGCGACCGCGTCGGCGATCAGCTCGCGCTCGACCGCGGTGCGGGCCTCGCGGCTCAGGAAGTAGGCGACCGACTCCACGTTGAGCGTGCTGGCCAGCTCGCCGACCAGCTTGTTGAAGTCCGCGGACGGCGCGGCGGTGAGCCGGATCGCGCCGCGCGCGCGCCAGGCGACGATCCGGGAATCCTTCCAGACCGGATCGGTGCGGTAGCCGGCGCTCTGCACCTCGAGGTCCTTGCGCTCCTTCAGGCGCTGCAGCACCGGGTCGAGCTGCTCGTTGACGCGCGATTGCGCGGGACCCGGTTCGGGCGCTTCGTGGCTCGAATACAGTGTCACCGACACCCGGTCCTGCGCCACTTCGCGCCAGGCGTCTGCCGAGAGCGTCAGCTGCGGGAATTCGGGCATGGACGGCTGGGCCTGCGCGGGTGTGACGACGCCGGAGGCGGACGGCCCGGTCTGCGCCGCGGCGGCGCCGGTCCACGACAGGCCGGCAAAGGGGGCCGCCAGGCCGAGCGCCCAGAGCAGGGCGATCGCGGCGCGAAGAGCCGGTGCGCGGACCGCAGTCCGGTCCGGGAAAGCATGGGTCATCGTAGGCTCCTTTCTTCGTCGACGAGCAAGCATAGCCTCAGGCAGGCATGACCAGCACGTCGCATGCGGCATCGGACAGCACGTGCCGCGTGACGCTGCCGATGAAGAAGGCTTCGGCCGCGGACTTGCCGTGCCGCCCCATCACGATCAGGTCGGCGTCGATCTCCTCCGCGGCCTCCAGGATGCTCCGGGCCGCGGAGCCCTGCACCACCTGGGGGCGGAAGCGCGACCCCGCCTCACCGATATCGGCCGCCAGCTCGAGCACGCGCTTCAAGGCCTGCGCGCGAGCCTGGGCCCGGAAGCGGTTGACCTCGTCGTCGGATACCCCTGCCAGCCAGAGCTTGCCCTCGAAGGGCAGCTCGAAGACGTGAAGCGCGGTCAGCTCGGCGTCGGGCGCGATCGCGGCCGCCGCGCGCATCGCGCCGGCCGAATGACCGGTGAAGTCGACCGGCACCAGCACGCGACGATAGGGCGGCTCGGGCGCGGCGCGGCTCACCAGCACGGGCCGCGAGGCCTTGCGCAGCAGGCGTTCCGCGGTGCTGCCGATGACCATGTCGCGCAGAGGATTCTGGCCGTGGGCGCCGAGCACCAGCAGGTCGGCCGATTCGGTCGCGGCCAGGATCTCGTCGTCGGGATCGCCGTTGCCCAGGCGCGTGGTCACCGCCACGCCGCCGACGGCTTCGCGCAGACGCACGGCCTCGGCCTCGAGCATGCGGCGCGCGTCCTCGGTGAGCCGGAGCTCGGCGTCGGCCGATCCCCGGAAGAGCGCCATCAGCGTGCGCAGCGCAGGCTCGCTCAGCACGTGCAGCAGATGCAGCTCGGCGCGCTGCGCTGCCGCGACCGTGGCGGCGCGGCGCGCCGCGATGCCGGCGTGCTCCGAGAAGTCGGTCGCGCAGAGCAGTCGCCGGAAGCTGTCCACGGGCGCGCTCCGTTCCGGGCTCAGGAGCCGCGGGTCAGCGTCACGCCGCCGTCGACCACCACGACCTCGCCGACCACGTAGTCGCCGGCGCGAGAGGCCAGGTAGATCGCCGCGCCGGCCATGTCCTCGTCCTCGCCGACGCGACGAACGGGCACGCGGCGCGCTACCTCGTCGGCATGGTCCCGGGCCTCGCGGTTCATCTCGGAGCGGAAGGGACCCGGGGCGATGGCCGACATCACGATGTTGTCCTGCGCCAGCCGCAGCGACATGCGCTTGGTCAGGTGGATCAGCCCGGCCTTGCTGGCCGCGTAGGAGTAGGTCTCCCAGGGGTTCACCGAGATGCCGTCGATCGACGCGATGTTGATCACCTTGGCCGGGCGGGTCTTCGCCGCGGCGCGCAGTTGCGGGGACAGCGCCTGCGTGAGGAAGAAGGGCGACTTCATGTTCAGGTCGACCACCTTGTCCCAGCCGCTCTCGGGGAACTCGTCGAAGGGCGCGCCCCAGGCCGCGCCCGCGTTGTTCACCAGGATGTCGAGCTGCGGCTCGCGCTTCGCGATCTCGGCGGCCAGCGCCTTCGCGCCCTCGACGGTGGACACGTCGGCCGGGATCGACACGCAGTCGCCGAGCTTGCCGAGCTCGGCCGCGGTGGCATCGCAGGCGTCGGCCTTGCGCGAGGAGATGTAGACGCGCCTGGCGCCGGCAGCCAGGAAGCCGGTGGCGATCATCTTGCCGATGCCGCGCGAGCCGCCGGTGACCAGCGCCACCCGGCCGGCGAGGGAGAAGAGTTCGGTGGTGTTCATCGGTGTCTCCATTGCGTTCGAGAATGCCTGTCGTAGTTTGCCGCGCCATTCTCGCGATGCCACGCCCTACCGTCAAAGCGCCACGAAATCCCGCGCCGACAGGATTCGCCCTTGCATGGCGACATCCTGAAGCAACGGCTTGTCACCAGTGACCAGAAGCAGCCTGGGGTCAGCGCCAAGGAGATCCCACAGAAGCTGATCGCCCGGGTCGGGGGCAGGCGGAGAGGCCACGGGTGCAAGCACGATTGCATTCTGAGCGATGTCGGTCAGGATGATCTCCACCTCGGCGACCGTCAGCGCATGCAGCTTGCGGATGGCGGGCCGCAGGAGCACGGTTCGATACTCTGCGAGCAGCGCCTCCGACACCACGAATGGAAAAGAGCCGGCAAGCATGCCGTCGAGAACCCGCGCCACGGGCGACGCGTCGTTTCCGGTCAGCAGTCCGGCCACGACGACGTTCGTGTCGACGATGACTGGCTGGCCGCTCACCGTTTCCCGCGTACTGCCCGAACCGATTCGTCTGCCACGGCTGCCGCCAGGTTCTCGTCGAGATTGCTGCGCCCTCGCGCGCGTCGCACGAGTTCGCGCGCATCCTCGCGCGACTTGATGCCGTAGAACTCCAGGCTTTCGTCGATCAATTGTCCGATGGTCTTGTCGCGTTTTACGGACGCCTCCTTGAGCGCCCGGTATCGCGCCTCGGACAGGGTGATGGTAAGTCGGCTCATGTCGGCCTCGCACTGGTGCATAAGCACCAATATGCTAGCAGACGGTGCCGGTGTCGGCTGCCGGCACGCCACGCAGGTCCTTGCCCACCGATGTCTTGAACCGGAGTTCAAAGCGTGCGATCGGCCTCGAGCTTCTTCAGGAAGGCTTCGTTGGTGATCGTGGGCTCGGCGGCCCTGAGCTCGACAGCTGCCAGGTCCTCCTGGTCTTCGCGAAGCGATTCGCGAACGGCTTCGTTGACCAGCTCGGATATCGAGCGGCAGGAGCTGGCCGCCTTCAGCCGGACGGCGTGATGGAGCTCGGAGTCGAGGTAGATCGTGGCTCGCGTGGTCGAGGTTTTCACATCGAACTGCTCGTCAGACGTTGAACCTGAAGTGCATCACATCGCCGTCCTTCACGACGTAGTCCTTGCCTTCGAGCCGCATCTTGCCCTTTTCCTTCGCGCCCGCCTCGCCGCCGCAGGCGACGAAGTCGTCGTAGGCGATGGTCTCGGCGCGGATGAAGCCGCGCTCGAAGTCGGTGTGGATCACGCCGGCAGCCTGCGGCGCGGTGGCGCCCACCGGCACGGTCCAGGCGCGGACCTCCTTCTCGCCGGCGGTGAAGTAGGTCTGCAGCCCGAGCAGCGCGAAGGCCGCACGGATCACCCGGTTCAGGCCCGGCTCGTCCATGCCCATGTCCTCGAGAAAGACCGCCTTGTCCTCGTCCGGCATGTCGCCGATCTCGGCCTCGATCGCCGCGCAGACCGGCACCACGATCGAGTTCTCGGCGGCCGCGTGCTTCTTCACGGCCTCGAGGTAGGGGTTGTTCTCGAAGCCGCCCTCGCGCACGTTGGCCACGTACATCGTGGGCTTGGCGGTGATCAGGCACAGCGGCTTGAGCACCGCCTTCTCTTCCTCGTACAGGTCGAGCGAGCGCACAGGCCTGGCCTCGTTGAGCACCGTCATGCACTTCTCGAGGACGGCCACCAGCCGCTGGGCCTCCTTGTCGCCGCCGGCGCGCGCCTGCTTGCCGTAGCGGACCAGGGCCTTCTCCACCGTGGCCATGTCGGCCAGCGCGAGCTCGGTGTTGATCACCTCGATGTCGGACAGCGGGTCGATCTTGCCGCTCACGTGGACCACGTTCTCGTCCTCGAAGCAGCGCACCACGTGAACGATCGCGTCGGTCTCGCGGATGTTCGCCAGGAACTGGTTGCCCAGTCCCTCGCCCTTCGACGCGCCCGCCACCAGCCCCGCGATGTCGACGAACTCCACCGTGGCCGGCAGCACCCGCTGCGGCTTGACGATTTCGGCCAGCTTGTCGAGCCGCGGATCCGGCACCTCGACGATGCCGACGTTGGGCTCGATCGTGCAGAACGGATAGTTCTCGGCCGCGATGCCGGCCTTGGTCAGGGCGTTGAACAGGGTCGACTTGCCGACGTTGGGCAGGCCGACGATGCCGCATTTGAGGGACATTGGGAGAAGCTCCAGGCGGGCCGCTGGAAGGTGCACGGTAGTGCTGCGCGCCGGGCGGCCGAATTCGTCGAAACCCCGATTGTCTCAGTTTCGCGCGTTCGGCCGGCTCGCGGGGGCGGCGCGGGCGGACTGATCCGCCAGAGCCAGGGGTGCGAAGAGCCCGTCGAGGGCGGCTCCCGCGTGCTTCTTCGCGCCCTTGTGCAAGCCGAGCGCCACCGAAAGGAATTCCGCGGGACCCGCTCGTCGGGGCGAAGCCCCTACGAGGCGGGTGCGGAATTCCGAGGTGGGCGAGGGCAGCCCCGCCGCAGGCGGGGCCGCAGCACCGGGCGGGAAGAAGCACGCGGGAGCCGCCCTCGACGGGCCCGCCCCGGCGCAACGAGGAGCGGATCAGTCCGCCCGCCCCGCCCCCGCGACCCGGCTGCTGCCGTGCGCGCGCCACCAGTCGTGGAGTTGCGCGAGGGCGCAAGACACCAGCCGCGACCTTGCGTCGTCGGCCCGGCTGGTCAGCATCACGGGCACCTGCGCCCCGAGGACCAGCCCCGCCGCCTCGGCGTGGGCCAGAAAGGTCAGCTCCTTGGCCAGCATGTTTCCGGATTCGAGGTTCGGCACGATCAGCACCTGCGCGCGGCCGGCGACCAGCGAGACGATGCCCTTGGTGCGGGCGGCTTGCAGGTCGACCGCATTGTCCATGGCCAGCGGGCCGTCGACCAGGCCGCCGGTGATCTGGCCACGCTCGGCCATCTTGGACAAGACCGCGGCGTCGATGGTGGACGGGATCGTCGGGGTGACCGTCTCCACCGCGGAAAGGATGCCCACTCGCGGCTCGGGCAGGCCGCAGGCGCGCGCCAGGTCGATCGCGTTCTGCACGATGTCGACCTTGGCCTCGAGGTCCGGCGCGATGTTGATCGCGGCGTCGGAGATGAACAGCAGGTCGGCGATGCCGGGCAGGTCCATCACGTAGACGTGGCTGATCCGCCGCCCGGTGCGCAGGCCGTCGTCGCGGCGCACGATCGCCGCGAGCAGCGTGTCGGTGTGCAGGTGGCCCTTCATGACCGCGCGCACGCGGCCTTCGCGGGCCAGTGCGATCGCGCGGCGGGCGGCTTCCTCGTCGCCGGTCACGTTCACGATCGGGACGCCGCTGAGGTCGCGCTCCAGGCCGGCCGCGGTCTCGCGGATCTCGGCCTCGGCGCCGACCAGGACCGGCGCGATCAGGCCCGCGTCGCGCGCCTGCAGCGCGCCTTCCAGCGAGGCCGGATCGTCGGGGCAGACCACCGCGGTGGGCAGCGGCGGCAGGCCCGCGCAGGCCGCCAGCAACCGGTCGAACTGCTCGTGCCGGCGCACCAGCACTTCCGGCAACTCGGCGTCGGCGATCTCGATCCGGCGCTGCGGCGCGAAGACCTCGGCCTGGCCTTCGGCGATCGACTGGCCGCCGGTCGTGCCGCCGAGTCGTTCGATCCGGGTGTCGAGCAGCAGCAGGCGCGGCTCGCGCTTGTCGGCCACGGTGACCGTGACCTGCAGTTCGTCGCCGACCCGTGCGCGGTCGCGGAACACCAGGGTCTGGGCCCGGTAGAGCGCGCCGGGGCCGGGCAGGCGGGTGCCGATCACGTTGCCGATCAGCGAGGCCAGCCACATCGACGGGGCCACCGCGCCGGTGCCGGGGTCTCCGTCCGTGTCGAACCGGGCTTCCAGATCCGGCAGGTGCGCCGGGTTCAGGTTGCCGGAAACGTTGGCGAAGACGTAGAGGTCGGACTCGGTGCAGACGCGGCGGATGCTTGCGCTGTCGCCGATCGCGATCTCGTCGAACAGGCGGTTGGTGAGCTTCATGGCCGCAATGCTAACCTGCCGTCATGCCCGCAAGTCTCGACGGAAAACTGGTGGTGGCGATCTCCTCGCGCGCGGTCTTCGACTTCGAAGAAGAGAACCGCGTGTTCGAGCAGGACGACGACGCCGCCTACATGGCGCTGCAGCGCGAGCGCCTGGACAGCCCCGCCCAGCCCGGCGTGGCCTGGGCGCTGGTGCGCAAGCTGCTGCAGTTCGACCCTCCGGGCCGCGGCGAGCGCGACCGCCGGGTCGAGGTCGTGGTCGTGTCGCGCAACGATCCGGTGAGCGGGCTGCGCGTCTTCCGCTCGGCCGCCAGCGCCGGCCTGCGGCTCGAGCGCGGCGTGTTCACCCGGGGCCGCGCGCCCTGGCGCTACCTGGCGCCGCTCAAGGCCAACCTCTTCCTGTCGGCCAATGCCGACGACGTGCGCGCGGCGCTGGCCGCGGGCATTCCGGCCGCGCGCGTGTTCCCCGAGTCGGTCAAGGCCTCGGAGTCGCACCCCGACGAGATCCGGATCGCCTTCGACGGCGACGCGGTGCTCTTCTCCGACGAGTCGGAGCGGGTGTTCCAGGCGGGCGGACTCGACGCCTTCCAGCAGCACGAGGCGGACCGCGCCGCGCTGCCGCTGCCGCCCGGCCCCTTCATGCCGCTGCTGCAGGCCCTGCACCGGCTGCAGCGCGAGAGCGAGGTGTCGGACCCGGGCGTCGGCGCGGAGATGGCGGTCGTGGCGCCGATGCGGATCCGCACCGCGCTGGTCACCGCGCGCAGCGCGCCGGCGCACGAGCGCGCGATCCGCACGCTGATGCACTGGGGCATCGAGGTCGACGAGGCGCTGTTCCTGGGCGGGCTCGAGAAGGGCCCCTTCCTGAAGGAGTTCGAGCCCGACTTCTTCTTCGACGACCAGACCGGTCACTGCGAGTCGGCGGCGCGGGTGGCGCCGGCCGGGCACGTGGTGTCGGGCGTGGCGAACGAGGGCTGATCAGGCAGCCCCGCCGCGCGCGTCGTCGTAGGCGGCGCCCCCGACAAGCATCGCCGCGATGTCGGCCTCGCCAAAGCCGAGCTCGCCGAGCACCTCGGCCGTGTGCTGGCCCAGCAGCGGCGCCGGCTTGCGGATCTCGGTCAGTTCGCCGCTCGACTTGATCGGCAGGCCCAGGGTCTTCATCCGGCCGATCTTCGGGTGGTCCATCTCCACGACCATCTTGCGGGCGGCCACCTGCGGGTCTGCCAGCGTCTGCTCGAAGCTGTAGACCGGCCCTCCGGGCACGCCGGCCGCGTCCATCTTCCGGACCCAGTGCGCGCTGGGCGCGGTGGCGAATACCGCCTCGATGTCCCGCTCGAGGTCGTCGGCATGCTCGAGGCGATCGCCCGGCCGCGCGTAGCGCGGGTCGGCCAGCCACTCGGGCTTGTCGCAGACCTGGGTGCAGAAGGCCTGCCACAGCTTTTCGTTGCCGGCGCCGACCGTGGCGTAGCCGTCCTGTGTGCGATAGGCCTGGTAGGGCGCGGAGCGCCGGTGGCGGGTGCCGGTGGGCGTGGGGATCTCGCCGGCGCCGGCCCAGGCGCCGAATTCCCAGATGCTCCAGGCGAGTCCGGCCTCGAGCAGCGAGGTCTCCAGGTACTGGCCCTTGCCGCTGCGCAGCCGGCCGATGTAGGCGCCGAGGATCCCGTACAGCGCGGTGACGCCGCTGGCGATGTCGTTCATCGCGATGCCGACCTTGGCCGGCCGCCCGCCCGGGTAGCCGGTCATCATCATGATGCCGGACATGCCTTGCGCGATGATGTCGTAGCCGCCGCGCTTGCCGTAGGGGCCGGTCTGGCCGAAGCCCGACATCGACGCGTAGACCAGGCCGGGGTTGGTCCTGGCCAGGCTGTCGTAGTCGATGCCCAGGCGCTTGACCACGCCG
>VFQM010002519.1_pt1 | contig 13311 bp, 11 predicted proteins | sample 3512391 | NCBI WGS metagenome assembly VFQM01 (sample SAMN10412369, study PRJNA504923) | tailings metagenome | isolation source: Replicate 1 from Balatoc abandoned mine | place: Philippines
CCGGTGATCCTGGTGTCGAAGGACATCAACATGCGCATCAAGGCCCGCGCGCTCGGCCTTGAGGCGCAGGACTACTTCAACGACAAGGTGCTGGAGGATACCGACCTCCTGTACACCGGCATGCGCCAGCTGCCTGCCGACTTCTGGGACAAGCACGGCCAGGGCATGGAATCGTGGAAGCAGGACGGGCACACGCTGTACCGCGTGAAAGGCCCGCTCTCGTCGCAGATGCTGGTGAACGAGTTCCTGTTCATCGACGGCGACCCGAACTTCGCGGCGATCGTCCGGAACGTTTCCGGCAAGACCGCCGAGTTCGCCACGCTGACCGACTACACGCACCCGAAGAACGCCATCTGGGGCATCACCGCGCGCAACCGCGAGCAGAACTTCGCGCTCAACCTCTTGATGAACCCGGACATCGACTTCATCACCCTCCTCGGCCAGGCGGGCACCGGCAAGACGCTGCTGACGCTGGCTGCCGGCCTGACGCAGGCGCTGGAAACCAAGCTCTACGCCGAGATCATCATGACCCGCGTCACCGTCCCGGTCGGCGAAGACATCGGCTTCCTGCCGGGTACCGAGGAAGAGAAGATGACGCCGTGGATGGGCGCGCTGGAGGACAACCTCGACGTGCTCAACAAGACCGACGAAGGCGCCGGCGACTGGGGCCGGGCGGCGACGATGGACCTGATCCGCAGCCGGATCAAGGTCAAGTCGCTGAACTTCATGCGCGGCCGCACCTTCCTCAACAAGTACCTGATCATCGACGAGGCGCAGAACCTGACGCCGAAGCAGATGAAGACGCTGATCACCCGCGCCGGTCCCGGCACCAAGGTGGTCTGCCTCGGCAACATCGCGCAGATCGACACGCCCTACCTGACCGAGGGCAGCTCAGGTCTGACCTACGTGGTGGATCGTTTCAAGGGCTGGGACCATTCCGGCCACATCACGCTGCAGCGCGGCGAGCGCTCGCGGCTCGCCGACCACGCGGCGGAAGTGCTCTAGGCAAACCGCGAACGGGGGTCAGATCAACCCCCGTTCGCGCAATGCCCTGGCAATCGTTCCGGCCAGCTCGGCGGAACCGCGCCGGGCTTCGGCCGCATCATTGCTCTCGGTCACCCCTGACCAGACCAGCTTCTCGCCAATCGTCTGCCAGAGATTCGTCTCCAGCGTCGCCACCTCGAACTGGTGCGTCGTCGGCGGCGACTGCACCAGCACGGCGCTCGAATAATAGCCATAGAAACCCCGGCGATAAGCCACGGTCGGCACCACCATCATCTGCCCCGGCACCACCGTCGTATGCTTGTCCACGCTGACCAGGCGTGTCGTCAGCACGCAATCGGCCGCCGAGCGCTGCACCATCTCGCGTACCCGCTGCAGATCACTTTCCTGTACGCCGGAGCCCAGCGTGTAGCTGGGCACGGCATCGACACCGATGGCCTTCAGGCTGCGGACGAACGCGTCCTCGAACAGGCGCCGGCTGGCGCCGTCCTCGCCGAGCCCCATCACCAGCACCCGCCTGAACGGAACCCCGCGAAAATCCGTGTCCTGCCACGAACTGACGAGGCGGGTCGGCGTGGCGCATCCGACCAGCAGCAAGGCACCGGCGACGGCCAGGAAAAGGACGAACTGCCGGCCGAACTGCCAGCGAACGTTCTGGAAAATGCGCAAGGTCTGCTCCTCCGGTAACGGACTCCCTGAAGGCGAGTCTACCCTCGTCTGCTAAAATTGCTGCATTCCTAGGCCGTGTCTGACGACACGGCCTTTTCGCTCATGCACCGGAGGCCTCGTGAAACGACGCGACTTCATCGCCGCCAGCGCCCTGTTGCCATTGATCGGCAGCAGCGCCGCCACTGCAGCGCCGGCGGCCCCGAAAAAGAAGCCGGCCGCGAGGCCCGCCCAGAAGAAGCCTGCTCCGGCCCCCAAAAAGCCGGTCGCGCCGGTCGAGGCCAACGAGGACCGTGTCGCCGCCGCCAGCCTGCCCGAGGAGCCTGCGCCCCGCTGGCGTACCTACGACCTGCTGACCCGCATCGAGGTCAGGCAAACCGCTGGCACTACCCGCCTGTGGCTGCCGCTGGCCATGTTCAAGGACACGCCGTGGCAGCGTGCCCTCGGCCACTCCTGGCAGGGCAATTTCGAACGCGCCGGCATCTACCGCGACCCGGCAGCGGAGATGGAGGTATTCACTGCCGAATGGAAGGATGGCGTGCTGCCGCAGCTCGCCTTGCAGAGTCGTGTCGAAACCCAGGACCGCCATTTCGACGTGACGAAGAAGCACTGCGCCCCGGAGCGGGGCGAAATCCTGCGCCGCAACCTGCAGAGCACGGAACTGATGCCGATCAACGAGAAGACGCGCGAGATTGCCGAGCGCATCGTCGGCCGCGTCCGCGACCCGCTGGCACAAGGCAAGGTTCTCTACGACTGGGTTGCCGACCGCGCGCTGCGCGACCCGGAAACCCCGGCGCTCGCCGCCGGCGGCATCGACACGCCGCCCGCACTCGCCGATGCCCTCGGGCGGAATGCCGGACATGCCCTCCTCTTCGTCGCCCTCGCCCGGGCCATCGGCCTGCCGGCGCGACCGGTCTTCGGCCTGCGCTGCGACTACTCCAAGCTGCTGCCCAGCCTCGGCGTGCTTGGCGAACTCAACCGGGCCTTCCATTGCCGGGCGGAGTTCTATGCACCGGGTTACGACTGGATTCCGGTGAACCCGGCCGACCTGCGACAGGCCGTGATCGCCGAAAAGCTTTCTGCTGACGACGGCAAGCTCGCCGTGCTGAAGAAACTGCTGTTCGGCTTCTGGGAAATGAACTGGATCGGATTGAACACGGCGCTCGAAGTCACGCCACGCGACAGTTCCGGAAAACTGCTGCCCTTCCTCGCCACGCCCTACATCGAGACCGGAGCCGGGCCGCTGGACACCGCAGATGGCGAACGCTTCAGCGTCAGCATGCAGGCGACCCGCAGCGAGGGATAAGCAAGGAGTCGGCGAGAAACAGACGCCAGAATAGCCAGCGGCTATCGACAAGATCCAAACAATCAACTGGAGCCAAATGACGGCGAACGCCAGAATGCAGTCATGAAAACGATCACCGGAGAATGATCATGGTCAAGACTGCCACCTTCGCTGCCACCCACTTCACCGTTGCCTTCGGCGTCGCCTACGCCCTCACCGGCGACATCGGCGTCAGCAGCGTACTTGCCCTGGTCGAGCCCGCCTGCAACACCGTCGCCTACTACTTCCACGAGAAAGCCTGGCTTCGCTTCGGCAAGGCGACCAGAGAGGATACGGGAGGCAGTGCCGGCCACGGCGGCCTGCACCGGGCCTGAGCCTCGGACAACGGCGGAGGCGAGGAAACCCTGCGGAACTCAGTAGCTGCCGGGGTTGGCGAAGTTCTCGAAGCGGGTGTATTCGCCGAGGAAGGAGAGGCGGACGGTGCCGATCGGGCCGTTACGCTGCTTGCCGATGATGATCTCGGCGGTGCCCTTGTCCGGCGAATCCGGGTTGTAGACCTGGTCGCGGTAGATGAACATGATCACGTCCGCGTCCTGCTCGATGGCGCCGGATTCGCGCAGGTCGGACATCACCGGCCGCTTGTTCGGCCGCTGTTCGAGCGAGCGGTTCAGCTGCGAGAGTGCGATCACCGGGCATTCCAGCTCCTTGGCCAGCCCCTTCAGCGCTCGCGAGATTTCCGAGATCTCGGTCGCCCGGTTCTCGCCCTGGCTGCTGCCCGACATCAGCTGCAGGTAGTCGATCACGATCATGCCCAGCTTGCCGCACTGGCGATGCAGGCGGCGGGCACGGGCACGCAGGTCGATCGGATTCAGCGCCGGCGTCTCGTCGATGTAGATCGCCTTCTCGTGGATCTTGCCGAGCGCATAGGAAAGGCGCGACCACTCGTCGTCGTTGAGCTTGCCGGTACGCACGCGATGCTGGTCGAGCCGGCCGACCGAGGCCAGCATGCGCATCGCCAGCTGGGCACCGCCCATTTCCATCGAGAACACCGCCACCGGTGCGCCGTATTCGATCGCCACATGCTCGGCGATGTTCAGCGCGAACGAGGTCTTGCCCATCGACGGACGGCCGGCAACGATCACCAGGTCGCCCGGCTGCAGGCCGGAAGTCATCTTGTCGAGGTCGTTGTAGCCGGTCGGAATGCCGGTGGACGGACGGCCGGCAACGATCACCAGGTCGCCAGGATGCAGGCCGGAAGTCATCTTGTCGAGGTCGTTGTAGCCGGTCGGAATGCCGGTGATGTCGGAAGCGTTATCGCGGTCGTGCAGTTCCTGGATGCGCTCGACCACCTGCGTCAGCAGCGGATTGATGTGCTGGAAGCCGGTCTGATGGCGCATCCCCGATTCGGCGATGGCGAAGACCTTGGCTTCGGCCTCGTCGAGCAGGGTCTTCGGCTCGCGGCCGAGCGGGTTCAACGCACTGGAGGCAATTTCGTCGCCGGCGGTGACCAGCTGACGCAGGATGGCGCGCTCGCGGACAATCTCGCCGTAACGGCGGATGTTCGCTGCCGACGGGGTGTTCTGCGCCAGTTCGCCGAGATAGGCGAGGCCACCGGTATGCTCGGTCTCGCCCGCAGCATCGAGGGCTTCGGCGACGGTGACGACGTCGGCCGGCTTGCCGCGCTCCAGCATGCGCTGGATGACGCGATAGATGCGACGGTGCTCGTCGCGGTAGAAATCGGTTTCGGAAACGAGGTCGCTGATCTTGTCGTAAGACTGATTGTCGAGCAGCAGGCCGCCCAGCACCGACTGCTCGGCTTCGATCGAATGCGGCGGGATGCGCAGCGCAGCGATGGCCGGGTCGATCTGCGGTTGTTGCGGTTTTTTCTGGAACTGGGCCATGGCTCGGGTCGTTTCTCGGGAGAAGCGAGTTTACCCGCCCGGTTGCAAAACAGAAAGCTCGGCAGCATGGCCAACCGCCCCGGACGCCTCGCATCCCTTAGAATGGGCGGCCTTTTCAACCGACGCCCCCGCAAGCCGCACGTTCCGCCCACGCATGAGCCACACCCGAGCCGCCTCCCTGATGATCCTGGTCACCCTCCTCTGGAGCATTGCCGGTGTCGTCACCCGCCAACTCGATGCCGCACGCAGTTTCGAGGTCACCTTCTGGCGCAGCCTGTTCAACGCACTGACGCTCGCCGTCGCACTGAGCATCCTGCGCGGCCCGGCGCTCTGGCGCGGCATGCCGCAGTGGCCGCGGGCACTCTGGATTTCCGGCGCCTGCTGGGCAGTCATGTTCACCGCCTTCATGGTTGCCATCACGCTGACCACCGTCGCCAACGTACTGGTGACGATGGCCGTCGGCCCGCTTCTCACCGCACTCTTCTTCCGGATCTTCCTGCGGCGTCAGCTGGCGCCACGAACCTGGGTCGCCATCGCGCTCGCCGGCATCGGCATCGCCTGGATGTTCGGACAGGAAGCCCGGGCAGGCGTCTCGCTGACCGGCACCCTCGTCGCGCTGGCGGTACCGCTCGCGGCGGCGATCAACTGGACGCTGCTGCAGCGGATCGGAGAGGGGGACGGCAAGGGCGACCCCTCCACGACACAGGACATGCTGCCGGCCGTCTGGATCGGCGCGGTTCTTTCTGCCGCTGCCACGCTGCCGCTGGCCTGGCCCCTGCAGGCCTCGGCACACGACATCGGCCTGCTGGCCCTGCTCGGCAGCGTGCAACTGGCGATTCCCTGCCTGCTCGTCGTCCGCCTGTCACGCGAACTGCCGGCACCCGAGATCGCCCTGCTCGCCCTGCTCGAAGTCGTCTTCGGCGTTGCCTGGGCCTGGCTGGGTGCCGGCGAACGACCGTCGGCAGACACGCTTGCCGGCGGCTCACTGGTCCTCGCCGCCCTCATCGGCAACGAACTGCTGGGAATGTATCGGCGCTCCAGCACCTGAACAAAAGAAAAAGGCCCCGGAATTCCTTCCGGAGCCTTTCAGCTTTCTGAACTCCAGCCGCCAGCCAGGCTGCGGCCGTGTCCGGCTTACTGCTCGCCGACGACCTTGACGGTGATCTGGGCGATGACGTCGGTGTGCAGCGCGACGTCGATGGTGGTTTCGCTGACGGTCTTCAGCGGGCCGTTCGGCATGCGCACGGTAGCCTTCTCAACCTCGAAGCCCTTGGCCTTCAGGCCATCGGCGATGTCGGCGTTGGTCACCGAGCCGAACAGGCGGCCATCGACACCGGCCTTGCGGGCGATTTCGACGACGACGCCAGCCATCTTCTCGGCGACGCCCTGGGCAGCAGCCAGCTTCTCGGCGGCCAGCTTTTCCAGCTCGGCACGACGGGCTTCGAACTCGGCCTTGGCAGCCGGCGTGGCGCGCTTGGCCATGCCGCGCGGGATCAGGAAGTTACGGGCGTAGCCATCCTTGACCTTGACCAGATCGCCGAGGTTGCCGAGGTTGATGACCTTTTCCATCAGAATGATTTGCATGTTCTGGCTCCTCGATTACTGGTGGTTGTCGGTGTAGGGCAGCAGGGCCAGGAAGCGGGCGCGCTTGATGGCGACCGACAGCTGACGCTGGTAGTGAGCCTTGGTGCCGGTCAGGCGAGCCGGCATGATCTTGCCGTTCTCGACGATGAATTCCTTCAGGACTTCGACGTCCTTGTAGTCGACCATGTCGACCTTGTCGGCGGTGAAGCGGCAGAACTTGCGGCGCTTGAACAGGCCACCACCACGCTTCGGCTTCTTGTCATCCTTCTTCTTGAAGAATCGTGCCATTTCAGTTTCCTTCCAAAAATTCGATGTTTTCTATGTGCAGTACCAGTTGCTTGCTGTTGCGGCTCTTGGCGGCGAGGAATCCGGTCACCTTGACTGCGGATCCTGCTGTCGCTGCCTGCAGCCACTTCGCCGGATCACCCAGGCCGATGGCCGGGATTTCACATTCGACGCGCCTCGCGCTTCCTGCCTCGACCTGATCCGACTCGTGCCGGATGCGGCACTCTGTCACCGGAACCCCTGCCGGCGTATAACGCAGGGCAAGGCGTTCGATCAGGCAGCCAGTGAGTTCGACGCGGTTCAGCAAGCCTCCGGAACGACCAATCAGGCTTCTGCAGGAGCCGCAGCGGCTTCAGCAGCGACTTCGCCCTTGCCTTCCATCAGCGACTTCGACTTCTCTTCCTTCATCATCGGCGACGGGGAAGTGACGGCAGCCTTCATCTTGACGGTCAGGTGGCGCAGCACGGCGTCGTTGAACTTGAACGCGTGCTCCAGTTCAGCGAGGGTCTCGCCGTCGCACTCGATGTTCATCAGAACGTAGTGGGCCTTGTGGATCTTCTGCAGCGGGTAAGCCAGCTGGCGACGACCCCAGTCTTCAAGACGGTGGATGATCCCGTTGCGCGAGGTGACGAGCGACTTGTAGCGCTCGACCATCGCCGGGACCTGCTCGGACTGGTCCGGATGGACGATGAAACAGACTTCGTAATGGCGCATGAACACTCCTTTTGGCAGAAGCCCCCCGCCATGCGGTAACGGTGGGGCAAGGTTGAAAAAACGCAAGCCGGCGATTATAGCGGCTTTATGTCTTGATAATCAAGACTATTGAAGCTTTTGCGGCGAGCCGATGCGCATTTGACCCCCGCCGCTTCACCCGCCGGCGGCCGGAGTTCAGAAAAAATTTACAGTCTTGTGACCGGTTTGTAAGGAAAATCCTGCAAACCCTGCAAACTGTTAACCAATACAGAACGATTCGAAGCTGCACCGGATTTGCCGGCCCATCCACCCGCCACCACAAGAACAAGACCCCATGCTCCGGATTCCCGGCCTCCGCCAGTTCCTTGCCGGCCTGCTTGCAGCACTCACATTCGCAGCCCTCCCGCTCTCCGCCGCAGCGGACACGCACTGGGACCTGCCGACGCCGTACCCGGAAAACAACTTCCATACCGAGAACATCCGCAAGTTCGCCGCAGACGTCGCCGCTGCCAGCGGCGGCCGTCTGCGCATCAGCATTCACCCGAACGGCAGCCTGTTCCAGGCGCCCGAGATCCGCCGCGCCGTCGAGAAAGGCAAGGCGCAGGCCGCCGAACTCATCCTTTCCGGCTTTGCCGGCGACGACCCGTTCTTCGCACTGGATACGATCCCCTTCCTTGCCACCAGCCACGCCGAGGCCCGCGCGCTCTGGCAGGCATCGCGCAAGACGGTCGACGAGAAGCTGGCGACCCGCGGGCTGAAGGTCCTCTTCTCCGTTCCATGGACGCCCCAGGGCATTTACACCCACGCCCCGCTCGATTCGCTGAAGACCGCCCGCGGGCTCCGCATCCGCTCCTACGACGCCACCAACGTCGCCCGCCTGATCGAACTGATGGGAGCGCAGCCGGTCATCGTGCAGGCCGCAGAACTGCCGGCAGCACTGGCCGCCGGCATCGTCAATGCCAGCATCACCTCGGCCGCGACCGGCTACGACTCGCACAGCTGGGAGCACTTCTCGGACTTCACCGACCTGCGCGCCTGGCTGCCGAAGAACGTCGTGATGATCAACCTGCGCCACTTCAATGCCCTCGACGCCGACACCCGCGAGGTCGTGCTCAAGGCCGCAGCCGCGGCCGAAGAGCGGGGCTGGTCCATGTCCGAGGAAAAATCCGGGTGGTACATCGAGCAACTCCGCCAACACGGCATGGCGGTGCGCGCCCCATCCCCTGCGCTGGCGCGGGAATTCAACCAGATCGGCGAACAGATGCTCCGCGAATGGCTGGCCAAGACCGGCGCTGACGGCAAGCGCGTCCTCGATGCCTATCGCCAGGCAAGAACCCGATAGCCGTCAGGGGCAGCGGCCGCAACCGCCTCGTCCGCTCAGGCTGAACGCAAGCGCCAGCGCAGCCACCCGGGCCGGCGCTTGCCCGCCGCGCCGCGCATGAAGCCGAGATAGAGCAGCGGCACGACGAAGAGCGTCAACAGCGTCGAGATCATCAGCCCCCAGACGATGGCGCCGGCCACCGGCCCCCACAGCAGGCTCTGCCCGCCGAGGCCGACAGCCAGCGAGAAAAGTCCGCCGATGGTCGTCGTGCTGGTGATCAGGATCGGCACCACGCGCCGGCGGGCGGCTTCCATGATCGCGTGGATGGTGCCGATACCATGCCGCTTGCGGTCGTTCGCCGCGTCGATGAGCACGATTGCCGAGTTCACCGCGATGCCGGTCAGCGCAATGACGCCGTAGAGCGTGTAAAGAGAGAGCGGATTGCCGGTCAGCGCCAGCCCGAAGATGACGCCGGCGAAGGCCAGCGGCACGGTGACGAGGATCATCAGCGGCTGCCAGTAGCTGACGAACTGCGCGGCGAGGATCAGGTAGATCAGCCCGATGCCGAGCAGGAACAGCACCTTCATCGCATCCAGGCTCTCCTCGATGTCTTCCAGCTCGCCGGAGAAGTCGAGATCGACGTTCGGGTGCTGGGCGCGGATCTTCTCCCAGCCCTCCCTGATCTGCGCGTTGGCTGCCGGCGTGTCGATCACCGTCTTGTCGAGGTTGGCTTCCACCGTGATCGTGCGCCGCAGGTTGTAGTGGCGGATGAAGCCGCGGCCGCTCTTCACCTCCGTTTCGACCAGCGCCCCCAGCCGCGTCATGCGGCCGTCGGGCAATGCCACCGGCTCGTCGAGCAGCGCATCGGGCCGCTCGCGCAGATAGCGCTCGGAACGTACGCGCACCTCCAGCTTGTTGCCGCCATCGCGGGTGAAGGCCACCACCTCGCCGTCGACCGCCAGCCGCACCTGCCGCGCCACCTGCGCCGCGGAGAGGCCGGCCTTCCTGAGTGCCTCGGCATCGAGCCGGAACGAGAGCTGCGGCCGCCCCGGCACGTTGTCGTCCTGCGCGTCGCGCGTGCCGGGAATGGCGCGCACGATGGCCAGCAGCGCATCGGCGCCGGCCTGCACCTCGGCGTAGTCGTCGCCGCGCACCTTGATGCTGATCGCCTTGCCGGCCGGCGGCCCCCCCGAAAGCACGGTGAAGCTCTTGCGACCCGGCCCCGGCAGCGCCTCAATCTCGCTGCGCATCTGCTCGACCACCTCGCCGACGCTGCGAGCCCCCTCGCGATGTGGGTTGAGCGAGATCGCGATCTGGCCGTAGGGATCGCCGTAGAGCGGCTCGGTATCGGTGAACTTGAGGCCGGCGTAGCCATAGACCGCGCGCGCCTCGCCCTCGACGCCAACGCCCTTGAGCCGGTCGCGCACCCCCTTCTCAACCGCCTGCACCTCGGCCAGCGTGTCTTCCAGGGAGGCGCTGGCCGGCATGTCGACGTTCACATAGACCACGCGCAGCGGATCGAAGGCGAAGAACTGCACGCGCACGGCGCCGATCGCCAGCAGCGCCACGGCACCGACGACGATCGCCACGGCAATCGCCGAAAAACGCTTCGGCCGGCGCAGCACATAGGCCAGCGCCTGGCCGTAGCGCAGCCGCAGCCGGCGGTTGAAGCGCTCGCGCCAGACCTGCATGCGCGAGGTCGCATCTACCTTCAGCTTCCATGCAGTAACGTGCACCGGCATGATCCAGAAGGCCTCGATCAGCGAGATCGCCAGCGCCAGCGCGACGACGAACGGAATGATGAACATGAACTTGCCGACGATGCCGGGCAGCAGCATCAGCGGCAGGAAGGCCGCCATCGTCGTCGCCACCGAGGCGAGGACCGGCGCGCCAACCTCGCGCACTGCCGCAATGGACGCTTCCAGTGCATCCTCGCCGCGCTCGATCCGGGAATAAATCGACTCGACGATGACCACCGCGTCGTCCACCAGCATGCCGAGCGCGATCACCACGCCGAGCAGCACCGAAACGTTGACCGTATGCCCCATCGCCGCCAGCACCGCGAAGGCTCCAAGCAGCGAGAACGGAATGCCGAGAGTGACCAGCAGGCCGATCTTCCAGCCGAGAAACAGCCAGCAGATGGCGAAGACGAGGATGGCGCCGTAGAGCGCATTGGTTTCCATGACGCTCACCGCCTCGCGCGTCGGGATCGTCTGGTCGTCGGCGACGGCGAGCGAGAGCCCGTTCGCTTCGAGCAGCGGGTTCTGCCGCGCAATGTATTCCTTGAGCCGCTCGACGAGCTGCAGCGTATTGACCCGCGACTTCTTGGTCACCGCGAAGAGCAGCGCCGAACGGCCGTCGCTGGTCGCGTAGTTGGTCGCCGTCGCCCGCGTGCGCTCGATACGCGCAACTTCCGAAAGGCGCGCGGTGATGCCGGGGCGGCCAGTCGCCTGCACCGGCACATCTTCCAGTTGCTGTGGATCGAGCGTGACGCCGGTGACGCTGACCGACCACGCACCCTCCTTCGTCTTCAGCGTGCCGCCGGAAACGTCGCGATACCACGCTGCCAGCGAGTCGGCGACGTCGGTCGCCGTCAGGCCCCTCGCGGCGAGCGCCTCGGGGCGCGGGCTGACCAGGATCTCCGGTTCGCGCAGGCCGGTGGCGAAGACGACATCGACGCCGGAGAGCCGCTCGAGGTCGGTCTTGATGCGGCGGCCGGCGGCGCGCAGCGTCTCGTCGTCGGCCTGCCCGAGCAGCAGCAGCGAGGCGGTCGGGAAGCCGTTCGAGGTGGTGACCTCAAGGATGCGCGGCTCCTTCGCCTCCTTCGGCAGCTCGCCGCTGTGCTTGTTCTGCACTTCGCGGCGCAGGTCGTTCATGCGCTTGTCGAAGGTGCGCTCGTCGATCTCGCGGAAGCGCACCAGCATCGTCGCCACGTTCTCGCGCGCGTTCGAGATCACGAAGCGCACATCGGCGACGCCCTTGATGCCATCCTCCAGCGGATTGACGATCAGGCGCTCGACCTCCTCCGCCGTTGCGCCCGGCAGCGCGGCGGTGATGCTGACCCAGTTGAAGTTGATCTCCGGGTCCTGCTCGCGCGGCATCGTCACGTAACTGACCAGGCCGAGCAGCATGACCACGGCGAAAAGGATGTTCGCCAGCGGGTGGTTGGCGAGCAGCAGGCGGAAGAATTTCATCGCGCCGGCCTCAGCGCTGGCTGGTACGAATGGCCATGCCATCCTGCAGCGCCGCCTGCCCGCCGACGACGACCGCCGCCTCGTCGGCAAGGCCGGCCGGCACCGGCACCGCGCGCGCCTCCTGCGCACCGGGCAGCGGCACAAAGCGCGCCTTGCCATTCTCGGCAACGAACACCCCGAGCACCGCACCGCGGCGGACGATCACCGCCGCCGGCAGATGCGGCAGCGGGTCGTTCCAGACCAGGCGGCCGTCGCTGCCCGCAGGCGGCATCGAATCGCCGAACGCAAAGCGCGCTTCCTGCGTACGCGCCGTCGGCGACAGCGTCGCCCCCACGCGCAGCAGGCGCACCGGGTAGCGCTGACCCTGTGCCTCGAAGCGCAGCTCGCGCGCATTCGGCAGGTTGGCTGCATCGGCCGGCGACACGCTCGCCGCCAGCTCGCTCGCATCGGCTTCGGCCAGCACGTAGAGCACGCTGCCGGCGGCAACGCTCTCGCCGACCTGCCCCCTGCGCTCGCGCACCTCGGCATCGAAAGGCGCGCGCAGCCGCGTCTTCGCCAGCTGGCGCTCGCCCGTGGCCTGCTGCGCCCGATTCGAAGCCAGCTCGGCGCGCATCAGCGCCACTTCAGTTTCCTTCTGCGTCAGCGCCTCCTGCGAGATGAAGCCCTTCTCGACCAGCGACTGCGAGCGTTTCAGCTGCGACTCGGCCAGCTTCAGCCGCGCCGCCGAGGCCTCTGCGGCCGAACGGGCGCGTTCCAGTGCCAGGCGGTAGTCGGCCGGATCGATCTCGGCCAGCACCTCGCCGCGCCGCACGCGGGCGCCAGTGTCGGCGCTCCAGCGCAGCACCACGCCGGCCACCTCGGCGGCGAGTTTCGATTCGTTGCGCGCGATCACCGTCGCGGCCACGTCGCGCTGCGGATGCACGACCAGTGCCTTCAGCGTGCGCAGTTCGACGCTGGCGGCGGGAGCGGCGGCCTTCTGCGGCTCCGGTGCACCGGCTGCCAGCAGATCTGCCGGCGGCAGAAAAAACACGAGGGTCGCCAGCGCGGACGCGCAAGCACGGGGGGAAACAAGACGATTATTGTTGTTCATTGGCTGTTCTCTGGCGGCCTGCCGTCTCGTGAACGACAGCCGGTTTGCGGTGCTTCGTCAGGGAAGGCGACATGTTACCGCCGGGAATGACGGTTTTCCCACCGGGAAACCCGGATAATGGCGGCCTGTTCGCATCCTCGCGTTCGTTTCGAGCGCCATCCCTGGAATCTCCGCATGGAAATCAAGGTCAACTTTCTCGACAAGCTTCGTCTCGAAGCCAGATTCGACGACTTCACGGTCATCGCCGACCAGCCCATCCGCTACAAGGGCGACGGCTCGGCGCCGGGGCC
>VFQM010002520.1_pt1 | contig 13310 bp, 10 predicted proteins | sample 3512391 | NCBI WGS metagenome assembly VFQM01 (sample SAMN10412369, study PRJNA504923) | tailings metagenome | isolation source: Replicate 1 from Balatoc abandoned mine | place: Philippines
AGATTTCGCGGAGAACCAGCTATCACTAAGCTTGATAAGCCTTTCACCCCTAACAACAAATCATCTCAAAATTTTGCAACATTTACGAGTTCAGTCTACTACTTGTTCATTGTTAGATCGCTTAGTTTCGGGTTTAGTTTTATAAACTATGTTAACTCTATTACGCTTTCGCTTGCTTATAAAACTAACTCGCTAACCCATTATACCAAAGGTACAATAAAGAAGTCTTTATTTGATTATTGTATTAAAATTCAAATTTTTTTCATATTCAATAATGATCTTTTAACCTTTCTTTCGCAATACTATTTTCTATCAAACCCAAACTTTATGAGCAGCTTTAATGTGTAAGTTCAATCTTAAAGATTTACTTTTATCCTAAAAAAAAATTTAATATATTTAATAAAGCTAAAATAAACAGTATTCAGTAGTAAAGATACTTATCCCTCTTTGATATCGTTTGATTTATTGTAAGTTGTTGTCTAGGAAGCCCGTACATTAAAATTATCATTTGTTTTGCAAACCCCGTAACCCCAACTACAACTATAACAAAAAAAGATAATATAAAAAGGTATTCAGAGTTCAATATAAAACTACCCAAAATAGATCACTCAATTACAAACTTCACTGTTAGAGGGAATCCGGAGAAGAGTAAAATAATAACCCACATAAGGCGTTTTATTTCCGGAAAATTATAGGCTATTCCTGCAAGCTCAACAATGTTACGTGTTGAAGTTTTTTTTTGTATAATATCAACTAAAAAAAACATTAATGTAGACAATCAACCATGAATTAAAATAAACAAAATCAAACTATAATCTATTAAATTTTGATAATTAATTAATAAGTATAATATAAGATTCATTTCCTGGATAGTAGCGAATGCAATTAATTTTTTGAAGTCTGTTTGAGTTCACATTTTAACTGAAGATTCTGCGATTCCTAATAGGGCTACAAGGCTGACTAATTGTGCTGATAACTCTGTTTCAAAGATTAAATTAAAGTAATAAAAACAATAAATTGCGGCTTTAACCAAAAATCCACTCAGAAAAATTGAAAAACCTGCTGGGGCTTCGACATGAATTTTAGTTAATCAGTAATGAAATGGGAATACTGGAACTTTAACCCCAAATCCTAAAAATATAGCAATATACAAGAAAAAGTTCTCCATACTAGTAAATTCAATACTGTTCAAGTAAAAAAAATTTAAACTTTTATACTTAAAGTATAAGTAAGACAAACTTGTTAAAACTAAAAATGCACCAAACAATGTTCAATACAACAAAATTCTTAAAGTTTTATCAACCCTTTGAACATAACCGTGAATATAAACAAAGTATAGTGTAGGTAAAAATAAACATTCAAACCCTACGAACATAACTAGTAAGTTAGTTGTGTATACCATAAAAATAATTGCTACTAAAAAGATTGCAAAAATGCTTATATTTGATAAATATTTTGCTAAATTTTTTTCACCCAACAAATAAATACAAACAGTTCCTGAACTAAAGGCTAATAAAAGAATTACATCACTTAGTACTGAACTGTTAAGGCTAATCATGGGTGCATTAAAAAGATAACTAAACTGAACCGTAACAAAGGAGTAGTTGCTGATAAGTAAAGAAAGTCTTTTAAAATTTCATAAGTATATAATAAACTTGAGAAAAACAAACACAAATATCAAACCCAATACTAAAATATTGCAGTATTTAATAATATTAAACGCTGTTTTAAATTTCAAACCTGTGGTATTAAGCTTAATTAACAAAACTGTTACTAAAAAAATAATTAAAAGAATAAGAGATGCATAGATTGTTAACTGTTGAAATAATACGATAAATGTTTCTGCGGCTGAATGCTTCTTTAAACCTTCCGGCGTGAAGTTAAATATGTTAACAAACATTTGCATTTCTTTTTACTGAAAAGTAACTATCGGTTGTCATTTTAAAAAAAGAAGTATATAAAAAAAAAAATAGTCAGAAAGAAACCATTAAATAAACTCCGATTTGCATAAAACTAACAATAATAAGGTGTAATAAGTGGTATAAATAAATAAATGATGTTTTAATTGTCAATAACACATATAAGAACATAGATTTTGGTTCCAAATTTGTAAAAAAATCCATACTTTCTAACATATCTGCGTTAAATTTTAAAATATATGCAACTTCATTAGAGCTTGCAACTCACTCGAATAGTTCAAAGAAAGCAACAAAGACTAACAAGAAACGAATATTTTGCACAATAAAACGAGTAAATATAATAACGACACCAATTATATCAAAAAAAGCTTCGACTACGAGGTTAGAAGAGCTGGCGGCTCCACGAACATACATACCGAATGCTAACCCAAAGTCTCATAAAAGTCTAACTGGAATAGTTAGTATTGTTATCATTATTGAAATTGTTAACAATACTAATTTGCTTTCGGATTGTAGGGAAAAGGTATACCCGATAAACAATACTCAGCAATACCAAATAAACATCTGGACTAGTAAGAATAAAAAAAATTTAAAATCGTCATAAGATCCATATTCTTGTTCTCCAAGATCAGAAACGGTTTTAAAATAATTAAAATAAAAATTAAAACCGTACTGATACCTAAATCTCATCACATGGCTCAAAAAAAATACCAATCCAAAACTAAAAATTGCATAACTCCATTTATTGAACAGAGAGAAAAAAATTATATCTAACTGAAGACTTATAACTAAAGGCTTAACTAATGCGGCATTATTGTAGGCGTACAAGGTTAAGTAGCATTTATAAACAATTTGTTTAAGGTAAAATAAGTGTAAATAATCGAAAGCGTGTAAGTATGGGACAAATGCATAAATTTCACGTAGAGTATCAATATAGTTGTCGTTAGAGTATACAATAAATAAAACGTTGTCAATAGTTGATAGTACTTCGCTATGAGAAGGTCAGATGTTTAATAAATTAATATAGTGCATTACATTTTCAAAGTTCAAAGCATCTCTGTTGTAAATTACTAAATTTGCCAGATTTAGTAAATTTACAAGTGTGGTGCCGAGGTTGTCTAAGTACAGGTGTGTTAATGATAAATCAAGCGACATCCTCGTTATTTAAATTATATATAACATAGTTAGTATAAGTAAAAAGTAAATTGAGATATAAATTGTGGCTTTAAAAAAGTTAATAAAAGAGTTCTTAGATAACTGCTTTAACTTAGTTGAAATCAACTGTAAGGAGTTAAATAAGTTTGAGAAAAAATATTCTAAGATATACTTATCGCCAAAAAAAATTGTGAATGTGTAAAAAAAATAATTAGAAAATTTATACACTAACCGTTTAAAAAAAAAATCTAAAAGTAAACCACTTTTAAGTGTTCTATATGTTTTTCAACTTAATAAATAACGTAACACCCTTTTTAGTTTCTTCAGTATCTCCTGGATACTCTTAATGCAGATGGTATAATGAACGCTGCAAACAAAACATATGTAATTCAGATTGTATGGTTAAATTTAAAAACAAAACCGTATAACATGGAAAAACTACCGTATATTACTAATATATTAATATAAAGTGCAAAATAAAAAATAACTCTTGCTAGCTGCCTATTACGTGAGTATCGACTCTTATTAAAACTTCTAACTTTTCTTAAGAAAAACAAATTTCCCATAATTATTTAAAATATATTAACATGCGCAGCTATCATATTTCAGAGTGAAGCCATTACTGATTTTATAGTTACAATACGGTAATGTTTCTGTATTAAATTCGAGTAAGCTAAGCCAATAAAAGCTAATTTTTTAAAAAATCATGCTGTATTGTTAATCGTTGGTAGCTTTTTCATTCCTACAGAAAATAAGTTACCATATTTAAAGTTTAATTTTTTTATTATTTTATGTTTAAGGTGTATAGGTTTTAAAAAAAGTAGATAGATTAGATGCTTTTTTTTTGACACTTAAATTATAAAAAAGGCTAATATTACGAAAATATTGATAGTTAAAACATATATGTACAGATAACCTACTGTTAAAAAATTAACTGTTTTAAAAAGTTTTACCTTAAACTGATTAGTAATATTTATAAAATTATGCATATAAATTAAATGCTTAAAATTAAGACTTAATGACTCTTTTAAAAAAAATATGTTCAATTTAAACTTAAATGAGGGGCGGTTTAAAAGTTTTTTAAATATATTAAAAAAAAAGCTCAAATACTTTAGCTAGGAATCGAACCTAGATCAACAGGGTGAAAACCTGTTATCTTAACCGCTAGACGACTAAAGTTTAAAAAACTTTTTTAAAAGCTACTCTAAATTTTCTTATTTTGAGATTTTTACAAATTGGGCCGAAAAGCTCCTTACCGACAGTATTCATTCGCTTTTTTAATAAGACTAGTGCATTATCGCAAAAATTATATGAAAGACCATCACTTTTAAATAACTGGTGATTAGTTCTAATACAAATAGCTCTTAGTTTTTTTTTTCTTCTTTTTAATAATAGGGGTTTTGTGTTTCTAATAACGACACGAAGGAATTTACCCACTTTAGCTAACCTAGTCGTGCTACAACGCCTAATCTCTATAACTCGAACTAATAAAATACCACTTGAATCACTTGGTATTGTAAAGGACTCTTTTTGAAACATTTTAATTTTGAAAGGTATGTATTTTTGTATTAAATGTTGTTTGTTTGTTTAGTGTTTGCTTTCTTAAATAATAAACATTCTTAGACTTACTATGAGAAGACAACTTAACTAATTTTAAACTAAAATACATTATTATAAAAAAAAAACTAAAAAAACTAATAATTAACGTTAGAAAAATTACAAGTATTGGTAACTTTTCAAATAAAAAATAATATAAAATGTAAAAGTCACTACTTACTATATGGTTAATTGCTTTATAAAAGGAGGTATGTGAAAAAAAAACAAATTGTGGTTCATAGACATATCCCAAAGCTAAAAAAAAAACACTTAGATAAGAAATGTTAACCGAGTTTGACACGAAAGAGTAGTTGCTGTATAGTTGAACATATGTCATCAAAAACAATAGAAAAATGGTGAACTCTGCTGTTAAAAAAACTAAAATAATACCATCAAGGTCTAACATAAAACCCCAAATAGAATATACAATAATACTTAATAGGAAAAAAATAAACTTATTACGTAATGAAGAGAATAATAAAAAAAACGAGACTACAGTTATAACTAAAAACAAATAAAAAGAAAAATTAAATATTAGTAAATAAATATTAAAAAATGCACTTTTTAACAACACTTAAATATGTCAACCACCGAAAAGTAGTAAAATATAGGTTAATGAAAAACAAAATAAATGAAAATATTCCCCTAAATAAAAAAGAGCGAAGAAAAAACCACCCATTTCCGTTGTATGACCAGCGACTAGTTCCGATTCTGCTTCACCTAGATCAAAAGGTATTCTACCTGTTTCTAAGAAAAAAATAATTAATAAAAATGGTAACATTGGTAACAAAAGTAAAACCGTTCAGGTCCAAGTATATTGAAATGAAACTATTTGAAAGAAAGAAAAAGACTCAAATAGTGTAATTAGATATATTAAAAAAAAATTTAAAAAAACTTCGAGATTTAAGGTAGTAATTAAAACTCTTGTTGATGATAGTATAGCGTATTTATTTTTACTAACCCATCCAACGAAAAACATTAAAAATGAGAAAAACATTGATAAAACCCCCATAAACAAAAGATTATACTCAACCTCACACACTGCTAAATTAGGAGCTCAGATTAAATTAATCCAGAACAAATAACACATTATTAAGACAGTCGCTGGTAACAATAAAAATAAAAACCTATTAACTTTGTTTATAATAACTATGTGTTTTACTAAAAGTTTAAGTGCATCTGCTATAAACTGTAATCGACCTCTATACCCAATATAGTTAGGCCCAACTCTTCGCTGGACTAATGATAAAATCTTACGTTCCATCAAAGTAATAGTTGCTATAATTAGCGTTAACAATAAAAAAATGACTATATTAGTTAATAAAATTTGTATATAAGATAGAAGTACAAACATTTGTTAAGCAGCTAATCCATTAACGATAGCTAATCTTGCTTTTTTATTAGGAGCTAGTGATATTGATTTAACTTGTAATTGAAGGCTAATTATTTTTAATAAATAATAACAAATTCTCTTATTTAAACGTGGTATTAGGGAGAATAAATAATAAGTAATTTTTTTTTCTAAATGTGCCTCAAACAAAGTTGTATAAAAAGCCAACACACCAATCATCGTAATAAAGTGCCCAACGGTTGACATACTTTGTCAACCCATGAAAACAGCAGGAAAATCGTGTAAACGTCTTGGAAGCCCTGAAAAACTTACTCAAAATAATGGTAAAAATGCTAATCACTGCCCCGCAGAATAATAAATAATATGGAAGTAAGAAAAAGTTCTTGGATACTTTACAAAAAAAAATACATGGAAATAAAAGTAAAAACCCACAAATATACCTATCATCACTGCTCCTGACAACATTAAATGAAAATGCGCTACGACGTATAAGGTATCATGCATAGATATATTTAAACTAACATGTGACAATCACATACCAGTGACACCTGCTACTAAAAATAAAAAAATAAAAGAAACTACACCAATAAATACAATATCTACCTTTAAAGCACCATTGACAAGTGTAAATGTTCAGTTAACCAATTTAATTGTAGCTGGCATAGAAATCATAATTGTGACTGTACTGTACAGAGCTCTACTTCTATGATCTAGTCCTATCAAATACATGTGATGTCCCCACACTATAAAACCCATATAATTCATAACATAAATTGCTCAAATTAAGTGATGTTTTGATGCGACGCGTCTATAATTAACAGAAGGTAGTACTGAATTAACTACTCCAAACGCTGGAATAACTAATACATAAACTTCTGGGTGACCAAAAAACCAAAAAAGATGATGAAAAAAAACAGGATCACCACCATAAGCAAAGTCAAAAAATGATGTGTGTCAGTGTCTATCTAATATTAACATTAACATTGCTGAACCTAAAACTGGTGTAATAACTGCTAAAGCCCTAAGCATTAGTAGTACTGTAATGGAGATAAAAGGGATTATAATTCGTCTGTTTCTCATACCAGGCATAGTCAACGTTCTTCTAGTAACTAAAAGGTTAGTTAAAGATATTGTTGTACTGATACCTGCATAGTAAACCCCAACAACTAACATATCTTGGATACCCGCACCTGTAAACTGAAGTTTAGAGGAAAACGGTGTTATAAATGTTCAACCCGATACAGTTTGAGTAGCATTAGAACACTTTACAAGGTGACGTTTTCGTCTTTTAACAGAACTTGCATTTGTTGTAAGGAATCAAAATGATTCTGGCATTAGATAAAGCTCTTTTCAAAATAAAAGTTTTCAAGAGTCCCTTCCACCGAAAGAAACTTTGGTGTCAAACACCTTTTCTAAGTCTGACTTTTCTGCAGAATCTGTTGAGTAATCGAATACTTCTGGTGAAACTTTTGCTAAAGCTTCATCATATGAATAAAATTGGGAAAAGTGATTACTTTGCGCTAAATTACTATAATTTGCTATTTTCTGATTGTTTGTTCAATATTCGGTTCTTATAAAACCAATTTTTGCAATTAATAAGTAACCACAAGGTTGGATTCAAAAACCAAGACTATTTAACCTGGGAAAAGCTACATCTTTACTACCGATATGGTACGGTAACAAAAAGTTAGCAAAACCACCAAAGAAAATAGGTACAACAACAAAAAACACCATAATTAGTGCATGCGCCGTAATGACCTGTAAGTATCTCAAAGAATCTCCATTAAAAAACGGGCTTCCCGGATATGCCATTTCAATACGTATAGCTGTAGCTAATAATGCTCCCGATGCTGCTGTTAGTAGTGAGAAATAAAAATAATTAAGCCCAAGTCGTTTATGGTTAATTGTGTAAAGGTATTTTTTTACTAAATATTTGTTTATGTTAATTATCTTATAAAAGAACTCTGCTATTCTGTTTATATATGTTATAAAAACTACTCGATAGTCTGTGCTCTTTCAAGACATTCTTATATATATAGGGTTAAAAAAATAAAACTAAATATTATCACAAAAACATAAATAACATTAATGAATAAGTAATTTGCTACTACGCGTGTCGTTAAGACGTAAGCTTTAGTTGTATTAATAAAATGTACTAACATCCCATATTAGATTTGCAGTTCTAGGTAAAAAAAAATCTGTGGTGTACATATAACTTGAGGTATTTGTCAGTAAACAATCACCATGTATAGTATAAATATAGTTGTTGTATAGTAAATTTTGTAGGACAAAACCCTAGTTGTTGTTACAATAAATTTAATAAAAAGTAGTAAAATAAAGAGTTTTGTCAGCAAAATATGATTGAATAGTAGTAAGTTAAAGAAGTTCAATGTATAACCAGTTAAAAATACTATAATAATTTTTTTAAACATTTAATTAGATAAACTTCCAAATAGATAAAGAGTCGACATTTCATAAAACTAAAGATTTGTAAGTTATATTTTGAAATGTATGTAAGTCTATATTTAAGTTAAATAAGTTTAAGGCTAAAAGTTTAATTTCAAAAAAGAGTCTATAGATAAATTTGTTATCAATATTGGTCATAAATCAAGTATATGGTAAATCGAAAAACCTTCTATAAATCCATTTAAATCACTGTAAATAACAAGCAAAGTTTAGGGCGTACAATATAATCATATTTTGAAGATTAGCTCCGAATAAAACATAAGTTACTTTTCTTCTTTCAAAACTTTTAATCAAAAAAAAGACTCAGCTTAAAAAAATAAACAAAAAATGTCAATATTTAGCTATCAAACATACAAGTAAGTATTGGTGTTTAGTCCTTAAAATAGGATTATCTACATCAATACTTCATAAATTTTCCTCTTCATTAAAGACCCATAAACGTTCGTTAAAAACACTAATAACATAATAAAACTGATATGTTTCTATAAAAAATGAGAAAAAAATAAATGAAGATATAATTATTATATAGAGATTTAGTTGGGTTCAGCTATTGGAGTTAATCCTCAGCATAGTAAAGTACATAAAGTATATAACAAGAGAAAGAAGTATAATGTTCAAACCAGCAACATGAAGTGATACTAAAAACTCTTGGTTGATTGCTGAATAGTCATACATATAAAGTGGTTCTTGACTACTATTTAAATAATAATAAAAAAATAGTAATATTAAAAAACCCTCTATAAGTCAAAAATAAGTGTTAGTTCTTTTTCAAAATCTTTGTATTTGAGATGTAAACTTCCCATATTGGTATCTTTTCAAAAAAAAATTAAACCCACTCATCAACCAAAAGTAAAGCATTCCTATTACAAACCATACAGATAGTTGTTTTAGGAATTGAATTTTAAAAAAAAAAATAGTATATAAAAAATAAATAAACATTAGAGATAAGGCTACAATTGTTGTTTTAAAAAAATTGTAAAAAACCAAACCATGCATAGCAAACATTTTAAAAAAAAAATTAGATTCATAATTATAAGGCATTTTTCAAGGTAATCTATGAACTAAGTTAAATGGTTTTCTTGGGTCTCTAGCTTCTTTTCAAAAATAATATGCCTCTTGAAACTCCTCATCATCCTTAATATAACCTTCTAGGTTAGCAACATTTACTTCAGTATATTTAAACATACGATATTGTAAATTATACATTTCTATCATACCATCTGTCAACTCCATCTTAGCTTCCATTAAACCTAAAACTATAGCTAATTCTTCCATAGAGTCTTCATACATCTCATCAAAATTCTTCATTTCTGATTCTCACATCTTATATAAATAATACGGAAGAGTTAACAACGTTACTGCGTAACGATCATATCGTAACCTAACCGCTGAGTCTTTTCTTGGTTCTCAATCCATTCAGCTAATTCTATTCTCCATACCTATAGCCCAAGCATGAGCTTGAGTATATGTCATGATTATGAACAAAGCGGCTGCAACGCCGTTAGTCATATCCGTACTAATAGATAATAAAAAAATTAATATGTATATGTAAACTGTATTAGTATACACACTACGCTTTGCTAGTTCTAAAAACTTATTTCAAGAATTGTTAAGGTTTATTGTTCATAAAATTGTCATTGTACTCAAAATTGTCACTATAAATAGTATAAATATAGACGTTACCAATAGTGAATTCACAGAAACCATTAATTTTAATTATCGCATAGATGTATCTAATTAAAACTTTCTAAAAAAGTTTTTTATAGCTCTTACATAGTAAGGAAGTCTATTACTCGATGGAGATCACTTACTAACCTTACTGTTCCTATAGTCCCTCCTTCCATGTTGAATTACTTTGTGTGTAGTTTCTTTTGTTTGTTTTGAGATTAAACGAATAAATGGTTGATAAACATGCTTGTCATAAAGCTTTGCGTCAAACTTATAAAGCGCAATAATAATAGCAATTACTACGACAAGTAAATATACACAAATGTGTAAGAAGTCCGTGAAAGAACGACAAATGTTAAAGAAAAAGTCTAGGAATGAAAACTCCACCATTAGTTTAAAAACTATAAACACTTAACTGTAACTAGCTTTAAAAAAGTTTTTTTAAAAGAATTTTTTCAATAAAATTTATTGAAAACGTTGGTTGTTGTTCTTCTAACAACTTTTTTATAAAAAGTCGTATGTTTGGTATTGATAATTGAGATAAGTGTAAGTCCAAAATAAATTAAAATTCTTGTTAGAATAAAAAAAATTGTAATGTAATAAATATAACCAAAGCTGATTAAAATACGCTTGTAATCTATACTAATAACTGCATCAAAAAATTGCATAGCCGTTTTAAAAAATTCGGCGCAAACTGGAGCTCACATATTAAGAATGTCTCAAAGCAACTATATTTGTAAATATTCTACCTACAGATTCCTCTACCGGTACCTTGTGTCAACTTAATTCAAATTACCCGTAATTTAGCGAAATACGCTCATTTTTTCCAGAAAAAAATTTCTATAGTTTTTTTAAGAGAAAAAAAAAAAATCTAAATTTGTAGATATTCTACTTAATAAAACAAACTACATTAATATTTTTACTAAATTACAGATTTTCCGAATGTGATGGGCGGTGTGTGCAAGGTTAGTTCTTTAATTCACCGTAACATACTAATTTACGGTTACTAATGATTTCTCCTTCAACACTTCAAGTTTCAGAAATGTTTCCGTACTAGGGTAATTTTTGAAAATTCCTAAAAATTGCTTTTTCGAAATTTTTTGTCTTTACCAATGTAACACGTGTGTCGCCCATAATATACAGACCATGAGGACTTGACTTCAGCTTTGGTGCCCAAACATGAGTATTACTAGATGCTTCAAGTTCAAGCATAGACCCAAAGGTTGCGCTCGTTATAGAAACTTAATTCTACATATCACAACACGTGCTGACGACAGCCATGCAATACCTAATAACGTACAAGTGCGAGCGATCCGCCAAGAAATGACTAAAGTCACCCAAGGTTTCAACATCTCCTTTTACGCTTTTAAAATTATGGTAAGGTTCTACGTGGATTATCGCATTAAACCACATGTTCCACCATTCGTGCTAACCCCCGCCAATTCTGTTAACTTTGAATTTTGCAACTATACTCATCTGGTGGATTTCTTAGTGTTAACGTTAAGAAATCAGCATTTAGGGTAAGGATTACCAGGGTCTCTAATCCTGTTTATTTCCCTTACTTTAATGTTTCAGAGTCAGAGCTTATAAGAACCGTTAATTATACAATTGACAAGAATGGCTAAATTTTAGTATTTTATCACTATTTAGACACACCCCAACTCTCTATAAGCACTCAAATATTTATAAAAAACGAAAGCCCATCTTTGCCGAGAATTTAGTCAGTCATTTTTTAAAATTTCCTACACATCCTTTACACCCAGTTATTGCGAATAATGCTCGTCACTCAGGTATTACCGCGGCTGCTGGCACCTGTATTTGCCATGACTTCTCCTTATACATTAAATCACTATTTTTGTATACGTATAAACTTTACGGCTACTATAGCCTTCTTCATTTCCGCTAATTCGATAGGTCACACTTTCGTGCATTGCCTAATATTCTTCACTGCTGCCATTAGGTAGGGTCGTTTTCATACCCTATGTGGATGATTCTTCTCTCAAATCAACTAAGGATCAAAAGCACCTAACTGGGTTAGGTATACTTAGTCCTGTGCGGTTTAACGTGTCTTCAATTTGTAAATATATATTTAATATGAAAGAAACTATTAAAACCACGCTACTCACCACGACGCTACTGATAGACACCCTTGCATCTACCCGTACAACTTGCATGTGTTAGACGTTTAGCCAGCATTAACTCCAAGCCAAGATCACACTCAATAAATGAATTCCTAACCTTTTATTTAATTCATACGATATATTAATTTTTCACGAGTAACTGGGTTATTAAACTTATGCTGCAAAAACCTATTATTATTAATTTCAGTTGTTCTGTTCATTCGAGCTATACCTTTTGATTGTCATCAAACAACAAAATGCTCAAAAGGCAAAGCACATAGTCGAATAGGCATATGATGGTGGTATCTACCACAAATTTCTGCACACTGACCGTAATAAAATCCAATATTATCTATATAAAAAGTATGGTGAGTTGATCTACCAGGTACACAATCAATCTTTAAACCTAAACCTGGAACGAATCAAGAGTGAACAACATCATAAGAGTTAGTAATTAAAGTGAGATTAACGTGTGCTGGTAATACTAACGTCCTTTTTGTTCTCAATAGACGACGCGCCAATGTAACCGGTACTAATTCAGACCTATGTCTGTTTATTTTTGCTGAAATTCTGTAGTTAAAGGTGTCACCTGCGTTTTTACTCCTATCTTTAAAAGATGTGTCAGATGAGTCAATTGAAGCTCTTGTTGTATTTAAATTTTGAAGATCAACTCCCGCGATATCTACCTTAGGGCTTGAAGGTAATGCTTTTTGACCAATTACTTTAAAAGTTACTGGATCATATGTTACTTCTGGTTTAAATTTAAACTTTTTAGTACGTTTGTACTTTTTTTGTCTAAAACCCCACAATGTTTCTGGCATTAATTCCTTATCTTTCAACATTTCACCACTTTGATTAAATTTTGTATTTAAAAATAACATTTTCGTTAACCTAGACTTGGTGAATTTTGAGTCTTGTAAAATATCAACTACATGTTGGTTTAAAACACCACGCATTAGTCTAAATGGTTGAGTTGTTAAATGATGGCGAGAGTTACTATCCGCATCACTCGTCTCATCTAACTGTAAAAAATCG
>VFQM010002521.1_pt1 | contig 13309 bp, 14 predicted proteins | sample 3512391 | NCBI WGS metagenome assembly VFQM01 (sample SAMN10412369, study PRJNA504923) | tailings metagenome | isolation source: Replicate 1 from Balatoc abandoned mine | place: Philippines
CGCGTTGCGTCAGCCCTGCCGCCTAGCACGACTTTTCTGGGTTTTGCGGGCAGCCCGTGGACCGTGGCGACCTATATGGTGGCGGGCCAGGGATCGAAGGATCAAGGCGCGGCGCGGACCATGGCCTATCAGGATCCGGCGCGTTTTGAGGCGATCATCAATGCCATTGTCGACGCCACCGTTGATTATCTGGCCGCGCAGATCGCTGCCGGAGTTGATGCGGTGCAATTGTTTGAAAGCTGGGCGGGGACGTTGAGCCCGGCCCAGTTCGAACGCTGGGTCATCGCCCCCAATGCCGAAATCGTCCGGCGCTTGCGGGCGCGGCATCCCGATACGCCGATCATCGGCTTTCCGAAAGGCGCAGGCGGTAAGCTCATTGACTACGCCCGCGAAACCGGTGTCGATGCCGTAGGAATTGACGAAACGGTCGATCCGTTCTGGGCTCACCAGGCGCTGCCCAAGGATTTGCCGGTGCAGGGCAACCTCGATCCTCTAGCGCTGCTGGCGGGCGGGACGGCGCTGGGCGCTGCTGTTGATGCCATCGTGCAGGCTTTTGCCGGCCGTCCGCATATCTTCAACCTGGGCCATGGCATCACGCCGGAGGTACCGGTCGCGCATGTTGAGGCGTTGCTGGCCCGGCTGCGCGGGGGTTGAGGCCATGGATACGCTGATCGGTTTTATGGGGGCCGCGCAGCCATGGGTGAAGGCGGCGCATGTCATCTTTGTGATTTTCTGGATGGCCGGACTGTTCATGCAGCCGCGCTTTTTTGTTTATCACCACCAATGCACGGTGGGATCGGACGAGGATGCGAAATGGATTGAGCGCGAGGACCGGCTGCGGCGGATCATCTTAAATCCGGCCATGATTATCGTCTGGGGGCTGGGGCTGCTGCTGGCGTTCAACGGTGGCTATTGGTCGCAGGGCTGGTTTCATGGCAAATTGCTGATCGTGCTGGCGCTCAGCGGTTATCATGGCTGGATGTCAGGCTATTTCAAAAAGCTCCGCGTGGGGGAACGACCGCTGAGCGAAAAAGCCCTTCGATTGCTCAACGAAGTGCCGGGTGTTGCGGCGGCCGTGGCCGTTGTCCTGGCGGTAGTGCGTCCTTTTTAACCGCGGCTTGATTGACTTGGGTCGGCTGCGCGCCTAAATCAGCGCCAAGCAATCGGCTTGGCGCGCGGTCCTCGCGCGACCGGGATGGGTAATGGCGATTTTGACGCCCCCGATGGTCCCAACCTCCTCCTGCGCCGCTGTGGCGGCACGTCCACTTTTAATTTTCCCACTTTGGAAAACATCATAATGCATCTGAAAGACCTTAAGAAGAAATCCCCCGCACAGCTGGTTGAAATGGCCGAAGAGCTGGGGGTCGAAGGCGCATCGACACTGCGCAAACAGGATCTGATGTTCTCGATCCTGAAAGAACTTGCCGAAGAGGGCGAGGAAATCATCGGGTCGGGCACCATCGAAGTGCTGCCCGACAGTTTTGGCTTTCTGCGTTCGTCCGAAGCCAATTACCTTGCCGGTCCAGACGATATCTATGTTTCGCCCAACCAGGTGCGCAAATATGGCTTGCGCACCGGCGACACGGTTGAGGGTGAGATCCGCGCGCCGCGCGATGGCGAGCGCTATTTTGCGCTAACAAAGCTCGTCAGCGTCAATTTCGACGACCCCGAAGCGGTGCGCCACCGCGTCAATTTCGACAATTTGACGCCGCTGTACCCTGATCAAAAGCTGCGGCTCGACACGCTCGATCCGACCGAGAAGGACAAATCGGCGCGGGTCATCGATTTGGTCAGCCCGCAGGGCAAGGGCCAGCGCGCGCTGATCGTCGCGCCGCCGCGCACGGGTAAGACCGTGCTGCTGCAGAATATCGCCAAAGCGATTACCGACAACCACCCCGAGGTTTATCTGATCGTCCTGCTGGTCGACGAAAGGCCCGAGGAAGTGACCGACATGCAGCGCAGCGTGAAGGGCGAGGTGGTGTCCTCGACCTTTGACGAGCCTGCGACCCGTCACGTCCAGGTCGCCGAAATGGTGATCGAGAAGGCAAAGCGCCTCGTCGAGCATAAGAAGGATGTTGTCATCCTGCTGGACAGCATCACCCGCCTGGGCCGCGCCTATAACACCGTTGTTCCCAGCTCGGGCAAGGTGCTGACCGGCGGCGTCGATGCCAATGCGCTACAGCGGCCCAAGCGCTTTTTCGGCGCGGCACGCAACATTGAAGAGGGCGGGTCGCTCTCCATCATCGCCACCGCGCTGATCGACACCGGCAGCCGCATGGATGAAGTGATTTTCGAAGAGTTCAAGGGCACCGGTAACAGCGAGATCGTGCTCGACCGCAAGGTTGCCGACAAGCGCATCTTCCCCGCACTCGATGTCGGCAAATCGGGCACACGCAAGGAAGAGCTGCTGCTCGACAAGGACAAGCTGTCGAAAATGTGGGTGCTGCGCCGCATCCTCATGCAGATGGGCACTGTCGACGCGATGGAGTTCCTGCTCGACAAGATCAAGAACAGCAAAACCAACGAAGATTTCTTCGATTCGATGAACCAGTAAGCCGGGGACGTTTTCGATATGTTTGAATTTCTGATGGCTGCCACCGGCGCGGCAGAAGGCTTTGGCGGTCCCGCAGGCATGTGGGACGCGATCGTCAAAGACTTCTCCAACATCACCGAGCCGTCGGCCTTTGCGGCCTTTCTGCAGGTTCTGGCGATCGACCTGGTGCTGGCGGGCGACAATGCGATTGTCGTCGGCGCGCTCGCGGCGGGACTCCCCGCCGACCAGCGCAAAAAGGTCATCCTGATCGGCATCATTGCCGCGCTAGTGCTGCGCATCGCCTTTGCGCTGGTGGTGACGCAGCTGATGGCCATCGTCGGGCTGATCTTTATCGGCGGTTTGCTGCTGGTCTGGGTGTCGTGGAAAATGTGGCGCGATCTGCGCGATCATAGCGGCGAATCGCCGGGGTCGGCCGAAATTGCTGGCGACGAACATTCGGGGCTGAAGCCCGCGAAAAGTTTTGCAGGAGCCGCATGGGCCGTAGCGGTCGCCGACGTGTCCATGAGCCTCGACAATGTGCTTGCGGTTGCGGGCGCGGCGCGCGATCATCCGGGGATCTTGATCGTCGGGTTGGTCTTCGCGGTCGCGCTAATGGGCGTCGCGGCGAACATCATCGCCAAATATATCGAACGCTATAAGTGGATTGCCTACATCGGCCTTGCCGTGATCGTCTATGTCGCGGTCAAGATGATCTACGACGGCTGGGTCGACCCGCGCGTCGGCGTGGGGACATTGTTCGGCTGATGGGAACGTTACCGGGTGGGTGCGGGTTGACCTGACATGGCCAACCTTCACCTCACCCGCGTCGCCTATGGCTGCACTGATGTGCCTGCGTTGCAAACTGCGCTGGCATCGCGCGCGGCGGACGGCGAGGTGTTTTTCACCACGCGCAACCGTCCGCGTCGCGCCGAGGAACTGATCGGCGGTTGTCTCCATTTCATCATCCGCCACACGCTAGTCGCGCGGGTGGAGATTTTGCGTTTTGCCGAAGCGGCCGAAGGGCGGACGAACATTGTCTGCGCCGACCGGTTGGAGCTGGTCGCGCCCACCCCGCGCCGCGCGCACCAGGGGTGGCGCTATCTGGATGCGAAGGATGCCCCGGTGCTGCTCGATTCGGCATCTGGCGTTGGCGAGCTGCCGCCCGCGCTCGCCCGCGAGCTCAGCAGTCTCGCGCTGATTTAGCTGTGCGTTAGCTGCTTTGCGCTGCCAGCTGCGCTGCCATCATTTCCCACAATTTGTTCATCGCTTTCATGGGGCGGACCATCACCTTGAAATCGGCGATCTTGCCGTCGGCGTTCCAGCGGACCATGTCGATGCCGTTGACGTGGATCCCATCGACGGTGCGGGTGAATTCAAGGACGGCTTCGTCGCCGTCGACGATCTGGCGCACATAGGCGAAATCGCCGCCGCCGAGCACATGCGCTGCGGCGTGGAGATAGGCGAAGACCTTGTCCGCACCCACCTGCGGGGTGTGGACCACGGGCGAATGGAATACCGCGTCATCGGCGAGCATCGCGCGCAGCGCGGCAGGATCCTCGCCGCCGGCCATATAGGCGTGCCAGGCGGCGAGGCCCGCTGTTGCCGCGCCGCTCATCGCAAATGCTCTTCGAAAAATGCCTCGGTGCGGTTGTCGGCAAGTCGCGCGCCCGCCTCGTTGCGGCGGTTGCCGGTCTCGGCGGCGAAGCCATGGTCGAGGCCTGCATAATCGTGCAGCGTCACGCGCAGATGCGGGTCAAGCGCATCGTGGATCGCGGCCTGCGCGGCGGGCCCGACAAAATGGTCGGCGGTGGGGATATGCAGCAGTAGCGGCTTGGCGATGGCGTGCGCTTCGTTGAGCATCGTGTCGATCATCACGCCATAATAGCCGACCGAGGCGTCGATGTCGGTGCGCGCGGCGGCCATATAGGCGAGCCGCCCGCCGAGGCAGAAGCCGACGAGACCCACCTTGGCCGCGCCCTGGCCACGCGCCCAGCGGATCGTGGCCTCGATATCCTTGACGCCGTCATCGGCGTTATACTGCCCGAAATAGCCCAATGCTTCCTGAAATTCGGCCTCGACATCGGGGTTGAGTTCGACGCCGGGGGCGAAGCGCCAGAAAATGTCGGGCGCGATGGCGAGATAGCCCTTCGCCGCCCATTGGTCGCATTTGCTGCGGATGCCGGCGTTAACGCCGAAGATTTCGGGCACGACGATGATGGCGCGCGTCGTCGGCGCCGCAGGGCGCGCGATATAGGCGGGGATTTGGCCTTCGTGATTCAGGGCGTCTATCTTGACTATCATGGCGCATATCATCCCTTGGCTTGCCAAAATGGCGCGATGGCGCGAAGCTAGCAGGTGCAAGCCGCGCCGCTCAAGGGGGAAGGCGCGGCTAGCCGGAGAGGACTTATGAAAATCAACGTCGAAGTCGATTGCACGCCCGAGGAAGCCCGCCGCCTGTTCGGCCTGCCCGACCTGACCCCGCTGCACGCCATTTACCTGAGCCGCGTCGAGAAGCTGATGGAAAAGGGGATTACCCCCGATCTGGTCGAGAGCATGGTCAAAAACTGGGTGCCGATGGGCGAGGCGGGGATGGGGCTGGTGCAAAGCCTGCTCGGCCAGTTTGGCGGCGGCATATTGGGTGGGGGCAAGAAGGCGGATAGTGACGTCAAACCGCCAAGCAGCCGCAAGCGCTGACGGAGCCAAATATTTCAGAAGAAACGATTTTTGCGCTGTCGAGCGGGAGCCCGCCGGCGGGCGTCGCGGTGGTGCGGGTGAGCGGACCGGCGGCGGGCGCGGCGCTGACCACGCTCGCCGGGAAGCGGCCACCGCCGCGCCGCGCGGTGCTGCGCAGCCTGAACGATCCGGTCACAGCGGCGCTGCTCGACCGGGCACTGGTGCTGTGGCTGCCGGGGCCGGGCAGCGCGACGGGCGAGGATATGGCCGAACTCCACCTGCACGGCGGGCGCGCGGTGGTGGCGGCGGTGTTGGCTGCGCTGGGGCAGATCGATGGCCTGCGCGCTGCCGCGCCGGGCGAGTTTACCCGCCGTGCGCTGGACCATGGCCGGATTGATCTGGCCGAAGCCGAAGGGCTGGCCGATTTGCTCGCCGCCGAAACCGAGAGCCAGCGGCGGCAAGCGATCCATGCCGCAAGCGGCCATGTGTCGGCGCAGGTTGCGGCCTGGCAGGCGCAATTGTTGCGGTTGTCGGCTGAGGTCGAGGCGGCGCTCGATTTTGCCGACGAAGGCGATGTCGCGGCGGAGGATGCGGTCCTCGTCCGAATCGCGCGGGCGACCGCCCACCTTCATGCCGAATTGCAGACATGGCTCGCGCGCCCCGCTGCGGAGCGGATCCGCGACGGGCTGTCGGTGGTCATCGCGGGGCCGCCAAATGCCGGAAAATCTACCCTTATCAACGCTTTATCCCAGCGCGAGGCGGCCATTGTGTCACCGCAGGCGGGGACGACGCGCGACATTGTCGAGGTGCCGCTGGCGCTCGATGGCATAGCGATGCGCTTTGCCGACACGGCGGGACTGCGCGATGCGGGCGCCGACAGCATCGAGGCCATCGGGATCGACCGTGCAGCGGCGGCGATGACGGCGGCCGATATTTTGCTGTGGCTCGGCGCGGCGCAGGACTGCCCCGACCATCCGCACGCGGTCAAGCTGTCGCCGCAATGCGACCGCCGACCCGTCGATCCCGCCGCTGACCTCGCCATTTCAGCGCAGAGCGGTGAAGGGATGGCCGAACTGCATGGCGCGATTGTCGCGGTGGCGCGCGGCCTGATCCCGGCGGAAGGCGAAGCGGCGCTGCACGCGCGCCAACGCGCGGCGCTGGGCGAGGCCGCGGGCTGGCTCGACCTGCGCAGCGATTCGCCCGAAGCGCGCGATGCCGTCTTGCTGGGCGAACGGTTGCGACTGGCGCGCGCCGCGCTCGACCGCATCACCGGCGCAGCAGGCGTCGAAGACATGCTCGATGCGCTGTTCGGGCGCTTTTGCATCGGCAAATAGCATCTGTTTCACGTGAAACACCCCGCGCGCGCGGGAGGTGGATTCGGGCGGGCCTTTGCGCTATGCGCCGCAGCGATCATGGACAACATGAACAACTTTGATGTCATCGTCGTCGGCGGTGGGCATGCCGGGACCGAGGCTGCGGCGGCCGCGGCGCGGCTCGGTGCGCGCGTGGCGCTGGTCAGCTTCGATCCGGCACTGATTGGCACCATGTCGTGCAACCCGGCAATCGGCGGGCTGGGCAAGGGGCATCTGGTACGCGAGGTGGACGCGCTGGGCGGCTGGATGGCGCGCGCGGCCGACGCGGCGGCGATCCACTACCGCATGCTTAACGCGTCCAAGGGCGCGGCGGTGCGCGGACCGCGCATTCAGGCCGACCGCAATCTTTACCGCGCCGCCATCCAACAGCAGCTGGCCGCCGAACCGGCCATCCGCGTCGTCGCGGGCGAGGCGGCGGCGCTCGTGCTCGAGGATGGGGACAGCCGGATTGCCGGGCTGAAACTGGCTGACGGCGCGCTGTTGCACGCACCTTCGGCGGTGCTGGCCACCGGCACCTTTCTGGGCGGGACAATGTTTCGCGGCGAAGAACGGATGGTCGGCGGGCGCATCGGTGAGGATGGCGCGCATTTGCTGGCAGCGCAGCTGCGCGCCGCCGCTCTCCCAATGGCGCGGCTCAAAACCGGCACACCGCCCCGCCTCGATGGACGGACGATCAACTGGGCGGCGCTCGAAGAACAGCCTTCGGACGGGGAGGGCTGGACCTTTTCCACGTGGAACAATCGCCGGACTGTCCCGCAGATATTTTGCGCGATCACGCGCACCAACGCGCGCAGTCACGCGATCATTGCCGAAAGCCTGCACCGTTCGCCGCTGTTTTCGGGGGCGATTGGCGCGGTCGGTCCGCGCTATTGCCCGTCGATCGAGGACAAGATCCACCGCTTTGCCGACCGCGACGGGCATCAGGTCTTTCTGGAACCCGAGGGGCTGGACACGCATCTGGTCTACCCTAACGGGATATCCACGTCGCTGCCCCCCGATGTCCAGCTGGCGATGCTGCGCACGATGGACGGGCTGGAGCGCGTGGAAATGGTCGTGCCCGGCTATGCCGTCGAATATGACCATATCGACCCGCGCGCGCTCGACCGCACGCTGCAGTTGCGGGCGATTGGCGGGCTTTATTGCGCGGGGCAGATCAACGGCACGACGGGGTATGAGGAGGCCGCCGCGCAGGGGCTGGTTGCGGGCGCCAATGCCGCGCTGGCCGCGCAGGGGCGCGATCCCTTTATCCTCGACCGCAGCGAAAGCTATATCGGCGTGATGGTCGACGATCTGGTGCTGCAGGGCGTGACCGAACCCTATCGCATGCTCACCGCGCGCGCCGAATATCGTTTGCGCTTGCGTGCCGACAATGCAGCGACGCGCCTGACCCCGCGCGGGATTGCGATCAGGCTGGTCGGTGCAGAGATGGCAGCCAGCTTTGCCGCAAGGCAGGCGCAGCGCGCGAAGGTTGAGGCGCTGTTGGCGGTGCCCGCGACGCGCGACGATCATGCGGCGATTGGCGCGCCCTGGCCCGCCGACGGGCTAGCGCGAGCGCGCGGGGATTTGGTCGGAAGCGGCGCAAGCGCCATCGACCTGGTTACCATCATTCCGGAACTGGCGGAAATTCCGGCGGATGTCGTTGCCGAAGTGGCCGAGGATGTCCGCTATGCACCCTATGTCGCGCGGCACGATGCCGAGCTGCGCGCGCTGGCGGCGAACGAGGCCATTCTGCTTGACCCGGCACTCGATTATCGCGCCATCGGCGGGCTTTCCAACGAGATGGTCGAACGGCTGAGCCGCGCGCGCCCCGAAACCTTGGGGCAGGCGGGGCGGATTGCCGGCGTAACCCCCGCCGCGCTGACCGCCATCTTGGTGCACAGCAAGCGGTCGGCGGCGTGATCACCAGCGAAACCGAAGCGCGCGGCTGGATCGAAGCGGTGCTGCAGCCAAGCCCGGTGCAATGGCAACAGCTCGAGCGCTACGCGGCCATGCTGGTCGCGGCCAATGCTTCGCAGAATCTGCTGGCAGCCTCGACTATTCCCGCGCTGTGGGTGCGGCACATCGCCGATAGCGCGCAATTGCTGGCGCATGACCGGCGCGACGGGGATGGGCTGTGGCTCGATCTGGGCAGCGGACCGGGGCTCCCCGGGCTGGTTGCGGCGATATTGAGCGAGCGCCCGGTGTGGCTGGTCGAATCGCGCGCGCTGCGCTCCCGTTTTTTGGCCGAGGTGATCGACGCGCTGGATCTGGCGGGGCGGGTGACGGTGCAGCCATTGCGGCTGGAGCGGGTTGCGGCCACCGCTGCGGCAACGATCAGTGCACGCGCCTTTGCGCCGCTGCCGCGCCTCATTGACTTATCAGCCCGCTTTTCCACAGCCACGACGCGCTGGTTACTGCCAAAGGGACAAAATGCCGCAAAGGAACTGGCGCTGCTGACTCCGGCGTGGCACAAGCTGTTTCACGTGGAACAGAGCCTGACCGACGCCGCCAGCGGCATCATTATCGGCACCGGCACCGTGCAGGAACGGCAGAAAAACAGATGATTCGCATTGCCATAGCCAATCAGAAGGGCGGTGTCGGCAAAACCACCACCGCGATAAACCTTGCTACCGCGCTCGCCGCATCGGGCTGGCGCACGCTGATTATTGATCTGGATCCGCAGGGCAATGCTTCGACCGGGCTGGGGATCCGGCAGGCACAGCGCCATGCTTCGTCCTACGAGCTGCTACGCGGCGACGTAACGCTGGCCGAAGCGATTGTGCCGACGGCCGTTCCCCGGCTCGCCATCGTTCCGGCGACAGTCGACCTGTCGGGGGCCGAGATCGAGCTGGTCGAGTTTCAGGACCGGCTGCACCGGCTACGCGCCGCGCTGGCGGGGGTAGAGGCGGCGCAGTGGGATATTTGCCTGATTGATTGCCCGCCGTCGCTGGGGATGCTGACGCTGAACGCCATGATCGCCGCCGAAATGCTGGTGGTGCCGATGCAGTGTGAATTTTTCGCGCTCGAGGGGCTGGGGCAGTTGCTGACCACCGTCGAGCGGATTCGCGGGCGCTTTAATCCCGGCCTGTCGATCCTGGGCGTCGCGCTGACCATGTTCGACCGGCGCAACCGGCTGACCGATCAGGTTGCCGACGATGTCCGCGCCTGCCTGGGCCCGATTGTCTTTTCGACCGTGATCCCGCGCAATGTGCGGCTGTCCGAAGCGCCGAGCCACGGGCTGCCCGCGCTCATCTATGACCATCGCTGTCCGGGATCGGAGGCCTATATTGCGCTCGCGCGCGAGCTCATCGGGCGCCTGCCGGACTTGCGAAAGGCCGCCTAAATGTCTGACAATAATAATGAAAAATCGGAGACAGAGGCACCGCGCAAGCGCCCGACCGGCTTAGGGCGCGGGCTTAACGCGCTGCTCGGCGATGCGCTGGGCGAGGTGCGCGTTGACCCGGCGGCGATGGCGCCGACTGGGGCGGCGGCCAGCGAGGAACGCGGCGTCGCGCGCATCGCGGTTGCCGCCATCCACCCGCTGCCCGGCCAGCCGCGCCGTCATTTTGCCGAGGCGGCGATTGCCGAGCTCGCCGATTCGATCCGGCTGCGCGGGTTGCTCCAGCCGGTGATCGTCCGCCCTGCGCCCGACGGCGACGGCTATCAGCTGGTGGCGGGCGAGCGGCGCTGGCGCGCGGCGCAGCGCGTCGGCCTGCACGATATCCCCGCGCTGGTGCGGCGGCTCGACGACGGCGCTACCTATGAAATTGCGCTGGTCGAGAATATCCAGCGGCAGGATTTGAACGCGATCGAAGAGGCGCTCGCCTATCGCCGTTTGATCGCCGATTTCGGCCATGGGCAGGAGGCGCTGGCCAAGCTGGTGGGCAAATCGCGCAGCCATGTCGCCAATTTGCTGCGGCTGCTCGACCTGCCCGAAGCGGTGCAGCAGCTGGTCGTCGAGGGCGCATTGTCGATGGGCCATGCGCGCGCGCTGATCGGCCATCATGATGCGGTGGGTCTGGCGCAACAGGCGGTGCGCGAGGGCCTGTCGGTGCGCGCGGTCGAGGCGCTGGCGCGGCGCATTGAAACCAAGAGCATGAAGGGCGCGGCCAAAGTGCTGCCGCGCGCGCACGACGCCGATATCGCCGCGGTCGAGCGCCATCTGGCCGAGCTGCTCGGCGTGGCGGTGGCGATCCAGTATAAGGGTGCGGGTGCCGGTGCGCTGACGCTGCGTTTTGCGACGCTCGACCAGCTCGACATGATTTGCCAGCGGTTGAGCGGCGAATCGATTTGATCGGGCGCGGGCGGACGCTGGTCCGAATCGGTGTAAAATCTGGTCCGGTGCAGGAAATGGAAAGCAGCATGATGGCTGCGCTCTCATTGGCCATTTCAGCTTAGCATCTGAAATATAACATATTTCGATCTCAGTGGGATGCTGCCGGTAAGCTGATGTTAACTATGCTCGCTTGCAAAAATGGAACCACTTCGGGGGTAAACGGGCCTCCGAATGGGGTGGGATTTCCATTCGCCAACTTTTTCGCAAGGGACCAAATCCGATGGGCAAAATGAACTTCAAGCGCGCCATGATCGGCGCAGCGGTGGCAGCGGCGGCTTTGACCGTCGGCACCGCGCAGGCCGCGACCGCGACGGGTGATGCCCGCGCCCGCATCCTGCGTCAGCTGACGCTGACCAACACCAGCGACCTGCAGTTCGCGACGATCATCAGCGGCGCTACCGCTTCGACCGTGGCCGTTTCGGTGGCCGGCGTTGCCACCTGTGGCCCGACGCTGGTCTGCACCGGCACCACGACGGCTGCCAACTTCGACCTGCAGGGCACCAACGGCGCTGTCGTACTGGTCGGCGGCGATAACAGCGTTACCCTCAACGGTTCGCTGGGCGGCACGATGTCCGCAACGCTCGACTATTCGACCAACTCGGTCACGCTGACCGCAGGCCCGGGCAGCGTCGGCGGCAGCTTCCAGGTTGGCGGCACGCTGAGCGTGGGCGCGAACCAGACCTCGGGCGACTATGTCGGCACCTTTAACGTCACCGCCGACTATCAGTAAGTCCTTGTACTGAGCGGCCTTTCGGCCGGTTCGTACAAAGCAGAACAGCAACGGGGAGTCATCGGCCAGCGCCGGTGGCTCCCCTTGCTTTTGGGTTAACCGACCCTTCTGCAAATATGCTTAGCAAAATATCAACCATAAGGCGGCAATCCGTGCGGCTATGCGCGGGGGCGGACATTGGCCCCCGGCGTCCTTGCCGGAGAATGATCATGAATCGCCGCCTGTTTGCCCCGATGATCGCCGTACTGGCGTTGCTGCTGCCCAATGCGCCGAGCCATGCGGCGGGCGATCTGCTGGTTGCGCCGACGCGCGTGGTGCTCGACGGGTCGCGCGGCACCGAAGTGGTGCTCAACAATATCGGCAGCGCGCCCGCGACCTATCGCATCAGCCTGGAGGTGAAGCGCATGACGGGCGAGGGTGGTCTGCTGGAAATTGAGGAAACAGAGGCCAATGCCGCCGAACGCGCCGCGCTCGACATGATCAGCTTTTCGCCGCGCCGCGTCACCCTGCCGCCCAACCAGCCACAGGTGATCCGGGTGGGTGTCCGCCTGCCCGAAGGCATCGCGCCGGGCGAATATCGCGCGCATATGCTGTTCCGCGCCATTCCCGACACCGTTGCCGCGACCGCACCGGCCAGCGGTACAGCGGGCGGGGTGAACATCGCGCTGACCCCGATTTACGGCATCACCATCCCGATCATTGTCCGCGTCGGCGAGCTGTCGGCAACTGCCCAGATCGGCAAGGCGTGGATCGGCGATGAAGATGGCCAGCCGCACTTCACCTTCGATCTGGCGCGCAGCGGCAACCGCTCGGTCTATGGCGATATTGAAGTGACGCGCCCGGGGGTGAAGGATCCCTTGTTCCTGGCGCGCGGCATCGCCGTTTATCCCGAAGTCACCGACCGGCGCGTGGCCATCCCAGTGCCGCCGGCGGTCGCGGCCGCGCTCAAAGGGCCGGTGCGCATCCGCTATACCGAGGACCGCGAACTGGGCGGCGGCACAATTGCCGAAACCAGCCTGACGGTGGAATAGGGGCGGGCCCGAGACCGGCCAGGCCGCGCGCCCATGGCTGAACCTAACCTCTTGAACTGGAGCCGTTTAACCGGCCTGGCCGCGATCGCGCTGATCGGCATCCGCCCGGTCGGCGCGCTGGCGGTTGAGGCGGCACCAAAGCCTGCGCCGCCCGGACATGACGACTGGCAGGCCAATCAGGACGACCAGTGGCTGTTTGACCTGCGCTCCGGGCAATATCGGCTGGGCGAAGGCGTGCGCGGCTATCAGACGCCTGAGGGGATGTGCGTCGATTTCGCCGACATGATCATCGGGCTCGACCTGGCCGTGCGCGTCGACAAAAAGTTGCGCCGCGCAACGGGCTGGCTGTTCGACGAACGCCGCACATTGACCATCGACCGCGATGCCGGGACCGTCCGCATCGGCAGCCGCAGCATGACGCTAGGCGCAGCCACGATCCGCGACACCCCCGAAGGCTGGTGCGTGCAGGTGGCGAGCCTGTCGGCGTGGCTGGAAGTGCCGCTGGTCGTGGATCAGTCCAACGCGGTGCTGCGCCTCGACACCAAGGAGAAACTGCCCTTTCAGCTCGCGGCCGAGCGGCGCGCGCGGGCCGCGGGGATCCGTCCGGCGCAAAGCTTTGACCTTGCCAAGCTGCCCAGCGCGGCGCGCCCCTAT
>VFQM010002523.1_pt1 | contig 13288 bp, 16 predicted proteins | sample 3512391 | NCBI WGS metagenome assembly VFQM01 (sample SAMN10412369, study PRJNA504923) | tailings metagenome | isolation source: Replicate 1 from Balatoc abandoned mine | place: Philippines
CTCCGGCCTCTAAAGCCAGATGGCAACTTAAGCTGAACATCTTGAAAGCCTGTTCTCGCCTATATCCTATCTCTAAGGGAGCGGTAGAGGACGTAAGTACCGAATTGAAGAAAGGGGAGAGGAGGCGTAACAGTAACTTCTCGCCTGTTCAAGCGGGTAAGAACTGGCTATATGGTAGCATCGTCAAGATGGGTTACGAATTAGTTACCTATATCGGAAGAGAGACCTTCGGTGAACGTAACCGACTTAACCTACCCAAGAACCCTAACAAACTATCTAACGACTTCTTTACTCACTGCGTAGACTCGTGGGTTCTGGCTAACAAAGCGCTAGAACGTCCACATAGTTACCCGGACATGAGGGAGATTATGGAGCTGAAACCTATCCTGGTGACAAGAAGACAACTGCATAAGTTCAACCCTCAGAAAGGAGGTAGAAGACCCAGGGAAGGAGGAACTATGTCCGAAGGCTTCAAACGAGGTACTCTCATCTTCCATCCCACACATGGTAAAACCTATCTAGGAGGTAACGACGGTAAAGGTAGGATTAGCTTACACGACTACGCTACAGGTAAACGCCTAGCTCAGAACGTTAAACTAGAGGACTGTAGAATAGTAGCTCATAGTCCATGGACCGTCACCTACGCTAAACCTAAGTTGCCTAAGGAGCTACGTGTAGTGCACAGTAAACACAGGTTATGCATCATCTTGGTCAAGTACGTAACACCTAACCCTAGGATATTCCTAGAACTCAAACAACCGGCTACTAAGGTAGCTTAAATTAACGTTTCCTCCCCTTCCTGAAGGAAGGGGCTTCCACTAAGGATTTTTAGGTGAACTAAGAAAAAGAGACAGGCTTCCGCCTGTCTCTTTTTTCTTTTAATCTTTGGTTTTATTATCGAAATCTTTATCTAGAATCTCTATACACGTTTTACAATTTATCTCAATCACTGTACGGTATTCTACTAAACGTATAGTCACCCATACCGCGTAACAAATGATCAAAGGAATAAGTAAAACGCGAACAGGATTGAAGTTCTTGTTACTAACTTCATATTCGCCTTTGTTAAATAACAAACTAAACAAAAACTTCATCAATAGCTTAACAAATATCATGAATAATCTCCTTTTCAATAAACGTACTAAGGCATTTTGTGGTCTTAATTCTACAGGGTAAGGTGCGCCGTGTCAACACAAATTAAAGGGTTTATTACCCGTGACGACTTTGTAACTCCCAGAAACCAAGAAGTTTCTCCACTCTATGAACTTTCTGAACTGTCCTATACTTATAGTTATCGTAAACAAGTTATCTATCCCAGCGACCAACCCACCTACGCACTGCATGTGTTTCACGCAGAAACAACAGGTAGCACGGTGGTACCTGAGATTACTCAATTGCAATCACAGGCTATCGTTCGTGTGGTGTCTGAATTCAGTAACTATTTAACCGGTAACCCGATTGCTACAAAACAACAGGCTATTGTAAACTTCACTAACCAACACAATGCACTATTTCCAGATAGACCTATAACTAATCTTACCTATAACACCGTAAAGATACACAACAATATTCGAGTACCCGATTACCTAACGTTCACGATCTTAGGTATTGATTGCAGTATCTGGACAAACGACCAGATGTTCCAAACCTTCTATCCTAAATACGATATCCGTACGGTGTTCCCTTTCGATAACTTTGCTAACATCGTCCAGAATACCTCACAGATGCTTGACGCATTGGGTCAATTTGATCCGGTTATTTTTAACGAACGAATCGAACAAGACAAAGTAGGATACCCTCCTACCGTCACTCGTATCATGAATATACCTTATCGTGTACCTAACACAACCATTGAACGTAATTGTTATTTTGCTTTCAATATTTACGGTCGTCACGGTAACTATGACTATATCTTAAAGCTGGAACTATATCGTGTTCTTACTGAAGAACTAGGGTTGTCTGGTGCCTTCGTCGAGGAAGTATTCCCTACTATCCTACGTATTAACGAGTTTTTTCTTGTACCTCGGTGGGAACGATTAGCGATTCCTAGTCAGGTAGGACAAATTGGTATTAATAGTCAGATTTCTAAAACGTATAGCGAAGTGTACGATACCCGTAAGTTTATTAAGATTTACGATCAAGACGTGTATATTAAAAACAATACTTACGATGTACCGGTTACGTACAATAACCTTCTTGTCCAAGTCACTAACGGGTATTACTCAGAAGAACGTATTCGTGTTTTCACTGGCTGCTATCCTGACATTATTTCTGTAAGTAGTTTAAGTCAAGATTTTGGCCGCATGTCTTCACGTACTCAACGTTTTATTATACTACTAGAAAACCTCCTCGATATCGCGGATAGCAATAACCAGACTGAACTATTTAATAAAGTAGTTCAAAACGATAGTTATCTATTTACCATTATTGATCGCGGTGGTGTTACCTATGTTTCTGTCTTTTTTGAAGAACATCAGTATTACGTGATTCCTAAATTTGAATTCCTTCGTTTACTTTGAGAGGTAGTATATGGAAACCACGGTCGCTATTCCTACCGTAGGGACGGAAGCGTATTTTACGTTCAAGAACCCTTATAGCCTATTCATTAAGAATACGTTTAATATTAACTCACTCTCTACTAAGTTAAAGGTAATTAGCGTTATCTCTATGCGTGATATGATCCGCACAGATTTAAGAGACCCCTTTACTGAAATATATGAACCAGCCGGTTTGTCTGAGGTAGACTATAAGCGGGATCTTAAGGATAACGTATACCTAATTTCTTTCTCTCTGAAAACATGTGACGGAGTAGAACGGTATCTGCGGGTACCTATTAACTACATTGGAGAGGTATCGCTTCCTTCTAACGTTGAATACGGTAATCGAATTCTGATGTTAGATCTGGGTAACTTACCTCTCACCTTAGACTTAACTCCTTTGTTTAGTGATCTTATTGACTTTGTGGCATCACGCACAGGTGTTACTCCGGAGATTAAGGATGTATCTATCGGAGAAGTTATTCATATTAGCCAACAAGATCACGAGACACGAGAAACTATTCGTAGTAATTCCGTATCGGTACATAAGACACTTGCTATCCAGCTAGAAGAAAGCAAGTACTTACACGACCAATTACTTAATAGGTTGGAGCAACTAGGCATTGTCCTGGGGACAGGTCTAACTTAAGGAGTACTTATGAGTAATTTCACTGAAGACGATATTAGGTTATTAGAGAAAACTAAATCTATCAAAGAACGTATGATCGACAACTTGTTTGCGGTAGGCAAAGAGCTGCCCAGTAAACCAAGGGACATCGATAGTTATACTAATTTGTTAGAGTCATTAGAGCGCAGTGTATTTGATCGGGTTAAGATCAGTATAGACGAAGCCAGTAATAAAATACAAGAAGGTACTAAGGAAGTACTTACCGAACTACTTATTAGCCTTCATAAAGGCGAAGTACCTACCCCTGTCGAGAACCTAGACCGACTAGAAGATATACCGGTGTATTCCCCACAGGGTATCGAGGTAAACTCTGGTGTTCTTATTCCTAAGATAGATAACGTTAGTCTGTCTGATGTAACCGATACGTAAAATAGATCCCTCTAGTCTTAACGACTAGAGGGATTTTCTTATCTTCCGCGTATAAGTAACTCTGGTATAGACTTACGAGGTTTAGGTGTAACCGTAGAAGCTAAATAAATAGCCTTCTCTTCGGTTAATCCTCGAGTGGATTCTACCTCCTCCCTGTATTTCTTATAAAACTCATTAGTATCTATTTTACTAGGAATGAAGATTTTTTCATCCTCTATTTCTACTCTACGTATAACATCAATAGGCAAAGAAGCAATAAAGTCTTTAAGCATAACAACTACCAGGAATAACAGGAGTAGGTATATAGGGTTTATCGAAGTTACCTGTTCCTTGCGGGGGTAAGTTATTTACGCTATTAGTGAAGGTTCCGTTATTGATGCCACTCTGTGCAGCATTAGGGTTATTTACGTTACTAACGAGGGTTCCGTTATTGATGTTAGTCTTAGCAATGTTAGGGGTATTTACGTTGCTGGTGGAGGTTTTGTTATTGGTGCTACTCTGGGTAGCGTTAGGGTTATTAACGGTATTAACGGGCATTACAGGACCTCCTGTCGGGTTTACCGTGAAGGTATTACCGAGTACTGGGTTACTAGGAGGAGTATTAGTTACCTCGGTAACTCCTATTGGTAGCTTATTAATAGTGCCTGGTTTCTGCTGGATAGGTTCTTTCTCTGGAGTTAGTCGTGTAGAGTAAGGCATACTGGGTTCGGTAAAAACCTCCGTAGTAGGATGGAGACCATTATACCTATAAGACTCTTCTAGACCTTTCAAGGTTTCTAAATACTGTTGTTCTTCGGGAGTAGGCTCTGGTAATATAGTATTAAAGTTAAAGTCGGTAAACGACCCCTGTTCATGCGTACGAGTCTGGATATCCTGATTTTGTTCTACCGATATCTTAAATTCTTCTAGTTTAGTTAAAAGCGTTTTCTCTGTCTCAGATAACGTGTAGGTATTGATTTCTTTAATATCAATGCCTTTTAGGTTAAGTGCTATGCTACCTAAAGCGTCATTCAAGTTAACATAGTTATTAGCTTTTTCTATTCGCTCTTCTGAGATCAGAGGAGTGTTTATTAGTTCTGCTCTCGTATCCAATATCGCATTGTATTCCGGAGTATTCGGCTGATATAAAGAAACGTTTTGCTCAAGGAAAGTAAGGTATTCCTTACGCTGCTTTGAGCTAATCTCCGCATTCCTTAAATTATACACTCCCTCCTTGCCTCTCCCGGATAGAATTTCGTTAAGAAACTCGTGGGTACCATAAGGTAAGTTAGGGGTATATGGACGTGAGTATCGAACTAAGTCAGCGTACGCGTTAGAGAATTTACCCAGTACAGTTTCTGGTGTTAGGGTTACTCCGTCATTACTAAACAACATTCCTAACTTGCCTTTATTAGACGCAGCCAGTACTTCTTGTTTAGTAAACCCTTTACAGTAACGATCCAACCAACTCAACAATAAACCTATCAGTAACCCGGATAGAATGTTTTCTGTTAAGGAATAACCGAGCATAAAGGACTTTAAAAAGTCTAGGTTATTACAGAGGAAAGCAGAACCTACACGCAGTAGGTCTTTAAAAAACGCTTTAACTCCTCCTAGATCTAAACTCTTAACACTGTCAAGAATCTTACTAATAAAACTAGGCAACTTCATATTCATAATTTTATCAATAGCCGCATTTAGAGCGTCTTTTATTTTTTGCATAATTGAACTAGAAGCGTTACTTACTTTATCCATCAAGTCCGAAATAGACTCTTCCATGGTACTAAGAACAGAGTTACCGTCTCGTATAGAGTTTGCTACAGTGTCAGCGGTATCTAGTACCGCAGTGTACACTGAGTTATCTGAAAGAGAAAGGAAATCGCTAGTACCTACGTTAGTCTCTCGGTCAAGGAACTGGAATCTTTGAGATGATATCGCCATATTTCTCTTCTGCTCCTTCTTCCACAAATTCATCGTTAAGTTTGGTATTAAATTTCTCTAAATACCCTAAAGCAGTAATTAAGTTACTATAGAATAAGACAGGAAGAAAGTTTATTGAAGCAACAGAAGATACAAGGTATTCTAGGTAAGACATAGGGTCTTTGAAACCTAGCTTACTGATCTTACTTAATTCTTCCTTGTTAGGTAGTTTATGATATAGTGCGGGAAAGTACAATAGTGTATCGTGCATCGGGGAAGTCTTAGCTGCTTCTAAGTGTTTATCCATCCATTCATTAAACCTATAAATAAAGGCAGACGCAATACCGTTAGCTTTACAATAGTAAGGGGACAACGTACTAATGGGAAAGTTGGCTAACTCAATAGCGCACTCACTGTCTAACTTAATAAATAGAAGGTCTCTTATTCGTTCGGCTTCTTCTTCAGTAAAATCAAACGGATATAAATTAAGCAGAATCTGAGGATGTTTGCTCTCGTTATATAGTTTATTTCGTCTTTCGATAGTTTCTATCTTTTCTTTAAGTGATAGGAAAATCCTGGTAATACAACTGTGTTCTAATATATCTTTACTAGGTGACTTCATAACCTCGTTATAGGTTGTAGGTAACGTATACTTGAACTCGTCTATTTCCCTAAAGTTATATTCCTCAGAAAGAAGGTAATCTACTACAGCGTCTTTGTCTGAAACTAATGTTGCTAAGACACCTTGTCGTAGATCAAATAACGACTCCATATCTACGTAGATAATAGACGGTTTCATATCAAATATCCAACTTAAGGTGCATACCAAGAAGAAGTGTTTTTAGTGTCTTGGTTGACTCGACACCCGTACTGTAATTACTAAGTGTTTTTAAATTAACAGAACCGTATCGTAGGAACATTGCGTTGTAGGCTGAAAAACCACCTTTGTCCCCGCCTCGATACCGGATTAGCTCTGAAATAGTATTGTCTAAACCCATACCAATAAGTACTTGTAATTCCGGGTACGATATCTTAGCCCCTTTAGAAGCTCCGGTGGGTTGGAAGGTAAGTTGGTCGATAGTCTTATTATCATCAGGCACTGAGATTTTCTTAACGATATTCTGAGACTGTCGGCGATAAGGTAAGTCTACCACAAAGTACTCGATAGGTGTAGTGTGGTCCGGGGTGTTTCTGTCCCCTTCCATCACTAGTTTTTCGAACAGAGGTATCCCGTATTTATCAGCCGTTTCTAATATAGATTCAATAGTTAACCCTTTAGCCTCAAAGTGAGGTTTAAAGATAACCAGGTATTTACTACCGTCCCGAATACCTTTCATATATTCATCGAAATCTTTATCGGACATGTTCTTAAAGATTTCAGTCCATCGTTTAACGTTATGTCCTGTAGGTTCTATCGATTGAAAGAATTTAAGGATAGCGGTTTCAGCCGCTTTGCGGTTACCTGTTGCCATAAAGGCCTCCAAAACACTGTCAAAGAATCGAATCCTGCCGGAGTATTCTCCAGCAGGATCGTTTTTACGGGTAGAAGGTATCTTGATTAACCTGCAGGAAAGGTAACACAATAGTAGCCATATCTTCATACCAAACCAGACTTCCAGTAGCGGCATTTAGCGCGATACGAATATTCTTAGGAATCGGTTCTGGTTTATACATCATCAGGTTATAGAAGTACATAATCAACATCGTACGCTGCACGGGAGCCGAACTATTGTAAGACGTTATATAGTGTTGTGATGATGTAAAGTGATTAATGGCTTCTTCTTTAAAACATAGTTTAACCATAACGTTACTTAGTTCTTCACACAGATTTAACTCTTTCATTCACGCTATCCTTATTCTTTTATTCATAGTGCCCATGATTTAGAAGCAATGGGAGATCACTCTATGAGTAGTGTATTTAAAAAAATTGTTAACGGTTGGAAAAGACTAACAAAACACCTAAAGGTAGTAAATCCTGTTCTACCAACTACTCCTGAACACCAGTACGACTTATCTTTGGTTGAGACTATAGAAGAGGTATTGAAACTACCTAATTTTACCGCAATCTTAAAAGACCCGGTGAGTAAGATATATGTCATAAGCACCTATTCGACCTCGTATAATGACCTTGGGACTATGTTAACTGATAGACGTTATAATCGTAAAATTATAGCGATTAATCTACATAGTTATTTTGGAGGAGAGGAAGAGTTGGTTCATTCTGGTTTAACTAGAATTAAGGAGTGGATGAAAACCTCTAAGCTAACTCCTGAAGCGGTTCATGACCTATATGAGCTTACCTCCACTATAAAACACTTGACTGAACTGAGAGGAGGGTAACATGTCCGAAGAACACGCTTCAGGGTTTAGATTCTATTCGTTTGGTATTGTCGTAGAAACAAAACCAGAAGGCACTGACTATATTCTAGCTTCCCCCGTAGAAGAACTTTATTTACAGGAAAGCGGTGTCATTAGAGAAAAAACAAAAGACTTTAAGGGTAAAAAGAAGTCTGTTAGTTCAGTTAACTTCCAGACTGAACACGAGTCTAAAAATTTTATCAGGGCGAAATGGGTTGATATTTCCGGAGGTAACCGAGTAACTCCTCCTGATGTAGTAGTAAATGAAACTGTATTATTGATGAAGTACGGTAATGTGGACGAGTACTTCTGGTGTACCTTTGGACGAGAACCCGAGCTACGTAGGTTGGAGGATGTTCTTTACTCGTTTAGTAACCTACCCTCTGGTATAAAGGCGTACGATAAAAATACCAGTTATTGGGTACACGTCTCCACTAAGCATAAGTTTGTACATATACATACCTCTATGAATGACGGTGAGTTCACTACCTACGACATTAAACTAGATACTAAAGCGGGTAAGCTCTTGATTAACGATGCCGTAGGAGACTCTATTGAGTTAGATTCTCCCGCTGGTAGAATCACGACCATTGCTCGTAGTGAGATTATTCGTAAAGCACCTAAGATTACCGATATATCTGACACACACACTATCAACACAAAAACCTATACCAATAACGCAAAGAGTATAACGAATAATTCCCCAATTGTGACCAACACAGGTAACGTAGTGACTAAAGGCAGTGATACTGCTAATTTCAATTTAAACGCAAAATGTGTTTGTCCAAACTGTCGTTAATAGAGGTGTTTCATGCAAAGTCTTTTTGCTAAAGTTAAACCTGCATTTGTTCAAGTTGATCCTTACAAGTTTCTGATCAATGTGGGTTGTTTGATGGATATCCCTACCGCTTCGGTGGTAAAGGGTATGAAAGGAGAAAACCTAGTAAACGGTGGTTTAAGTATTTTTACTGCCGTAGCCGGTAAAGGTAATACGTTCAAGAGCACCATCTTACACTACATGACACTGTCTGCCGCAGCAGCGGTTTGTGACTCTGGTATGTATACTTACATTAACGTATATGATACGGAAGTAAACCTCAGTCCTTCTCGTTACATTAAGTTATCTCAACGATTCGATATCTTTAAAGATAAAGACATCGTAGATGCAGGAATCTGTTCGATCACTGACAAAACACACCACATGGGTAATGAGTGGTTTAAACTAACTAAGACTTTCTTAAAAGACCAGAAGATCAAAAATCGTAAACAGTATATTGTTTCTACACCGTTTGTGGATAAGGACGGTAATCAAATGCACACGATCTTCCCCACCTTTGGTGAGGTTGATAGTATTAGTGAATTTGAGACTTCAGATATTGAGGAAATTCAGGACAAGCATCAGTTAGGTGAGAGTGGTGGTAACACCATCCACATGCGGTCCGGTCTTGCTAAAACACGCTTACTGATGGATATTCCTGGTGTGTGTAATGGCGCAGCACACTATATTGGTATGTCGGCTCACGTAGGTAAAGACATTCCTATTCAAACAGGACCTGTAGCTATTCCTGATAAGAAACTACAGCATATGCGGTCTGGTGAAAAGATCAAAGGGGTAGCGGATAAGTTCTTCTTCCTCCCTACCGCGCTATGGCAGACTGTCAGTTCCTCTGCTTTAACTAACCAAGGTACTAAGGGACCAGAGTATCCTCGTCGTCGTGATCTACCTGACGAAGGATCTGCTGACCTGAATATTGTTAAATTTAAAATGCTCCGAAACAAGTTCGGTGCTAGTGGTTTTACCCTGGACATCATTGTATCACAGGAAGAGGGTGTACTTCCCTCTTTGACTGAATTCCATTATATTAAAGAGAACGATCGTTGGGGGCTTGAAGGTAGCCTCACTAACTATCATCTTGATCTTCTACCTGACGTTAATCTGTCTCGTACTACCGTTAGGGAAAAGATCGATAACGATCCTAAACTACGTAGGGCATTACGAATTACAGCCGATCTACTACAGATTAAACAACATATGCCTCTGTTCCCTCACAAGGTACCAACTCCTAAAGAACTCTACGATAAACTCAAAGAGAAGTACGACTGGAACGTTCTTTTTAATACCCGTCCCCATTGGACGTTTAATCATTACGAATGTCCTACTCCTTATTTATCGACCTTTGATCTGATCGACATGTATTATGATCAGTATGTTCCTTACTTCTTGAACACGGAAAAGAAGGTAGCTTAACATGACCGACAAAAACAAAGACCACAACGGTCTAACGATGACCGGTGCTCTAAATGTAGGAACAACAGATAACCCGTATAGTAGTTACGGGTTACTGGCTTATATTAATGCAGTCGTCGATAAGTTTCCTTCATTAAAAAGTCTTGTAACCAGTTATAATATCAATACAGGGGTACTATTCACTCCACAGATTATTTCTTTACTAGATGGAGAGATTAGTCGAGATCCTGGGATTATATACGATTCCTTTTTACTGATTGATCTTGTCAATATTTATAGTTTAGAAACAACCGGTGACATTGATACGGTTTACAATGAGGTTGTGAATAGCATTATTAAAACACGCGCTATTTTTAAACAGGAGACGGTTATTTCCGAAACTGCTCTAGATCCTTACACTATTATTAACATAGAGGCCTTTAGTGAGTTACTCCATAGTAACAAAACTATGGTAGCCGTTTACCTATATATCCTGACTACCGCTCTATTCTAATATGGATATCACTTTCCAAGACTTCAAGAAGAAGTCGCATATCTCGGCTAACTATAACAAACCCAACCTCTTTAAGGAAGAAGGGGTGGACCATATTAACATTTCCTCACAGTCTAAATTAAAACTAGGAAGATTTTTAGACCCGGGATACTGTCATAATTTCGAATACCCTTATGTAGGTGAATTTAAATCTGCTCTTTCACTCGGTTACTGGTTACGATCTAAAGACATGGACGATCGTATTCGTAAGTTAGGTGGACATAAACTTAAGAAGTATGTAGCGGATAACAACCTATACAATCGACGAATCGCTAACTACACGGCTATTATCGCCAACGCAGTATGGTTACGAGTCAAAGACCGACCGGAGGTTATTGCTGCTATTAAAGAACTTGATCCTAAATTAGATATACTCTCTTATTACACTCATAAAAACAGCGGTATTCGCATCACGACTAACTACGCTCCCATGGTAGTGGCAATTGCCGGTGAGATAGTTAAAGCCGTTAAAGAAGACAGAGAACCTGACTTTATTCAGTTTGCTACAAATAAACATAACGTCGGTATGGCTTTTTTAGAAGCTGTTATTGGTGATAAGCTTAATAAATAAAACAAACCCAGAGGGAGTTTCCTTCTGGGTTTGTTCTTCTTAAAAATGCTATGGTCCTCAAGGAGACAGTTATGAACGCTCTTCAGCATGCTCTAGGAATGATTAAGCAACAAATCCCGTATGAAGTTATTCACGCGGCCTTTACTATTGATGAAAACCCTGTAACGGTAAATATCACCAGCATTGACGATAAGGTGATGCTTAAATGTATTCGACCGCGTGTAATGACTGACGCCAATATCATGGGTGGTGTTGAAACAGTTATACCGCTTAACACTATACCTCCTTCGTTTTTTGAAGACTTTTATACCGTATACTATATTCCACCTGAACAGGTTATGAATCGTGAGATTATTTCTGTAATCGGTTTATCATCACTACCTCTTATGTCTACGTCTGGATCGCAAGCCATGATGGGTAGTGCTTACGGTATACCTAATGGTATTAGTGCTGACCGCGGATATGGTGGTAACTCCCTAATGGCTGTGGCTGACCGAATAGGTGACGCAGCGGCTATTAACGGCGTACTCCATAACGCCCACCTTGAACTGGTTGCTTATAACACAGTGGCGGTTTACGCCCACTTCAGAACCTTAGCGTATTTGGGTCTTCGTGTGTTGTTAGCCAACGATAACAATATGAATAACATACAGCCTAGAAGCTATCGTCAGTTCAGTACACTCTGTACATTGGCTGTGAAGGCATATATTTATAATAAGTTAGTAATCGCTATTAACAACGGTCTTCTTTCCGGTGGTCAGGATCTAGGTATGTTTAAGAGTATCGTTGACAATTTTGCCCAAGCCGAAGAAGACTACCAGAACTACTTAGTTAACGTATGGGCTAAAGTAGCCTTTATGAACGACACACAACGGTATGCCAGGTTCCTGACGGGTCAATTATCACCCGACCTCTAATACATAGTAAATATATATGAACAATACTAATAGGGACAATCGTTTGATTGTCCCTATTAGGTTATCGAAATGTCTGAAATTAGCACATACATTCTTGGTGATGAAGTTAGTGGTAAGTTCTATATAGGTAGTACCAATAACCTGGCTAGAAGGATAAGTGAACATAAGTTAGATCTAAAGAAAAATATACACGATAACTTTCGGTTACAAGAACTTTATAATAACAGTGAGACGAGATTAAGAGTCTATTCTATAAAAAAAGAAACGGTAGAAGAAGCGAGAGAGCTAGAAGATATCTTATTAAAAAAATACGCAGACGATCCGAGACTTCTAAATTTAGCTACAAATAGCAGCGGAGGATGTGGGATAGAAAGACATCCTGATAGAGAAAATATAATTTTAAAAATAAAAAATACCAGAACAGATAGGTGGGATATCCTGTCTGAAGAAGAAAAGGAAAGAAGAATTAGTGTATTTAAAAAGGTGACTCACACACCTGAAGCTATAGCTAAAAGAGTACTAGCGTTTAAAAAACACAGAGAATCATTAACTCCGGAACAACGGAAACAATCTAAAGAAACTATAGAAAAACGGATAAAATCTCTTACAGGGAAAAAAAGAACTAAAGAACAACGGGCCCGTATGAGTAGAGTTAAGCTAGGTAAAAAAGCTACCCCAGAAACAAGAAAAAGAATGTCTGAAGGTATGTTAGAATATTACAAAACAGCCCCTAAAAGGGTGGTTAGCGAAGCGGTTAGAGAAAAGTTAAGACAAGCTAACTTAGGTAAAAAATTCAGCGCAGAACGAAGATTTAAAATGAAAGAAATAGCCAGGAGAACTCAAGCTTCACGGGACCCTGAAGATAGAAAACATAGCGCTGAAGCTAAGTTAAAGATATCCTTGAAACACCGGGGTAAAAAATTATCCATAGAACACAGAGAAAAGTTGTCTGAAGTGAAGAAGAATAAATTTGCGTCTAAAAGTAAAGAAGAGAAAGAGGCTTTTAATAAAAGACTAGCGGACGCAAGAAGAGCAAGTAATCTAAGAAAGAGACAGTTATCCCTTGATTTATAAGAATAACCACTCCTCCTTTAAAGGGGAGTGGTTTTTTTAATACACCCCGGAATTAACTGGAACTCACCAACACCGCCATCCCCTGTTAGGAAGAT
>VFQM010002524.1_pt1 | contig 13285 bp, 15 predicted proteins | sample 3512391 | NCBI WGS metagenome assembly VFQM01 (sample SAMN10412369, study PRJNA504923) | tailings metagenome | isolation source: Replicate 1 from Balatoc abandoned mine | place: Philippines
GCAACGGGCGGCGCGCGGCGCCGTCCACCACCATTCCCGGAATCGTGTTGATCACCGTGATGGCGTCGGCGCCGGCGTCAACGGCGCGCTTGGCCACGTCGCCAATCTGCGGCAAGGTCGGTGAGAGCTTCACGAACAGCGGCTTCATCGTCGCCGAGCGCGCGCCCGAAATCACCGTGTGCAATGCCTGCGGATCGGCGCCGAATTCCATTCCGCCCTGCTTCACGTTCGGGCAGGACACGTTCAACTCGTAGCCCTGGAAGCCCGGCGCGTCATCGAGATGCGCGACGACCGTCGCGAAGTCCTCGGCCACCTTGCCGACCACGTTCACGAGCACGCGCGGGTTGCGGACGTGCGCGGCGAGCCACGGCAGGTCCTCGCGCTTCACGGCCTCCATCCCGGGGTTGGCGAGGCCCACGGCGTTGATCATCCCGCCGGAGAAGTCGCCGACGCGTGGCGCAGGCGCGCCGCTGCGCGGCTCGGGGCTCACGGCCTTCGTGACGAAGCCGCCCAGCGCCTCGAGATCCATCACGTCGGCGAGTTCGCGACCGTAGGCCGCCGTGCCGGCGGCGAGGAGGATCGGATTCTGGAAGCGGAGTCCGCAGGCCGACGTCGTCAGGCGCGCCGACATCAGCGGCCCGGGGCGCGCGTGCGCCGCTCGTAGTGCCGAAGGTATTCCATCACCGCATCCGAAATCGATTCGGCAATCTCCCGCTGGCCAGCTACGCTGTTCATCCACGCGGCGTCCTGCGCGTTGGTGCCGAAGCCGACCTCCACGAGGACGGCCGGCATAAAGGCCTTGGAGAGCACCATAAAGCCCGCCTGCTTCACGCCGCGATTCGGCCCCGGATGCTTCGCGGCGAGCGCCGCCTGCACGAGCTGCGCCAGATCCGCAGACTCTCGCAGGTGCTCGTTCTGCGCGATGTCGTTGAGGATGAAGCCCAGCGGATCGCCGGCGCGCGGATTGGTCTCGACCTCGAAGCGCACGACTTCGTTCTCCATCGCCGCGACGCGCCGTTCGTCCTCGGTGCGCGCCGTCGCCAGGAAGTAGGTCTCCACGCCGCGCACCGCGCTCCCGTTGCGCCAGTTCGGGTTCGCCGCGTTCGTGTGCAGCGAAATGAACAGGTCCGCGCGCTTCGAGTTCGCCAGCGGGCCGCGCTCTTCCAGCGCGATGAGCCGATCTTCCTCGCGCGTCATCACGACGTCGAGGCCGCGCGAGCGCAGCTCGCTCTCGAGGCGCTTCGCCATCGCCAACGTGAGCCGCGACTCGTTCACCCGGCGCCCGTTGAGGATCACGCCCGGATTGCCGGGGTCCACGCCGCCGTGGCCGGCGTCGACGGCGATCGTGTACTTGCGCGAGAGCCCAGGCGGCGCGTTGGCCGCGCGCGCCGGCGGCCCGGGCGCCGGCGGCGCAGTACTCACGGACGCCGCTGGCGCAGGCTGCGTCGGCGTCACCGCCGGCGTTGCCGTGGACTCGGCGCTCGCCGTGGCGGAAGCGGGCGTCGGAGTCGGAGCGGCCAGCGCAGGCGTGGCAGCCGGTTGAGGAGGGGTCATCACAACCGAGGAGGCCACAGGCGCGGAGCTCGCAGGCACCGCCGCCGACGCGCCGGTCGTCGCCGCCGTCGTAGAGACGAGCAGCGCGCCGCTCGACGAAGGAATCGCCGGCTCACGCCGCGCGATCGCCTGGAACAGCCGCACTTCCCAGCGCGTCCGGTCCCAGAGGATACCGATGCCGAAGCGCGGGATGATCTCGCTGAACAGCTGCAGCGGCACGTGCGGCGCCCCTTCGGCGACGATCGGCGCTTCGAGCAGCGGAAGCGAGAAGCCGTTGTACGCGGCGAAGGGAATGCCGGCGTGGATGTCGAAGCCCGTGCCCGAGATGACGAGCCGCCACTGCTCCGCCCCGAGCGTGTCGAGGCGACCGCCGAGCAGGCGCGCCATCACGTCGAGGCGCACGCGGCCTCCGCCCTCGCTGGGCAGCAGCTGCACGACGGTGTCGCCGCCGATGCCCTTCACGCGGATCGCGTCGCCCGGTGGCGGCGCGGCCGCGCCCGCGAGCACGCCGGCGGCCACCACGCACAGGAATCGGCGCATCGCGCTCATTTGGCGCTCCGGAGCGCACGCTGCACTTCCCGCGCGTCGTCGCGTTCCTTGAGGTCGGCGCGCTTGTCGTGCAGCTTCTTGCCGCGGCCGAGGCCGAGCTTGAGCTTCGCGCGTCCGTGCTTGAAGTAGAGGTCCAAGGCCACCAGCGTCAGTCCCTTCCGCTCCACCGCGCCGATCAGCTGCCGGATCTCCTTCTGATGCAGCAGCAGCTTGCGCGTGCGGGTCGGTTCGTGGTTCCAGATGTTGCCCCGCTCGTAGGGCGAGATGTGCGCGTTGAGCAGCCACACCTCCCCGTCCTTCACGATGCCGTAGGCGTCGGTGATCTGCGCCTTGCCGTCGCGCAGGGCCTTCACCTCGGTGCCGGTCAGCACCAAGCCGCACTCCCACGTCTCGAGTATCTCGTAGTCGTGGCGAGCGCGTTTGTTCCGGGCGATCGGGACGATCTCCTCGTCGGGCGCGGGCTTGGTGTTCACAGTCCAGAAGGATGACGATTCAGCGTTGACTTGGGTACCGCTCTCAGGTACGTTCCCTGTCCTGCCGAAGTGGTGGAATTGGTAGACGCGCTGCGTTCAGGGCGCAGTGGGCGCAAGCCCGTGGGGGTTCGAGTCCCCCCTTCGGCACTAAATGGCTCAATGACGGATGACGGATGCAAGAAACGGCCGCCCGACGGGTGGCCGTTTCGCATTTACGGAGCATCCGTCATCCGTCATCCGTCCCGGCCACGCAGCACCGACGGCGGCACATCCTCCGGCAACCGCGCCTCCCCATAGGCCCGGGTGAGCAGCGCGGCCGCCTCGGTCGCGTACTTCTCGAGCAGCTCAATGGCATACGCCAGCGGCGCGCCCGCCGTGCGGGCCCCGTCGCTCGCGAAGGCCAGCAAGCATCGGCCGAGGGCGTCGGCCGAGGTGATGGGCCCGTTGCGCAGTAGGAAGGCCTCGCGATACGCCAGCAGGCGTTCGTTGAACTGCTGCGCGGCGAGGTCGCGGCGATCCTCGGCGATGCGGGGATCGCGCTCGAGCATCGTCGCGATGGCCTGCGCGAGCTCCGCCGCCGTGCGGTCGTCCAGCGCGTCACGCTGCGCCGTCAGCAGTCCGATGGCGCCGCGCGCGTAGCGCAGCTCCCAGCGTGCGTGGTCCTCGTCGCCGTTGGCCGCCGCCTCCGCGAGCCACGCGACGTCGGCACTGTCGGGCTCGCGGCCCAACCCTTCCGCCACCTGCTTCGCCCGCCGCTCGCGTTCCCGCGAGGCGCGCCAAGCCGCCGTGAAGGGCAGCGCCATCGCCTAGCCTTGGAGCACGGGAAGGCCGACCTTCTGCCGCACTTCCGGCTCGGCGTGCATCAGGTCGGCGAGCCGCACGGAGTCCAGCACTTCGTCGATGCGCTTCTGCAGCATCACCCACACGGGCCGGATGCTGCAGTCGCAGGCCTGGGCGCAGCGCTCGGAGTCGAGGGGGTGCGTCTCGCAGTGCAGGTCGAAGGTCACGAGTTCAGCCGCCGCGATGATCTCGCGTACGGTGATCTCGTCGGCCGGGCGCGCCAGCGCGTAGCCGCCCTTGGCGCCACGCGTCGACTGCACGATGCCGGCGCGGCGCAGCCGCAGGAGGATCTGCTCGACGTAGTCGCCCGGCAGCTTCTCCTTGGCGGCGACGTCACGCCCCGTCACGGGGCCTTCGGCGGTGCGGCGCGCCAGATGGAGCGCGCAGATGACGCCGTATTCGGCCCAAGTCGTGATTCGCATAGCCGAAAGATGCCCGTTTCGCGCTATCGGGACAAGCGTTGTCGGTTACGCGTCCTGTCCGGGTATCCCCGGCTCGGTCATCCGGCGCAGGTCCAGCACCTCGTTGGCCTCCTCCGGACTGAGCAATCCCTCACGGAGCACGAGGGCGCGAATGGACTCGCCCGATTCGACTGAGCGCTTGGTCAACGCGGCCGCTTCGGCGTAGCCGAGCTTGGGCGCGAGCGCGGTCGCGAGCGCCGCGGACCGTTCCACCCAGTAGGCCAGCATCGCGGCGTTCGCCTGCATCCCGCGCACCGTGCGCTCGTCGAGCGCCTGCGCCGCGTTCCCGAGGATGCGGATTGCCGAGAGCAGGTTATGCGCAATCACGGGCATCATCACGTTGAGCTCGAGCTGCCCCTGCTCCGCCGCCGCGCTCACCGTCGCGTCGTGCCCGACCACCTGGAACACGACCTGGTTCACCATTTCGGGCACGCTCGGGTTCACCTTCCCCGGCATAATGCTCGAGCCCGGCTGCACCGCGGGAAGCCGGAGCTCGTCGAGTCCGGTGCGTGGGCCCGAGGCGAGCAGCCGCAGGTCGGAGGCGATCTTGCCGAGGTCCAGCGCCAGCACGCGCCAGGCTGCGCTCACGGCCGCGACGTCGCCCATACTCTGCATCAGTTGCACGCGGTCAGCGCCTTCGCGCAGCGGCAGGCCCGTGAGCGCGCTCAGCTCGACCACCATCCGCTCTGCGTACACGGGCTCCGCGTTCACGCCGGTGCCCACGGCCGTGCCGCCGATGCCGAGGTCGAGCAGATACTCCGCCGACTCGCGCACCCGCCGCAGGCCGCGCTCGAGCGAGCCGGCCCATCCGGCGACCTCTTGGCCGAGGCGGATCGGCATCGCGTCCTGCAGGTGCGTGCGGCCGGCCTTCACGTACTGATCGAACTCCGTGGCGCGCGTCCGCAGCGATTCGGCGAGTCGGTCCACCTGCGCCAGCGCCGGACGCAGGCGATCCAGCGCCGCCAGGCGGATCGCAGTGGGGATCACGTCGTTGGTGGACTGCGCCATATTCACGTGATCGTTCGGATGCACGTGCGCGGCGCCGAGGTGGCGCGACGCCAGCGTCGCCAGCACCTCGTTCACGTTCATATTCAGCGAGGTGCCCGCACCCGCCTGGTACACATCGACGACGAACTGGTCGCGGTGCGCCCCGCCAAGGACGGCATCGGCGGCCGCGATGATGGCATTGGCGCGCGCGGCATCGAGCCGCCCGGTGCCTCGATGCACCGACGCCGCCGCGCGCTTGATGCGCACGACGGCGTCCACGAAGGCGGCATCCGCCCGCAGCCCCGAGATGGGGAAGTTCGCGACGGCTCGCGCCGTCTGGGCACCGTAGAGCGCCTCCGCCGGGACTTCGACTTCCCCCAGCGGATCACGCTCGACGCGCACCTTGGCGGTCATCAGCGCAGCGCTGGGCCGTCCGTCGCCGATGCCGGCACGACCAGCGCCGGCGTCGGCACGTCGTAGAACGAGCGCAGCCGCGTCCGCGTGCGCGCATCGAAGATCACCGTCGACTCACGGACGCGCGTGTAGAGGATGGACTTGCCGATCTCGTTGGCGTTCACCCACTGCCCTGCGACGGCCGCAGGCACCGAACCCGTGCCATCGTCCGTGAAGATGCAGACGATCTCGGCGTTGGGCTGCGTCCCCTCGCCGGTGGTGTTGTAGCGCATCTGGACCAGCATCACGGAGCCCGGCGCCACGGCGGCCGTCCAGGTGAGTTCGAGCGGCTGCGTCTCGTTGAACGGCGGCAGGTCACCGACGGTGAACGCCTCGGCCAAGCGCGAGCGGATCGTCGTGGGCTCGAAGCCGTCGATGGCGCCCGGCACGCTCACGGTGACGGTGTCGCCGCTGCTGAAGTTGAGGAACAGCCCGGGTTCCATCTCGTAGCGCAGGAACGAGCCCACCTGGATCTGGTCGGCACCCAACGACGAGCCCGCCACGCTGAACGTGATGAAGTTGCCCGCATTGAGCGTCGGCACCGACGCCCCCACGGGATTGGGATCGTAGGGATAGAGCTCGCAGGGCGTGGGCACGGCGTCCTGCAACTGCAGGCCGCCGACGCGATAGAACGTCGCGGTGCCCCGCAGCACGGGTGTGCCGGCGTTGTTGTACACGCGCGCGGTGATCAGGCCGACGCGATCGTTGGACGGCTCCGCCACGTCGAGGCAGGCGGTGGCGAGCAGCAGCGCAGCGGGAGCGACCAGGCGGGAGAAGCGCATTGGCATCGAGAGAGGAGACTGGGGGTGTGTCGTCGGGTCGCGACGACGGCCATTCTCAATACTACCCGGCGAGTCGCGGAAATGTATCGCCGGTCGGTGCGCACGCGGTCAGGAGCCGCGCGGGAGCCTGGCCGTGCCGTTGAGGAAGGGGTTGGCGAGGCGCTCGCGGCCGATGGTCGTGCGCGGACCGTGTCCGGGATGCACCACGACCTCGTCGTCGAGCGTCAGCAGGCGCTCCAGCGAGCGTTCGAGCGCGGCGGGGTCGCAGAGCGGCAGGTCCACGCGCCCGACCGAGCCCTGGAAGAGCACGTCGCCGCTGAAGCAGTCGGTCGCCGAGACGAACGCCACGTGTCCGGGCGCGTGCCCGGGGAGGTGCCAGACCTGGAAGCGCTCGCCAGCGAACTCCAGCACGTCGCCGTCAGCCAGCGGGCGATCCGGCGCCGGCGGCGCGTCGAAGGGGAGTCCGTAGCCGGCGGCCACGCGCGGCGCGTGCTCCCACAGCGGCGCGTCCAAGGGATGCGCATAGACCGGCGCGTCGGGCCACAGGGCCTTCACGCCCGCGACGCCGCCGATGTGGTCGATGTGCCCGTGCGTGATCCAGATGGCCTTGAGGCGCGCCCCCAATCGTTCGATCTCGGCGGCGAGCTTGCGCGGCTCGTCGCCCGGATCGACCAGCACGAGGTCACCTGTGGCGACGTCGTGCAGGAACCAGGTGTTCTCCTGAAACGCCCCGACCGTGAGGCAATGCGCCCGCATCAGGCTTGCTGCGGGATGAGCATCGGCACCGGGGCCGGCGCCGGCTGCCCGTTCTTGCGCGCCGTGAGATACTTCTCGACGGCGATCGCCGCGGTCGTCGCATCGCCCACGGCCGTGGTGACCTGTCGCGTCAGCTGCGCGCGCACGTCGCCGGCGGCGAAGAGGCCCGGGACCGACGTCTGCATATTCGCGTCGGTGATCAGGTACCCTGCGCTGTCGTGCGCGACGTGCTCCTTGATCATTCCGGTGTTGGGCGTGAAGCCGATGAAGATGAAGATGCCCGTCGCGACGAGGTCGCTGGCGGCACCGGTCTTCACGTTGCGGATCTTCGCGTGCGTCATCAGGCCGTCCTTGCCGACGACCTCATCCACAACGGTGTCGGTGATGACCTGGATCTTCGGGTTCGCGAAGGCGCGCTGCTGCACGATCTTCGACGCCCGGAAGCTGTCACGGCGGTGCACGAGGTACACCTTCTCGGCGTAGCGCGTGAGGAAGTCCGCCTCTTCGAGCGCGGCGTCGCCTCCTCCCACCACGAGGATGGTGTGCCCCTTATAGAACGCCCCGTCGCAGATGGCGCAGTAGCTCACGCCCTTGCCCGCGTACTCCACCTCGCCGGGCACGTTGAGCTTCACCGGCGTGCCGCCGGCGGTCACGATCACCGTGGGCGCGCGGTACACGTCGCCGTTCTCGACGACGATGTCGAAGAGGCCGTCGGCGGCCTTCTTCACCGACTCCACCGGCGTGGAGGTGAGGATCTGCGCCCCGAACTTCTCGGCGTGGTTCTGGAACTTGGTGGCGAGCTCGTGGCCGAGGACGTGCTCGAAGCCGATGTAGTCCTCGATGACCTCGGTGTTCAGCAGTTCACCGCCGGGAAATCCGCGTTCGAGGACCACGCTCTTGAGCATCGAGCGGCCTGCATAGAGCCCCGCGCACATTCCCGCCGGGCCGGCCCCGACAATCACCACTTCGTATTCGTGCGTCGCCACGTCCACGTCCTCGTCAGATTCGGAAAGCGCGAAATCTAGTGAGCAATCGGCCTACGGGGCGGCCAGTTCCAGCACGGCGAGCGCGCCGTGGCAGTGCGACACCGTCCCCACTAGCACTGCGGCGGCGCGTCCCGCCGCCGCCTGCGCCACCAGCGCATCGGCGGCGAGCACTTCGTCCACGCCGAACATCCCTACGCCGTAGGCGCGGTGCACGCAGTGAAAGATCGCGGGGCCGTCGAGCCGTCGCCCGCGCAGCCGCTCCGTCTCCACGAAGGCGCGCAGCGTCGGCGGAAGGCTCCAGGCGCGGGCCCCGCGCGTGTGCGGGCAGCGCCGCGGTTCCACGCAGTTGATGGGACATTCCCACTGCGCGAAGCTCACGTAGTGCGTGCCGTCGTCGCCGCGGCGCTGCCAGGGCACGTCCACCGCGCCGTCCACCGGCGCAAAGCGCATCATCCGTCCCGGCCAGCGCGCCCGTGCGCGGCTCATCACCCACTGCGCCATCAGGTGCGGCATCAGTGGCGACGGGACGATTGCGTCCTCGACTTCGTTCGTCGCCTCCGCGGCCTTCTCGGCCAGGTAGGACGCGAAGAACGATCCCCACTCGCGCGCCACGAGTTCGATGCCGGCGGTCGTCGCGCCCCGCGGATCTCCGTCGGCGCCCATCGCCGGCGCATCGAGCTCACGCGCCACTTGGCAGTCGGCATCGCGGTCGATCACCAACAGGCGCTTCCATTCCACCGCCCCAGCCTCGGCCGCGCGGCGCAGTTGGCGGACGTAATAGCTCCCGTAGCAGCCGCCCCCGACGACGACGATGTCGCCGAAGCGCTGGACCGGCGCCGTCACGCGCCGCGCCGCGTGGCCGCGTCAGGGCCGCACACGCCGCCCGCCGTCCACGAACAGGGTCTCGCCCGTCACGTACGACGCGCGCAGCAGGTAGCGCAGCGCCTCGACCACGTCCTGCGGTGCGCCGATGCGCTGCAGCGGCGTCTCGGCCGCAAAGGCATCGATGCGCTCCTGCGGCATTCCGGGCGGCGCCAGCACGAAGCCCGGGGCGATGGCGTTCACGCGGATGTCCGGTGCGAGCGCGGCCGCGAGATGCCGCGTCATCGCCATCACGCCGGCCTTGGCGATGCCGTGCACGCTGTAGTCCGGCCAGGGCTCGACGGCCATATGGTCGGCGATGTTCACGATCGCGCTACCCGCGGGCATCAGGCGCGCCGCAGCTTGGGCAAGCAGGAACGGAGCACGGAGATTCAGCGCGACGATGGCATCGAAGGCCGCGGCCGTGGTATGGCCGAGCCGCGTCTTCTCCATACTCGCGGCACTGTTGACGAGCAGGTCGAGCGCGTCGAAGCGCGTGTACACGGCATCGACGAGGCGCTCGCAGGCGCCGGCGTCGCCAAGGTCGGCGGCGAAGGCCTCGGCCTCCCCGCCGCGCGCCCGGATGCCCGCGACGACGTCATCGGCACCGGCTGCCGAGGCGCGATAATGCACGCCGACGCGATACCCATCTGCCGCCAACGCCTCGGCGAGTGCGCGCCCGACCCGCTGGCCGGCGCCGGTGACCAGCGCGACCTTGCCCGCGGCCATCGGGACTAGGCCGCCTGCCCGCGGCGCTCGCGCACGCGGCGTTCCTGCAGCTCCAGCCAACTCGCCGGCACCTGCATCGAGCCGAGCACGCGCCCGCCCTGCATCGCGCCGTGCCAGTCGGAGCCGCCGCTCACCACGAGGCCGAAGAACGCCGCGAGCGAGGCGAGGCGCAGTTCGTCCTCGCGCGAATGGCTCGGATGGCGCACTTCGATACCGTCGAGGCCGGCAGCGACCAGCGGCTCGATGCTCTCGCGCCGCCCGTCGCTGCCCGGATGCGCGTACACGGCGATGCCGCCGGCCTGGTGGATCATCGCGATGCCGTCAGCGATGTCGAGGCGTTCCTTGTCGACATACGCCGGCTTGCCCGCGGCAAGCCAGCGATCGAAGGCCTCGCGCATATCCCTCACCCAGCCGCCGGCCACGAGCGCGCGCGCGACGTGCGGGCGACCGATCGCTCCACCGGCCGCCTCGGCGAGCACCGCGTCGAAGCTCACGGGAATCGCCGCGGCATTGAGCTTGGCGACCATCGCCTCGGCGCGCACACGGCGGAATCCGCGAAAGGCCTCGAGCCGCTGCTGCAGCGCGTCGACGTCCCGGATGTGGAGGCCGAGCAGGTGCACCTCGACATCGGCCTGGTGCACGCTGAGTTCCACGCCGGGAATGAGGCGCAGGCCCAGGGCGTCGGCCGCGACCTGTGCCTCGGCGATGCCGGCCAGCGTGTCGTGGTCGGTGAGCGCGAAGGCGCTGAGGCCCGCAGCGTGCGCGGCCTGCACGGCGGCGGCAGGTGCCTGCGAGCCGTCCGACGCCGTCGAATGCGCGTGCAGGTCCACGAAGGACGCGGGAGCGCCCGCGTCCGGTTGGTCGATCACCGGGAGTACCCGGCCTCGGGCGAGGTGTCGCTCGGCTGCGAGAACGCGAAGAGCCGCTCGAGCTCGGCGTCGCTCATTTCCGCCAGCGACTGTTCGCGGGCACGCGTCGCGCCCGGCGAGTAGCGCGAGAGGCGCACCTCGCGCTCGTCGGCGACGCCGCGCACGAAGATGAGCCCGAACTCGTCCGCGTCATACTGCGTGACGTAGCCCGAGGGATAGACCTGCCACTGCTGTCCGGCGATGGTGATGCGACGGGTCGGCATCAGTTCAGCTCCACCTGCGTGTAGATGCGCGTCGGATCGCGGGGGGCGTCCGGCGCGGCCGCGTGCGCGGCTGAAAGGGCTTGGGCGCTGTCGGCTTCGCAGAACTCCACGAAGGCCCCGGCCAGCGCCTGTTCCTCGAAGGCCCAGAAGCGACAACCCATCCCGACATAGTGCCGCTCCTTGGCGCGGAGGCGCTCGAAGTACTTCGCGCGCTCCGCCGGCGGCACCACGATGCGATGGATCGTCAGGGCCCGAGGCATCAATTGGTCACGGACTCCAGCGTCTTCTTGAGGTCCGCCATAAAGCGGTCGGCGTCGGCGCCGTCCACCACGCGGTGGTCGAACGACAGCGAGAAGTACGCGCAGGTGCGGATGGCGATCGTATCCTCGCCGTCGGCGCCCGTCACGACCTTCGGCCGCTTCTCGATGGCCCCGAGGCCGAGGATGGCCGTCGTGCCCACCGGGATGATCGGCGTGCCGAAGAGCGAGCCGAAGACGCCCGGGTTGGTGATCGTGAACGTCGCGTCCTGCACGTCCACCGGCGAGAGCTTCTTGCTGCGGGCGCGCTGCGCGAGGTCGTTGGTGCCGCGCGTGAGGCCCGTGAGGTTCAGGCCGTCGGCGTCCTTGAGCACCGGCACGATCAAGCCCGTGGGCTCCAGCGCCACGGCGATGCCGATGTTGTAGCGCTTGCGCAGGATGACGTCCGTGCCGCTCACCGTGGCGTTGAGCACCGGATGGCGACGCAGGTTCTCGACGACGCTGCGGATGATGAACGGCAGGTAGGTGAGCTTCTGGCCGCTCTCGCGCTCGAAGTCGGCCTTCATCTGCGCACGCAGCTTGGCGCCGCGCGTGAGGTCGATCTCGAAGAAGCTCGTGACGTGCGCCGCGACCTGGCGGGCCTGGCGCATATGGTCCGCGGTGAGCTTGCGGATCTTGTTCATCGGCTCGACGACGTCGCCGGGCCAGGGGTTGAACGTCGGCTCGTGGATGTGGCCGGCGGGAACGGCGATCTGCGACGGCAGGCCCGCGGGCATCGCGCCCGAGACCGGCGACGGCGCGGCGGCCGGCTTGGCCCCGCTGGCCAGATAGGCCTCGAGATCCTTGCGCGTCACGCGCCCGGCGATGCCGCTGCCGTTGAGCGCGGCGATGTCCACGCCGGCGTCGGCGGCCATCCGGCGCACCAGCGGCGAGCTCTTGGTGCGCAGGCGTTCCTCGAACGACCCTGCAGGCGCGGCCGGCTTCGCGGGCGCGGTCGGGGCGGCGCTGGGCGCGCTCGCCGCAGCTGCCGGAGCCGCCACAGGGGCCGCGGCAGCAGGGGCAGGCGCCGCGGCCGGAGCCGCCACCGCCGCACCCTTCTCCGTCTCGATGCGCGCGACCACCGCGTTCACCGGCACCGTGGTGCCTTCGTGCACGATGATCTCGACGATCGTCCCCGCGCTCGGCGCCGGGATCTCCGCGTCCACCTTGTCGGTGGAGATCTCGAAGATCGGTTCGTCGCGCTTCACCTCGTCGCCCACCTTCTTGAGCCAGCGCGAAAGGGTGCCTTCCGCAATGGACTCGCCCATCTGGGGCATAATCACGTCAACACGGGCCATTATCGCTCAACCTCAGGTCAGTTCTTGCGTTCGGGTCCGTCAGCCTTGGGCGGCGCGGGTTGCCGCATCGCCGAGAGGATGAGCCAGGGCAGGCTCAGCGCTCCCACGAGTCCAAAGATACCAGCATACCAGTGCCAATCGCAGGTCGGGATGCCGTCGCACTTGGGCGCCTTGGTAAAGAACGCGACGGCCTTGCTCACCAGCACACCGACCATCGCGGCGGAAAAGAAGCCGATGAAGGTCATAAAGCAGCCGATGCCCACCTGCCGGGCCACGGACGGCTTCTCGAAGTCCTGCGTCGGGGTCGTCATTACCAGGCCACCAGGCGGCGCACCGCCGTCACGATGTCGTCCACCTGCGGCAGCACGAAGTCCTCGAGCTGCGGCGCGTAGGGTAGCGGGATGTCGTGCGCCGTCACGCGGAGCACGGGCGCGTCGAGATACGCGAAGCAGCTCTCGTTGATGCGCGCCGTGATCTCGCCGGCGATGCCGCCGGTGCGCGTGTCCTCGTGCACGATGAGCACGCGGTTCGTCTTGCGCACGGTATTGAAGATCGCCTCGTCATCCAGCGGCGCGAGCGAGCGCAGGTCGATCACCTCGACGTCGATGCCCTCGGCGGCCAGCTTCTCCGCCGCCTCCAGCGACTTATGCACGGTCGCCGCGTAGGTGATGATGCTGACGTCCCTGCCCTCGCGGGCCGTGCGCGCCTTGCCGATCGGTACCACGTGATCGCCCGCGGGCATCACGCCCTTGATGCGGCGGTACAGATACTTGTGCTCGAAGAACAGCACGCAGTCGTCGTCGCGGATGGCGGCCTTCATCAGGCCCTTCGCATCCTCGGCCGTCGCCGGATACACCACCTTGAGGCCCGGCGTGTGGATGAAGCCGGCTTCCGGGTTCTGCGAGTGGAACGGGCCGCCGCGCACGTAGCCGCCCGAGGGGCCGCGCACGACCATCGGCGTCGGCAGGAAGGCGCGATAGCGCGCCGTGGCCACGTAGTTGGTGAGCATATCGTAGGCGTTGGCGATGAAGTCGATGAACTGCATCTCCACCACCGGCCGCATGCCCATGTGGGCCGCGCCCGCCGCCGCGCCGACGATCGCGATCTCGCTGATCGGCGAGTCGATCA
>VFQM010002525.1_pt1 | contig 13283 bp, 13 predicted proteins | sample 3512391 | NCBI WGS metagenome assembly VFQM01 (sample SAMN10412369, study PRJNA504923) | tailings metagenome | isolation source: Replicate 1 from Balatoc abandoned mine | place: Philippines
TGCTCGAGCAGCTGGTGGCGCTGGACCGCGTGGTCAAGGCCCAGCCGCTGCTGGAAAATGACTTCACCTGCTGACGCCGCCCGGCGCGGCGCCACGATGCCCGCGTGCCCCGGCCGCGGCCACACCAACCGCTGAAGGTCCTGCACATGCCGGTGGCTTACCTGGTGGTCGAAATGAAGATCACCGACCCCGAGAAGTTCAAGCACTACATGGCCGCCGCGCCGGCCACCGTGAAGGCCCACGGCGGCGAGTACCTCGCCCGCGGCGGCCGGCTCGACGTGCTGGAAGGCGACTGGCAGCCGCCGCGGCTGGTGGTGCTGCGCTTCCCCGGGTTCGAGCAGGCACAGGCCTTCTACCGCGCCGCCGACTACCAGGCCGCCCGCCTGAAGCGCGAAGGCGCCACCGAGTACTTCAACATGGTGCTGGTCGAGGGGCTGGACGCCCCGCTCTGACCGCCCGCCCGCCTACCAAGCTCCCAAGGAACCCCGAGCCATGAGTGCCATCGTCGACATCGTCGGCCGCGAAATCCTCGACAGCCGCGGCAACCCCACCGTCGAGTGCGACGTGCTGCTGGAAAGCGGCACGATGGGCCGCGCCGCCGTGCCCAGCGGCGCCTCCACCGGCAGCCGCGAGGCCATCGAGCTGCGCGACGGCGACAAGGCCCGCTACCTGGGCAAGGGCGTGCTGCGCGCGGTCGAGCACGTCAACACCGAGATCTCCGAGGCCGTGCTGGGGCTGGACGCCAGCGAGCAGGCCTTCCTGGACAAGACCCTGATCGACCTCGACGGCACCGACAACAAGAGCCGCCTGGGCGCCAACGCGATGCTGGCCGTGAGCATGGCCGTGGCCCGCGCCGCGGCCGAGGAGTCCGGCCTGCCGCTGTACCGCTACTTCGGCGGCATGGGCGGCATGCAGATGCCGGTGCCGATGATGAACGTCATCAACGGTGGCGCGCACGCCAACAACAACCTCGACCTGCAGGAGTTCATGATCCTGCCGGTGGGCGCCACCAGCTTCCGCGAGGCGGTGCGCCACGGCGCCGAGGTCTTCCACGCGCTGAAGAAGATCATCGACGCGCGCGGCATGAGCACCGCGGTGGGCGACGAAGGCGGCTTCGCGCCCAGCGTGGCCAGCCACGAGGCCGCGATCCAGCTCATCCTGGAGGCCATCGACAAGGCCGGTTACGAGGCCGGCAGCCAGATCGCCATCGGCCTGGACTGCGCCGCCAGCGAGTTCTACAAGGACGGCAAGTACCACCTGGAGGGCGAGGGCCTCACGCTGAGCGCGGCCGAGTGGACCGACGTGCTGGCCACCTGGTGCGACAAGTACCCCATCGTCAGCATCGAGGACGGCATGCACGAGGGCGACTGGGACGGCTGGAAGCACCTGACCGAGCGCCTGGGCGGCAAGGTGCAGCTGGTGGGCGACGACCTCTTCGTCACCAACACGAAGATCCTGGCCGAGGGCATCGAGAAGCGCATCGCCAACTCCATCCTCATCAAGATCAACCAGATCGGCACCCTCACCGAGACGTTCGCCGCCATCGAGATGGCCAAGCGTGCCGGCTACACCGCCGTCATCAGCCACCGCAGCGGCGAGACCGAGGACAGCACCATCGCCGACATCGCCGTGGGCACCAACGCCGGCCAGATCAAGACCGGCTCCATGAGCCGCAGCGACCGCATCGCCAAGTACAACCAGCTGCTGCGCATCGAGGAAGACCTGGGCGACGTCGCCAGCTACCCGGGCCGCAAGGCGTTCTACAACCTGCGCTGACCGTCGCCGCCGCCCTGGCCATGCGCCGCTGGCCCCTGTCCACGCTCTCGCTGGCGCTGCTGCTGGCGGCCTTGCAGGCCGACCTCTGGCTGGGCAAGGGCAACCTGCGCTACGTGTGGCAGCTGGAGCAGCAGCTCGCGGCGCAGCAGGCGGCCAACGACGCCCAGCGTGCGGCCAACGCCCGCATCGAGGCCGAGGTGGGCGACCTGGTCGAGGGCCTGGAGATCGTCGAGGAACGCGCACGGCTCGACCTGGGCATGCTCGAGCCCGACGAGATCCTGGTGCAGGTCGCGCCGCCGAAGCGGTGAACGCCATCCGCGCGTGATGGGCGACGCGATCCTCGCGGCCGCGGCCCCGCTGCTGGCCGAGGTGTTCACGCTGTGGGGCAGCCCGGTCACGGCGGTGGAGATCGTGGCCTTCGCGCTGGCGGTGTGGATGGTGGTGTGCAACTGGCGCGTCAACCCGCTGGCCTGGCCGCTGGCCATGGCCTCGTCGCTGGGCTACGCGCTGCTCTTCGCCCAGTACCGGCTCTACGGCGAGGCCGCGCTGCAGTTCGTCTTCATCGCCGTGGCGGTGTGGGGCTGGTGGCAGTGGCTGCACGGCCATGGCCGCGACGGCGGCGCCCTTCGCGTGCACCGGCTGTCGGCGCCGGGCCGCTGGGCCGTGCTGGCCGCGGTGGCCGTGCTGTGGCCGCTGATCGCGCTGGCGCTGCAGCGCTTCACCGACAGCGACATCGCCTGGCTCGACGCGCTGCCCACCGCCGGCAGCCTGGTGGCGCAGGTGCTGCTGGGCCGCAAGCTGGTGGAGAACTGGCCGGCCTGGGTGGCCGTCAACGTGGTCAGCGTGGGCCTGTTTGCCGTCAAGGGCCTGTGGCTGACGGTGCTGCTCTATGCGCTATTCACCGTGATGGCCCTCGTGGGCTGGCGCGCGTGGTCCCGCTTGGCCGCGCGATGAAGATCGCCATCGTCGGCGCGGAAAGCACCGGCAAGTCGGCGCTGGCCGAGGCGCTGGCCGGCGCGCTGGCCGAGGCCACCGGCCTGCGCGCGGTGGCGGTGCCGGAGTGGCTGCGCCTGTGGTGCGAGCGCGAGGGCCGCACGCCACGGCCCCACGAACAGGCCGGCATTGCCGAGGAAACCCACAGGCGCATCGAGGCCGCCGCGGCGGCGCACGACATCGTCGTCTGCGACACCACCGCGCTGATGACCACCGTCTACAGCGACCTGCTGTTCGCCGACCGCAGCCTCGACGCCATGGCCATCGCCCACCAGCGCGGCATGAGCCTCACGCTGCTGACCGCGCTGGACCTGCCCTGGGTGGCCGACGGCCACCAGCGCGACGGCCCGCACGTGCGCGGCCCGGTGGACGACCGCGTGCGGGCCCTGCTCATCGGCCACGGCCTGCCCTGGGCGCTGGTGGCCGGCCACGGGCCGGCGCGGCTGCAGAGCGCGCTGGACGCGGTGGCGCCGCTGCTGCGCGCCCGCGCCACGCCGCGTGCCGGGCTGTTCACGCGGCTGCTGGACCGCAACGCCCAGCCGCACGCGCGCGCCTGGTCCTGCGACTTCTGCGACGACCCCGACTGCGAGCACGCCCTGCGCACGCCCTCGCCGCGCTGAGCCGGGCCCTCGGCGCCGCCATCGCTTCATCGGCGGCGCGCCCGCCGGCGGCCATGCCGCGGTAGATTGGCCGCCATGAAGATCCTCGTCACCGGCAGTTCCGGCCACCTCGGCGATGCCCTCGTCCGCACCCTGCGTGCGCAGGGCCACGCGGTCACGGGCCTGGACATCGTGCCGGCCGCCAGCACCGACGTGGTCGGCTCCATCGTCGACCGCGCGCTGGTCGCGCGCTGCCTCCGGGGCGTCGAAGGCGTGCTGCATGCCGCCACCCTGCACAAGCCGCACGTGCACTCCCACGGCCGGCAGGCGTTCGTGGACGTCAACGTCAGCGGCACGCTGAACCTGCTCGAGGAGGCGGTGGCGGGCGGCGTGCGTGCCTTCGTCTTCACCAGCACCACCAGCGCCTTCGGCGACGCGCTGAACCCGCCGCCGCCGGCGCCGGCCGCCTGGATCACGGAGGCGGTGGTGCCGGTGCCCAAGAACATCTATGGCGCGACCAAGGTCGCCGCCGAGGATCTCTGCCAGCTGTTCCAGCGCGACCACGGGCTGCCGGTGGTGGTGCTCCGCACCTCGCGCTTCTTTCCCGAGGGCGACGACGACGAGCGCCGTCGCCAGGGTTTCGACGCCCTGAACCTCAAGGTGATCGAGCTGCTGCACCGGCGCGTAGACCTCCAGGACGTGGTCGATGCCCACCTGCTGGCGCTGCAGCGTGCGCCGGACATCGGCTTCCAGCGCCTGATCGTCAGTGCGACCACCCCGTTCGGCGAGGCCGACCTCGCCGCGCTGCGCGGCCAGGCCTCGTCGGTGCTGCGCCGCGTGCTGCCCGGCTTCGAGCCCGTGTTCAGCGGCCGCGGCTGGCGCATGCTGGAGGACATCGACCGCGTGTACGTCAACGAGCGTGCGCGGCGCGTGCTGGGCTGGCAGCCGCAGTACGACTTCGCCCGCGCGCTCGCCGACCTGGCGCAGGGCCGCGACCCGCGCAGCCCGCTGACCCTGGCCATCGGGCACAAGGGCTACCACCCGGGACGCTCCGACGGTGGCGTCTATTCGGCGCCGGCGGCCTGACCGCCCACGCGGCCGCGCGGCCGGCATCGTGGGTTCCCGCCGCGCCGTCGCCTAGACGTGCAGCAGCAGGTGCCTGCGCTCCCAGGGGCTGATGACGTCGAAGTACTCGCGGTACTCCACGTCCTTGATGGCGCGGTAGGTCTGGATGAAGTGGCTGCCGAACAGCTCGGCCAGCGGCTCGCAGGCCTCGAGCTTCTCCACCGCATCGTCGAGGTGGCGCGGCAGCTGGTGCGGCTTCTCGTAGGCGCTGCCGGTCAGCGGCTCGTCGGGGCGGATGCGCTGCTTCATGCCCAGCCAGCCGCAGGCCAGGCTGGCGGCGAAGACCAGGTAGGGGTTGGCGTCCACGCCGGCCAGGCGGTTCTCGATGCGCCGCGCCTCGGGGCCGGAGCGGGGCACGCGCAGGCCGCAGGTGCGGTTGTCGTGGCCCCAGCTCAGGTTGATGGGGGCCGAGGTGAAGCGGCTCAGCCGCCGGTAGCTGTTGACGTAGGGCGCGAAGAACGCGGTGGCCGCCGGCAGGTAGGCCTGCAGGCCGCCGATGAAGTGCAGGAAGTGCTCGGAGGCCTCGCCGTCGGGCCGGCTGAAGAGGTTGCCGCCAGTGGCCAGGTCGATCACGCTCTGGTGCAGGTGCATGGCGCTGCCGGGCTGGCCCTGCATGGGCTTGGCCATGAAGGTGGCGTACATCTGGTGGCGGATGGCCACCTCGCGCACGGTGCGCTTGAAGCGGAACACCTGGTCGGCGCGCGACAGGGCCTCGCCGTGGTCGAGGTTGATCTCCATCTGCGCCGTGCCCATCTCGTGCACCAGCGTGTCGAGCTGGATGCCCTGCTTCTCGCACCAGTCGTACATGACGTCGAAGACCTCGCCGTACTCGTCCACCGACTCGATGGAGAAGCTCTGCATGCCCGGCTCGCTGCGCTTGGTGCGGCCGGTGGGCGGCCGCAGCGGGATGTCCTCGTCGGCCTCCATCTGCACGAGGTAGAACTCCATCTCCGGCGCGATCACGGGCTGCCAGCCTTCGGCCGCGTACAGCGCCAGGATGCGCTTGAGCACGTTGCGCGGCGACAGGTCCACCGGCTGGCCGTCGAAGGTGACGCAGTCGTGGATGATCTGCGCCGTGGGCTCCTTGGCCCAGGGCACCAGGCACACGGTGCCGGCGTCGGGCAGCAGCCGCATGTCGGGGTCGGCCACCGCGGTGAAGTCCTTCTCCGGGTACTCGCCGGTCACCGTCATCGCGAACACCGCCTCCGGCAGCCGCAGCCCGAAGGACGGGTCGTAGCGGTGGCGCGGCACGATCTTGCCGCGGGCCTGGCCCGACATGTCGGGGGTCAGGCACTCGATCTCGGTGATGCGGTGTTCGTCCAGCCAGCGCTGGATGGCGGCGATGTCGGTCATGGGCGGTGCAGGCAGCTGCGGTGCGGCCATTGTGCGCCCGCCGACGGCCCGCCGGCAGCGCACCCGCCCGCGGGCCTCAGCGCCGCAGCACGGCCAGCCAGTCGCGCTGGGCGTCGTCGAGCAGGGTGTCGGGCGTCATCACCGCGCCGGCCAGGGCCTGGCGGATCGACGGCTCGGGCACCGGCGGCGGCGCGGCCAGCAGGTGGCCCACCAGCGCCCGGGCCATCTCCACGCAGGCCGCGTAGCGGGCCAGGATGGCGTCCATCTGCGCGTGCTCCTCGGGGTCGTCGCGCCAGCAGTCGTAGTCGGTGGCGATGGCCAGGGTGGCGTAGGCCAGCTGCGCCTCGCGCGCCAGGAAGACCTCGGGCACGTTGGTCATGCCCACCAGGTGGGCGCCGAACTGGCGCAGCAGGAAGCTCTCGGCCCGGGTGCCGAAGCGCGGGCCCTCCACGCAGGCGTAGGTGAGGCCCTCGTGCAGCACGAGGCCGGGCACCTGCCGCGCGGCGGCGGTGACGGCGGCGCACAGGGCGCGGCTCACCGGCTCGGCGGTGGACACGTGCGCCGCCACGCCGCGGCCGAAGAAGCTGGCTTCGCGGCGGCCGCGCGTCCAGTCGATGTACTGGTGCGGCAGCGCGAACTGCCCCGGCGCCAGCGATTCCGCCAGGCTGCCGCAGGCCGAGATGCTCAGCACCATCGTGGCCCCGGCGCGCTTGAGCGCGAACACGTTGGCGCGGTAGTTCACCTCGTGCGGCAGCAGCCGGTGGCCGCTGCCGTGGCGCGGCAGGAAGAGCACGCCCTGCCCGCCCAGCCGGCCCTGCTGCACCGGCGCGGAAGCGCTGCCGAAGGGCGTGTCCGCCGGGTGGAGGGTGTCGGTCTGTAGGCCCGGCAGCTGGTACAGCCCGGTGCCGCCGATGATGGCCAGCATTGCTTCTCCTTGGGTCGAATCCTTGCGCGAGACGGCCGTGATGCTAAACGGGCATCATCCCCCGGATGTGGATTCCGACCGTGACCCAGGCCTGGGCCGTGCTGTCCGTGGCCATCGTGCTGGAAGTGGCCGGCACCACCTGCATGCGCCTGTCCGAGGGCTTCACGCGGCTGACGCCGTCGGTGCTGATCTTCGTGTTCTACGCGGCGTCGTTCGCGCTCAACACGCTGGTCATCCGCACGCTGGGGCTGTCGGTGGTGTACGCGGTGTGGTCCGGCGTGGGCACGGTGCTGACGGCGCTGATCGGCTTCCTGTGGTTCCGCGAGCCGGCCACGGCGGTGAAGCTGGCCAGCATCGGGCTCATCGTGGTGGGCGTGATGGGCCTGCACGCCTCGTCGCGCATGGGGGCGGCATGACGCCGGAGAACCTGCGCTCCATGGCCCGCTACCGCCGGCACGCGGCGGCCTACGACGCCAGCGCCGCGCGCACGATGCCGCTGCGGGAGCGCACGATCGCGCTGCTGGCGCTGCGGCCGGGGGAGGTGGTGCTCGACGTGGGCGCCGGCACCGGCCTGAGCTACGCCATGCTGCGGCAGGCCGTGGGGCCCGGCGGCCGCGTGCTGGGGGTCGAGCAGAGCCCGGAGATGTTCGCGCAGGCCGAGCAGCGCGTGCAGCGCGAGGGCTGGGCCAACGTGTGGCACACGCTGGCGCCGGCGGAGACCGCGGTGCTGCCGCAGCCGGCCGACGCGGCGCTGTTCAATTTCACGCACGACATCCTGCGCACGCCGGCGGCGTTGGACAACCTGCTGCGCCAGCTGCGCCCCGGGGCGCGCATCGCCGTGTGCGGCATGAAGTTCTTCCCGTGGTGGACGGGGCCGCTGAACCTGCTGCCCTGGCTGAAGAACCGCCCCTACAACGCGCGCGCCGCCGAGCTCTGGGCCCCGTGGGACCTGCTGCAGCCGCGCTGCACGCACTGGCGGCAGCAGACGGTGATGGGCGGCATGGGCTATCTGGCCAGCGCGCGGCTGGCCGGGCCCTAGGAACCCGCCGCGCCGGCCCAGACCGGCAGGCCCATGGGCTGTCGCGGCCCGGGCAGCACCGGACGCTCCAGGTCGTGGTGCAGCGGGGCCGGCCAGCCCAGCACGGCCGAGGCCTCCTGGCAGCGGCGCTGCAGGTGGCCCCAGTCGCGCCCGCCCAGGTGCAGGATGCCGTAGCGGTGGCTGCCGGTCCACTTGAAGTCGCGCGCCAGCGCATGGCCCTGCTTGGGGAAGGTGAGCAGCAGGCTGTCCGGGAACTCGGCCGCCAGCCGCCGCCGCTGCGCCCAGGTGGGCCTCGGCGGCACGGCGTCGGCGGAGAAGGCGCGGTAGACGAAGCTGGCGGCGGCGCCGGCCTGCGGCGCCTCGCGCGGCAGTGCGGCCGGGTCATCGCCGGTGGCCAGGGCCAGGGCCATGGCGTGCGGGTTCACGCCGAGCACGCGGCGGTACAGGTCGCCGAACTGCGAGGCCAGGCGCGGGTTGAACTCGATCACCGAGAGGCGGTCGCTGACGGGGTCATGGAAGAACTCCATGTTGAACATGCCGTCGTCGAAGCCCACCGCCGCCAGGAAGCGGCGCGCCACGTCGGCGGCACGTGCCTGCACCTGCGGGTCGAGCCGGCTGGGCAGCTCCCAGCGCATGAAGGACTGCGTGCCGGGGTACATCACGGCGTCCACGACCCCCAGCACGTGCAGGCGGCCCTGGTGCACCCAGCCGTCGAGGTTGTACTGCGGCGCCTGCACCGGGGCCTCGAGCATCATGCGGTGCGCGGTGCCGGCCTCGGGCAGGCGCTGGCGGGCCACGCGCTCGAAAGGCTCCACCAGGCGGCGGATGACCCACAGCTCGCGCCAGCCGAAGCGTGTGTGCGCCTGCAGCTGCGCGCGGCTGTCCACGCGCGCGGCCAGCACCGAGAACGCCGCCTTCACCGGCTTGACATAGGCGGGATAGGCCAGGCCCTCGGGGATGTCGTCGCCGTAGTCCACCTCCAGCGGCGCGAAGCCGATGTTGGCCTCGGGCGCCACCTGCGCCAGCACGCGCCGCGCGTGCAGCTTGTGCTGGCAGGCCAGGATGGCCTGCGGCCGCGGACCGGGCAGGCCGACGGACTCAGCCACCAGCGCCGCGGCCAGCGCGCCGAACTGCTCGTGGTGCGACAGCACGCCCGCCCAGCCGTGCCGGCGCGCACGCGCGGCCTGGGCGGCGGCGAAGCGCTCGAGGTCGAAGCCGATCAGCCGCGCATTGCCGGGAAAGCTGAAGAGGTCGAATCCCGCGCGGTCGAAACGCCAGGCGCCGTCGCGGGCGGCCAGGGCGTCGTGGGCCCTGGCGTCCCACTCGTAGTCGAACAGCAGGCCGGCTCGGCGAGGCGCGTGACGATCTCCCATCGTTGCTCCGGATTCTGGCGCATGTCGCGCCAGCCTGCCGGCGCGTGGCCGGCGCAGGTGCAACGGTGGGTGAGTCGGGCCACGGGCTGCGAACTGACAGCCCGGCCCCGGCCCGGCCAGCAAAAGGCCGCCCGCAGGCGGCCTGGAGGGGCACCGTGCCGCCCCGGGGCGGCACCGGCGAGGCTTCAGCGCTCGCCCAGCGGCTTGACGTCGCGGCGCACCGAGCCGTTGAACAGCTGGCGGGGACGGCCGATCTTGTACTCCGGGTCGCCGATCATCTCGTTGAGCTGCGCGATCCAGCCCACGGTGCGCGCCAGCGCGAAGATGGCGGTGAACAGGCTCACCGGGATGCCGATGGCGCGCTGCACGATGCCGGAGTAGAAGTCGACGTTGGGGTAGAGCTTGCGGCTGACGAAGTAATCGTCCTCCAGCGCGATCTTCTCCAGCGTCATCGCCAGCTTGAACAGCGGGTCGTTCTGCAGGCCCAGCGCGCCCAGGACCTCGTGGCAGGTCTCGCGCATCAGCTTGGCGCGCGGGTCGTAGTTCTTGTAGACGCGGTGGCCGAAGCCCATCAGCTTGACGTTGGAGTTCTTGTCCTTCACCTGCTTGATGAACTCGCCGATCTTCTCGACACCGCCGGCACGCTGGATGTCTTCCAGCATGTTCAGTGCCGCTTCGTTGGCACCGCCGTGCGCCGGACCCCACAGGCAGGCCACGCCGGCCGCGATGGCGGCAAACGGGTTGGTGCCCGACGAGCCGCACAGGCGCACGGTGGACGTGCTGGCGTTCTGCTCGTGGTCGGCGTGCAGGATGAAGATGCGGTCGATGGCGCGCACCAGCACGTCGTTGGGCTCGTACTCCTCGCAGGGCGTGCCGAACATCATGCGCATGAAGTTCGCCGAGTACGACAGGTCGTTCTTCGGGTAGATGTACGGCTGGCCGATGGTGTACTTGTAGGCCATGGCCACCAGCGTCGGCAGCTTGGCGATCAGGCGGATCGCCGCGATCTCGCGGTGCTTCGGGTTATGGACGTCGGTGCTGTCGTGATAGAAGGCCGACATGCCGCCCACCAGGCCGGTGAGGATGGCCATCGGGTGCGCATCGCGCCGGAAGCCGCGCAGGAAGAACTGCATCTGCTCGTTGACCATGGTGTGCACGGTCACCATGCGGTCGAAGTCCTTCTGCTGCTGCGCGTTGGGCAGCTCCCCGTACAGCAGCAGGTAGCACACGTCGAGGAAGTCGCACTGCGTGGCCAGCTGCTCGATGGGGTAGCCCCGGTACAGCAGCTCGCCCTTGTCGCCGTCAATGTAGGTGATCGTCGACTGGCACGACGCGGTGCTCAGGAAGCCCGGGTCGTAGGTGAACATGCCCGTCTGCGCGTAGAGCTTGCGGATGTCGATGACGTCCGGGCCGATCGTGCCCTTGTAGATCGGCAGGTCCATGCTGGGGCTGCCGTCGGAGAACGAGAGCGTGGCTTTCACGTCGGAGGGAGTCATACGGGCTTCACCTTTGATGTTGGGGCTCGGGACGGCGCATCAGCGCCAGCACCTCGCGCACGTCGGGCCTGTCGAGCTCGCCCTGCGGCTCGCGGCGGGCGAGCAGCAGGTCGAGCAGGTCGTTGTCCGACAGGTCCATCAGGGCCAGCAGCCCCTCGGCCTGTCGTGTGGTTATCGTCTCCTCGTGCCGGCGGAAGAAGCGTTCGACGAACAGGTCGTTCTCCAGCAGGCCCCGGCGGCAGCGCCACCGGAGCTTGCTGAGGGACCGTTCATCGAGTCGCTGGTCGTTCATTGCATTCCTGCCAGCCGCTGGCGCGGATCCGGCTCCGCCGGTCCGCTGCCAGAGCCCCCTCGGGGGGCAGCGACCGGGAGGGAGCGTGGGGGCTTCATCACACCGCCCGGCGGACCATCAGTTCCTTGATCTTGCCGATGGCCTTCGTGGGGTTCAGGCCCTTGGGGCAGACGTCCACGCAGTTCATGATGGTGTGGCAGCGGAACAGGCGGTACGGATCCTCGAGGTTGTCCAGGCGCTCACCGGTGGCCTGATCGCGGCTGTCGGCGATGAAGCGGTAGGCCTGCAGCAGGCCGGCCGGGCCGACGAACTTGTCGGGGTTCCACCAGAAGCTGGGGCAGCTGGTGGAGCAGCTGGCGCACAGGATGCACTCGTACAGGCCGTTGAGCTCCTCGCGCTCCTCGGGCGACTGCAGGCGCTCCGTCTCCGGCGGCGGCGTGTCGTTGACGAGGTAGGGCTTGATGCTGTGGTACTGCTTGAAGAACTGCGTCATGTCCACGATCAGGTCGCGGATCACGGGCAGGCCCGGCAGCGGCTTGAGCACGATGGTGCCCGGCAGCGTGCGCAGGTTGGTCAGGCAGGCCAGGCCGTTCTTGCCGTTGATGTTCATCGCATCCGACCCGCAGACGCCTTCACGGCAGCTGCGGCGGAAGCTCAGCGTCGGGTCGATCGCCTTGAGCTTCATCAGCGCGTCGAGCAGCATGCGCTCGGAGCCGTCGAGCTCGACCTCGATGGTCTGCATGCGCGGCTTGTCGTCCTGGTCGGGATCGAAGCGGTAGATCTGGAAAGTGCGCTTGGTCACTGGAACCCCTCGGTCGGCGAGTACGCCGCCCGATCCCCCGAGGGGATGCGGGCCGGCTTGGGAGCGGCCCGGCGCCCGGCCCGCTCACGCGTTGAAGACTTGCTCATCGGCATCAGAAGGTGCGGACCTTGGGCGGAACGGATTCCACCGTCAGCGGCGTGAGCTTCACCGGCTTGTAGGACAGGCTGTTGCTGGCCGAGTCCCAGAGTGTGTGCTTCATCCACTCGGCGTCGTTGCGGCCGAGCGGGAACTGCGGGTCGTCGGCGCCGCGCTCGTAGTCCTTGACGGTGTGGGCACCGCGGCACTCCTTGCGCGCGGCGGCCGACACCATCGTGGCCTGTGCCGCCTCGATGAGGTTGTCGACCTCCAGCGCCTCGACGCGAGCGGTGTTGAAGACCTTGCTCTTGTCCTTCAGCGTGATCGCGCCCACGCGCTCGCGCAGCGCCGCGACCTTGACCACGCCCTCGTCCATGCTGGCCTGGGTGCGGAACACGCCGGCGTGCTGCTGCATGGTGGCGCGGATGTCGTTGGCCACGTCCTGCGCGTACTCGCCCGAGCTGCTGGCGTCCAGCCGCGCCAGGCGCGCCAGCGTGCGGTCGGCCGCATCCTTGGGCAGCGGCTTGTGCGACTTGTCGGCACGCTTGAAGCTGTCGACGATGTGGTTGCCCGCGGCACGGCCGAAGACCAGCAGGTCCAGCAGCGAGTTGGTGCCCAGCCGGTTGGCGCCGTGCACGCTGACGCAGGAGCATTCGCCCACCGCGTACAGGCCGTTCACCACGCTGTTGGGGTCGCCGTTCTTGGGCACCACCACCTGGCCGTGGATGTTGGTCGGGATGCCGCCCATCTGGTAGTGGATGGTGGGCACCACCGGGATGGGTTCCTTGGTGATGTCGACGTTGGCGAAGTTGTGACCGATCTCGTAGACGCTGGGCAGGCGCTTGAGGATGGTCTCGCCGCCCAGGTGGGTCATGTCGAGGTGGATGTAGTCCTTGTTCGGACCGCAGCCGCGCCCTTCCTTGATCTCCTGGTCCATGCAGCGCGAGACGAAGTCGCGCGGCGCCAGGTCCTTCAGCGTCGGCGCGTAGCGCTCCATGAAGCGCTCGCCGTTGACGTTGCGCAGGATCGCGCCCTCGCCGCGGCAGCCCTCGGTCAGCAGCACGCCCGCGCCGGCCACGCCGGTGGGGTGGAACTGCCAGAACTCCATGTCCTCCAGCGGGATGCCGGCGCGCGCCGCCATGCCCAGGCCGTCGCCGGTGTTGATGAAGGCGTTGGTGCTGGCGGCGTAGATGCGGCCGGCGCCGCCGGTGGCCAGCAGCGTGGTCTTGGCCTCGAGGATGTGGACGTCGCCGGTCTCCATCTCGAGCGCGGTCACGCCCACCACGTCGCCGTCGGCGTCGCGGATCAGGTCCAGCGCCATCCACTCGACGAAGAAGTTGGTGCGCGCCGCCACGTTGCGCTGGTACAGCGTGTGCAGCATCGCGTGGCCGGTGCGGTCGGCCGCGGCGCAGGC
>VFQM010002526.1_pt1 | contig 13283 bp, 12 predicted proteins | sample 3512391 | NCBI WGS metagenome assembly VFQM01 (sample SAMN10412369, study PRJNA504923) | tailings metagenome | isolation source: Replicate 1 from Balatoc abandoned mine | place: Philippines
CGGCCGCTCCGCGGCCGCATTATTGGAGCGTCCACAGCACAACTCGACGTTATGCGGAGTGAGATGGAACTGAGCATTCGAAAGACTCTTCGGGCCGCAGAACGCCGCCTGTTCCGAGCGCCGCGCCGTCGCCCCTTTAGCTCGGACACCTGGGCTACCGACGTGCCTTCGTCCGCCGGAGTTTACGGCATCTGGGACACCAGGCGTCGCTGTCTCGTCTACGTGGGCGAGACGTCCGACCTTCACTTGCGCTTCCGCGACCTCCAGCGCGCCATCAACCACACCTTCACAAAGAAGGTCCGCAACTACCTTGGTCTGGCGCCCTCATCGAGCGACGCCGAGGTGCGCCGCCGTATGTCACAGCGGTTCACGCTCGCCTTTCTCCCCATCGCGTTCGGACGCAGTGAGGTCGAGGAGTACCTGGTGCTTCGGTACCGCGATACGCTTGAGAACAAGCCGGCCAACCGGCTGTTGCGCGGATCACAGTATGACTGGGTGCGCCCCGCATAACGACGCTTGCTGCCGACGAGGGATCTTGCTCCAGTTCGGTTGACACTTCCACCTAACCAGACGCGAGGAGGTGTCCGATGCCGCGGAGCGGTCCGCGCCAGATCTACAAGTATTCGAAGGAGTTCAAGCTCGCCGCGGTGCGCCTGAGCCACGTGCCCGGGATGCAGGTGAAGGCGGTCGCGACAGCCTTGGGGATCCATCCGTTCATGTTGTCCAAGTGGCGGAAGGACGTGCGCGACGGGACGTTGCGCGGCCGCCTGCCGAAGGCCGCGCCCCCGGGGCCGGCGCGCGAGATCGCCCGGCTGCAGCAGCTCGAGCGCGAGCACGCGCTGCTGCAGGAGGAGCACGACCTCCTAAAAAAAGCCATCCGGTTCTGCGCCTCCCGAAAGCGGACGTCTTCGCCTTCATCCACGCCGAGCGCGCGACGTACGGCGTCGCGCGGCTCTGCCGACGCTTCGGGGTGACGCGCGCGGGGTACTACGCCTGGCGCCAGCGCCACGCGAGCGCGCATGCGGTGCAGGACCGGACCCTGCTGGACCAGATTCGTACACTCTTCACGCGCCATCACGGCCGCTACGGGAGCCCGCGCATCCATCGGGCGCTGCGCGACCAGGGCGTGTGCGTGAGCCGGCGGCGCGTCGCGCGCCTCATGCGGGAAGACGGCCTGCGCGCCAAGGCCGTGCTCGGCTATCGCGCGAAGGCCGGCGTGCACCGCTTCTTCGCGGCGCAGCCGAATCTCGTGCGGCGGACGACCGCCCCCGCCATCGATCGCATCTGGGTCGCGGACATCACGTACCTCAAGGTCGGCACCGCGTGGCGCTATCTCGCCGTGGTGATGGACCAGTGCTCGCGCCGCATCCTCGCGTGGACGCTGCAGCCGCGGCGCGACGGCCGCGTCACGCGCGACGTGGTCGCGGCGGCGCTCCGGCGCCGCCGGCCCGCGGCCGGCCTCATCTTTCACTCCGATCGCGGCAGCGAGTACCTCGCCGAGTCGCTGCGCACGTTCCTCGCCGCGCACGGCGTGCGGCAGAGCGCGTGCAGCAGCGGGCCCGGCGACAACGCGCACATGGAGTCGTTCTTCCACTCGCTGAAGGCGGAGGCGACGCGCGGCCAGCACTTCGCGACGGACGTCGAGCTCCGCACCACGCTGCGCGACTACATCCGCTACTACAACGCCACGCGCGCGCATTCTGCGCTCGCCTATCGCTCGCCGATTGACTGCGAACGGCGCGCGGCCTAACTCACGGTGTCAACGAAAGTGGAGCAACATCCCAATCGCTGGGGGCGGTAGCGATTGCCGCAGACGCGCGGGTTCTCGGTCCCGCACTCGCCCGCGGGTGTCGCGCGATGGCGGGGCTTCCGTGATGGCCTAGGCTGGTTGCGGTCGTCCCGCCAGACGCTTCAAAATTGGAGTGCTCACAGGAAACGCACGCATCGCGCGCACCTGAACCGATTTCGAGGCGCTCCTATGCAATCCGTTCCCGCAGGCAACGTCCTTGATCCCGCGATGGGCTGGGCCCTCTGGCTCATCGGCGTTCTCCTCCTCTGCTCCGCCGGCGCCGTCATCGTCCGGCTCATCGTCCGCGCCGTCCGCGCCCTCGAGAAGCGGTCCACCGTGGCCGAGGAGGTCCTGCTCCTGTCCGCGCGCGTCGCGCAGCAGGAGCGCGAGCTCGCGGAGTTGCGCAGCCAGGTCCTCCGCCTCTCGGCACCGTCTCGCTCGACGCGCTCCGAGCCGACCGGACACTAGGTCCGCGCGCGACAGCGCAACGACGCTTGCTGCCGACGCGCGCGGCTGCGGTAGCGATCCACATTGGGCGCACGTGGGAGGCTCCTGTGATCAGCATTCCGCGATGGCTTCTCAAGCTGTTCCCGAAGTGGCGAGTGCGACCTCGTGACCGGATAACCGACCTTGATGCGGAGATGCGTTCAACCGCGCGGCGGCGGGGTCGCTTCTTCGTCTACACGGACTTCGTGGACGCTTACGAGGTTGATCCCGATGGCCGCTGTTACCGCGTCGAGGGATTACAGCCACCGAAGCTTGTGAACGCCCCCGAAGAACAGCACCGTTTGCGCTGGCTCGCCGCCGACCGCTACCGCGAGCTCGAGCATTTGCGCCCTGTGCGCGCCGAGCGCGACGTGGAGTGTCCGGGCTGTAGGGGCTCAGGTAGACCCTTGCTGGAGGGGCCCGAGTCAGATGGGGTGTGCTGGTGCGGTGGTGCGGGTTGGCTGCCGGGTCCGCGCGGAGGAGATTTGTGAGGCAGCGCCTCCACGAGCTCAGCCGCGACAGCACCGGACCCGCAGGGCGGTTCCTTGTCGACAGCACCGACGTTTCCGTCTAGCACCGTAGGCGCGGCGTCCCGGATGCCCTAGGCTTGTTGCGCCCGCCCCGCCCAAGCCCTCTTATTGGAGCGGTTGCAGCCGAAGCACACGGAGTGTTCACCAGCCGAGACAGGAGTGGATCGTGGCTTCCGGATACTTCGCGGGTCTGCTGGCAATCCTGTACCGGGACACTACCGACGGGCGGCGAGTCACGAGCCGTCGACTTGCGCCATTCCTGCCGAAGCGCTGGGTCCTCGTACCCCCCGATGCGCAGGCGCGCTTCGAACGCCGCACGAAGCAGGCGCACATCGCGTTCCTCGTCACCCTGGCGCTCGGGGTCCAACTCATCCCGGATGGCACGCCCGTCGGGCTGCTCTTCCTTGCGGCCGGCCTCGCCGGACTCGTTGCCGCCGCATTGATGAAGGCTTGGGCGACGCGAGGACTCCCGGCGTACGATGGAGCCGAAGCGACGTTGGTGCCCGTGACCCACCTCGAAGAGCAAGATCGGCAGGGCCGCGCGATGGGCACCCGCACGGTGACGGGCTTCCTCGTGCTCTCCGTGGTGCTGGCCGCACCGCAATTGTTCGTCGCCCTCACGGAGAGGCGTTGGTGGGCCTGGCTCGGCTTCGCAATGTTCGGCGCCTGCGCGCTCATCTTTGCGCGCACGCTCATCCGCTTGCGGGGAGAGCAGCGGGCTCGTGCCCAACCCACATCCTCCGCCGGCATAACTTCGTTACCGTGACTACCCGATGCCAAAGAAACGACGGACTCAAGTACCGGTGTTTGGCGCTCCGGCGCGCGCTGGCCATACGCCGGCTGGCGGTTCCGCCCCGGGGCCACGCGCCCGCCCGCTCGATCGGCAGGCCGTGAAGCCGCAGGCAACGAGCGCCAAGTCAGGACGCCGCGGACAGTAGACCGCGTTCTCTCGGCAGCCGGCAGATTGGAGATGCGTATAGTTGGCTAGCGTCACGTGTGACGCCCGCGCAGCTCAACGGGTACGGCTGCTACGGATTCAACGCGAGGTTGCAGTCGTGCCGCTACGCCGTTCACTGCTCTGTCTGACGCTCGCAGCTGGCGCGCTCGCAGCTGCGGCATCCGGACTCCGCGCCCAAGACGGCGACGGCCCACCGCGGTGGCACCTCGCGTCCGTCCTCGCCGTGCAGTCCAACTTTCTGCTGGGGCCCTCGCTCAGGTATGACGCATTCGCGACGTCGCGGACGCAGGTTGCCCTGACGACGTCAGCGCTCTGGGCCACGGATCGCATCCGGCCATTCGATCCTGCGTGCGACCAGCCGATGCACCGCCCGATCTGCTCGAATGCGCCAGCCGCGAGCCGACTTATCAGTGTCGGGCTCGAGGGCAGACTCTCGGTGCTGGAGGACTTGTACCTTATCGCAGCGCTCTCTGGCGTCGAGGGCTGGTGGGCTCGCCCCGTCGTCGGACGACATCGGTCCGCCCAAGCGGCACTCGGTCTGGGGCTGGCGATGCCCGGCCAGCGAACTGCAGCCGAACTTCGCGCCCAGACGGAAGGATCGACCGGGCGCCAAGTCTTCGGCGCCCTCTTCCTCCTGCGATTCTCGAGATAGCCAGGAATCCGCGAACCGTGCTCGAACGACGCTTGCCGCCGACAAGCGCAGGTGCAGTGGCGAGCTTGGCCTCACGGCATCACTGTAAGAGAAGGACTGCAACGCCCCCATCCGCGTCTTCGGGGAGCGTCTGAAGCAGAAGCACACATCTTGCTGACGGGGAGGTCTCGTGAACGCGAATCGATCCTGGCTCTTGTGCGTACTCGGCATCAGTTTCGTCGTCGGCGCCTGCAGTTCGGAGATCCTCGACGACTTCGGCATTGCGGGCTACGCGCAGCTGCAGGGCACCGCACTGCAGGCGGATGGTTCCCCGTTCTCGAGCGTCTTCATCTCCTGCGGGATCGGCGCGAGCGGCGAGTTCGCTGGCCTTTGGGACGCCGATAGCCTAGGCCGCTTCGACGTGACGCTCGCGCGACCGGGCGCCCACCTGCCGGGCAACGACACGCTCACGTGCGTCATTCGGGCCCCGGGCGACGCGCCGAGTCTCGTGAGCGACACGCTCGAGGTGCCGTTCACCGAGGAGCGGGAAGCGCGCCGCACGACGGTCGTGACGCTCCAGGCGCTCTAGGCGCGACGCGCAGCGGCGTTGCGACCCTTGCCGCCGACTGCGGCCGGCAAGGGTGAGTCGGACGAAGGCATACCCCAACCTGTGACGACCCACTGTTCGGTCAGGTATTCCTGATATGTCCACTCGCGCCGCCTTCGCCTTCGTTGCCCTCTTGCTGCTCGGATGCCGCGACGCGGACATCGACCACTTGGTCGTTGTCGAGATACCCGCGTCCGTCGCGTCGATCAGCGCTGGCACCTTGTACGTGTCGCTCTTCCGCTACGACCCGCTCCTGATGGACAGCCCGGCCACGCGCGTGGACCGTGCGGTGCTCGAGTTCCGCCACGAGGCAGGCCAGCCGACCATCGCACGCGCTCGCCTCGAAGGGCGCGGGACGAGCGGTGAGCGATTCTATCTGGCCGTGACCGGCTGCACGACCACCGAGGACGGCGCGCGCGCAGTCCTGTGGGACGGCCTCGCCGTCGAGATGCCCAGCTATGTCCGGATGCGGGCACGAGAAGCGCCCTTCCCGCCCTGCTAAGCCGTCGAGGGAGAGTAGGCCTCGGCGCGCCGCCGCATCACGACACGCATTCCCTTCGCATATGGATCGACTGACCGGCGCCCCTGCGCCCGCTGCGCAGCGACATCCCGACGAGCGCTGGCGCGCGCTCTGTCCGCCGGAGTTCATCGAACAGTTCCTGCGCTACGACCATCACGTCGTCTGGCTCGAGGGACGGCCCGCCGTGCTGCTGACGTACCCGTGGCACGAGATCGATCCCTTTCCGCCGGCTCACGCGCTTCCTCTCGAGGTCAGCTTCACCTTCGCCGCCGGCCATCCTCCCGCTCCGCCGGAACTCCGGGCCATCGCGCAAGCACTCGCGTGGACGCCGCTGAGGCATCCGCCCTCCGCAAGCTGACGACGCTTGGTTGCGGAGCAGCCGATTCTCACTTCTCTTTGGGAAGGCTGCAACGGCACGCGGTTGTCGGAACCGATCGATCGGAGGGAGCTCGCGATGGTGACCAAGCCCGAGGCTACGCATCCCAACGCGTCCGCGTTTCCCGCGGGGCTTTCAGGGCCGGCGCTGCGCGCCCTCGCGCACGCGGGCATTCGGTCGATGGCGCAGCTGGCGCAGTGGCGCGAGGCAGAGGTCGCGGCATTGCACGGAATGGGGCCGAAGGGCATCCGCGTGCTCCGGCAAGCGCTCGCCGCGCAGGGACGGCACTTCCGACGCGTCGCCGACGCCAGCTGAGCATCCTGCGACGCTAGCGACCTCCCGCGCCGCGGCGTACCTTGGCCCGAGCCAATGGCCGACATCACCGCGCAGCTCTCCGCCGCCCTCGAGGGCCGCTACCGCATCGAGCGCCGGCTCGGCGAGGGCGGGATGGCGACGGTCTATCTCGCCGACGACCTCAAGCACGATCGACAGGTCGCGCTGAAGGTGCTGCGCCAGGAACTCGGCGTGCTGCTCGGCGCCGAACGTTTCCTGCACGAGATCAAGACGACGGCGCGCCTGCAGCATCCGCACATCCTGCCGCTCTACGATAGCGGCAGCACGGCGGCAGAGGGCGGCGCCGGGCTGCTGTACTATGTGATGCCCTATGTGCAGGGCGAGACGCTGCGCGCCAAGCTCGAGCGCGAGCACCAGCTGGGCATCGATGAGGCGCTGCGCATCGCGACCGAGGTCGCCGACGCGCTGGAATACGCACACGAGCAGGGCGTGATCCATCGCGACATCAAGCCGGAGAACATCCTGCTCCGCAACGGTCGCGCCTACGTCGCGGACTTCGGGATCGCGCTGGCCGTGAGCGCCGCGGGCGGCGGGCGGATGACCGAGACCGGCCTCTCGCTCGGCACGCCGCACTATATGTCGCCCGAGCAAGCGACGGCGGACGCGCACATCACGAACCGCGCCGACGTGTACGCGCTGGGCGCGGTGCTCTACGAGATGCTCGCCGGCGAGCCGCCGCACACGGGGCCGTCGGCGCAGGCGATCATCCTCAAGATCCTCACGGAGACCGCGCGGCCGCTCACCGAGCTGCGCAAGACGGTGCCAGCGCACGTGGCCGCCGCGGTCACGATGGCGCTGGAGTCGCTGCCGGCGGACCGCTTCGAGAGCGCGCGGGCCTTCGCCGAGGCGCTGCGCAATCCCGCCTTCACGGCGCCCGCGGCAGCGGCGGCGGCGGCGGCGGCGCGGACATCAGGGGCGACGCGGCCGGCGCTGCCGCGCTTCGCGGTGCCCGCGGCGATCGCCGTCGGGCTGTTGGCGATCGCGATGATCGGTTGGCCGTCGAGCGGCACGCGTCCGGCACCTGCAGTCTCGCGTCACACGACGACACTCGGCACTGCCGGCGCGCTCGATGGCATCACCTTCGGCGTCGAAGTCGCGCTCGCGCCGGATGGATCCGCGCTCGTGTTCCGCAGCCCGCTCACGGGGCCGGGGCAACTCTACATCAAGCGTCGCGACGAGATCGCCGCGCGCCCGCTGGCCGGCACCGAGGGCGGGTCGGGGCCGTTCTTCTCGCCCGACGGGGCCTGGATCGGCTTCACCGCCAACGGTCAGCTTCGGCGCATCCCCAGCGGCGGCGGCGAATCGCTCAAGCTCGCGGACGGTGTGCAGCCGACGTATAACCGCGGCGCCTGGTTGGACGACGGCACGATCGTCTTCTACGACTTCGCGGCGCATTCGCTGCGGCGCATCGAGCCGGGCGACGCCTCGTCGTCGGTGCTCGTCGCGCCGGAGATGCTCGAAGGTCGCTATCCCTGGCTCCCGTCGCCGCTGCCCGATTCGCGCGGCATCCTGTTCACGGCGCATCTCACGCTTTGCGTGGGGCCGGTGAGTTGCCGTCCGAGCCGTGTGTACGTGTACGACGCGCGACGCGACAGCATCCGCGCGGTCTTCGAGGATGCCATCGGCGCCTGGCACGTGCCGACCGGGCACGTGCTCTATCTGACGAGCGCGGGCACGCTGATGGCCGCGCCCTGGGACAACGACGCACTCGCCCCGACCGGGCGAGCCGTGCCCGTGATCGACGGGATCCAGGCGCCCGGGTTCGTCGTCGCCAACGACGGCAGTGCGTACTACGTGCTGGGGCCTTCGGAGTTCTCGCCGAACCCACTGCCGAACGCCGCGCTCGTGTGGGTGAGTCGCAGCGGCGAGGTCGAAGCGGTGGATCCTTCGTGGCAGATCAACACGGGCGGGCTCGACAACGGCTCCGTCGGCACCGAATGGGGCTTCGCGCTCTCGCCCGACGGACGCCGCATCGCGCTCTCGATGCTCACCGAGCTCGGCACCGACGTCTGGATCAAGCAACTGCCCACCGGGCCGGTGTCGAGGCTCACGCTGCACGAGGGCGTGGACCGGTCGCCCTCGTGGACGCCGGATGGGCGCGCGATCACCTTCCTCTCCGATCGACCTGCGGGTGACGGCCGCGCAGCAGGCGCCGGGTTCTCGCTGTGGGAGCAGGCGGCCGACGGCAGCGGCGAGGCGCGGCTGCTGTGGAATCGTGACCGGCCGACAGACGCGATGCGGAGCCGTGACGGGCGCTGGGTGCTGTTCGGCACGCGCAGCTCGACCGCTGCGCACGTGCAGGACGACATCCTCGCCACACGCATCGGCGTGGACAGCGTCGCGCGGCGGATCGTCGCGACCGACGCGAACGAGTCTGGGGCCGCGCTGTCGCCGGACGGCCGCTGGATCGCGTATGTCTCCAACGAGCAGGGCGGGCACGAGGTGTTCGTGCGCCCGTTTCCCGACGTGAGCGGCGGCAAGTGGCAGGTCTCGAGCGGCGGCGGCTCCGCGCCGCTCTGGGCGCACAGCGGGCGCGAGCTGTTCTACGTGAACAACGGCAGGATGCACGTGGTGCGCATCGCCGCCGGCGCCGGCTTCGCGGCCGAAGCGCCACGCGCGCTCTTCGCCATCCCCGAGGACGTGCGGGCGGGCTCGATCGCCGGCGGGACCTTCGCGATCTCGCCGGACGACCGTCGCTTCCTGATGCTGCGCGACAACAAGTGGGGGGCGATGGCGGGCACGCCGACGCTGGTGGTGGTGCAGAACTTCTTCGACGAGCTGCGGGCGAAGCTCAAGCCGTGAGACTGCCGCGCCCGCAGCGACTGCGCTCAAGGCCCGATCAACGATCCGCGCACGAGGATGATTCGCACACCGCCGCCCACGGCCAACCCGTCCACGCCGAAGCGGACCATCGTGTTGTGTTCGTTGGCGTCCACGATCGGCGCGCTGCCGATCAGGGTGAAGGTCTCGTAGTGATAGGTCTGGAGCGTCTCGCTCACGAGTACGTGCACGCGGCCGCGCGGGACGTCCGGCCGGATCACGCCGCCGGAGGGCAGCGTGCCGACGCTCGCGAGCGACGACTCATTGACGACGCGACCCGTCGTGGCCCAGATGCTGGTGCCGGAGTGCTCGATGTCCACGCCGAAGCCGGGCACGACGCCCCCCACCACTTCCACGTCGCGCAGGCCGTCGGCCGAGACCGAGATCCGGCGAAGCCCGAACTCCGTGCTCTCGTTGTTGTAGCCGTAGAGGAGGTCTGGCCGCGAACCCACGGCGATGCGATTGGAGCCCGTGTGGCCGGGTGTACTCACCGGAAGCCGCGTCGCGCCGGAGAAGAGGAACACGCCTTCGTGCCGCGGGGAGCAGCCTGCGTTCCGCAGTGACATCGCGACCAGCGTGGACGAGCCGGGAATGACCTCGATGTCCTCGACGCGCCGTGAGCCGCAGGAGCTTCCGGCCGGCAGCGGGATGTCGAGATCCTTCACGAAATCGGAAAGCCGGACGCGCGAGACGGACTCCGCGCCGTTCAGGCCCACGTAGAGGAACTGCCCGTCGGCGGAGATCGCCATCCGGTTCGGCTCGCTCCCGACCGCCACCGACGCGACGATGGCTCCCGTCGCGACGTCGATCTTGGCGACGCGATTGCCGTAAGTCGCTACGCTGCTGGGCACCGAGGCGTAGAGGACCGGACGCACCGGATCGGCGATGATGTGATTGTTGCGCAGCTCGACGACCAGCGGTGCATCAAGGCCCAGTGAGGGCGGCAGCACGGTGACCGCCGCAATGTTGGACGTCGTGCTGCGCGAGGGGATGCGCAGCGCCACCGCCAGGGCGCGCGCGGAGGCGAAGTCGGCGTCCGTCAGCATCGTCGTGGCAGTACCAGCGTTCACGACAGTCGTCGGACGGTCCGCGCCGTCGATCGTGATGATGGCATCGGCGAGGATGTCGGCGCCGACGACGGTGAGCAACTGCCCAAGGGCCCCGACCTCGGCCGACGACGGCTCGACCCGCAGGATCGTGGGTGGCGGGATCACGACGCGCACCGGCAGCGGTGACGACGGGCCTCCGCCCGGCCCCGGGTTGATGGCACGCACCTGCAAGGTCCCGAGCGTGGCCGCGTCCGTCGGCGTGACCGACATCTGGATCGTGGTGCTGTCCATCACGCCGACGGCGCGCGCTACGCCGTTCACGGACACCGTCGTCCCGGAGACGAAGTGCTGGCCGCGCAGCACCACCATCGTCGACGGCGATCCGCGGAGCACGGAGTCGGGCGTCAGGGACGTGATGACCGGCGCGATGTTGCGCACCTCGAAGTCCATCGCCGCGGACTGCGTGCCGTTCGGATTCACGACGCGCATCGAGACGACCCCCGCGCTCACGGTGTGGGCGGGATCGAGCGTGAACGTGAGCTGCGTGGGACTCACGTACGTGGGGTGCCAAGTGGTGTACATCCATTGCAGCCGGCTGCTCGGATGGAAACCGGTACCCGTGATGCTGATGAGCGGCGGCGCCGCGCCGCGCAGGACGCCCGTCGGCGTGAACGACGTGACGATCGGCGGGTCATACCCGACGACGAAGCTGCGAGCCCCCGACGTGCCACCACCGGGCCCCGGCGACACGACTGTGACCTCGAACTGCTTGGCCGAGTCGATTGCCTCGGCCGGCAACGGCACCCGGAGCGTGCTGTCGTTGACGAAGACCGTGGCGCGATCGGTGCCGTCGAAGCGGACGCGACTCGAGCGTACGAAGTTCTCGCCGATCACGGTGAGCGCCGTGTCGCCGGATCCGACCACCACCATCGTCGGCCGAAGGGAAAGCAGCGCCGGCAGGGGATTCGCCTCGGGCGAGACGGTTTCAGTGCACGAGAGCGCACTGGCGACGCACAGCGCCGCGGCAAACCTGCCGAGATATAGCATCCGCATAATGACCTCCGGAGACGAGTCCAACCTGTGGGCGTCGCCCCTGACCCGCAATACCGATCGGGCCAGGGGCACGCCGCATCCACTTCGAACGACCTAGGGCATCCGCAGTGTGCGCTGCTCGCCGGCTCGCCGTTGCGGCGGCGAGTCCCACTGCGGCTCTCGCAGGCGCGTGAGCTTCACCGAACCGTCAGGCGCGCGCAGCGCCGCCCCACCCGCAGCCGGCATCTGCACGCTGAGCGTGTACGCGCCGATGTCATAGAGCGAGTACCCGGCGGCCAGTATGCGATACGTCCCGGGCGCGAAGCTGTAGACGATCCGCGAGTTCGTGAAGTCGCCGCCGTCGTCATCCTCCGCGACCGTTGCGCCGGCGAGCGTGCGGACGTAGAGGTAGGTATCGATGACGTCGGATCTCTGGTCGATCTGCAGCGTCGTCGGGGACGCCACCGTGAGCTCGTAGACGTCGGCGTACTCGCCATACTCCAGGCGGCAGTCCTCCAGCGACAGCGTACCGGCGACGGTCTCGCCCACGGCAATGCTGCCATCGGCGACCTCGCAGGACTCGAAGGTCGCGGTGTCCATCTGCAGCGTGTAGCCGCCGGTCCTGCCATCGAGCGACGAGACCCAGATGCGATAGGCCCCTGGCCCGAAGCGGAACAGCAGGACGTTCTCCGTCGCGCTCAAGGGTGTGCCGACCATCAGGAGGGGCAGTCCGTCCTGCGCCCGAGTCGCCCACAGTAGCGGGGTGATCGCCGACGCGTTGGCATCGAAGCGCAGCGTCGTCGAGTCGCTCACGCTGAAGGCCCAACCTTCGGCGAGCTGGCTGTTCGGCAGCACGCAGCTCGAGGCCGTCACGTTGCCGCTGACGCCCTGGCCCACTGAGATCGTGCCGGCGGTCACGCCAGGCACACAGGGCTGATACGTCGCCGAGCTCAAGGTGAAGCTTCCGTTGGGGCGCTGGTCGAGCAAGGCGGCCCAGACGTAGTAGGTACCGGCCGCGAGCGTCGCGCTGATACTCGCGACGGCGTTCGCGTCCACGGCATCGGAGGCGAGGCCGTTCATCTGCGCATCGGTGAGGTACAGCAGCACGGGGTGCTGCGTGCTGCTCAAGGAGAAGCGCAGGTTGGTGGGCGCGCTGATGTCGATGCGTCGGCCGACCGCGGCGTAGGATCCGTACAGGAGGCAGTCCGTGGGACCCACCGTCAGGTTCACGCTCTGCATCGGCGTGTAGGTGGGCATCGTGGGACTCACGACGCAGGTCGCGCGCTCGACGTTCAAGATCACCGTGGCATCTCGCTCGCCACTGCTGGCGCGGATCGTCGCGGTGCCGGCGCTGAGTCCGGTGACCAGGCCGGAGCCCGAGACCGAGGCGACACCGGGCGTGAGACTCTGCCAGCTGACGGCGTAGCCACTGACCGCGACGCCTTGGCTGTTGAGCGTGGCGACGCTCAACTGCACCGTGCCGCCGAGCGCGACGCTGGCGGGCGGCGAGAGGAAGATCACCGCGGAGGGTCCGCGATCCGACGGATCCGTGCTGCTGTCGCAGGCGGCGACGAGCATCGTGAGCGCCAGGGAAAGGCCACAGCGCGCGATGGGGGACGGGGACGGCATTGAAACCTCGGAGCTAGGGATGCTCCTTGTTACCGCCTGGCCCCAAGGCTCCCCATACGTCGGCCGACGTAGGATGGGCCCCGCGACCGCGTAGCCGCGTGACACCATTTCGCGTTTTGGGGTAGAATTCTCGGACCGCAACCCCAGTGCTATGCGCCTCTCTTCCTATCTCATCGCCGGCATCGTCACGCTGAGCGCCCTAGGCTGCAGCAGCGGCACGGAACCCGGAGTCCCATTCACGCCGACCCTGCGCTACGCCCTCGACGGGGCGCCGGGCGCCCCCGAGGGCGGCAGCAATCCACCCACCGTGACGATCGCGAACGGAAAGGTCACGGTGCTGGGCCTGATCACCGCCGGTACGCCCTGCCACGAGCTCTCCTCGAAGGCGGTCTCGCAGGACAGCGTGCTGGAGATCGCCATCGTCGCGACGGAGCAACAGGGCGTGTGCATCCAAGTGATCGCCAACCTCGCCTACGAAGCGGTGGCAGAGCTGCCGGCCGGT